>Ga0307280_10000143_pt1 | contig 12940 bp, 13 predicted proteins | sample ER_DNA_119_FD_194479 | JGI IMG/M metagenome (GOLD analysis project Ga0307280, IMG submission 194479) | Bulk soil microbial communities from the East River watershed near Crested Butte, Colorado, United States - ER_DNA_119 | ecosystem: Environmental > Terrestrial > Soil > Floodplain | place...
GCCGGCGCGCGATAGACCTCCGGCGCGAGCGGCCCGAAGCCCTGCTTGTAGACGAGCTTCGAGGTCATCGCCATGGTCAGGTTGGTGCGGCCGTGGAAGGCGCGGTCGAAGACGACGACCCCGGGCCTACCGGTCGCGGCGCGGGCGATCTTGACCGCGTTCTCGACGGCCTCGGCGCCCGAGTTGACGAGCAGCGTCTTGGTCTGACTCTCGCCCGGCCAGAGCGCGTCCAACCGGCGGGCGACCTCGACGTACGGCTCGTACATCCCGACCATGAAGCACTGGTGCAGGTAGCGGTCGACCTGCTCGTGCACCGCGCGGACGACGGCTTCCGGGTTGTGCCCGAGGTTCTGGCACGCGATCCCGCCGGCGAAGTCGAGCACCTCGTTGCCGTCGGCGTCCCAGAGCGTCGCGCCCTCGGCGCGGGTGACGACGAAATCGGTGGACGCCACCCCGCGCGGGACGAAGCGCTCGCGCGCCTCGCGCACGGAGGCAGAACCCTGCACCTGCTCGGTCGCCATCACGCGAAGCCTACTCCAGGGAATACGCTCCACCCGACCGCGTTAAGGAGGGACTATGGCACTGCAAATCGGCGACACGGCACCTGACTTCGAGGCACAGACCACCGAGGGACCGATCAGCTTCCACGACTGGATCGCCGATTCGTGGGCGGTGCTCTTCTCGCATCCGAAGGACTTCACGCCCGTCTGCACGACCGAGCTCGGGTACATGGCGAAGATCAAGCCGCAGTTCGACGAGCGAGGCGTCAAGGTGATCGGCCTGTCGGTGGATCCCGTCGACAATCATGCGGACTGGGTCCGCGACATCGAGGAGACGCAGGGCCACGCGCCCAACTACCCGATCATCGGCGACGCCGACTTCGAGGTCTCGAAGCTCTACGGGATGCTGTCGAACGACGTCTCCGGCGACCCGAGCTCGCGCACGCCGGCGGACAACCAGACCGTTCGCAACGTCTTCGTGATCGGCCCGGACAAGAAGGTGAAGCTGATCCTCGTCTACCCGATGACGACCGGCCGCAACTTCGACGAGGTGCTGCGCGTGATCGACTCGCTGCAGCTGACGGCGCAACACAAGGTGGCCACACCGGTGAACTGGCAGCAGGGCGAGGACGTGATCATCGCCGGATCGGTCTCGGACGACGAGGCGAAGGAGATCTTCGGCGAGTGGGAGTCGCCGAAGCCGTACATCAGGGTGGTGCCGCAGCCCGGCCGATGAGTTTCGGCGGCTGGCGCTGTCTCAGTTCCCGTGAGCACGATCGTCGTATCGCAGTTCGTCACGCTGGACGGCGTCTTCGAGGACCCAGGCGGTTCCGAGGGCATCGAGCGCGGTGGATGGGCCTTCCGCTTCGAGCGCGGTGAGGAGGGCGACCGCTTCAAGCTCGACGAGGTGATGGCGGCGGACGGGCTGCTGCTCGGCCGGGTGACCTACGAGGGCTTCGCGGCGGCGTGGCCTTCGCGCACGGATGAGTTCGGGTTCGCGGACAAGTTCAACGCGATGCCGAAGTACGTCGTCAGCTCGACGCTCACCGACCCGCAGTGGAACAACACGCGCGTGGTCACGCTGGACGAACTCCGCGGCCTCGAAGGCGAGCTCCTGGTCAACGGCAGCGGGCAGCTCGTGCACGCGCTGTTCGAGCGCGGGCTGGTGGACGAGCTGCGGCTGATGGTCTTCCCGACCGTGCTCGGCACCGGCCGGCACCTGTTCGGCGAGAGCCCCTCGGAGCTTCCGTTCCGGCTTGTCAAGTCCACGCCGGTCGGCGAAGACGGGGTAACCATCCTGGTTTACCAGCCTGTAACAGACCACGACCTGGGGGAGCCGCTAGCGTGAGCGCGGACGTGGGGTCCCCGGAGTCACAGCCGCTGCTCGCTCGCCTCGCGCACGCGATCGTGCGCCGGCGCAAGCTCGTGATCGGGGCTTGGATCGTGCTGACGCTCTTCGGCGCCTTCAGCGCCGGCCAGGTCTCGAAGCGCTGGTTCGAGAGCTTCTCGATCCCGGGCTACTCGTCCTACGAGGCGAACCAGCGCACGCTCAAGACCTTCGGCACAGGCGAGCAGGCGCCGCTCGTGGCCGTCTTCCACAGCGACGGCGACGTGACGAAAGAGAAGGGGATCCAGCGCGCGGTCGTCGCGGCGGCTGCGGTGAACCCCGGCTCGCGCGACTCGTCGTACTTCTCGACCGGCAGCCGTGCCTACGTCTCGAAGGACGGCCACACGACCTTCGCCGAGATCTACCCGCCGAAGACGCCGACCTTCAGCTCGTCCGTGCACCTCGACCAGGTGCGCGCGAAGCTCAAAGCCGCGACCCCGGAGGGCGTCCAGGCCTACCTGACCGGGCGCGACCCGCTCTACGACGCCTCGACCGGCGGCTCGAGCAGCGGCCCGAGCGTGCTCACCGAGGCGCTGATCGGCGGTCTCGGCTGCCTCGTGATCCTGTTCTTCGTCTTCGGCACGCTGCCGGCGGTGCTGATGCCGATCGTCGTCGCGATCGCGGCGATCCTGAACACCTTCACGCTGGTCTGGATCCTGACCTACATCACGAACGTCTCGATCATCGTCCAGTTCCTGATCGCGCTCGTCGGGCTCGGCGTCGCGATCGACTACGCGCTGCTGATGATCTTCCGCTTCCGCGACGAGTTACGCGAGGGCGAGGACGTCGAGCCGGCGCTCGTCGAGACGATGACTCACGCCGGACGGTCGGTGATCGTCTCCGGCTCGACGGTCGCAGTCGGCCTGCTCTCGATGCTCGTGCTGCCGCTGCCGTTCATCCGCTCGATCGGGATCGGCGGGATGCTGATCCCGACGGTCTCGGTGATCACCGCACTCACTCTGCTGCCGGCGTTGTTGGCGACGCTCGGCACGCGGATCAACAGCGTCCGCCTGCTGCCGAAGCGCTTCGTCGACCGCGGTCACCCCGAGGACGGGCCGTGGGGCCGCTGGGCGCGGTTCGTCATGCGCCGGCCGTGGGCCGTCGCGTCCGCCGGGCTCGTGATCGTCGGCGTGCTCGTCTTCTACGGCGTGCAGCTGAACCCGAGCGAGGCCCAGGCCAAGGACTTCCCCGGCACGGGCGACGCGATCAACGGCCGCGCGGTGCTGGCCGATGCGCACATCTCGCCCGGCGTGATGAAGCCGTTCGTCGTGCTGGTCGAGAACAACGGCGACCCGAAGGTGATCGCGGCGAGGGTCAGGCGCGTGCCGGGCATCGTCGGCGCGGTCGCAGTGCCGCAGTGGCGCAAGGGGCCGGACAGCCTGGTCGAGGCGTTCCCCGATGCCGACGGTGCGGCCAAGTCGACGCGCGGGACGATCAAGCGCGTGCGCGCGGAGCTGAAGGGCACTGAAGGGACGCTCGGCGGAGTCGCCGGCGAGGACCGCGACTTCGTGGCGGCGGTCTACTCGAACTTCCCCTACGTGCTCGCCTTCGTCGTGCTGCTGACGTTCCTGTTGCTGGCGCGAGCGTTCAGGTCGATCCTGCTGCCGATCAAGGCGGTCGTGCTCAACCTGCTCTCGCTGCTCGCGGCGTACGGGATCATCGTCTTCATCTTCCAGGACGGCCACGGTTCGAAGGCGATCTGGGGCGTGAACGCGACGGACTCGATCATTCCCTGGATCCCGCTGATGATCTTCGCGTTCCTCTACGGCCTCTCGATGGACTACGAGGTCTTCATGCTCACGCGCATGCGCGAGATCTACGACGAGACCGGCGACACCGTCACCGCGATCTCGCTTGGGCTCGCGCGCACCGGCAAGCTCGTCACGAGCGCGGCGCTCGTGCTGATGTTCGCCTTCTTCGTGCTCTCCTCGAGCCCAGGCGTGGACATCAAACAGTTCGGGATCGGCCTCGCGGCCGGGATCATCTTCGACGCGACGGTGATCCGCACCCTGCTCGTCCCCTCGCTGATGCGGCTCTTCGGCGACTGGAACTGGTGGATGCCGCCGTTCGCCGCCAAGGCGCTCTTCGTGCGGGAGCCGCGCCGGCCCGAGCAGCCGGCGCTCGAGTCCGCCTGACGCCGGCCGATCTCCGAACTTCAGGCGTCAGTCAAGCTGGCTCAGCCGAGGCTGATGCGCACGCGGCTGGTCTTGAAACGCCATCGCCGCCACGGAAGCACTGTTAGCGTCAGCCCAGCCTGCCAGCCCGCGGAACCATGACCGACGACGCGATCCAGATCCGGGAGTTCCGCGAAGGAGACCTCGACGCCGTCGTCGCGTTCTCGATCCGTGCCTGGGAGCCAATCTTCGACTCGATTCGAGGAGTCCTCGGCGATGAGATCTTCCTCCGCTTGCACCCCGACTGGCGCTTCGACCAGGCCGAGGCGGTGAAGTCGAGCTGTCTGAGCGAGCAGCGCGACGTCTTCGTGGCGGTCGCCGACGGAAAGCCGGTCGGGTTCGCCGCAGTCGCGCTGAACGCATTCCACGAAGGCATGGGCGTGATTGAGATCATCGGCGTCGACCCCGACTACCAGCGGCGCGGGATCAGTTCCAGGCTCACGGAGCACGTCACCGAGCACATGCAACGGTCTGGCATGGACATCGTGGTCGTCGAGACCGGCGGTGATCCCGGCCACGCACCTGCGCGCGCGGCATACGAAGCAGCCGGCTTCACGCTGCTTCCGATCGCCCGCTATTTCCGAATGCTCGGGTGACCCCAGATCAGGCGAGGCTCTAGACCGCGGCTACGATCGATGATTCGCAACAGCCCGAGCTACTCGGAGGTGATCGGATGAACGACAAGCCGAACTGGCAGGTCGCGCGCCTCGACGACATCGAGCGGCGCGGCAGAGATATTCCGGTGCGCGAGCACCTCGGGATCCACGCATTCGGGATCAACGCCTACACGCCCGGCGAGGACCGCACGCTGATCAACGAGCACGACGAGGCCGGGTCGGGCCAGGAGGAGCTGTACATCGTGCTCGACGGCAACGCGACCTTCGAGGTGGACGGCGAGGCGTTCGACGCGCCTGCCGGGACATTCGTGTCCGTCCGGCCGGAGTCACGCCGCAAGGCGACCGGGGTCGGAACCGTCCTCGCCGTCGGCGCCACACCCGGCGAGGCGTACCAAGGGGTGGACTGGGGTCAGGCGTGGCCGTTCCACAGCGAGTCGATGACGGCCTACGGCGAAGAGCGGTACGCCGACGCGCTCGAAGCGGTCCGGGCTGCACTCGAGCACATGCCGGACCACGCAGGCTTGCATTACAACTACGCGTGCTTCGCAACGCTCGCGGGTGACACCGGCGACGAGACGTTCGTCCACCTCCGACGGTCCGTCGAACTGCTCCCGCGGTTCCGCGAGGACGCGCGCAGAGACGACGACTTCGCCGCCGTACGCGACGACCCGCGCTTCGAGGAGGCTCTCGCTGAGCCTCCCTACTGATACGGACTGACCTAGTACGACCCGTGTCGCGTTAGGGAACCCGGGGCGCCGGCACCCAGTTCGCATCATCGCCGGGCAGGTAGGCGAACGCATCCGCGAGCTGGGAGTGGGCCACTACCTTGCCGTGGCGCGTGTGGAGCGCGATCACCCGGACGTGGTAGTTGCGCTTGGGCTGCAGCGGGCCGAGCTTTCGGCGTGCGTTACAAGGGACGGTCCTCGAAGGGCCGCCGACCACGCTGAAACGGACCTCACTGACGTGGTCGGTGCAGGCCCTGGGCTCGACCGCGAAGTAGTACTGGAACGCCCCGGAGTGGCCGTAGCGGTAAGGCTGGAGGTCGTAGAAGGCCCCGCCCGAGCGCACCGTGGGCCGGCTGGCGAGTGCCCTGAAGCGGTAGTGCTGGCGGCAAAGGACGATCGTCCCGTTCACATCCCAGGAGCGCGAGGAGTCGATCGTCCCCGTTGCGGTCTTGCCCACGATCCTGCCGGCCACGACGACATGGGTGACGACGCTGTAGTCGTCCAGCACATTGGAGACGATGCGAAAGCGGCCGCCGTTGACCTGAATCGGATCGAGGTGGTAGGCAGTCGAGTAGAGACGGGCGCCCATCACCGACTGGCCACACATCGTCGTTGCGTTCGCGCTCAAGTGGGTGATGACGCCGTGGCGGAAGTCGAAGTTCACGTCCGGCGCCGTTCCTCCCGAGCTGGGCGGCGTCGCATCGACGAAGGTGGTGTGCTGCGGTGGCAGCGCGCTCGTCGGCGGGATGATCGCGGCAACCCGGAAGCTGCGAGAGCAGGTGCCGGAGCCGGTCGGCGGCGGCCCAGAGAGGGAGACCGTGCCGAAGATCGCGCGCGCGACCGAGATCGAGGCATCAAGCGACCACTGGATCGGGTGCCGGTAGTCGTCGAGGACCGTTCCCTGGGCGTGGAACTTGCCATCGACCACCGGCACCGGCGCCGCCAAGCTGAAGAGCACCGGGTTGATCTCGCTCGGCCCGGCGCAGGGGATGCCGCCACTGCGTCCTTGCAGCGCGGTCACTTGGTTGTTGTCGATGCTGACCGTGAGCGCGCCCCAGTAGTCGACGTCACCCTTGTAGCCGGTGGCCGACGAGCCGTTGGCCGACGCCGTGAGGAAGGCAACGACAACGGCGAGGGCGACGAGCAAAGTGAGAGCGTGGCCGCGCATGGCCCGATCATCGGTCGGCAGGGAACACCGCTTTAGTCGAGCTCCGCACACACAGGCCCGGCCCAGGCGTCGAACCGGTGCTCCGCCGACGTGGTTCTTTTCGCCCGTGTCGTCTACGGCCGGATCGCCTGCGCAACTCTGCGCACGCTTCGCGTCACCGTCTGCTTGACCGCCTGATCGTTGACGCGTCTGAGCGCCTTTGCGTACAGCTTCCGAGCCCGATCGCCTCGAGCCAGCTCGATCGCCGTCAGCCCCGCAGCAAAGAGAAGCTCGCGTCCTCTCCTGGTCTTGGCCAGGATCAAGAGCCCTTTGACGATCCACAGCATGACGGTCGTGATACCCGCCAGCCGTCAGCTGAACCGTGAGCTCTAGCCGCCGCTGATCGCGGCGATGACGTCGAGCCGGGAGCCGGCGGGGAGCTCGGTGTCGAGCCCGCCGCGTTCCCGGTCGACGTAGACGTTGATGTGAGGCCGCAGCTTGGGGCCCGGCTCGACGAGGCGGTCGCGGAAGCCGGGCCAGCGCTCGTCGAGGCGGTCGATCGCCTCGCTCACGGTCGCCGCCTCGACCTCGAGCTCGCGCGGGAGCCCCGGGAAGAGCGGCGGCAGGACGGCGGGGAGGTGCAGCTCGGCCATCAGTCGACGGTGGCGACGGTGACGGAGGTGATGCCCGGGAACAGTCCGCCGATCTGACCCCAGCTGTCGCCCTCGTCGGTGCTCGCGAACAGCTGGCCGGTGCTCGTGCCGAAGTACAGGCCGGGCTCGTCCTGGCCGTCGATCGCCATTCCCTCGCGCAGGACGCCGACGTAGGCGTTCTCCTGCGGCAGGCCGTTGTCGAGCTGCTGCCAGGTCGAGCCGGCGTCGCAGGTGCGCCAGACGGCGGCGTGACCGTCGGGCATCGTCCGGCCGTGGCCGGGATCAAGCGGGATCACGTAGAACGTGTCGCGGTCGTGCGGGTGCGTGGCGGCCGCGAAGCCGAATTCGGTCGGCAGTCCTTCCGTGATCTCGGTCCACGTTTTCCCCCCGTCGTCGCTGCGGTGCATGCCGACGTGGTTCTGCTGGTACATGCGCTCGAAGTCCGAGGCCGGCGTGACCTTGTGGACGCAGAAGCCGATCTCCTCGTACTCGGCGGGCCAGTCGCGGCGAAGGCCCTTGTTGCGCGGCGCCCACGTCTTGCCGCCGTCGGTCGTCTCGAACAGGCTGTAGCCCTGGACGATCACCCAGAACCGTTCGGGCTCGTCGGGGTGCGGGATGATCGCCGAGAGCCCGAGGTGGCCGGGCGGTTGCTGCGCCGGGTCGTTCCAAGCGTCGCGGCCCTCGTGGCCTTCGAACGTCGTCACGAGCGAAAAGGTCTTGCCGCCGTCGGTGCTCTCGAACAGGCCGGCCGACTCCGCGCCGACGAGCAGCCGGCCGTGCGCCGGCATCACCGACGAGACCTTCGACAGCTTCAAACCGCCGTCTTCCTCGGGGTAGCCGATCCCCTCGCTCGAGTGCTCCCACGTCTCGCCGAGATCGGCGCTGCGCCAGATCGCCGAGCCGAGCCACTCGCTCGCCGCTGCGGCGTAGACCGTCCCCGACTCGGCGTCGAGCACAGCCTGATAGATGGGCCAGCTCTCGCAGTACGGCCCGCGCACGCTCCAGTCGCTGCGGTCGTCGCTGTCCAGCACGAACAGACCCTTCCGGGTCCCCACGAGGAGCACGTTCTTCGACATTCCGCTTACCTCCGTCTCGACGATCGTCTTCAAGTAGACCGGATCCGGCCCGGAAAGTCATCGGCGATGAGTTTCGGCCGCGACCGCGGTCCTACTCCCTGATCCAACCGACGAGAGGAGAATCGACATGCAGCAGCTGACCCCATGCCTCTGGTTCGACACCGAGGGCGAGGATGCCGCCGAGCTCTACACCTCGGTCTTCCCGAACTCGAAGATCCTCGACGTAGCGCGTTACGGCTCGGCCGGCCCGCGTCCCGAAGGGACCGTGATGACGGTCAACTTCGAGCTCGACGGACAGAAGTTCCTCGCGCTCAACGGCGGCCCCGACTTCAAGTTCAACGAGGCGGTCTCGTTCCAGATCCCGTGCCGCGACCAGGACGAGGTCGACCACTACTGGGAAAAGCTCGGCGAGGGCGGCGAGCACGGTCCCTGCGGCTGGCTGAAGGACCGCTTCGGGCTTTCCTGGCAGGTCGTTCCGAACCGGCTGACGGAGCTGCTGACCGATTCCGACCGCGAGAAGGCCCAGCGCGTGATGGCCGCGATGCTGGAGATGGGGAAGATCGAGATCGACGAGCTCGAGCGGGCCGCTGCGGCCTAAACGCTGAGCGGCGCGCAGCGCGGCTCGTGCACCTCGGCCAACCGCAGCAGGAGCGCGTGCAGCGCCTCGCGCTCGTCGTTCGAGAGCGGGGCGAGGAAGTCGTCGTCGAGCCGGCCCGCCAGCGTCCGCAGCGTCCGTAGCGTCTTCTTGCCGTCGGAAGTCAGCCGCACGAGGTGCCGGCGGCGGTCGTTCGGGTCGCGCTTGCGCTCCACGAATCCCCGCTCCTCGAGCTCGTCCAGCAGCCCGACCAGCTGACCGCGGTCGTAGCCGAGCGCATCGGCGATCGAGCCCTGCGTCTCGGGCGACCCCTCGCCGAGCACCAGCATCACCGCGTGGTGGTACGGGTGAAGCCCGGTCTCCTCGTAGGCGGCCATCGACCGCTCCTTGGCGGCGAAGCCCAGTCGCTTGAGCAGGAACGAGGTCGACGCGACCAGCTCGGCGGGAAGCCGCTGGTCGGCGGAAAGTGCCGGACTTTGTGGGGTGGTCGTGCTCATCACGAAAAGTGTAGCGCGGCGAAGGGTTGTCGTGCTGTATAGTTGTGAAGAACAACGATTAAGGAGGACAACAACGTGAGCCGAACCGACCGCCGCTGGAGCGCACTCGCACTGATCGTCACCGCGCAGTTCATGGTAATCCTCGACGTCGCGATCGTGAACGTCGCGCTGCCGTCGATCAAAGCCGACCTGGACTTCTCGCAGGCGAACCTGCAGTGGGTGATCTCCGCCTACGCGATCATGTTCGGCGGCGTCCTGCTGCTGGGCGGCCGGCTCGCCGACCTGCTCGGGCGCAGGCGGCTGTTCATCTCTGGACTCGTCCTCTTCACCGTCAGCTCGCTGCTCTGCGGCCTCGCCTGGTCGGAGACGACGCTGATCGGCTTCCGCGCTCTCCAAGGCCTCGGAGGAGCGCTGCTCGCACCGGCGGCGCTCTCGCTCCTGACGACGATGTTCGCCGAGGGCCGCGAGCGGAACCTCGCGCTCGGGATCTACGGCGCCGCTTCCGGTTCCGGCGCGGCGGTCGGCGTGCTGCTCGGCGGCGTGCTGACCTCGTACCTGAGCTGGTCGTGGGTCTTCTTCATCAACGTCCCGGTCGGGATCGCGGCCGTCGTGCTGACGCCGCTGCTCCTGCCCGCCGGGCGCGGGGTCCTGGCGCACCGGCACTTCGACGTGGCCGGCGCCGCCACGATCACGGGCGGTCTGATGCTGCTCGTCTACGCGACCACCCGCGCCGCCGGTCACGGCTGGGGCGACCCGGGCACGCTCGCGCTCTTCGGCGTCGCGGCCGCGCTCGTCGGCGCCTTCGCCCTGATCGAGCTGCGGTCGCCTCACCCGCTGCTGCCGCTGCGGATCTTCCGCTCGCGCACGCTCACCGGGGCGAACGCCGCAATGGCGATCGTCGGCGCCGTCGCGTTCTCGGAGTTCTTCCTCCTGACGCTCTACCTGCAGGACGTCCTGCACTACTCCGCGGTCGAGAGCGGGCTCGCCTTCACCGGCTTCGCCTTCACCGTGGTCGTCGCCTCGAACGTCGCGCAGTGGATCGTCGGCCGGTTCGGCGTGCGGCCCACGCTGACCGCCGGCTTGCTCGCGAGCGCGCTCTCGGTCGCCTGGCTGACGCGCCTGCCCGTGCACGGCAGCTACTTCTGGGACCTCTTCCCGGCCTTCGTGCTCGGTGGCGCCGGCATGGGGCTTTCCTTCGTCCCCGTGACGATCGCGAGCCTGACCGGGGTCGCGCCTGCCGACGCCGGCGTCGCCTCCGGCCTCGTCAACACCAGCCGCCAGATCGGCGGTGCCGTCGGGATTGCCGCGGTCAGCGCGATCGCCGCCACCTCGTCGAGCACCTTTGCGGACGCGCACGGAGTCGCCACGACGAGCGGCCTGGCGCTCGACCACGGCTTCCAGACCGGGCTCTACGCTCTCACCGGCCTGCTGCTGCTCGGCGCGGCAATCGCGTTCACGCTCGTCCGCTCGGCGCCGCCGCCGGCCCGCGCTCGCGAGGAAGAGCCCGTTCTCCTCGACCAGGCCGCGTAGCACCCCGCCGTACGATGCGCGGATGCCGCCGCTCGACGGCATCCGCGTACTCGACCTCTCGCGCGTCCTCGCGGGGCCGTACTGCACGATGCTGCTCGCCGACCTCGGCGCCGACGTGATCAAGGTCGAGCGCCCGGGCGTGGGCGACGAGACGCGCTCGTGGGGGCCGCCGTTCGCAGGCGGTGAGTCGGCGTACTTCCTGGCCGTCAACCGCGGCAAGCGCTCGGTCGCGCTCGAGCTGTCGCGGCCGGCAGACCAGGAGGCTCTGCGGCGGCTGGCTCGGCGGGCGGACGTCGTGGTCGAGAACTTCCGCGCGGGCACGGCGGAGCGGCTCGGCGCCGGCTACGAGCAGCTCGCGCGCGAGAACCCGAAGCTCGTCTACTGCTCGATCACCGGGTTCGGCGACGAGCGTCCCGGCTATGACTTCGTCCTCCAGGCCGAAGCCGGGCTGATGGCGATCACGGGCGAGAAGGACGGGCTGCCCTCGAAGGTCGGTGTCGCGGTTGTCGACGTGCTGGCCGGCTACGCGGCGGCGACGGGGATCCTCGGCGCGCTGGTCGGAGGCCGCGGGAGCCAGGTCGAGATCTCGCTCTACGACGTGGCCCTCTCGGCCCTCATCAACGTCGCGCAGGGCGCGCTCGTCACCGGCACCGAGCCGGCGCGTCACGGCAACGCGCATCCGAGCATCGTCCCATACGAGACCTTCGCCACGGCCGACGGGGAGCTCGCCGTGGCCGCCGCCAACGACGGCCTCTTCGCTCGCCTCTGCGAGGTGCTCGACCGCCCGGACCTGCTCCGCTTTGCGACGAACCCCGAGCGCGTCGAGCGGCGCGAGGAGCTCGCGGCCGAGCTGGGCCGGGTCTTCGCGACCGCGACCGCGGACGAGTGGGTCGATCGTCTCGGCCGTGCCGGGGTTCCCGCGGGCAAGGTGCGCGGTGTGCTCGAGGCGCTCGCCGACGCGCGCACCTTCAGCGTCCAGCACCCGGCGATCGGCGCGCTGCCACTCGTCCGCTCCCCGCTCGGGCCACAGGCGGAAACGGCGCCCCCGCCGTTGCTCGGCGAGCACACGCGCGAGGTGCTGGCCGAGCTCGGCTACGACAACGGGGAGATCGACGCGCTGGTGCTACCGTCGGGCGCGTGACCGCGGGGGTCGAGCGCCAGCACTACAACGTCACCTTCACGCTCCTGGCGGTGGCCGCGGTCGCCTACGCGCTGCTGCAGTCGCTGGTCGCTCCCGCGCTGCTGACGATTCAGGAGGACCTGCACACGACGCCCGCCGGCGCGGCCTGGATCCTGACCGCGTACCTGCTGAGCGCGTCCGTCTTCACGCCGATCGCGGGGCGCCTTGGCGACATGTACGGCAAGAAGCGGACGATGGTCGTCGTCCTGATCGTGCTGGCTCTGGGGACGCTGCTCGCGGCGCTCGCGACCTCGATCGGCGTGATGATCGTCGCCCGCGTGATCCAGGGCGCGGGCGGCGCGATCTTCCCGCTCTCGTTCTCGATCATCCGCGACGAGTTCCCTCCGCCTCGCGTTCCGCACGGCATCGCATTGATCTCGGCGATCCTGGGCATCGGCGGCGGACTCGGGATCGTGCTCGCCGGGCCGATCATCCAGCACCTCGACTACCACTGGCTGTTCTGGTTCCCGCTCGGCGCCGTGATCGTCGCGACGATCGGGATCGTCGTCTTCGTGCCGGAGTCGCCGGTCAAGACGCGCGGGCGGATCGACCCGCTCGGGGCGGTGCTGCTCGCCGCCTGGCTCGTGGCCCTGCTCGTCCCGGTCAGCCAGGGCCCGACCTGGGGCTGGACGTCGCCGCGCACGCTGGCCCTCTTCGCTGCGGCCTCCGTCCTGATCCCGGTCTGGGTCTGGTCGGAGTCGCGCAGCAAAGCCCCGCTAGTGGACATGCAGATGATGCGCCTGCGGCCCGTCTGGACGACGAACCTCGCCGCGCTCGTGCTCGGCTTCGGGATGTTCGCCTCGTTCGTGCTCGTCCCCGAGTTCGTCGAGCTGCCGTCGTCGAACGGCTTCGGCTTCGG
>Ga0307280_10000144_pt1 | contig 12912 bp, 19 predicted proteins | sample ER_DNA_119_FD_194479 | JGI IMG/M metagenome (GOLD analysis project Ga0307280, IMG submission 194479) | Bulk soil microbial communities from the East River watershed near Crested Butte, Colorado, United States - ER_DNA_119 | ecosystem: Environmental > Terrestrial > Soil > Floodplain | place...
GCCGGCCCGCCGCGGCGTCGGGCCCGTCGGGCTGGCCGCTCGGGACCGGCCCGGCGCTGGCCCCGTTCACCTTCGACGGTGAGGCCCCGCCGTGGTTCGACCGCGCGGCGGCGATGTCCCTGCCGACGGTGTCGCGGTCGCGCAACCTGATCTGTTCGGCGGTGTCGGCCCTGCCGTTCACGCTGTGGACGTTCGACGCGACCAAGGCCCCGCCGGTGCAGCAACAGATTCCGCAGCACCAGTGGATGAACCGGCCCGACCCGGACCGCACCCGGCAATGGATGCTGGCGTGGACCGTCGACGACCTGTACTTCTCCGAGGTCGCGCACTGGCTGGTGACCCGCCGCCTGGCGACCGGCTACCCGGCCGGGTTCCGGCGCATCCCGCCCGGCGACCTGCAATCGAACAGCGACGGGACCTACACGTACACCGACCCGAACAGCGGGGCCCGCACCCCGGTCGACCCCGTCGACGTCGTTGAGTTCCTGGCCCCGATCGAAGGGTTGCTGTCGGTCGGCTGGCGGCCGATCAGCATCGCGTTGCAGCTCGACCAGGCCGCCGACCGGTTCGCCGGGACCGAGATCCCCGCCGGCGTCCTCGAGGAACAGGACTCGTCGGAGGACCTCAGCTCCGAGGAGCTGGCGGAGCTGGCCGCCGAGTTCAACTACGCCCGGCTGACGAACACGACGGCGGCGACGAACAAGCACGTCCGCTACCGCGAGACCCCGGTCGACGCGTCGAAGATGCAGCTGGTCGAAGGTCGCACCTATCAGGCGCTCGAGCTGGCCCGGCTCGGCAACGTCCCCGCCTACCTGGTCGGCGCCCCGGCCGGAACCGGGATGACCTACCAGAACGGGCAGCAGGCCCGCCAGGACCTCATCGACTTCGCCGCCGGCGCCTACATCGGCTGCATCGAACAGACCCTGTCCGGCCCGAACGTCACCCCGGCCGGTCAGATCGTCCGACTCGATCAGAACGCGTGGCTACGCAATCCGTTCACGACGACCGACGGGGCGCCGGGCCAGCTGTCCCCCAACGACATGCAGCTGGCCAACCCGACGAACGCCCCCGACATCGAGAACCTGTCGTGATCCACGCCACGTTCCGAGCGCCGGCGTTGACCGCGGCGGGCGCCGACCCGACGGCCCGCACGATCACCGGGGTCGCCGTCCCCTACGGGGTCCCCGGCATCGTCGCGTCCGGGGACACCGTCATCTTCGAGCCCGGCTCGTTGGACCCGGCGGCCCGCCCGATCGCGCTCCGGGACCATGACCGGACCCGCCCGATCGGGGTCGTCGTCGACGCCGTCGACCACGGGCCCACCCTGGACGCGACGATGCGCGTGTCGCGCACCGCCGACGGCGACGAAGCCCTGGTGCTCGCCGCCGACGGCGCCCTGCCGGCGTTCAGTGTCGGCGCCGACCCGACCGACTACCACTTCGACGCCGACGGGGTGATGCACGTCGTCGCCGCCGACTGGCAAGAACTGTCGCTACTCACCTTCGGCGCGTACCGCACGGCCCGCGTCGCCTCCGTCACCGCCCAGCAAGGGGAACCGAACATGCCCACCGTCACCGCCACCGTCGACCCCGTCGACCCCGAGCTCGACCCCGAGCTCGCCCCGGAGCTCGACCCCGAGCTCGACCCCGACACCGCGACCGACGACCCGCCGGAGACGGTCGAAGCCGGGGCCCGACCCGTGCCGATCACCGCCGGCAGGCGCCCGGGCCGGCTGACGGTGCCCGCCCACCCCTACGCCGCGGTCGGGCTGCGCGACATCTCGCGGATGCTCAACGCCGCCGCGGCCGACCCGCGGACCGCCGCCCACGTCCGCCGGATCATGACGTCACCGGGGTCGGTCGCCTCACCGGTGTCGGCCGCCCTGGTCGACGTCACCCTGGTCGGGACGAACAACGTCGGCCCCATGCAGCGCCCCGGCTACCAGGCCGAACTGGTCGAGATCGTCACCCACGGCTCACCGACGATCGAAGTACTCCGCCAAGGCGACCTCGAGCGCGGCGACTTCCCGAACAAGACGTTCAACCAGTGGACGCTCACCCCGCAAGTCGCCCTGCAGACCGCCGAGAAAGCCGAGATCTTCTCGGCGCCGGTCGCGATCGGGCCGGTGTCGGTCCCGGTGCAGACGTGGGCGACCGGCAACGACCTGTCCCAGCAGCTGCTCGACTTCGGTTCGCCGTCGTTCGTCGAGGACTACATCCGCGCCGCCGGCGTCGACTACGCCGAAGTGTCCAACCTGTACGCCGTCACCGCGCTGCTCGCCGCGGCGACCCCGGCGACGGTCGCCGCCGGCGCCACGTTCATCGACGTGGTCGGCGCCCTGTTCGGCGCGCTCAACGTCAACAAGGTCCCCGCCGGCGGTTTCTTCCTGGCCGTGTCGTGGGACCAGTGGGTGACGATGATCGGGGTCAAGGAAGCGGACGGCCCGGCGTTCTGGAACGGGTCGATCTCGTTCGGCAACTTCCTGCCGACGACCGACGCCGGCGGCCTGTCGATCTACGTCGAATCATCCCTGCCCGCCGGCACCTACCTGCTCGGCATGCGCGCCGCGGCGACCTGGTACGACCTGCCCGGGACCCCGTTCTCGCTGCGCGCCGTCAACGTCGGCCAGCTCGGCCTGGACGTCGGCGTGTACGGCTACGGGGCGCTCGGGGTGCAGTACCCGTTCGCGCTGGCCAAGGCGACGGTCCCGCCGGTCTGATGACTGACGTTCCGACGGGTTGGGGGACCGAGTCCGCGACGGTCGCCGCGCTGCTCGGCCCGACCGTCGCGTTCGAGGCCGACCCGCTCGTCGACCTGTACGTCGACGCGGCGAACGAGTGGTGCTGGCGGAAACGGCGCGAGGCCGGCTACGTCGACGACAGCGCGGCGACCGCCACCGCCGACGTGGTGATGGGCTGCACCTTGTACGCCGCCGCCCTGTACCGCGAACGCCAGTCGGTCGACGGCTACCAGACGTTCGAGGACTTCCCGACCGCGGCGTTGACCGGCGGATCGCTCGGCCAGATCCGCCGGATGCTCGGCATCGGCAAGGCCCGCACCGACGGATCCGGTGGCGAACCGGGCGCGGCGACGGCCCGCCTGGTGGCCCGCCGCCGGCGCCGGGCCGGGTGGCTGTGGTGAACGGGTTCACCGAGCACCGCCGCACGATGGTCGACAAGCTCGTCGCCAACGGGGTCGGGATCGCGACGACCGAACCGGCCGCGGCCCCGCCGTTCGTCCTGGTCGGTCTCGTCACCACCACCGCCACCGAGGGGATCGGCGCGTGGGCGGCGACCATCCCGGTGACGATCGCCGTCCCGCCGCCCGGTGACGCCGCCGCCGGCGCCGCCCTCGAGGAGCTGCTCGAGCAGGTCTACGCGGTGCTCGGCTTCGGCCCGGCCCGCCCGACGATCTACGGGGCCGATCGTGACGCCCCGCTGCCCGCCTACCAGATCACCTACCCGGCGTCGATCCCGAACCCCGCCTGTTGAACGGAGCACCACCATGGCCCGCAATGTCCTGATCCTGAACAACCCGAAGGTCACCTTCGCTGACACCGAAGCGGGCCTGACGACCGGCGACGCGTTCGAGTGCCAGATCACGTCCGCGATGCTCACCCCGCAACCCGTCTACAACACGGTCCCGGCGACCGGTTGCGCCGGCGCATCCCAATCCCCCGGCCGCACCGGCTGGCAGCTCGACGTCGCCTGGCTGCAGGACTGGGGGTCGGACCCGTCGATGTCGTGGTTCGCGTTCGAGAACGACGGGATCCTCATGTGGTACTCGGTGACCCTCGACAGCATCGGGATGCCCGACCAGGTCGCCACCGGCCAGGCGTACGTGTCGGCCGGCGCCTACGGCGGGACGTTCGGGGACGGATCCGCCGCCGTGGCCACCGCGACGTGGCCGTGCACCGACAAGCCGGACATCCCCGCCCCCGTCGTCATCCCCTGACCCCGGTGCCCGCGTCCGCATCGGAGACGCTGGCCCGCCTGGCCCGCCGGCTCGAAGGGCTCGACCAGGTGCTCGTCGACGCCGTCGGCCAGGCCGTGGTCGACGCCCTCGAAACGCAGATGACCGCCGACACCGGCGGCGACCGGTCCCTGTCCGGCGTCTCCAAGGGCCGCTACCGGCTCACCCTGAAGCTGTCCCCGCTGCGCAACCCGGCCGGGGTCCGCATCCGCCCGTCACCGCGCCAGTCCGGGATGTGGGCGCTGCTCGACTCCGGGGCCCGCCCCCACGAGATCGCCGCCCGGGCCCGCCGCAAACGTCAGGGCAAGGGCAAGGCCCGCACCAAGGCGACGTCGTCGCGTGGTCGCGCGCTCGGCCCCGGCGGGAACCTGCACGCCGGCCCGTTCCGTCACCCCGGGTCGCGCGGTCGGGGGACGTGGGCGAAAGGCCGTGACCGCGGGTTCGCCGCCGGGATCGACGCGGCCCGTACCGAGCTGCACCGGGCGGTGACCGGTGGCTGACGAACAACTGTCGATCGACGTCACCGCCAAGGACTCCGCGTCGAAGGTGATCGGCGGGATTCAGAAGAACGTCGACAAGCTGGACAAGTCCGACCCTGAGGTCGACATAACAGCAGACGCCAAAAAAGCTGACCACACCGTCGACGGACTGAAACGTCAGCTGGACGGGCTGGCCGACGACGACAAGGTGATCGTCCTCGCACTGCGCGCCGGGGCGGCGACCGCCGAGCTGCGCGACCTCGCCGGGGACCTGGCCCGCATCGACGCCTCCGACCCCGACGTCGACGTCAAGTTCGCCCGCTACGCCGAAGTGTCCGGCCAGCTCGACGCGCTCGAACAGCAGATGAAGGATCTCGGGTCGACCGGCGCGGTCGACGTCGGCCACGTCAACGAACGCCTCGACGGGATGGCCGCCTCCGCCGGCAACGCCCAAGGGGCGGTGCACTCGATGGCCGGCAACGCCGTCGGGGACTTCGCGGCGACCGCGACCGGGATCGGCCCGCTCGGTGAGGCGCTCGGACAGCTGACGGAGGGGATCGCCGCCGGCGAGACGTCGATGCGCGGACTGGCCGTCGCCGGGCTCGGGCTCGGCGCGGTGTCCGCCGCGATGCTGGCCCTGAACGCCGTGATGGGCCATTTCGCGGACGCGTCCGAGCGGGCCGCGAAGATCAAGGCGTTCAACGATCAGGCGATCAAGGACTACACCGCGTCGATCATCGCCGCCCGCATCGAACTCGACCGCCTGAACGGGATCGAACCGGTCGAACCGGTCGACCCGACCGCCAACGACCACATGAAAGCGCTGGCGGCGAACACCGCCGAGCTGGTCGACCAATGGGAAAAGGCCGGCAAGATCGAAGCGTTCAACCCTGTCACCGGCCAGGTCGAAGACATGACCGCGGCCATGGCCCGGTCGGACATCACCGCCGAAATGTGGGCTGACGCGATCATGAACGGCGGGGTCGCGATCAACAAGCTCGGGACCCAGGCGCGCGACGCCGGCGTGTCCGAAGAGAAGCGGCTGGAGATCATGCAGACCGCCGCCGCCGAGATGGTCAAGTACGACCAGGCGCAGACCGCCGCCGCCGAACACAACAAGGTGTTCGCCCGGTCGGTCGACACCGCGACGGACGCCCAACGGGCACACACCGCCGAAGCGGCCCGCTACCAGGGTCAGGCCGACGAGTACGCCCGCAAGGTCGACCGGGTCGCCAAGAAAATGTCGGACCTGGCCGAGGCGACCGACGACGAGACGAACGCGTACAAAGCCCTGTCCGACCAGATTTCCGGTGACCAGGCGATGCTCGACCTGGCCGACCAGCTCGACGACGTGCGCACCGCCGGCGACGACGCCTACGCCGCGCAGGCCGCAGCGAATCAGGCGATCAAAACGAACGCGAAGGACGCCACCGAGAAACAGCGCGAAGCGGAACAGGCGATGCGCGACTACCAGTCGGCGGTCAACGCGACGAAGCAGGACATCATCAACCTCGGGGCGACAGCGAACGCGACACCGTTGGAGATCTCCACCGCGCTCGCCAAGGTCGACCAGGGCGATCTCGCCGGTGCCAAAGCCGACGCCGAAGCCTGGTCGAAACGGAACCCGGTGCAGTTGTCCGCCGAGCTGCGCGTCCAGCTGATCCGCGCGCTCGGCGCCGGGCTCGGGACCGTGCAGGTCGCCGCCGGCGGTACGTCGACGACGACGGTCAACAACTTCGGGGCCGGGCCGGGCGCCGTCCCGTCCCTGTCTGCCGCCGCGGCGCCGGCGCGCTGGGCGCGGATCAACGGCCGGTGACTGGTGGCCCCGCCCCCGTACAACCCGGCCGGATACAACCCGGCGAACCCGGCGACCTGGCCGCAACCGATCCCACCGGCCACGATGTACCAGCCCGGCATGGCCTGGACGATGACCGGCCCCGGGACCGTCGACGGGCAGACCGTCGCCGCCGGCGACCTCCTGTTCGTCGTCCACCGCGGCCGCCTCTACGGCGACGGCACCTACGGGTCCGGGCTGTACGGGTCACCGCCCGACGGGGGCTGGTCACCGGTCGACGTCCGCTTCGTCGCCTGGTACCTGGCCGCCCCACCCGCCGACCAGCCCCCGTTCCCCTACTCCGGTTGCAAGTTCGGTGACACCGGCTGGTGGGTGATCATCGACTGCTACTTCGGTGGGTCGGCGTCGCGCCGCTACGGGCAGGGCACTTACGGGTCCGGTGTCTACGGGGGCGGGCAGGCCGCCGGCGACGGATGGTTCGACGTCACCGCCGGCTACACCGACATCAAGATCAGCCGCGGGTCGGCCGACGGTGATGCGACGATCGACGTCCTCGAGCTGGACGTCACCTGGTATGACCCGGACTGGGCCGGTTGGGCGGTGACTCCGCCGGAGTCGTGGACCCGCCCGTTCGTCGGTTGCCCGATCCGTGTCTCGTTCTACGACCCCGGCTGGGTGTGGCACCCGCGGGCCGCCGGTTCGATCGAGCAGATCACCGACCCGACCGTCACCCGCGCATCCGGTGAACCGCGCACCGTGTCGGTGCAGGCGTTCGGGCATGTGATGGATCTGACCCGCACCCTGCCCGCCTGGCAGCGGCCCGCCGAGCTGGCGTCGGCCCGCTTCGCCGCCCTGCTCGCCGCCGGCGGCTGGCGGTACGGGACACCGTCGCTGGTCTACCCGCCCGACGTCGCCCTGCACGCCGACCGGGCGGCGCGTGACGTCGTCGCCCGCGCCGAACTCGACCGGACCGCGATGTCGGCCGGGTGGACGTTCGACACCGACCGGCGCGGTAGCCCACGTCTGCGGGCCTGGCCGCTCGCGCTCGGCCCGGTCGCCGCGACCGTCGTCGACTGCCCCGACCCGGCCCTGCCCGACGCCCTGCTGGCAACTGTCATCGTGTTCACCGCCGACGAGTCGCAGTTGTTGAACATCGTCACCGCGACGAACGCGCTGGAACCGGCGACGATCTGCCAGGCGACCGACCCGACGTCGATCGCGATCTACGGGGGCCGTGACAATTCGCTCGGGTTCCCGGCGACCGGCCTGGCGTTCGCCAACCCGGCCGACGGCACCGCGCTGGTCAACCGGGTCCGTGACCGGTACTCGAGGATCGTCACCCACGTCGAACCGGTCGCCGCCGACACCTGGGTCGACCCGGCCTGGCTGGCGGTCCTGGCCGACGTCGACACCGGCGAGCACCTGGCCGTCACCCGCCATCATCCGTCTACGTTCACGCTCGATTCGATCGTCGTCGGGATCGTCGAACGGATCACCCCCGACCGGATCGAATCGGTCCTGTCGACCACCACCACCACACCCACCACCTAGGAGCGCGACATGGCATGGCCCCCGCCGGTACTGCCGATCAACCGGACCGACGCCACCAATCAGCAGACGCTGCACGCTGGCGATCACAACGCCGCGAATCAGGCGCTCAACGACATTCGTGCCCACTTCCTCGGGTTCGCGGTGCGTACCCGCTCGTCGCCGGCGACGACCGACGGTGGCGGCAACGTCAACGTTGCGTTCGGTGGGGCACCGTTCCCCGGCCCGCCCGCGGTGGTGGCCAACACGGCGGACGCGGCCATGGCCGGACAGGTCGCCGTCTACAACATCACCGCGGCCGGGTTCTCGATGCACATCTCCACCGCGGCGGGCGCCCCGTTCGTCGGCACGGTCGCCGTCAACTACATCGCCGTCTACGGCGAAGTGCTCCCGTGACGGTGCGCCGCCTGGCCGCCGCCCTGGTCGCCGGGTCGGCGATGTGGGTCGCCGCCTGGTGCCTGGTCGCGTTGAACATCGAACGCCTCAACCGGTGGCAGTACCGGCGGGCCGCCCGGTGACCGACTTCGGTGACTTTGAACCGGCCGACGCGTTCGACACCGCCCCGGCCGACCCCGAACAGGTCGCGATCCGCCTGCAACGCCTGCGCGTCGAGGCCGGGCTCGACACCGACCGGTGGGACGACCTCGACCTGCACGCCCAGACGGTACGGATCACGATCGTCGCCGCCCTGCTCGCCTGGCTCCGTCGGCAGGGGTCGACATGACCGGGATCTACTACGTCGAACTGGCCGACGTCCTGGCCGGCGCCGGGGTCGCGGTCGCCGTCACCGACGTCAACGCCGGATGGGAACGCCGGGCGCGCAGCTCGGGTGGGTTCGCCTCGCCGCCGCTCGCCGTCTGCTGGCACCACACCGCCTCGAGCACGTCGCCCGGGTCGGATCTGTCGTGGATGATCCACGGGTCCGACGACGCCCCGATCGGCAACATGCTCCTCGACCGCGACGGCGTGGTGTGGCCGATCGCCGCCGGCGCAGCGAACACCCAGGGCAAGGGCGGCCCGGCCACGTTCTCGCGTGGCACCGTCCCCGTCGACCAGGGCAACAGCCGGATATGGGGGATCGAAGTCGCCAACAGCGGGCTTGGCGAGACGTGGCCGCTCGCCCAGGTCGACGCCTACTTCGCCGCGTCGAACGCCCTGTCGGTCGTCATGTTCGGCAACCGGCCCGACGACGTCATCACCCACGGCGGCCCCGACGGCTGGGCCCCGGACCGCAAGATCGACCCGGCCACCGCCGCCGCCGTCACCGGCACCTGGCGGCCCGCCGCGGTCACCAGCTCGGGCACCTGGTCGCTCGACGACATCCGCGGCGAATGCGCCCGCCGCGCCACCACCACCACACCACCGCCAGAGGAACCCGACATGACCGACGAACAGGCCGCCCAACTCGCCACGATCGCCGCGCAGCTCGACGAGCTGCACAGCTACCACGTCGACCCGCTCGCCGGGAATCTCGACCCGAACGGCGACGAGATCAACTCGGCGTGGACCGCGGTGTACGCCTACCGGATCGCCCAGGACTGTCAGCGGCGCATGTGGGCCATCGAGGACGCGCTCGGCATCGCGCACACGTGACCGGGTTCGACGACGGCGGCTGGCTCACCGCAGCGCTCGGCGTCGGCATCCTGATCGGCGCCGGGCTCGCCCTGCTCGTCGCCCGCCGCCGCGGCCACGTCCGCATGTCGATCGAAGTCGGCGACCCGCCGACACCACCCGACGACGGTTCTACGCCAGGGGTGTGACACCGTCCACCCGGTTGACCTGGCCGGCGTTGATTACGGATGAAGTCAACGAACCCCAGGTCAGGGGCGCCGGTGGACGTCGGATGGATCGATCCCGTAGCCGCGTGCCTTGGTGACGCCCTTGTGCTTGGTCGGCGTGGTCCGGGCGTCACGACGGCGCATCGCTTGAACGGTGCTGTAGGCGACGAACGTGACGAGCATCGTCGCCACGACGAGGACGAGTAGGACGATGACGATGGTCATGCTGCTTGCACTCCATTCCGCGTTGGACCAGGGGCGGGACAGATGTAAGTGCATCTGCACCACCGCAGATCAGGTGCCGAAACCGGCACTTCGACGATCACGCTGCGCGCGAGCCCGGTAACGACACCGCTCGCGACGCCCGGGCCGCCTCGCCCGGAACCAGCTTCGTGTAGATCTGCGTGGTGGCCACCGACGCGTGACCGAGGAAGTCCCGCACCGCGAGCAGGTTCCCGCCGGTCGCCTTGTACGCCTCGGTCGCCGCGCGGTGTCTGAGCTGGTGGGCGGTCGTCGGGAACCCGGCGGCACGGAACGTCCGGCACACCAGCTGCGAGATCCTGGCTGCGCTGCGGTGCCCGTCGGCGAGCACGGCCGGGAACACCGGCCCTTCGGTCCCATCGAGCGCGGCCAGGTAGGCGAGTACTTCCGGCGCGAGGAAGATCCGCCGCTCTCGCCGGCCCTTGCCCATGACGTGCACCCACTCTTCGGACAGGTCGACGTCGCACCAGCGCAGCTCGGCGATCTCGGTGCACCGCAACCCGCCGCACGCCATCAGCACGACGACGGCGGCCGTCTCGACGTCGGCGCCCGCCAGGACGTGCTCGATGTGCGCGTCGGGCGCCGGTCGGGGCAGGAGCATCGGTAGTCGCGGTGCGTCGACCAGCCCGGTCGGGTCACGGTCGACGAGGCCCTCGCGCAGCGCCCACCGGTAGAACGCCTTGAGGTAGCCGATCTCGTTGCGTTGGCTGCGCGGCGTGATCTTGTGCGAGTACACCCACTCTTCGATCTCGTGGAAGTCGGCCCCCCGCCAGTCGACTTCGGTCACGTACCGCCGCGCGCACGAGATCCGCGCCGCCACCGTTCCCGGCGCAAACCGTCGGCGCCGCATGTACAGGTGGTAGTTGCGCAGCATCGAGCGATCCGCCTCACCCTGCTGTGGCATAGTCGCGGGGATAGTACCCACCAGATCACTAGGAAACCTATAGTTACATCGATGAAACTCCCTACCAGTTCCCCTACAGATGCGATCCTGTTCGACCCAGACGTGATGGAGATGCTGTCCGTCGGCAAGGACACGTTGGTGGCCTACGTGAAGGACCGCGGCTTGCCTGCCCACCAGGTCACGCCGCGTAGCCAGCGCTGGTACCTGCACTCCGAAGTTCTTGAGTGGGTGAGATCTCGATGCACTTCACCCGCCCCAGGTCAGGACGTCGCCTGATGGCCGACGGCGATCAACTCGCCCTCAGATTCCTCACCGCAGAGCAGGCCGGCGCGATCGATGCGGCGCTCGCCGCGGTCAACCGGTCGCTCGGCTCGGCGATCGCCGGCAAGCGCTGGTCCGAGGCCGACGAGCTCGAGCGGATCGGCCGCCAGCTCGTCGACCTGCTCACGGAGAATTCCTCAGCGGTCCGAGCCGATCATCCGACCCACCCTCCCGCCGCGTCACCAGGCAAGGCCCGCGGCGGGCGAGTGGATCAGGAAAGCCCAGCGCACACCGAGCACTCCGAGCCTAGGCAGTGAGCGGCCAGCTCATGGGCCAGGTCCTCGACGCCCAGTTCCCGGACATCACAGGCACGGACACCCGCAAGGGCGTCACCGGCGAGACGCTCCGGCGTGTCGCTCTCGCACTGGCCAATCGAGCGAACTCGGACGGCACCGAGGCACGCGTGCCCCTGCGCCGGATCGCCGCCCACGCCGGCTGCCACCACACCACCGCCACCCGGGCGCTCGTGTTCCTCACGGAACTGGGCGCGGTCCGGCTGTCCCGTCCGACTGACGGGCGCTCGCCGGACGTCTACGACGTCGACGTCGGCTGGCTGTTGGCGCGCGCCTCTAGGGCGCGCGCCAACGAAGTTCCCCAGGCGCGCGCAGCGCGCGCCCTAGAGGCGCGCGCTAGCGCGCGCCCTAGAGGCGCGCAGCTACGTCCTACGTCCTTGACACCCGCGCCGCCACCTGTGGACGACGACGTCGGCCTGGTCCCGCTCGTCGACGAAGACGCCGAGGCCGCTGCCCGGTTCTTCGCCGCCTACCGGCGCGGCCGGTTCGCGCTGTACACCGCGCCGACCCGACGGGCCCAGGTGCGCGTCGCACGACGACCTCAGGCACCCGCGGAGGACGTCGGGTGACCGACGACATCCGCCAGTGCCACCAATGCGGAGAGCCGACCCGCCCTGGCAAGTGGCGGTGCGACGCCTGCCAGGCGATCGTCGACGGCGGACCCCCCCAACGTCATCTCCGGCTGGTGACGCTGCCCGGCACCGACGCCTCCGACGCGTCCCGTGCACGCCACCCCAGCGCGCAACCCGACGTCGACCCGTGAGCGAACGCCCGTACGATGGACGCGTGCCCTCGACTGTCACCGATCTGCTCTACGGGCGGCGCGGTGGTGGCTGGCTGCCCGCCGGTTACACCGAGCACCGCGAGGACGTGCACTGCCCGGTGTGCGATGAGCTGATGACCTGCGGCCAGGAGATCCACCAGGGCTGCGCACCGACGGTGCCCAGCCTGTTCGACCTCGACGCATAGCCTGGCGGCCGTGGCTGACGACCGGTGGGAGCAGCTGTCGCTGCCCAATGGGCTGTTGCCCCGACCGCGTGTGCAGGCTCGAGGCGCGGCACCGCCGATCCAGGCCCGCGCCGAGATCGTCCGGTTGCGTGACGCCGGCTACGGGCTGACCGAGATCGCCAACACCCTGAACGCCCGGGCCGTGCCGACCCCGTCGGGGCGCGGCCGGTGGTGGCCTGACTCGGTGCGCCGCCACGTCGACCCCGGGCCGTGGGCCGAGTACATCCGCCGCTATCGCCTGACCCGCCGGTGACACGCCCGTACGCCGAGCCTGCCTACCGGTCGGCGCTCGACGTGCTGGCCCACCAGGTCGTCCCGTGCTGGCATGGCTGCGGCCGCCGGGCGACCAGCCCGGACCACGTCCCGCCGCTCGTGGAGCACCACCACGCGGCCGGCTCCGGTTGCTGCGTGCTGCGCCCGATCTGTTCGACGTGCAACCGGTCGACCGGCGCGGCCGCTGGGAACCGGGCGCGCCGCCGCCGGTCCGCGTCGGTCGCCGCGCTCGCGCCGGGCTCGGGACCGTCGGCTCTTGGATCGCCGGTCGGCCGTGCAC
>Ga0307280_10000145_pt1 | contig 12899 bp, 11 predicted proteins | sample ER_DNA_119_FD_194479 | JGI IMG/M metagenome (GOLD analysis project Ga0307280, IMG submission 194479) | Bulk soil microbial communities from the East River watershed near Crested Butte, Colorado, United States - ER_DNA_119 | ecosystem: Environmental > Terrestrial > Soil > Floodplain | place...
ACGACATCGACAGAAGCCGGATCCACGCGGAAACGATGGCCCTCGGAGACCCGCCTCGTCAAACGCTCACAGAACGAACGTGTCCGCGAAACGCCAAAACCGGTGTCAGACACCGGTTTTTGTCAAGGGCAAAGTGTGCCGAAAGTGTGACGATTACGACGGTTCGGGAACCGAGCGGCGGGTGCGCTTGGCGCGGGGAGTCGTGTGCCAGACCTGCGTCAGCGAGACCCCGGGCTGCAAGCCGCGCCTCGACGCTTCGCCGGCCGGAAGCTCGAGCACCGCGCGGGCGCCGCGGCAGCCGGCCATCCGCCAGGGCGCCAGGTCGTGGGCCACCTTCAGCACCCGGTCGGCCCGGTCGAGGAAGACCGCGTCGATCGGAAAGCGCATGAACGCGGTGTGGATCGACCCGGCGGGCCGGAGCAACAGCCCCTCGCCGGCCGGCAGGTCGCTCCGCCCGAGCAGGCCGCGCAGGCGAGCGAGCGGCGTCTCCGCGAGGAGACACCGCTCGCAGACAACGTTGCCGTCGTCGCTCGCCAGCGCGATCTGGGGCAACTCCACCTAGTGCCCCGTCTTGTGACAAATCCGAGTTCCGGGGTCGCGAGCCCCAAGCCAGGGGCCGCACTCACCCGCGGGCAAGGCTGGTTGCCTTGCCAAGGATGAGGGTGGCTCCTGGCGCCGCGGGATCGCGGGCCAGGAGCCGGCATGTGTTGCAAGACGGGGCACCGGCCCCGTCCTTGAGAGTCCTGAGCGCAACTCAGAACCCCACGTGAATGTGGTTGTAGTGGTTGGCCAGCGGGAACGAGGGCCCGCCGAGCCCGAGCAGCGAGATGATCTGCGCCGGCAGCATCCCGCCCGGGAGCATCAGCAGCGCGCGAACGCCCTGCTCGGTGATCCCGCCCGGCTGCTGGTGCCCGAAGATCGAGATCCCGTTCAGCGCGGCCACGTCGACCGCCCGCCCGTAGATGTGCGCCGAGACGACGCCGGGCCGCGCGTAGAGGCGGTGGCCCGAGATCAGGCACGACACCGTGACCTGGTGGAACGAGTCCGCGAGGTAGAGCATCGTGGCCAGGACGCGGACGTCGACCTTGTGCGCGGCGACGTCATTGCGCCCGCCGGGGTAGATCAGGAGGCGCTTGTCGGTGAGGACGCGATCCTCGAGATCATGCTTCTGCGAGAGCAGCCCGTAGACGAGGCTCGCCATCCCGACCGCGCGGTAGTAGTGGCGGAGGGCCACGACGTGGTCGGCGAAGGACGTGTCGCTCGAGTACGAGAGCGCGGCCGCCCAGCCATTCTTGCTGCCCCCAAGCGCCGAGAGCCTGACCGTGAGGGCCCGGGTCTCCGTGGGGGTCGCCGGCACGCGGCCGTTGTGGCCGCCTGCGCGGAGCACGGCCAGCGCGAGCGCCCACTCGACGTGCGCCTGCCGGGAGTCGGCGACCAGCTCGCGCGCGAAGGCGATGCGCAGGCGCGCGGCGGGAGGCGTCGGGTCGGGTGCGGCCCGGTAGAGCCAGACCGTCGCGCCGGGCTGGTCGGCCTCGGCGTCGAGCGGCTGCTTCTTCGCCGGGCTGTGCGCCTTCGTGCCGTGATGCGCGGGGGTCTTCGCGGCCTTGACGGGACGCGCGTGGCGCGTGGCCGCGGGCTTCGTGCCGAACCGGTGCGCCGAGATCGGCTGGACGGTCCGCCCGGCCGACGGCGTCGCCGACGGGCGGACCGAGAGGCCCTGCGCCGACTTCACCTGGACGCGCGCGAGCTTCTGTGCCTGCACGAGCGGTGCAGGCCCGGATGCGCCGGTGGCCCCGGTCGGGCCGGTGGCACCGGTAGCGCCGACGCCCTGGGGCGAGCCGTCGTCGAGGAGTGCCCGCACGCCGTTGCCGGCGCCCGCCGAGAGCGCGAGGCCCGCGAAGAAGAGGGCGCAGAACGACAGCACGGTCACGAAGCGCCTGGTCGTGCTGCGCTTCGCCGCCGGCTGCGGCTTCGCTGCCGGCTCGCTTCTGCGATCCCACTCGTCCCAGCCCCGCCCGAGGAGGAGAATCCTTTTCAAGTAGTTCCGTCGTGGCATTGCCTTTTCGCTCCCGTTGGTCGGGCGCCGAGGGGCCGCCACTTCGGCGCGGATCTCGATTGAGGCCCGCGGGCCGTACGGACTGGGAGCCATATCGACCGGAGGCTCCCGCGGCCCTCCCCCGATCAGGGGGTCCGTCCCGAAGATCCCCAGCACGAGGGATGGGCGCCGCGGCCGAACGGAACGATGATCGCCGCAGATCGAGCCCATAGGCGGCGCGGCCACGCCGAGACACTTCGGAGGTTTCCCCGGCGTGACCAGACGCATCGCCCGCAGGATCAACAGGCTCCTCGACAACCTCAAGCCACTTCCCCCGGCCTACCCCCAGGGCAGGACGCACGCCACAGCGTGCGCGTCGAGATGAGAAGGGAGGTGAATCACATGCTGAAGCTCTTCACCTTCATGCAGGCCGCCGCCGATTCTCTGCGCCGGCGTGAGGAGGGGCAGACGATGGCGGAGTACGGAGTCGTGCTCGCCGTCATCACTCTCGCCGTCATCGGCGCGATCACGCTGCTGTCCGACAACGTTCGGAGCGCGATCGAGAGCGTGGCCAACATCCTCCCGTAAGGCACCAGCTTCTCCGGCAAGGGCCCCTTCTTCGGAAGGGGCCCACTTCCTTCGACTCAACCAGAACAGGAACGAAACTCCCGTGAAGAACACCAACCGCCGCAATATCGAGTTCAGATCGCAGAAGGGCCAGTCCGTGACCGAGTTCGCGCTGGCGCTTCCGATCCTCGCCTTGCTTCTCTTCGCGGTGATCCAGTTCGGCATCACCTTCAACAACTACGTGACGCTGACCGACGCGACCCGCGCCGGCGCTCGGAAGGCAGCCGTCAGCCGGGAGCAGTCGAATCCGAGCTCGTTGACCACGACCGCCGTCCGCAACTCGGCGGCGAATCTCACCCAGAGCAACCTGAACGTCTCGGTCACCTCGACCTGGCAGCCGGGCGCTGACGTGACGGTCACTGCGACCTACCCATACAAGATCAAGCTCCTCGGGATCCCGCTCAAGCAGGGGTTCCTGAAGAGCACGACGACGGAGCGTGTGGAATGAAAACTCGCAGCGAACGCGGCCAGTCGACGGTATTGACCCTCGTCTTCCTCACCGTGCTGTTGGGGATGGCGGCACTCGTCTTGGACGTCGGCTCCTGGTACCGCACCAAGCGTGCGGCGCAGTCGACGGCGGACGCCGCGGCGCTCGCGGGGGCACAGTCGCTCCCGTACGACACGGCCGGCGCCGGCAACCTCGCCATGCAGTACGCGAACAAGAACGGCGGCGGAGTACTCCCGTCCGGAGTCACCTTTTCGAGCGGCGTGGGCACCAACGACACGATCACGGTCAAGATGACGAAGCCGGCGACGGGCGTCTTCTCGAAGCTCTTCGGTGTCAAGACGGTCACCGTCGGGGCGAAGGCCACGGCACGCGCGAGCCTGATGCAGAGCGCGCAGTACGTGGCCCCGATCGGTGTCAACGTCCTGCACCCCAAGCTCAAGGGCTCGGGCAGCAGCTGCCCCTGCTTCGGTTCCGGCAACCTGACGACCCTGCCGCTCGGCAAGAACGGCGCGCCGGGCTCGTTCGACCTGATCAACATCGACGGGAGCCACGGTGGGACCGGTGGCCCGACGCTCGCGAACTGGATCCTCAAGGGCTACTCGGGCTACCTGCCGCTCGGCTCGTACCTGTCGGACACAGGCGCGAAGTGGAACGACGCGTCGGTCAATGCCGCAGTTCAAGCCCGGCTGAACGGCCCTCCGCTGCTCTTCCCGGTCTACGACACGCTGACCGGATCGGGTGCGAACGCCGTCTACCACATCGTCGGCTGGGCCGCGTTCCACCTCACCGGCTTCACCGCCAACGGCAGCAGCGGCTCGATCACCGGCTGGTTCGAGAAGGTCGACTGGGACGGGATCGAAAGCACCGTTTCGGACGGCAGCAATCCCGACCTGGGAGCGCGGGTCGTCAAGTTGATCGACTGAAAACCACCAACCACGTCCACCAAACCCACGACATCCACCACATCCACCAACCATCCACCAAGGACAAGGAGCAATGGCATACCGAGCTAGAAACATCCTGATCGCGGTCGCGCTGGCGGCCGTGGCCGCGCTCCTCACGAGCTTCTACGTGACGAGCTACAAGCGGCACGTCCAGCGCAGCGAGGACCACGTGACGGTGCTCGTTGCCAAGCACGACATCCCGCAGGGCACGTCCGGAGCGGATGCCGCAGGCATGCTCTCCCGCATCGACGTGCCCCGGCGCAGCGTCGTCCCGGGTGCGATCTCGAGCCCCGACCAGATCGCGAACCTCGTGGCGACGCAGCAAACGCTCCAGGGCCAGCAGGTGACGACCCGAACGTTCAGCCCGGTCGCCGAGAGTGGCGTCCGGGCCGGACTGAAGGGCACGCTCCGCGCCTTCCAGGTGCAGGGCGACGCCAACCAGACGCTCGCAGGCACCCTGGAAGACAACGACCACATCGACGTGGTCGCGACCTTCAAGTACCACCGCGCCGGCCAGTCGGGCGGCGACACGTTCTACGCAAGCCGGGTCGTGCTCCGCGACCTGCGGGTGCTGAAGGCGCCCGCCGGCCCGGCGGTCGGCAGCAAGCTGACGAGCGGCCTGCAGAACAATTTCTCCGTTCTGCTCGCCGTGACCGACCAGCAGGCGCAGAAGCTGCTGTTCGTCGTCTCCCAGACGGGGAGCAGCGGCCAGGGCAACGGTGCAGGCTGGTCGCTTCAGCTCCGGCCGGTCGTCCACTCGGCCGACAGCCCGGAGAGCGTCACCACGCTCGACTCCGTCCTGCGCGACGGGCTCACCGCCGGCCAGGTCCGCCGCTACGCAGGCGTCTTTGGAGGAGGCCAGTGATGCTCGAAGAGACGACCCACACCCAGACCGAAGCCAGGCCCGGCGCCCGCGAGCGCGCCCGGATCTACGTCACAGGCGACTGCGACGGGTTGCCGGACCTGCGGGAGGCGCTCTCGAACCACCCGGAGGTCGAGTTCGTCGGCTCGGCCGCCCAGGTGGCCGAGGCGGCGCCGACCCTGACCGGCGGGCACCTGCAGGTCGTGCTGCACGCGACCCGCTCCTCCGCCCTGCCGGTCAACGAGATCGCCGCCCTGCGCGAGTACACCCGGGCGCCGATCGTCCTCCTGGCCTCGAACGGCTCCCCGGCCCTGCTCGAGGACGCGCTCGAGCACGACGTGGCCGATGTCCTGCTGCTCCCGCAGCTGGCCGACAACGTCGTCTTCGCGATCCGCAAGGCGGGTCACGCGGGCAAGCGGCTGACCGGGGCGAGCAAGCGGCACGGCCGGCTCGTGACCGTGTTCTCGCCCAAGGGCGGAACCGGCAAGACCGTGACCGCGACGAACCTCGGCACCTCACTCGCCAAGCACTGGGGCAAGCGGGCGCTCCTGCTCGACCTCGACCTCCAGTTCGGCGACGCCGCGATCATGCTCGGGATCGAGCCGGACAAGACGATCTACGACCTGGTCACGGCTCCGGGCGAGCTCGACTCCGAGAAGCTGGCCGGCTACACCACCCGGCACGCGTCCGGGCTCGACGTGCTCCCGGCGCCGACGCGCCCCGAGGACGCCGAGCTCGTGACGGAGGCCAAGCTGGCCCGGCTGCTGGAGGTCGCGCGCGAGTCGTACGACGTGATCGTCGTCGACACGTCGCCCTTCTTCCACGGACCCATGCTCGCGACCCTCGACAGGACGGACGAGCTGCTGCTGCTCTGCGGGCTGGACGTGCCGACGTTGAAGAACGTCCGGCTCAGCCTGCAGACGCTGGAGCTGCTCTCCTTCCCGCCCGACCGGATCAAGCTCGTGCTCAACCGGGCCAACTCCAAGGTCGGGATGAAGCCGAAGGAGGTCGAGGCCGCGCTCGAACGCGAGATCTCCTACGAGATCCCGAGCGACCGCTCGGTCCCGCTCGCGGTGAACCGCGGCAACCCTGCGGTGCTCTCGGACTCGAAGGCGGACTTCTCGAGGGCCGTGCGGGCAATGGCGAAGGAGCTGGTCGCCGCCCAGGCGGCGGCCAAGCAGAAGAAGAGCTTCCTGGCGAGCCTCGGGAGGACCAATGGGTCTTCATGACCGCCTCCACCGCCAGAACGGCACTGGCAACGGGCACAGCGCCGACGCGCTCGACCTGCTCGCCGGCCAGCAGCCGGAGCAGCCACTCGATCGCCGGCCGGATCCGTATGCCGAGCTGAAGACGCGGATCCACCACGCCTGCATCGCGAAGCTCGGCCCACAGCTCTTCTCGGCAGGCAAGACCGAGGGCACGGCGGACGAGCTGGCCGAGAACGTGCTCCGCGTCGTCACCGAGCAGCTCGCGCTCGACCGCACGCCCCTCACCCGCGAGGAGCGGCGCCAGGTCACGCGTGAGATCACCGACGACATCCTCGGCTACGGGCCGCTGGAGCCGCTGCTCCGCGACGACACGGTCACGGAGGTCATGGTGAACGCCTACGACCGCGTCTACGTCGAGCGCAAGGGCAAGATCGAGGCGGCCGACGCGACCTTCGTCGACAACGCGCACCTGCTCCGGATCATCGACAAGATCGTCTCGCAGATCGGGCGCCGCGTCGACGAGGCCTCGCCGATGGTCGACGCGCGACTCCCCGACGGGAGCCGCGTGAACGCGATCATCCCGCCGCTCTCCCTGCGCGGGCCGACGCTGACGATCCGGAAGTTCTCGCGCGACCCGTACACGATCGACGACCTGATCGAGTTCGGGACGACCACGCCGGAGGCGGCGTCCTTCCTCTCCGCCTGCGTGCGCGGGAAGTTGAACGTGCTCATCTCGGGCGGAACCGGCACCGGTAAGACGACGACCCTGAACGCGCTCTCGGCCTTCGTGCCGAACGACGAGCGCATCGTCACGATCGAGGACGCCGCCGAGCTCCAGCTCCAGCAGCACCACGTGATCACGCTCGAGGCGCGCCCGCCGAACATCGAGGGCGAGGGCGAGGTTCGCATCCGCGAGCTCGTCCGCAACGCCCTGCGCATGCGCCCCGACCGGATCATCGTCGGCGAGGTCCGCGGCGCCGAGACCCTGGACATGCTCCAGGCGATGAACACGGGCCACGAGGGCTCGCTGACCACCATCCACGCCAACTCTCCGCGCGACGCGCTGGCGCGACTCGAGACGCTGGTGCTGACCGCCGGCGTCGAGCTGCCCCACCGCGCGATCCGCGAGCAGATCGCGAGCGCCTTCGACCTCCTCGTCCAGATCGCGAGGCTCGTCGACGGCTCGCGCCGCATCACCCACATCACCGAGGTGCTGCGGATGGAGTCCGACGTGATCACGCTGCAGGACATCTTCGTGGCGCGGCCTCCCGAGGAGGACGAGAACACGAACGGCAAGCCCGTGCGGCTGCTCGGCCAGCTCGACAGCACCGGCCTGAAGCCGCACTTCCTCGAGAAGATGGCCGCCAACGGCGTGGCCCTGCCGCCGAACTTCTTCAGCGACACGAGCTCGTACCGGCCGAACTACGCGGCCGCAACCTACGGCGGGTTCGAGTGAGGCGGCTCCGGCTTCTGCTCATCGTCGCAGCTGTCGCCCTGATCGTCCCGCTCGCCGCGGACGCCGGGATCACGCTGCGAAACGTCGACACGAGCGGTTACCCGAGCGTGCGTCTGACGCTGGTGGCGCCCGTTCCTTCCGACCAGGCGCCGACGCTGACCGAGGGCGGCAACGCCGTCGTCGGCCTGAACGCCCGCAGCCTCGCCTCGGCGAAGAGCGTGGTCATCGCCATCGACCGCTCGCGCTCGATGGCCGGACAGCGGCTGACGGACGCGGTCGCAGCCGCGCGGCAGTTCGTCGCGGACAAGAGCGCCGCCGACCGGATCGCAGTCGTCGTCTTCGGCTCGAAGGCCGTGCAGCTGACGGGCTTCTCGTCCTCGACGATCGATGCGGACGACGCCCTGCGCACGATGGCGGTCGACTCGAAGTCGGGCACCGCCCTTTATGACGGGCTCGCGCTCTCGACGCAGCTGCTCGCGAAGCAGCAGGATCGCGCCCGGGTGGTCGTCCTGCTCACGGACGGGCACGACGTCTCCAGTAAGACCCCGCTGGGCGACGCGATTGCAGGCGCGAAGCGGTCCGAAGTGCTCGTCTACCCGATCGGCGTCGGCGCCTCGACGGCGACCACTGTGCCGCTCGAGCAGATGGCGCACTCGACCGGCGGCGCCTACCACGGCGCGGCCACGAGCTCGAACCTGAAGCACGTCTACTCGTCGATTGCAGCGGAGCTCCGCCGCACCTGGCGGATCCAGTACGTCACGGCCGGACGGCCGGGCGACACGCTCCACCTGCGCGTCTCGCTCGACCCTGAAGGCGCCGTCACGACGAACATCACGGTCCCCGGCAGCCTCGCTCCGGCCGGATCGGGCTCGAGCCTGCCGTCACCCTTCTACTCGCCGCTCGGCGGCCTAGTGATGGTCCTGATCGTCGCGTTGCTGACCCTGACCGCAGCGGCCTTCCTGCTCGCCGGTACCAAGGGTTCCTGGGTCAAGTCGCGCCTGGCGCCCCACGTTGAAGGCGGGCGGAGGAAGAACCGCCGCCGCGCGAAGGGCGAGCGGCTGGCCGCGTTCGCCGGTCTCTTCCGCGCGACCGAGAGGGCGTTCAGCCACCGGGGGCTGTGGCAGAAGGTACAGCGGCGCCTGGAGCGCGCCGACGTGCCCCTGCGCACGGTCGAGTTCCTCTACCTGATGGGCGGGTGCGGCTTCGTGCTCGCCCTCCTCGCCGCGATGAGCGGCCAGTCTTCGATCGGCATCCTGATCGCGCTTGCCGTCGGCGCTCTGATCCCGTACGTCTGGGTCGCCTTCAAGGCAAAGCGGCGGATTACTGCGTTTGATGACCAGCTCCCCGATCTGCTCGTCACCCTGGCGGCCTCGCTGAAGGCGGGTCACAGCTTCAAGCAGGGGATCCAGACGATCGTCGACGAGGGCCAGGAGCCGGCGAGCAAGGAGCTTGGCCGCGTCATCACCGACACGCGTCTCGGGCGCCCGATGGACGAGGCGCTCGGCGAGACGGCCGAACGGATCGGCTCGAAGAACTTCTCGTTCGTGATCACCGCCGTCACGATCCAGCGCCAGGTCGGCGGCAGCCTCGCAGGGCTGTTCGACATGGTCGCCGACACCGTCCGCCAGCGCCAGCAGTTCGAGCGCAAGATCCGCTCGCTGACCGCGATGGGCCGGGCCTCGGCGTACGTGCTGGTCGGCCTGCCGTTCGTCGTCGGGATGGCGATGACCGTGATGAACCCGACCTACATGGATCCGCTCTACCACTCGTCCACGGGCCACACGCTGATCATGATCGGGCTGGCGATGATGGCGATCGGGTCCCTGATGCTCAAGAAGATCGTCTCTTTCCGGGGGTAACGAATGCTCTTTGTGATCTTCATCGGACTCGTCTGCCTGGCCCTCTCGGCGTACTTCATCGGCGACGCCGCCACGCTGCCCGCGCGGGAGCGCCAGACCTCTGTCAACCGGGCCGCCCGCTACGGCAGCTTCCGGCCGGCGCTCGGGGCGGCGCACAAGCCGTTCCGCGAGCGCGTGCTCGTCCCCCTCGGCGAGCGGCTGGCCAGATGGACGCTGAAGCTGCACCCGAGGACGACGGTCGACGGCGTCAGCGCACGCCTCCTCGCCGCCGGGCTCGGGCGCTCGCTCTCGCCGACCGCCTTCCTGGCCTTCAAGTCGGGCCTCGCGATCGGGGGCGTCGCGCTCGGCGCGCTCTTTGGCGGCGCGGTGGCCGGCGCCGGCGGGGTGCTCTTCCTGTCGATCGCGCTCGCGGGTGTCGGCTTCATCGCGCCGGACCTCGCGGTCTCGTCGAAGGCCCGTCAGCGAAAAGACCACATCCGCGCCGAGCTGCCCGACGCGCTCGACCTGATGGCGGTCAGCGTCGAGGCCGGGATGGGCTTCGACGGCGCGATCTCGAAGCTGACCGAGAACATGTCCGGGCCGCTCGCCGACGAGTTCGCCCTGACGCTGAGCGAGATCCGGATCGGCGAGTCGCGCCAGGACGCGCTCAAGAAGCTCTCGGCGCGCACCAGCACGCCGGAGCTGGCCTCGTTCGTCCGCTCGATCATCCAGGCCGATCAGCTCGGCATCTCCCTCGGCCGCATCCTGCGCGTGCAGGCGACCGACAGCCGAAACAAGCGCCAGGCCGCCGCCGAGGAGAAGGCGATGAAGGCGCCGATCAAGATGCTCTTCCCGACCGTGCTCTTCATCTTCCCGGCCATGTTCCTGGTGATCCTCGGGCCGGCGTTCCTCAACCTCTCGAAGATCTTCTGACCACCGACCGGAGGCGACGATGTCCACCAACGAGCACCCTGAGAACAAGCCCGCCGAGACCGAGAAGGGCTTCGGCACCGGCCTGCGCGCCCAGCTCGAGCGGCGCCGGGAGGAGGAGGACGGACAGCGGGAAGCGACCGCGTCGACGAACGTCGAGCTGCGCTTCGAGCTGACGGCGAGGCCGTCCGGGGACGGCGAGCCCTTGACGGTGGGGGTGGGTGCGGCGGAGCTGGCCGAGCTCAGGTCCGAGCTCGAGGCCGCGCTCCGGCGAGAAGAGACCCTGCGCCTGCGCCTCGAGAAGCAAACCGAGGCCTACGACGGTGGCATCGGCAACGAGAAGGAGCTGGCACGCCGCGCCGCGACCCTCGACGAGCGCGACGCGAAGCTGGCCGAGTTCGAGCTCGAGCTCGAGGAGCGCGAGCGCAAGACCCGTGTCGAGCGCGAGGCGATCGAGGCCGAGCACGGCCGCGTCGCCGACCTCCAGGCCGAGCTGGCGGCCGAGCAGCAGCTCGCGGCCGAGCAGCAGCAGCAGGCCGAGAAGCGGATTCGCGACCTCTCCGGCGCAGACCGGGCGCGCGCGAAGGCCGAGGCCGACCTGGCCAAGCAGCTCGCCGCCTTCGGCGACCGCGAGAAGAAGCTCGAGAAGAAGGAGCACGAGCTGGACACCCGCGAGCGCGCGAGCGAGGTCCGCCTCCAGGGGCGCGAGCGCGCGCTCGAGAAGCGCGACCACGACCTGCGCGCGCGCGACAAGGACATGTCCGAGCGGGAACGCAAGCTGGCAGTCCGCGAATCCGATCTCAAGAAGGAGGGTGCGCGCGTCGCGGCCAAGGACGAGGCGATCGGCGAGCGCGAGGCCGACATCCTGCTCCGGCAGGAGAAGCTGCGCGGCGACGCGGAACGCTTCGAGCGCGAGCTGTCCGACAAGGGCAGGCTCGCCGAGGATGCCGTCACACGCATGGCCGCCCTCGATCAGCGCGAGCTCGACCTGACCGCGCACGAGGCGGAGCTGAACCGGCTGCAGGCCGAGATCGCACACGCCGAGCGGGACGCGAACCGCGGCCGCGACCTCGAGGAGTGGAACGCGCGCCTCGAGGAGCGGGAGCGCGAGCTCGCCGCCCGCGAGTCGGAGCTCACGAGCTACGAGTCGTCCACGGACTCACAGAAGAAGCGCACCGACCGGCGCGAGCAGCGTCTCTCGGCGATGGAGGAGACGATCCAGGACCGGCTCAAGGAGCTCGACGAGCACGAGTCGGAGCTCGAGATGCGCGAGGCGAGCCTCGAGGCCGACGTCGAGATCCGCTCCGACAAGATGGAGCGGCGCGAGGCGGAGCTGGCCGAGCTCGAGGAACGGCTCGTCAAGCAGGAGTCCGAGCTAGCCGCGTACGTCGCCCAGGCGCAGACCGAGCTTCAGCGCCGCGAGTCCGAGTGGTGGCAGAAGCAGCTCGGCCGCGACGCCGAAGTTCCCGCCGCGTAGTCCATTCTTCGGCCCGTGGAGGGCCGTAGCACCGCCGTCGCCCGAACCGAAGGGTTCGCGACGGCACGCGTTCTCACGGCTCGGCCGTACGCGGTCGTCATCGCGATCTGGGCAGTGTGGGCCGGCGCCGTCGTCGCGACCGTCGCGATCGGGATGGCCGCCGGCGCCTACGACCGGGCGCGCGCGGTTCCGGGGACGCCTCTGTTCCCGTTCTTCTCATGGGACTTCGGCTGGTACCAGGGAATCGCGCAGCATGGCTATGCCGCCGTCGCCGACCGGCGCTATGCGTTCTTTCCCCTCTGGCCCTGGCTGATCCGCGCCTCGGGCTCGGTCGCGGACTGGAAGCTCGCGGGCGCCGTGACGCTGGCCGCCAGCGCGCTCGCCTTCCTCGGCATCGCGGCCGGAAGCCCCGCTGGGCGGCCGCGGCAGGCCGCGCTCGCGCTCGCGTGCTGGCCGGGCTCGTTCGCGCTGCTGCTCGCCTACCCGGACGGGCTCGCCCTCGCCGCCGCGGCCTGGGCCGCGGCGCTCGTCCTGCGCGAGCGGCCGCTCCTCGCGGCGCCGCTCGGAGCCGCAGCCGCGCTGCTGCGCCCGAACGGCCTCCTGATCGCGCTGCCCCTGGCCTGGCTCGCCCACGGGAAGGACTGGCGGTACAAGCTCGCGGCCGCGGCGCCGGTCGCCGCGGCCGTGGCGGTCGAGCTCTTCTTCTGGACGCGCAGCAACCATGTCGACGCCTTCTTCCACGCGCAGCGGCTCTGGGGCCGGCATGGGCCGACCGGGATCGGCCACTGGGCCGACCACGTCCGCGACAAGGTCGACGCCCATCCGGCGCTGATCGCGATCCTGCTCGTGGTCGCCGTCGCCGCGATCGTGATCGCCTGGCGGCGCTTCGGCCCCCTGACCACGGCCGCGGTCGCCTACGTCTGCGCCGTCCCGCTGCTGCTTGCCTCCACCCACGACCTGCAGGGCTTCGTCGACAGCGCCCGCTGCGCGCTCGTGCTCCCGCTACTGGTCGTCCTCTGGCGGATGGGCGAGCGCTACCGCCCCTGGGCCGCCTTCGCGACGGTCGTGGTCGCC
>Ga0307280_10000146_pt1 | contig 12861 bp, 7 predicted proteins | sample ER_DNA_119_FD_194479 | JGI IMG/M metagenome (GOLD analysis project Ga0307280, IMG submission 194479) | Bulk soil microbial communities from the East River watershed near Crested Butte, Colorado, United States - ER_DNA_119 | ecosystem: Environmental > Terrestrial > Soil > Floodplain | place: USA...
GACGGCCCTCGACGGCGAGCAGCCAGAATACTGTCGCGATCGCGAGCGCGGCGGTGATCAGCCGGTCGCGGTCGATCCGGCGCACGTCCAGCCTCCGCAGCGCCAGCTTCATTCGCGCGCCTCCGCCGCCAGCGCGAAGTGGCGCGCCTGCGGCGCCGGCGAGGTGATTTCGAACCGCACCGCCGCGGCCTGACCGGCGCGCGCCGAAGTGTCGAAGCGGCGCACGCCCCACCCGTCCTCGTTGCCCGTCGTGATCGAGCCGGCCTCCGCGCCGTCCACGAACACCTGCAGGTCGACCGTCCCGTGCGCTTCCTTGCGCATCCAGACATTCGACAGGCCCGTCGCCACGACCAGGCTGTGCCCGAGCCGCGCGGCCGGGTATTCGATGACGATCGCCGCCTGCGGCACGGGCTGGGCCAGCAACGCCTCGCGCAGGCGGGTGTCGACCTCGACGATCTGCCGTCGCACGAAGTTGAATCCGATGCCCGGGCACTGCATGCGGTCGCCGGCCAGCGGGCAATCGACGCTGGCGCTATCCACACCCCGCCGGCTCACGCGCGCGTCGGTCCAGCGCGCGACGAAGTCGTAGCTCACGGCTTCGGCGGGACGCTCGACGCGCCGGATCGTCAGCGCGCCGAAGCGGCGCTCGTCGGCGACGGAGCCGCGGGCAGCTGCCGGTGCGTGCGCGCCGCGCTGGCTGACCTCCCACACGCGGGCGAAGCGTTCGTCATCGAGACGTCCCGCGACCTCCACCGGGATCAGGTCGCCGAGGTGCATGCGCAGGATCGAGTCCGCCCACGCCGGGGCCGCGACGATCAGGTCGCCCGGCCGGAAGCCGGCGCGGATCGCACCCGCCGCCGCGCGCCAGTCCTCGTCACTGGGCGCACGGTAAGGCGCGACGATCGCCGACGCAGTTTCGACCAGCGCCAGCAGCGACACCGTCGCCAGGGCAGCGAGCCCGGCCCGTGTGGTCAACCGCGACAGCTGCTCCCGCGCAAGGCGCGGGAGTGCGGCTGCTCGTTCAAATAGTAGTCGCAGACCGCGCCTTCGGCGCGGAGCGACTAGGGGCGTTTCCACGGCGGCGCCGAGACTATCATCGCGTGGGCGAGAGCGGGCTCTGCCCGCGCGAGCCCTTCGCGGGGGGGGTGGGCCCCAGGGCGGGGCCCGGGATCGCGGTCGATGCCTTGACGGTGAACGAGAGCAGGCGCAGTCGATCCTTCCCGTCGTTCAGCGACGTCGGCGTCACCGGCAGCCGCGCGGCACCGCGGTAGGCGCCGATGTAGAGCGTGTACGTGCCGCTCGGCGTACCCGCCGGGATCGAAATGCGCTGGCGATCGCGGAGGCTTTGACCAGGCCGCCAGCGCTCGAGGGGCATCAACCCATCGACCGGCACATGGTCCAGGTTGCGATACCCGACCGGCCCCTCGAGGTGGAAGAAGAGCCGCCAGCCGGCCGGCAGCGGCTTGCCAGCGGTGAAGTGATACGTGACCTCGAGCGTGCCGCCCGCCGGCACGGCGTCGGCGCTGGCATCGAAGCCGCGCACCAGGATCGCGTCGCCGAGCGCTGCCTGCAATGGATGCGAGGGCGGCGCCGTCGCCACACCGGGCGGCGTGACCGCCTGCCGGAGCTTGTCCGCCGCCCCGTCCGGCAACGCCAGCCCGGCGACAGTGCGCTTGAGCGCGCGCGCCAGCGCCGCGCACGATCCGTCCCCCGATGCGTCTTCCGATCCGCCCGTCGCTTGCTGCCAGATGTCGTGGTCGTCGGACGGGTCGCGTGTTCGGTCGTAGCACTCGGTCGTGTCGCTGGGCACCGCGTTCCAGATCAGGTGCCGCGTCGTGGTCGCGAGGGCGCGCTTCTTCCCGCGTTCGGACGTCACCTCCTGGAATACGGCCCGGGTGTCGGTATCGGGCGCGGGCGGACCGGCGGCGTCGGCCAGCAGCGATCGGCCGATGAAGGCCGGCTCGGCGGTGCCCCGCGCGAGGTTCAGCAGCGTCGGCGCGATGTCGATGTGCCCGACGGGCGCGCGCACCCGTCGCGGCGCGAGGCCGGGGACGCGCACGATGAACGGCACCTTGGTCTGCGCCGGATAGAGATCGAAGCCGTGCTCGGTGACGCCGTGTTCGCCGAAACCTTCGCCATGATCGCCGGTCAGGATGACCGCCGTGCGATCCCACAGCCCCATCGCCCGCAGGTGCGCGATCAGCCGCCCCAGGTGCAGGTCCGTGAAGCGGATCTCGCCATCGTAGCCGTCGACCCGTGTCGGCCCGAACGGCGGCACCTCGGGATGCGTCTCGTACGAAAGGTGCGGGTCGTAGTAGTGGATCCAGAGGAAGAACTTCCGGTCGCGGTGGGCATCTATGAACGCGATCGCGTCGTTGGTGATCTCGCGCGACGACGACCCGCGCGACTCCATCGGCCCATTGACGGCGATGTGCAGCGCGGCGCGTTCGGCGTGGTATTCGTCGATCCCGCGTTCAAATCCGCGGTGGTCGGCGAGCGCGAAGTAATTGAAGCTGAACATCGCACCCGTGAAGTAGCCCGCGTCGTGCAGGACCTGCGCCGTGGTGCGCACGTTGGGGCCGAGGCGCGGCCACCAGATCGATTCGTCCCAGGTGATCGCCGACGGCCAGCGGCCGGCGGCGATCGCGGGCATCGAGTAACGCGTCGACGGCGCGTGCGCCCAGCCGTTCTCGAACAACGCCCCCTCCGCGGCCAGCGCGTCGATCACCGGCGACGTCGGCCGCGGGTAGCCGTAGCAACCGAGGTGGTCGGCCCGCAGCGTGTCGATCGTGATGAGCAAGAGGTCGAGGTTCGGCGGCACCGTCTCGGGGACGGCGGCCATCCGCGCGGGTGGCGGCAGCGGATCGGTGGCGTCCTCGCCGTCGCAGTCGGTATCGACGCCGTCGCCCGGAATGTCGGGCGCGCCCGGATGGACCAGCGGATCGCGATCGTTGCAGTCGCCCCCGCCCAGCGCCCGGGCGTAACCGTCGCCGTCGAAGTCCAGCTGCCGGCGGCCAGCCTCCAGCGTCTCGGTCACGAACGCCGCGCGTGCGCCCGCGATCTTGCGGGGGGCTTCCCGCGGCGAGACGCCCACGACGACGCCGACGGCCGCGAACCAGAACGCGACCGCGACCGGCGCGACCCGGTCCGGCCGGTCGGGCAAGCGGCCGCGCGCCGTCCAGGCCAGCACCGCCGCCACCGCCGCGATCGCCGTGGCGGTGGCGATCTCGGCCCAGGGCGCGAAGCGGAGGTTGTCGCCCCAGGCGCGCGACACGACGAACGACGCGGCACCGCCGTAAACCAACACCGCCAGCGGGAGCGCCCGGCGCCATCGCACGCGCAGCCGCACCTCGGCGAGCATCGCGATCGCGAGCGGCATGAGCAGCGCGGGCGCGCCGGCCATGAACATCCGGTACGTCAGCTCTCGGCCGAGCAGCCACCGCGTTTGTGACAGCGGCACGAAGATCGCGGCGCCCAGCACCGCAGCCGCCAGCGGCGACAGCAGCGCGGCCGCGGGGCCGGGCGGGGCCATCCGCTCGCGCCGCGATCGCCCGGCCGCCAGCAGGCGGGCGACCACCGGCGCCAGGACGACGCCGCCGACCGCGACCGCGAGCGCGGCCAGCGTGGTGAGACCCGCCGCGAGAAAGCGGTTGTTGCGCTGCGCGGTCGCCATCACCACCGATGCCGCGGCGCTGGCCGCCGCCATGCCCACGAGCAAGAACGCAACGGCTCGCGCCCAGCCCGGCGGCCGAGCGGCGCGGCCCCAGATGGCGGCGCGCACGACGAGCTCGACCGCCGCGCCGGCACCGACGCCCAGCACGGCGTCGACGGCAGCAACCAGGGCCGCCGTCGCCAGCATTGTGCCGAGTCCGGTCCCCGCCAGCAGCGCCGCGCGAAGGCCGTCGACGAGCCCGACGAACGCGCCCGCGACGCCACCGGCGAGCGCGCCCGCACCGATGGTCAGTCGCTGCTGCGGCCGTTCACCCATGCGGCGTGGAAACTACCACGCAGGTCGGCGCGATCGCGCTCAGCGCGCGACACAAACCGGGAGCGCGGCCTTGAAGCCTCGGGGCGCGCCGTTGTGGTAGCCCCAGCCGACGACCATCCCGTGTGCGTTGACGGCGTTCGCCTGCACCAGCTGCCACCCCTGCGCCGGATCGACCAGGTCGCCGAGCCGGCGTATGCCGCCGAGGCCAGCCGAATAGACGAAGGCGTTGTCGTGGTCGGTGGCGTCCTCCGCCCAGCCAACCACGTCGCCGTAGACGTCGACGCCCCACCCGAAGCTGTTGCCGCCGCCCGCGGTCGTGCCCAGGTCCAGCACCTTGCCGCTGGCCGTGTCGATGCGGAACGCCCGCTTGCCGCCCGCGCGCAAGCCGTACCCGACGATGAATGACTCGTTCACGTCGTTCGCCGCCTGGAGGGTCCACCCCTGCGCGTCGAATACGACGTTCATGTCGCGGAGGCGCCCGCTCGCGTCGCGGGCATCGTAGATGAACGCATGGCCGAGGTCGCCCGGCGCGGCGCCTTCGAGCTGCGCGTTGCCGACCACGATGCCCGCCTCGCTGATCGCGCTGGCCGAGCTCCGCGCGCCGCCCAGCGTCCCCAGGGGGCGCAGCCCGGCCTCGGGCGTGTAGAGGAACGCCTGCCAGGTCGTGGGGTCGCGGCCCGGCACCAGTCCGACCACCTGTCCGTGCCCGTTCAGGTCCCAGACCGAGCAGCTGCTCTTGCAGATCTCGGTTCGTCCACCGCGCGCGGTGTACCGGTGCCCGAAGAAGACGCTTGTGCCGTCGCCACGGTCGGCGTGTCCACCGATGGCGCCGTCGGACGCGATCGCGCTGGCGTAGCTCTGCGCGCCGAAGGCGGCAAGCGCGCCCAGATCCTGGACGCCGCTCGCGTCTGTGTAGCGAATCGCGTGCATGTTGCCGTCGGCCGTCGTCTCGCCGCCCACCGCGACACCGTCGTCGTTGATGTCCTCGATGAACACCTGTTTGCCGCCCAGCGAGGGGATCTCGGCGATCTGCGCGTGCGCATCGCCGGCGACGAAGCCCAGCGTCCCACAGCCGCGCAGCTCACGCGCCACCAGCTGGACCGGAGGAGCGCCTCCGTTACCACCGCCCGCGTGGTCCTCGACGCACGCACCGCAGCCCATGCACGCAACCGCGATCGCCACCGTCGCCGTGAACGAAAGACACCTCATTCCGAAGGCCGCTACCCTACACCCAAACGTTCCGGGCCTGCGCCGATGTATGCGCACACCCACATTTTGAAACGCGCCGCGGCTGCCAGGGTTGTGGCGCATGCCGCGCGTGCGCGCGGCAGGCCCCTCACCCCGACCCTCTCCCCGCTTCGCGGGGCGAGGGACTAGGCCCGGTTCGCGGGCGAGGGCGAGGAGCTACTTCTTCGCGGGAGGGGCGGGCAGCGTTTCTGCGGGGGACGGCTGGGCCACGATGTTGCCGTCGGGGGCGCGCTTGAGGACAACCACCGTTTGCAACGACTGCACCTCGTTCGATTCGCGCGCGAACACCTGCACCAGGTTGCTGCCCGCCCACAGCGGGATGTCCGCTTCGAAATCCATCTTCGTGCGATCGCCGGCCATCCGGTTGGGCTGGTAGAACGCCTTCTTCACCGGGATCTTCGCGTTGCGGTTCCAGACGCGCACATAGACGTCGCGCACCAGGCGGTCGTCCGACGCGTGCCCCTTGATGTGGACGCTGTCGCCCACGACCACGGTCGGCGCGATGACCGACAGCAGCGGCGGGGTGACCTGCCACTCCGGCTTCAACGTGCCATGGGCGGTACCGCCTGCCTTGATGTCCGCCGTCGAGATGAACGCCGACCGGTTGCCCTCGACGTCGACGCGCGTGAACGCGCCCAGCTTGCCGCTGGTCTTGAACACGGTTCCCTTGGGGGCGCGCCCGACGACCAGCGAGCTGTCGGCCGCCGCCTCGCGCAACGGCGCGTCGTCTTTCGTGATCGTGGCCGTCCCCGAGACCGTCTCGGGCGCCGGCCCCGGCGGCGCGACCTTCACCTTGATCTTGTCGGTCAGCGATTCGCCCAGCGTCGTGTCCGCGACCGCCAGGTCCAGCGCGTACTCGTCACCCTTGAAGTCGGGCCGGACCTCGTAGATGAACGAGAACGTCTTGGTCTCGCTGGCGGCGAGCTCCTTGGCCTCGAAGCGCCCGGCGCTGATCAGGATCCCCTCCTGGCCGTTCCCGTTGCGCAGGACGGCCTCGGTGTGCATCGCCTTACCCTTGCCGATGTTCTTCACCGTCACCAGCATCCGCACCTGCTCGCCCCGCTGGACCTGGCCGTCGTGGTTGCTGCCCTTCTGGTCGTCGATCGTCTGGTACGTGTACGCGAACATCGGACGGTCCTTGCCCTCGATGTTCACCAGCAGATCGCTGCCCGCGGCCTTGACCGCACCGCGCTGACTGTAGAGCGCCGCCTTGATCTGATCCGTCCGCGTGAACGACGACGCCGGGACCTTCACGGCCAGCTCGTAGCTCTTGGATTCGCCCGGCGCGATCTTGCCGAACACCATCTCGTTCTCGTCGAAGATCGGGTTGTCGCTCTCCAGCACGGCGCGCACGCGGTACGCCGGGACGCGGCCGACGTTCTTGACGACCGCCTTCAGCTTGGTCAGCGTGCCCGCCGCGATCTTCGCGTCGGCGGTCGCCGGCTGCAGCGTCAGCTGCAGCTGCGGATCGGCTCCCGTCGTCGGCCCGGCCGCCCAGTCGACGCCCTGCTTTTCCAGCGCCTGCGACACCTTCTTGTCCTCGGCCGCACGCACCTTGTCGAGGAACGCCTTCGACCCCTGCACCAGGTCGCGGCGCCGGCTGGTCTTCGACTGCGCCAGAAGGTCCCGCGCAAAGTCGATCAGGAAGTCCGTCTTCTGGCTCTGGTCGTCGTCGCTCTCGCCCGTCTCGTCCTGGTCCTCGACCGTATCGTCGTCCTCGTCGTGGGGCTTCTTCGCCTTGTCGCCCGGCTTCGGCTGCAGCAAGTACGACACCAGCTCCATCGGCTTCTCACCCTTGCGCGCGCTCGGGTGCTCGAGGTGCCACTCGTAGTCGGCCTCGCGGCGCCTGTGGGTCGACGGCTGCAGGCGAATCCACGATCGCTCGCCGTCCTTCTGGACCAGCAGCGGGTCGGTCTCGATGTCCGGGATCACGCCCGTCCCCTGGATCGACAGATCGCCCGGCGTCAGGTACTGCGCGGTCGTCAGCTTCAGGCCCAGCTTGTCGTCATCCGATCGATCGCCGAACGGGATCGGCGACGGGATGTCGAACAGCACCTGGACCGATCCCTTGCCGAACGTCCCCTCGCCGATGACCACGCCCCGGTCGAGGTTCTTGACCGCGCCTGCGACGATCTCCGACGCGCTGGCCGAGTTCTGGTTCACCAGCACCGCCAGCGGGACCGTGGGCTCGTGCCCGCTGTCGGTCGCCGTCTCGTCCTTGCGCTGCGCGCCGCCCACGCCGACCATCGACACCAGCGTGCCCGCCTTGATGAACGCGTCGGACACCTTCTGCGCCTGCTCGTAGAGGCCGCCGGGGTTCCCGCGCAGATCCATGATGATGCCCTTGACCTTCTCGCGGTCGAAGAGCGCCAGCGCGTCGGACAGATCGCCGGCGCTGTTGGCGGAGAAGTGCTGCATGTGGAAGTAGCCGATCTTCGCCGCGGGCTGCCCGGGGCCGGCCGGAACCGCGAGCACGCGGGCCGGCGGATCGATGGCGGGCGGGCGGATGAACGCGCGCGTGATGGTGAACTTCTTCACGCCCGGCGCGCTGTCGCGGTCGACGTAGACGTCGACGTTGGTGTCGACGTCACCGCGCAGCCGCTCGACCGCCTCGTTCAGCGTCATGTTCATCGTCGATTCGTTGTTGATGCGGACGATGTGGTCCTTCGACTTGATGCCGACGCGGATCGCGGGCGTGTCCGGCATCGGGCGCTTGACCGTGATGCGGTTCTTCTTGTCCATCTCGATGACGATGCCGAGACCGCCGAACTTCCCCTGCGTCTGGGTCCGCATGTCCTTGTACGTCTCGACGTCGAGCAGAACCGAGTGGGGATCCAGCGTGTAGAGCATGCCGTTCGTCGCGGCCATCTCGATCTCGACGAGGCGGCGTGACTCTTCCTTGTCGGGCACCGGCTGCAGATTCGGCTGCACGAACTGGAAGATCTCCTGCAGCTTGGTGCGAAGGCTCCAGGGCGCGTCCACGCGCTCGATCGAAAAGCTACGCTGCTGGCCGTTGACCTTCACGGTGACCTGCTTCGGGTCGTGCTCGGGCCAGCGGTCGATCAGGATCTCGGGCACGTCGCGCTGAACGAAATCCAGCGCGCCGACCAGCATGCGCTTGGGATCCAGCCGGTTCTTGTCGAAGTAGTTCTCGCGTACGTAGAACAGCGTCTTCGAGAAGATGGGCAGCTGTCCGAGGTCGTACTTGCCGGTCACCACGCGGGTCGCGGCGCGCAGCTGATTGTCTGCGCCGACGCGGATCCCGTCGTCGTGACGGATGACAGTTATGACCATCGCGGCGGACATCGCGGCGATGAGAACGATGATCTTGCTCAGCCGCCGCATACGGAACTCCGACTGTGGATGGGGGGGGGACGACGAAGGTGACTCATTTGAGGAATCTGGGGATGGACCGTCGATGAGATCCATGGATGAAACTATGATAGCGATGTGCCCGTCGCGGCGCACGAAAGAGTTATACTGGCGCTTCGTATGACCGGGATGACCGGGAGACGGCGCGCGGCTTCCTCCCCAGCTGAGGGAGAATCCCGAACGCTGAACGATGTCGCGCTCGACGAATTACCGTCGGGAAGCGCAGTCGGCGATCTGATCGAGTCGGACCGGGCCGCGCCCCGCATCTCCAGAACCGAGGGGTCCAGCCTCTCGGCGTACCTGCAGGCGCTGCGCAAATACCCGCTGCTTTCGCGCGAGGAGGAGCATGAGCTCGCGGTGCGCTACGTGGGGACGCACGAGCTGTCGGACGCGCGCAAGCTCATCACGGCGAACCTTCGCCTCGTGGTGAAGATCTCGCAAGAGTACCGGCGTGCGCACCGCAACCTCCTCGACCTGATCCAGGAAGGCAACGTTGGCCTCATCCAGGCCGTGCAACGCTACGATCCGTTCCGCGGCGTGAAGCTTTCGACCTACGCGGCCTGGTGGATCCGCGCCTACATCCTCAAGTTCATCCTCGCGAACTGGCGCATGGTCCGGATCGGGACCACGCAGGCGCAGCGCCGCCTGTTCTTCAACCTGAAGCGCGAGCGCGAGCGCCTGGAGCGGATGGGCGTCGAGACCGACAGCCGGCGGCTCGCCGCCGCGCTGGACGTCAGCGAGACCGAAGTCGTCGAGATGGAGCGGCGCCTCGCCGCCTCGGAGATGTCGCTCGACGCGCCGGTCCGCAGCGAAGGCCTGTTCGGACGGACGCAGGGCGACCTGGTCCCGGCTGCCCCCGGCGACCGCCCCGACCTGCAGGTCGAGAACGGCGAGTTCCAGGAACTGCTGCGCGCAAAGCTGGAGACGTTCGGCGCGGGCCTCCACGATCGCGAGCTGCACATCTTCCGGAGTCGCTTGCTCGCCGACAAGCCGACGACGCTGGAGCAGATCGGCTCGGACCACGGCGTCAGCCGCGAGCGGGCGCGGCAGCTCGAGGAGCGCCTGAAGAAGAAGCTGCGTCAGTTCCTGGAGACGGAGCTGGGCGATTCGCTGGGCGACGTCCCGGCCGCCGACAGCAAGCGACCGGACACCACGAAGTGACCGCCAACGCCGGCGCCGGCACCCTGACCGTCGTCGCCACGTCGCTGGGAAACGCAGCCGATCTGTCACCGCGCGCGGTCGCTGTGCTTCGCGACGCGGACGTGATCGTCGCGGAGGACACGCGCAGCGCCCGCCAGCTGCTGCTCGCGAGCGGGATCGCGGCGCCGCCCCGGATCCTTTCCTGCTTCGATGCGAACGAGGGCGCGCGCGCCGAGGAGGTCGCAGCGTTGCTCGCCGGAGGCGCGCGGGTCGCGCTGATCTCCGAGGCGGGGACGCCGCTGGTGTCGGACCCCGGCTACCGGATCGTGACGGCGGCGATCGCGTGCGGCGCGCGCGTCGTGCCCGTCCCCGGGCCGTCGGCGCTGCTCGCGGCGTTGGTGGCCGCCGGGTTGCCGACGGACAAGTTCCTCTTCCTCGGTTTTCCCCCGCGCAAGACGGGGCCGCGGCGGCGCCTCTTCGAGAGCGTGCGCGGCCTCGGCTTCACGCTGGTGCTGTACGAATCGCCGTTGCGAGTGGGTGCGACGCTGGCTGATCTGGCGGAGGTGCTGGGCGCCGAACGGCGCGCGTGCGTGGCGCGCGAGCTGACCAAGCCGCACGAGGAGATCGTGCGCGACGGCGTCGGCGCGCTGGCCGCGCGCTACGCGACGCAACGACCGCTGGGCGAGGTCACGCTGGTGGTCGCGGGCGCGACCGACGGCGGCGTCGAGGACATCGATGACGACGAGCTGCTCGCGAAGGCGCAGCGCCTGCTCGCCGAGGGGCAGTCGACCGGCGATGCCGCGCGCGCTCTCGCCGAGATGACCGGCCGACCGCGCCGCGATGTTTACAAGCTGATCACGTCGGCCCGAGAGGACTGAAGACGGGTGAAATTGCGCGCGCCGACCATGAGGCGTACGCTGCGCCGCATGTCGTGGCGCGGAATCCGCGGCGGGGTCGTGGGTGTGTGGGCGGTCGCATGGATGGCGACGACACCAACGTCCGCCTGGGCGCGGAAGGCGAAAGCCCCGCCCCCGTCGAACGAAGAACGGCTGCAGGAACCGGAGGCGCCGCCCCCGTCGTTTGTCGCGCCGCCACCTGGATACGAACCCCCGCCGCAGTTCCAGCCCGGTGATGCGAGCGCGCCGCAGCCCCCGCCCTACGAGGACCCGCTGCCGGGGTTCATGACCCTCGATCGCATGGACGCCAGCTCGCGGGCGGGCGCGCAGCTCGGCTGGAACAAGATCGACGACGTCGGCGTCGGCGACGCGTTCGACATGCGCCTCGAGCCGTTCGGGCAGTACATCCTTCCCAACCGGGCTGTCGGCCTGTACGGACACGTGCCCCTAGCGCACCGGTTCGACCTCGGCGGCGCCGACGGGACCGGTATCGGCAACCTGGAGCTGGGCGGCTTCTTCCTTCCGACGCGCACGTCCGAGCTGATCGTGCGCGCCGGGATCGCGTTGCCCACAGCCTCGGACAGCGTGAGCGGGGCGTTGGCCAACCTGGACAGCCGCTTCGAACGGCTGACGGACTTCGTCCTGATCGGTCCCAGCTACACGACCCTGCGCCTCTCGGGTTCGACCGTGCGGCAGTGGGACATGATCTTCCTGCGCGCCGATCTCGGGCTGGATGCGGTCCTCGACAAGCCGAGCGCCTCCGCGAACGCGACCAGCGTCTTCGGGCGCGCGAATGTCGCGGGTGCTGTCCGCGTCTCGGGCGTCGACTTCACGTTGGAGCTGGTGAATCTGATCGCGTTCAACGGCAGCAGCGTTCCGAGCGGCCTGACCAACCACCTGCTGCACACGATCGCGCTCAGCGTGCGCACGCCCGGCGTGGACCAGTTCCACTTCGGGCTCGTGTTTCCGCTCGACAATTCGTTCCGTGGCGACGTCTGGGTCGTCTCGCTCGGCTACCAGCACGCCGGCTTTTGAGCAGGCCTAAGGCCTATAGGTCATCGCGAAGAACGGTACGGTCGCGGCGGCGTCGCTGCTGTCGAGCACGTGCAGCGCCGTGAAGTCGAAGCCCCAGTGGGTGTAGTGCAGGCGGACCCCGCCGCTCAGCAGCGCGCCGTTGAACTGCCCGCCCTGCGTGCCGATCGGCAGCATCGTCGCCAGCTCCCCCAGCAGTGAGACGTGCGGGCTGATGCGCCAGATGCCGCCCGCGCCGTTCACCATCAGCAAGGTGCCGATCAGCACCGCGTTGGTCGACAGTGACAGGCTGGATTCGCACCGCTGCGCCAGGCACACCTGGACGACGGCGCCCGCGCGTCCCAGGAATGCGACGCCGACATCCTTCCCGACCACGCCGCTGGCCGATCCGATCGCCGCCGCGCGCACCAGCCCGCCGCGATACACCGACGACTTCAGGCTGAAGTCCAGGGCGGTCACGCTCTCGGACGGGACGGGAATCGCCGTCACGGACAGCTGTGTGCTGTCCGTGAACGCGTAGCCGGCCTGGAACACGATGACCTCGTAGTTCGAAAAATAGAACGTGCCCTGCGGGTGCGTGGTCGCCGTCGGCAACAGGATGACGCGATCGCCTTGCGGATCGACGACCGGCGGCCTCTGGGCCGGTGCCGGCGGCGGCGCCATGTAGCCGGTCAACGTCGGCACCTGATCGCCGCCCGGCGGCGGCGGATAAGCCGGGGCGGGATACGCGGCGGAAGGCGCGGCGGGATACGCGGCAGGCGGCGGGTACGCAGCCGGCGGCGGCCAGGTGGGTTGCGGTGGGTATGCGCCCGGTGGCGGATACGCTGGTGCCGCGTATTGCGGCGGCGGATATCCGGAACCTTGCGGGTACGGCGCGTAGGGATACTGGCCGTATGGATATTGCGGTGCGTACGGATACGGCGCGTACGGCTGACCCGGCCCGGGCGGCGGCTGCGCCGGCGGCTGTCCGGGCGCCGGCTGCGCGGGCGCGCCTGACGCACCGGGTGGTTGCGTGGGTTGCGGCGGAGGCGGGACGGACTGCGCTGCGGGCGGCTTCGCGGCCGGCGCTTTCTCCGGCGGTGATTGTTCCGCCGGCGGCTGCGCGCGCGGCTTCTCGACGGGTTCGACGAACGGCGGCGGTTGACCCGACGGGCCCGGCGCGCCGCCCGTCTGCGCCTGAACCAT
>Ga0307280_10000147_pt1 | contig 12820 bp, 13 predicted proteins | sample ER_DNA_119_FD_194479 | JGI IMG/M metagenome (GOLD analysis project Ga0307280, IMG submission 194479) | Bulk soil microbial communities from the East River watershed near Crested Butte, Colorado, United States - ER_DNA_119 | ecosystem: Environmental > Terrestrial > Soil > Floodplain | place...
CACGGACATCAACGACAAGATCTACGCGGCGGCGCCTGGGCACAGCGCGGAGCTCGCGGAACAGGCGTCTCGCTGGTACGTCGAGGATACGGCCGATCTCGGCCTCGGTCAGCCGGACCGCGTGCCCAAGGCCACGGAGACGATTCCGGAGATCGTCGCGCTGATCGAGGAACTGATCGCGGGCGGCCTTGCCTATCCGGCCGGCGGCGACGTCTACTACCGGGTCTCCCGTTTCCCCGACTACGGCGCCCTTTCCGGCCGACTGGACGAGGAGTCCGTCCGCAACCCGTCCGAGGAGGACGAGCGGAACGAGCTCAAGGAAGACCCGCGCGACTTCGCGCTCTGGAAGGCGCACAAGGAGGGTGAGGACACGTCGTGGGATTCGCCGTGGGGCCAGGGCCGGCCGGGCTGGCACATCGAGTGCTCGGCGATGGCGGAGAAGTTCCTCGGGCCGGCCTTCGAGATCCATGGCGGCGGCCTCGACCTGATCTTCCCTCACCACGAGAACGAGGTTGCCCAGTCGCGCGGAGCGGGCCGCGAGTTCGCGCACGCCTGGATGCACAACGGGATGCTGCAGTTCGTCGGCGAGAAGATGTCCAAGTCGCTCGGCAATGTCGTCACGCTGCGCGAGGCGCTCGACGAGTGGGGTCCCGAGACGCTGCTCGTCTACTTCCTCGGCGGCCACTGGCGCAAGCCGCTCGACTTCTCGGACGACGCGCTCGAGCAGGCTGCCGCGCAGGCGGAGAGCTTCCGCAACGTCTTCCGCGGCGAGCCCGAAGCCGGAGGGGAGTGGGAGTCGTTCGCGGCGGCGCTCGAGGACGACTTCAACACGCCGGAGGCGCTGGCCGTGATGCACGGCTGGCGCGATCAGGAGCTGTTGCGGCGCGGCCTCGAGGTGTTCGGGCTCGGGTCATTGGCCGAGGGCGAGTCGGCGCCGGCCGAGCTGGAGGAGCTGGCAAGGGCCCGGCTGGAGGCGCGGGCGCGGAAGGACTTCGCGGAGGGCGACCGGCTGCGTGACGAGATCGAGGCCGCCGGCTGGGCGGTCCGCGACGAAGCCGGCGGCTATCGGCTAGTTCGGAAGCGGTGACCTCGGAGCTCGTCTACGGGCGACGTCCCGTGCGCGAGGCGATCCGCGGGCCGCTGGAGGTGCGTGAGCTCTGGGCGACCGAGCGGGCGCTGCGCGCCGAGCCCTGGCTGCGCGACGCGGGGGTCCGCGTCCAGCGCAAGCCGGAGCGCGACCTGAACGCCGAGGCCGGGACGACCGACCATCAGGGCGTGCTGGCCCGGGTCGAGCCCTTCCGCTACGCCGACGCGCACGAGCTCGCCGCCGGCGAGGCGCCGCTCCTGGCCGTGCTCGACTCCGTCACCGACCCGCGGAATCTCGGCGCCGTGATCCGCTGCGCCGACGGCGCGGGCGCGAACGGGGTCGTGCTTCCGGCGCACAACTCGGCGCGGGTGACGCCGACCGTCGTCCACGCCTCCGCCGGCGCGGCCGAGCATCTCCCCGTCGCGGTCGTCAAGAACCTGGCGCGCTACCTCGGCGAGATCAAGGGCCCGCGGCTCTGGATCTGGGCGGCGGCCGGGGACGCCGAGACGTCGATGTGGGACGCCGATCTCTCCGGCGGTGCCGTCTTCGTGCTCGGCGCTGAGGGTAAGGGCCTGCGCCCGCTCGTCCGCCGCACCTGTGACGACGCCGTGCGGATACCGCTGCTCGGGAAGGTCGAGTCGCTGAACGTCAGCGTGGCGGCCGGACTGCTGCTCTACGAGGCGAGGAGGCAGCGCGGTGGCTGAGCCGACGCTCTACCTCTTCGACGGTTACAACCTCCTGCACGCGGGCCCGTTCGACGACCCGCGCGAGCTGGTCGACCGGCTCGCCAGCTTCGTCGCGCTGAACGGCGCGCGCGGCGTGGTCGTCTTCGACGGCGTCGGCGAGGAGCGCGTGCACGGGCCGCTCGAGGTGCGCTACGCCGAGCACGCCGACGCGCTGCTGGAGCGCCTGGCGGCCGAGCACCGCTCGACCGAGACCGTCTGCCTCGTCTCCTCCGACTCGGCCGTCCGCGGAACCTCGGGCCAGGAGGTGCAGAAGCGCAGCTCGCAGACCTTCCTCGGCGACCTCGAGGAGCCCAAGCATGGCGAGACGAGCCGGTACCGAATAGGCGATCGCGTGGACGAAGAAACGCGAAAACGCCTGGAAGAGCTGCGCCGAGGCAAACGGTCCGGTTGAGCTAAACACAACGCAAGGTCTTGAAACCTTGTTGGGACCTTGCTATCTTGATCCTCAACCTAAGGGTGAGGCTTGGGCAGCTCGCCTGCCGTCAGCGAGGGAGGAGCAGTGCCCGTCCAACCTGCTCGACCGCTCCAGAGCCCACAGAAACGCCAGAGAGAGCTTGAAGACCTGCAGCTGGTCATGCGCGCCCGCAACGGCGATCCGAAGGCGCTCGACGCGCTGATCCGCCGCTACCACGGCTTCGTCCGCCTGAAGGCGAGCTCGTACTTCCTCGCCGGCGGCGACTCGGAGGATCTGATCCAGGAAGGGCTGATCGGCCTCTACAAGGCGGTGCGCGACTTCAGCCCCGAAAAGGCCTCGTTCCGCAGCTTCGCCGAGCTCTGCGTCACGCGGCAGATCATCACCGCGATCAAGACCGCTACGCGCTTCAAGCACGCGCCGCTGAACACGTACGTCTCGTTCAGCCACACGCCTGCCGGCCAGGAGTCGGAGGCCGACTGCACGCTCGGCGACGCGCTCCCGGGCCCGTCGGTGGACGACCCCTCGATCTGCGTGATCTCGACCGAGGAGCTGCAGAGCCTCATCTTCACCCTCGGCACTGGCCTCTCGAAGCTCGAGACGGACGCGCTCAAGCTCTATCTGGAAGGCGAGTCGTACGAGGAGATGGCCGAGCACCTGGGCTGCGACACGAAGACGATCGACAACGCCCTCCAGCGCGTGAAGCGGAAGGTGCTCTCGCACCAGCAGTCGCGCCAAGTCCTGCAGTAGCCCGCGCTACGCTGAGTCGCACGCCGGAGTAGCTCAGTGGTCAGAGCAACGCCCTTGTAAGGCGTGGGCCGTGGGTTCGAATCCCACCTCCGGCTCTCTCGGCAAACCGATCCCGCCTCTCGACGGTACGACCCTCGGGGAACCACCTGCCAAGGAGGTTGAGAATGGGAGCACATCGACCGAGGTTTGTACTGCTGGCCGCGCTCGTGCTCGGCACGGCGCTGGTGCTCGTCGCACCTTCGGGGGCGGCGCAGCCGACGACATTCAAGGTGACGCCGCTCGTCTCGGACCAGCCGGGCGTCGCGCCGGTAACAGACCCGGATCTCGTCAACGCGTGGGGCCTGGTCTCGGGGCCGACCACGCCGTGGTGGGTGAACGACAACGGCACTGGCCTGTCGACGCTCTACCGCGGCTCCGACGGAGCCAAGCAGACGTTGAAGGTGGCGGTGGCCGGAGGGCCGACCGGAGTGGTCTTCAACAGCACGAGCGGCTTCCTGCTGCCAGGCGGTAGCAAGGCGTCCTTCCTCTTCGACAGCGAGGACGGGAAGGTGCGGGCCTGGAACGGCGGCCAGGGCACGACCGCGATCGTGGTCGCCCACGGCTCGGACGGGGCGGTCTACAAGGGCCTCGCACTCGCCAACCCGCCGAGCGGGCCGCGCCTCTATGCAGCCGACTTCCACAACCGGCAGATCGACGTCTTCGACACCACCTTCACGCTCGTCCCGAACAGCGGCTTCACCGACCCGTCGCTGCCGAAGCGGTTCGCGCCGTTCAACGTGCAGGTGATCGGCAACCGCGTCTTCGTCGCCTACGCGAAGCAGGACGAGGAGGGCGAGGACGAGGCCCCGGGCCAGGGACGCGGCTTCGTCGACGTGTACGACCTCTCGGGCAATCTGCTCGGAGGGATCGACGGCCACGGCCAGCTGAACGCGCCGTGGGGGATGGCGCTCGCTCCTGCGGGCTTCCCGACCTTCGGGGGCGACCTGCTGGTCGGCAACTTCGGCGACGGGCTCATCAATGCGTACCGCGAGGACTCGCCGAACCACTTCGTCCATGACGGCAAGATCCGCGGCGCGGACAACCGGCCGCTGGCGATCGACGGGCTCTGGGCGCTCCAGTTCGGCCAGGGCGGGAACAACGCGCCTGCGGGCACGCTGTTCTTCACCGCGGGGCCGGACGGCGAGCACCACGGGCTCTTCGGCCAGATCAATCCCAACACCAACTGACCGGCGCAGGGGCGGCGCGCATGCGGCCGCGCCGCCCCTGCCCTTACTCGGAGAGGCAGTCCTTCACCGTCGAGCGCTGCGCCGAGGTTGGCGCGTGCCTCCAGATCACGATCGTGTTCCCGTGCTCTTCCACAATGGTCGAAGCGGGCGCGCCGGCCTCGTAAGCCGACTTGGTCGTGTCGGCATCGGCCTTCGTCTGCTCGAAGTCGATCGTGACCGGGTTGCCGGTGACCTTGGCGTTCAGGGCGCCCTGCGGGGCCATATGCCAGAAGTACTGAAGGTCCCTCGAGGCGCGGCTCACCTGGACGGACTGGTGCCGGAGGCAGATCTGGGTCGGGCCGAGTGCGTACGTGGCCGAGCTGCCGCCGCCGCAGCCCGCCGCCAGCACGACCGCGGCGAGGACGACCGCCCGGCTACGCACGCGTCAGCTCCTGGATCAGGTCCGCCGCCCTGACCGTTCCGGGGCTCGCCTGCAGGCGCGTGGAGGCCTCGCGCAGCCCCGGAGGCTCGGCGCCGAGAAGCGCGTCGATCGCCTGGTGCAACTGCTCGTCCTCGAAGTCGTAGGTCGGCAGCCGCACGCCGAAGCCGCGCTCCGCGACCCGCTGCGCGTTGTCGTACTGGTCCCAGAAGAGCGGCAGGACGACCATCGGCACGCCGAAGTGAACGGATTCGGTGACGGTGTTGTTCCCGCCGTGGGTGATCACGAGGTCGGCGTGGGGGAGGATCGCCGGCTGCGGCAGGAACTCGGCGCCGGTCATGTTCGGCGCGAGCTCGATCTGCTCGTGCTGGGGGCCCTTGCTGACGACGTAGCGGTGCGGCGTGTCCGCGAGCGCGGCGACGAGCCGGTTCATCAGCTCGACATCCGCCGAGCCGAGGCTGCCGAGCGACACGTAGACCAGCGCGCCGTCGCCCCCGGGCCGCTCGAAGCCCTCGTCGACGGCGCGGACGCACGAGTCGAGCCGGTGCCAGAGCGGCGAAAGCGGCTGCGACCGCTCGTAGTCGGCCTCGGCGGGGTAGAGGTAGAGGTCGAGGAACGGCGACTCGTGGACGAACTCGAGCTCCGGCAGCGCCGGCGCGCCGCGCTTCTCGCAGAACGCGGAGAACTCACGCTGAAGCGGCTCGTGCAGCTCGCGGTAGCGGGCACGAAACGACTCCCATCCGGTCTGATCACCACTCGCGTAGCCGGAGAAGACGGGCGGCAGCTCAGGGTCCTTCAGCTCGAGCGGGTTGCAGGAGACGATCCGCACCCAGGGCCGACCCGACGCGAGCACGGCCGGGAAGCCGACGACGTTGTCCTGGACGATCACGTCCGGCTCGAGCTCGCCGAAGATCTCGACCAGGCGCTCGTCGGCGTAGCGCGCCCCGTCCACCAGCTCCTGCCAGACCGGGAAGATGAACGTCTCGAGCTGGTCGATCGTCGGCTTGCGGAACTCGGGCGCCGTGTCGCGGACGAAGTCCTTCCAGAACTGGCCAGGCGCCTCCTCCGTCTCCGGCGGCGGCTTCAGGCGCATCGTCGCCTCCTCGAAGCCCTGCGCCTCGAGGGTGCCGGCGAACGACTCCTCGACAACGAAGACGACCCGCTCGCCGCGCTCCAGCAACACGCGGCCGATCCCGACGCAGTTGTTGGTCGGCCCGAACGCGCCCTCGGGGAAGAAGACGACCGTCAAGCGAGCGCTTGCTCGAGGTCGGCCCAGAGCTCCTCCGGGTCCTCGAGCCCGACGCTGAGCCGGAGCAGGCCGGGCGGGACGCGGTCGCCCTCCCAGCGCGAGCGGCTCTCGAGCAGCGACTCGGTACCGCCGAGGCTGGTCGCGTTCGTGATCACGCGCAACGAGGTCTCGACCTTGCGCGGGTCGGCGACATCGAACGAGAGCAGGCCCCCGAAGCCGGGGTAGCGGACGACCTCGACGGCCGGGTGCTCTCGCAGCCTCTCGACGAGCGCGTAGGCGTTCGCGGTGATCCGCTCCATGCGCACCCGCAGCGTCTGCAGGCTGCGGAGCAGGAGCCAGCAGGGATCGGGCGCCGCGACGATCCCCGTGCGGCCGCGGAAGTCGCGCAGCCGCTCCGCGTCCGCGTCTGCCCGCGCGACGACCGCGCCGAGCAGGACGTCCGAGTGGCCGCCGAGGTACTTCGTCGCGCTGTGGACGGCGAAGTCGGCACCGTGCTCCAGCGGGCGCAGGTAGATCGGGGTCGAGGCGGTCGAGTCGACCACGACCCGTCCCGGCGCCGCGGCGGCGGACTGGAGATCCGGCATGGTCAGGAACGGGTTCGAGGGCGCCTCCAGCCAGATCAGGTCGGCGCCGTCGGGCGGCGGCCCGGTCTGGTCGAACTCCACGTGGCGAACGCCCCAGCGTTCGAGCTCGCCGAAGATGAGGCCCGTGCCGTAGTAGGCGCCCTCCGCCAGGGCGATCGTCTGCCCCGGCTCGAGCAGCGCCAGCACGAGCGAGGTGATCGCGCCAGAGCCCGAGGGGAAGAGGAGCGCCGAGCCGCCTTCAAGCTCCCCGAGCGCGCGCTCGGCGGCGACGCCGGTCGGGTGCGCGTAGCGCTGGTAGTAGAAGGCGCCCGGCTCGCCGCCTTCGTAGGGCCAGATCGTCGAACGGTCGAGCGGCTCCACTGCGCGCAACTCTACGGAGGAGCGGCTCCCGCTTGACGTCGCCACAAGCGATCTCTAATCTCAAGCAACTCAGTGGACAACCTTGACAAATAAGGGAGACGCATGAAGGTCATTTGGATTGCTTTGGGATCGGTCGCGCTCCTCGCCGGCTCGGCGAGCGGCGCGTCGAAGGGCACCTCGGTCGACCTCGTCGCCTACTCCACGCCGAAGGACGCCTACGGCAAGATCATCAGCGCCTTCCAGGGCACGGCGGCCGGGAACGGGGTCGGGTTCACGCAGTCCTACGGAGCCTCGGGCGACCAGGCCCGCGCCGTCGCTGCCGGCCAGCCGGCCGACCTCGTCGCGCTGTCGCTCGACCCGGACGTCAACCTGCTCGTGCGGAAGAAGCTCGTCCCGAAGAACTGGCAGAGCGCCAACCGCTACCACGGGATCGTCTCCGACTCGGTTGTCGTCTTCGTCGTCCGCGACGGGAACCCCAAGCACATCAAGGGCTGGGGCGACCTGGTCAAGCCCGGCGTCCAGGTGATCACGCCGAACCCGTTCACCTCGGGCGGCGCCCGCTGGAACGTGATGGCCGCCTACGGGGCGCTCCGGCGCTCCGGCAAGACCGACAAGCAGGCGATCAAGTACCTCTACAAGCTCTTCCACCACGTGCCGGTGCAGCCCGCGAGCGCGCGCGAGGCGCTGCAGGTGTTCGCGCAGGGCAAGGGCGACGTGCTGCTGACGTACCAGAACGACGCGATCTACGCGGAGAAGAAGGGCGTCCACACCGAGTACCACGTCCCGAAGGCGACGCTGCTGATCGAGACGCCGGTGGCGCTGACGAAGACCGGCCTGACGAAGCCGGCCGCGAAGGCGTTCTTCAAGTACCTCTGGTCGGCGACCGCCCAGCGCGCCTTCGGCGACCAGGGCTACCAGCCGGTCGTCAAGAGCGTGGCGAAGAGCTACCACCTGTACCACCCGCCGGGCCTGTTCACGATCCGCTCGGCGAAGTGGGGGCTGAACGGCTGGCCGAAGGTGAACAAGCGCTTCTTCGACCCGAAGACGGGGATCATGGCGAAGATCGAGGCGTCGCTTGGCCACTGACGCGGCCGTTCTCGACCGGCCCGTCCGCGTCGGCGGGTTCACGGCGGGGTCGCTCGCCCGCGGGGTGGCGATGGGCTATCTCAGCGTCGTCGTGCTGCTTCCGCTCGCGGCGCTCGTCTGGAGCTCACGCGCCGGCGGTGCTGCCGCCTTCTGGAGCGAAGTGACCAGGCCGGAGGCGGTGGCGGCGCTGAAGCTGACGCTCGGGGTGTCCGCGGTCTGCGCGCTCGTCAACGCTGTCGCCGGCACGGCGATCGCCTGGGTGCTCGTCCGCGACCGCTTCCGCGGCAAGGGGGTCGTCGACTCGGTGATCGACCTGCCCTTTGCGCTGCCGACGATCGTCGCCGGCCTGACGCTGCTCGCGCTCTACGGGCCGAGCGGGCCGTTCCGCATCGACGTCGCTTTCACGCGGCTCGGCCTGCTCGTCGCGTTGCTGTTCGTGACGCTGCCGTTCGTCGTGCGCGCGGTGCAGCCGGTGCTGCTCGAGCTCGACACCGAGATGGAGGAGGCGGCCGCGTCGCTCGGCGCCGGGTCGGTCGCGATCTTCCGGCGGATCGTCTTCCCGAACCTGCTGCCGGCGATCCTCTCGGGCGTGACGCTCGCGTTCGCGCGGGCCGTGGGCGAGTTCGGGGCGGTCGTGCTGATCTCCGGGAACATCCCGTTCAAGACGGAGGTCTCGTCCGTCTACATCTTCGGCCAGCTCCAGGCCGGGAACGGATCCGGCGCCGCAGCGGTCTCCGTGCTCCTGCTGGCGATCTCGTTCGGCGTCCTGCTTGCGATCGGCGGCTTCCGGCGGTGGAGGACCCGCCACGACCGTGTCTAGGTACGCACTTCGCTTCGGCGCGCTCGGCTACCTGGCGTTCTTGCTGGGCCTGCCGGTCGCCTTCGTCTTCTACAAGGCCTTCGAGCACGGCTTCGCGCACGCCTGGCACGCGGTCACGACGCCCGAGGCGCTGCACGCGCTGAAGCTGACGCTGATCGTCGCCGCGATCGCCGTCCCGGCGAACACCGTCGTCGGGATCATCCTGGCGCTGACGCTCGTGCGCAGCCGCCTGCCGGGCCGCGGCGTCCTGAACGCGGTCGTCGACCTGCCGCTGGCGCTATCGCCGGTCGTGGTCGGCCTCTCGCTCGTCCTCCTCTACGGCCGCGGTGGCTGGCTCGGCGGCCTGGCGGGCCACGGGGTCCACATCCTCTTCGCGGTCCCGGGGATGGTGCTCGCGACGATGTTCGTCTCGCTGCCGTTCGTCGTGCGCGAGGTCGTGCCGGTGCTGCGCGAGGTCGGCACCGAGCAGGAGCAGGCCGCCGAGACGCTGGGCGCCGGGCCGTTCCAGACCTTCCGCCGGATCACGTTCCCGGCAATCCGCTGGGCGGTCGCCTACGGCGTCGTGCTCACGACCGCGCGCGCGATCGGCGAGTTCGGGGCCGTGAGCGCGGTCTCCGGCAACATCGAGGGCCGGACGCAGACGCTGCCGCTGTACGTGAAGGCCCAGTTCGACGGCTTTGACACCTCCGGCGCCTACGCCACGTCGGTCCTGCTCGCGCTGATCGCGATCGCGGTCGTCGTCGGCCTCCGCGCCCTGCACCCGAGAGAGGAGTCGGTATGAGCGGGATCACCGTCATCGACGTGACCAAGCGCTTCAACGGCTTCACGGCGCTGCACGACGTCTCCGTTGCGATCCCCGAGGGCTCGCTCACCGCGCTGCTCGGCCCGAGCGGCAGCGGCAAGTCGACGCTCCTGCGTGTGATCGCCGGGCTCGAGGAGCCCGACGCCGGCCAGGTGCTGATTGGCTCCGAAGACGTCACCGAGCGGCCGGCCCGAGCGCGTGGCGTGGGAATGGTCTTCCAGCACTACGCGGCCTTCAAGCACATGACCGTCTACGACAACGTCGCCTTCGGGCTGACGATCCGCAAGCGGCCGCGCGCGGAGATTTCGAGCCGCGTGCACGAGCTGCTGGAGCTCGTCCAGCTCGAGGGGCTAGCGAAGCGCTACCCGTCGCAGCTCTCAGGCGGCCAGCGGCAGCGGATGGCTCTCGCCCGAGCCCTGGCGGTCGAGCCGAGCGTGCTCCTGCTCGACGAGCCGTTCGGCGCCCTCGACGCGCGTGTGCGCAAGGAGCTGCGTGCATGGCTGCGGCGTCTCCACGACGAGGTGCACGTGACCACGATCATCGTCACGCACGACCAGGAGGAGGCGATGGAGGTTGCCGGCCAGATCGTCGTCCTGAACGATGGCCGCATCGAGCAGGTCGGCTCGCCGCGCGAGCTCTACGACTCGCCTGCGAACGAGTTCGTGATGAGCTTCGTCGGCCCGGTCAACCGGCTCGGCGAGACGTTCGTCCGGCCGCACGACGTCGCGGTCCAGCTCGAGCCCGACGCCGACTCGGTCGAGGCAATGGTCGAGCGGGTCGTCCATCTCGGCTTCGAGGCGCGCGTCGAGCTGGTGCGCGACGACGGCCAGCACCTGCTCGCGCAGCTCACGCAGGACGAGGCCGAGCAGCTCGAGCTCGAGCGCGGCCAGATCGTCTACGTTCGCTTGAGCCGGGAAACCGTCTTCAGTGGGGCTGCCAGGCCTCAGGATCGGCTGCGATCCGGCTGACCTCTTCGGGTAGGTGTCCGCTTGCGACGTCGGCGAGCGTGACCGTCTCCAGCACCGCCAGCAGGTTGCCGCGCACCGCGATCCAGACCTCTCGCAGCGGGCCGGCAGCGCCGGGGTACTCCACGTGCTCCGGCCGTTCGCCCCGCACGTTGGCGATCGGGCCCTCGACCGCGCGGATCACGTCGGCGAGCGAGATCTCCTCCGGTGGCTGCGCCAGCCAGTAGCCGCCCTCGGCGCCGCGCTGGCTCTGGACGAGGCCCGCGTGCTTCAGCTCGAGCAGGATGTTCTCGAGGAACTTCAGCGGGATCTGCTGCGACTGCGCGATCCGCTCGCCCTTGACCGGGCCCTCGCCCGAGGCGGCGGCCAGCTCGGCGCTTGCGCGCACCGCGTAGTCGACCTTGGCCGTGACTCGCATGCAGGCAAACCCTAGCCCTCCGGCTGGGACTTGCTCGCGCGCGTCTTTCGTGCTGCCGGCTTCTTGCGCCGCTCGGCCGGGCGGCGTAGCTTTGCGTCCTGCTCCGCCGTCCGTGGCGAAACCTGGTTCTTGCCGGCGCGCTTGGACTCGTACAGCGCCTCGTCTGCGGCGGCGATCAGCTCCTCGGGCCGAGGGAGATCTCCCTTTACGGCGACGCCGAAGCTCGCGGTGACCGCCCTCGGCTTGCCGTCGGGAAGGTCGATGTGATGCGCCTCGAGCGCCGAGCGGAGGCGCTCCGCCAGCTGGAGCCCGCCTTCGAGGTCGGCCTCGGGGACGATGACGGCGAACTCCTCGCCTCCGTAGCGCGCGGCGAGGTCGACCTGCCTGATGTTCGTCCCGAGGATCTCGGCGATTCGCCGCAGCACCTCGTCTCCGACCGGGTGGCCGTAGGTGTCGTTGACGGACTTGAAGTCGTCGAGGTCGAGGAGGATCAGCGCGAGCGAGTCGCCGACTCGTTCGGCCCGGCGCCATTCCAGCGCGAGCTCCTCGTCGAACCGCCAGCGGTTCGCGATGCCGGTGAGCGAGTCCGTCGCGGCCTGCGAGACGACCCGGCGGAAGTCGCCGAGGTTGCGCAGGATCGGCCCGCCGAAGAGCAGTCCGGCCAGGAGTAGCAGGCCGAAGGAGCCGATCGCCGCGTAGAGGATGCGATGCTCGTACGGCGCGACCGAGGCGCTGATCACGCGCTCGGGTCTGAGCGCGAGCAGATGGGTTCCAGGGGCGTTCGGAATCGGCGCGAAGCCGCCTCGGTAGCTTGTGCTGTCCAGGTGGATCGTCGGGCCCGCGACCCGAACCCGCTCCCCCGACCCGAGCACGACTCCATGACGGACGATCAGCAGCTGGTCTGCGCGCGCGTGCGTGGTCGAGCGGAGCAGTCGCTTCGCGAGCTTGGCGCCGAGCGGGACCGTTGCGACGACCCGTCCCACCGTGGTGCCGTTCAGCGCGAGCGAGATGGAGCGCGTGATGGACTCGCGCGGGGCCGAGCCCGCAACGCGCGGACCGTGGAGATAGAAGACGACGCCCGGGTTCTTGCGCGCGAGCGCTGCGATCGACGCCCGGTCGTTCGTGAGGAAGGCTCGCTGCAGCGCCGGCAAACGAGAGAGGTCGTCGGCGCGGCCCGACGCGTTGTCGGCAAGGCCCTGGAGGGTGTCACCGGCCCGCTGGAGCTGGGCCTGCAGCGAGGCGTCGGCGCGCGCGCGCTCGTTTCGCAGCGCGCTCGCGTCGAGAATGCGGACGGTTGCGACCACAGGGATCCCGGCGACGACGAGCAGACCGAGGAGCAGCGGGAGCGCCGCTCTCCGGGACACAGACGGCTTGTTGCGCCTGCGGGCGGGAGCATTCTGCGCAGGCGTCGCGGTTGAGGCCGCAGAGCTCATAAGGGGTTTATCGGCCCCCGCCGTCCGCCGCTTGATCCCCTATGAACCGGCTGTGTAGTGCGCGGCGACACGGCTTGCGCTCAGGCTCGAGGCGTACAGCGCGACCTCGTCGATGTCGTCGTGTGCGAAGTCGTGGCTTACGCCCTTGGCGATCGCGAACGGGTGCGAGCTACCACCGTTCTGGAAGGTGACCGCGGCAGTCGCGGTCAGGACGCCGTTGACGTACCAGCGCACCCTCGAGCCGTCGTACGTGATCGCGAAGTAGCGGTAGGAGGACGTGAGCGCGCCGTTCCCGGTGCTGACCTGCTTGTTGTTTCGCTCGAAGGTGAGCGCACCGTTGCTGTCGGCCGTGATGCTGTAGTCGCTCGAGTTGCCCGGCGTGCCCTTGTCGAGAATGCCGGGCGCGGTGCCGACGAAGGTGATCTGCCTCGCCCAGAACTCGATCGTCCAGGAGCCGTTCAGGC
>Ga0307280_10000148_pt1 | contig 12791 bp, 8 predicted proteins | sample ER_DNA_119_FD_194479 | JGI IMG/M metagenome (GOLD analysis project Ga0307280, IMG submission 194479) | Bulk soil microbial communities from the East River watershed near Crested Butte, Colorado, United States - ER_DNA_119 | ecosystem: Environmental > Terrestrial > Soil > Floodplain | place: USA...
GCGATCCCACCAGTCCTCGTACTTGAAGAGATCGAGGAAGGTCGCGGCGTCCGCGCGGTTCGCGAGGGCCGAGCGAAACTGCGGGATGTCGCTGACCGCCTCGATCTCCTGGGTCAGCTCGGTCTTGAGCGCGTTGACGCTGTCTTCTATCGCCTGCGAGATGGCGGTCGTCTGCTGCCGTGCGGCGGCGTCGGCACCGGCGCGCTGTCGAACGAACAGTGCCGTGCCGGCCAGCGCGGCAACTCCGGCCACCACCAGCACCACCCCCGAACGTACGCTCGACCGATACGTCACGATTTTCCTACCGTCGAGGCATCCCCGTCTTGTCCAGCGGGGGCGGTGGGGGCTCGACCTGCAGCGAGAAGTTCACGGTGGCGCCGGCCGGCGTCAGCGCCACGGACTCGGCGCGCGGCTTCGCGTCGGGCGTCCACGCGACCACCTGGCGCCCGCCGACAGGGACGTTCTCGAGGTGGAAGCTGCCGTCGCTGGCCACCTTCGCGAAGTGCCGGTTGGGGAGTACGAGGATGTTCGCCCGCATCTTCGCGTGCATGTTACACAGCACCTCGACGGCGCCCGAATTGAAGAGCCGGACCACGCCCGGCTTCTCGCCCTGGCGGTAGCTGCCGAGATCGAACGGAGACGTCGGCGACGGCGAGAACACGTTGTGCAGGAACGGATCGCCGTTGGGAAACGAGACGCGCGTTCCCCTCTGCACGGCGAGAAAGTTGGGAACGAACGCGCGATCCTTCTGCGCGATCTCGACGGTGCGCTCGACGGGCGCCTCCTTGATGTTCTCGACGTAGACGTAGGTCGGCCCCCACGCCTTGCCTTTGACCTCGACATGGCCGGCGATGGTCGCGACCTTCGGGTGGGCCGCCACGGGCGGTTCTTCGTGCTCCGAGACCACCGGGGCCGGCTGGTCCGGCGAGGCCGTCCCGACCGGCGGTGGAGGGGGGACCTTGCCCGGGAGGACGATCGGAGGACCGCCGGGGCGGCTGTTCTGGAGCAGCTTGACCAGGTAATCGTAGTGCGCGCCCTCGATCTGCGTCAGCTGCATGATCAGCTCGTTCTGTCTGTCGACGCGCTTCTTGAGCTCCTCGAACTCGGCAGCGGTCGGCCCGCGCGCCGCCCGCGACTTCGCCGGAGCCTGCGCGCGCGCGGCCCCACCGGCGAGGCACGCGAGCGCGACGGCAATCAGGGTCGCGGCTCTCTTGTGGATCATCTCCCTCCCTTTCATCGTCAGTAGCTCATCACCACCGACGAGGTGAGCACGTCGTTCGGTATCGGCGGAACGCCCCCGTACTCGCCGTTGTGAAGGTACTCGATCTTGGCCACCACTCGCTCGCTGATGGCGAAGCGCAGGCCTCCGGTCAGGCGCCAGGATTTTGTCACGTAAAGGCGTTCCGCCCCCCCGGGCAGCGTCGGATCGCCGAGCCAGACGAACGCATCGCGCAATTCCGCGCGGACCAGAACGCCGACGAATCGCCACACTGCGCCGACGAGCTGGACGTACCCGCCGTTGTTCAGGCGCAGGCCATAGACCCGGTGCGCGAGATCGAGGGCGGGACCCACCTCGCCATCGGAGCTGCCCCGCAGGAATTCGGCCGCCAGCCACAAGCGCGACCATGACACTTGAAGATCGGCGCCCGCGAACCAGATCGGATGACGGCTATCCAGCGCGCGATCCTGCGCGCCGTAAAGACCCGAAAAGCCGAGCTCCAGGCGGAACGGAAGCGGCGGGATGATCGACACGCGGCCGCTGACGGTCTTGCCCGCGTTGCTGTCGGTCTCGTCGTAGAAGCCGAACGGCTCGATGACCGATGACCCGTTGGTCAGCGCGCCCGCCACCGTCACCAGGTCGTCCGGGCCCAGGTGCGTCCGGAACTTGATGCCGACGGGCGTCCCGGTGGTGTAACGCGCGATCAGGGAAGGCGTGATGCCGAAGCGCTGGTTCGACTTGCGCCACCGGTATTCGATGCCGATGACGGAATCGAACTTGCCGAGAAAGATCGACGTCCGTTGCTGATTGCCAACACGCCACTCGAGCTGCGCGATGTCGATCTCGAACGCGTCGCCGAGCCGGAAGTTGGTGCCGGTGCGCGGCATGAAGTCGAGGCTGGCCATGCCGAGGATCGTGGACGCGAACGCGCCGTTCAGCGTCAGGTTCACTTCGTTGACGATGAAGCCGGGCGCACCGTTCGAGTCGATCAGGTCCAGCCGATCGATGCCGGGGGGATTGCCGAGATCCGCGGGCTCGCCGCGCGAGTTGATCGCCGGCGAGAGGATGTCGCCGAGAAACACCCACCCGTATTGACCGGCGTACTGGGGGAAGTAGCGCGCCGCGGGAGGACCGACGTCTTCGATGTATCCGGTGCCGTCCCCCTGCGCCGCGAAGAAGCCGACGTCGGCGTAGCCCGTCAGCGAGTACGCCGGCTTGCGCCCGGCCACGACGCCGCGCAGCTGGCGAACCTCCTCTTGCAGTGCATCGTAGCGCTCGTCGTCGACGGGAGCCGGCGCCTCACCGTCCTCGGCGTCGACGCCGTCCTCGCCCCTGTCATCCGCAGGTGGCGCAGGCGCGGCCGGCAGCGGCGCGGCGACCGGGCGGGCGTCGCCGCCGAGCAGCGGCGTCAGCGGCGGCGCGTAGTCGTCGTAGGCCTGCGCGCCCGCCGCCGGAACGAGGGCAGCCGCGAACGCCGCGCTTGCGAGGATGTTTCGCCACGTGGGTCTCCGGGTCATCGTCACTAGTTCACGAACACGATGTCGTCGATCGTCACGGCGATGCCGGAGCTGTCGGGGACCCGCCATCGCAAGCCGATGATCGACGCCGGATCGACGAACGGACTGGGGCCACCTGTGAACGGAACGTGCACCGCGCCGAGAAGCGGAGTCAACGTCGGCGGCGGATCGCAGGACGTCGGGCACAGGCCCCGCGGATCCTCGGTCCGCGAGACGCTCGGCCTCGAGATGACGGTGAACTGAACCTGATAGTCGGGCACGTTGTTCGTGGCCGTGAACTCGATCGCGTGGAAGCCGCGGCCGTCCACGCAATCGTCGAAGAGCAGCCCGAACTCGTAGAAATCGCTCGACGACATCGGCGTGGCATTCGGAGCCCGCGAGACGAACAGCGCGCGCTTGGAGCTTGAGCTCGACACGATCGACAGCTGCGGTGGCGCGACGCCGGGTGACGTGCGCGCGAAGGTCCTGCCCGTGAGGCCGGGAGGCGTTCCGAAGAAGACGGGCGACCCCGGCCCCATCAGCACCGCGTCCTCGAAGTCGGCGATGAGGGGGATCCTGGGCGCCGCGCCATTGCACATGAACAACCCCGGCCCGCCGCCGCTGCCGCCGCCGCTCCCCGTCACCATGCTGCCGCCAACAGCGCTCATCCCCGTCCCGCCTGTGCCCGGCCCGTCGACGCCCGCAGTGCCGGACGGCCCACCGCCGCTGCCGCCCGCGCCGGTGGTACCGGTGGTGCCCCCGCCGCCCGTCAGTCCCGGGAGGACCGGCTTCCGTGTCAGTTCGTCGGGTAGCGGCGCGCCCGTGAGCGACTCGAGGAACGCGAGCAGGTCGGCCTGCTCGCCATCGGTGAGCATCAGCGGCCTGATCTGCGGGGCGAGTTCGCCCACCTGCTCGGGCCCCGCGGTTTGACCGCCCGAGTTGTAGTGCCAGACCACCTCCTGCAGCGTGGCGTAGCGGCCGTCGTGCATGTACGGGGCGGTCAGCGCGACGTTTCGCAGGCTCGGCGTCCGCCACGCGCCCTTCAGCGTTTCGGTCAGCGGCAAATCGACGTAATACGCGCGCGAGGTGTCGCTCTCGTCGTCGCTCCAGTGATTGTTCGGATCGAGATCGAGAGGGTCGCCGGTGCGGCGCCAGCGGTTTCGGATCGGCGAGTCGATGGTCGAATTGCGGAGACGCCTGAGACCGTCGTACGCCCCCCAGGGCGCGCACTTCAGCGCGTCCGACGACACGCAATCGCAGTCGGCCTTCGCCGCGGGCGAAAGGCTACCCGGCGGTACGACGGTGCCCGGCGGTACGACGGTCTCCGGGCAATCGCCGAGCGTCGGGACTGCTTGCCCGACCTGTGGAACGCCGATGTCGTGGAATAGCTCGTCAGTGAGCTGCCGGCCCGCATGGCAACTGCTGCACGCCGCCTTTCCGACGAACAAGCGCGCGCCCCGCTGCGCCGCTGCGGAGATTGCGTTCGAGCCAGGACCTTCGCTAACGTACCGGTCGAAATCCGAGTCGTTGCCGATCAGCTGGTACTCGTAAGCTGCGATCGCCTTTGCCCAGTTGACGAGGATCCGCATGATCGTGCCTTGGTCGCGCTTGTCCATCCCGTCCCACGCGGCATCCTTGGGCTTGCCACTCGCCGGAAAGCGCGCCAGGTCCGTGCCAATCGCCGGATCGAGCCGCCCAAAAACCTTCTCGAAGTCGGCCCGGTAGACGTCAAAGATGCGGTGCGCGAGCGCGAGGCGGTTGCCGTTCATCGTCGTCGCGCTCTCCGACACGACGACGTTCAGCGCCCACAGCGAGTCGGCGCGCCCATTCCAGAAGACGACGTTCCGGTACGCGCTGTTGACGACCGGAAGCGCGTTCACGTCCGTCCAGCCGGCCCCGACGGAAACGTGTCCCGGCACGGATGTCGTGTCGACGCCCGCCCGCGCGAGATCGTGACACGTCGCGCACGAAATCCCGATCGCGGCGCCGACCGGAGCGCGAGCGGGCGGCGACTGCCGGTTGATGGCCGTCTTCTCGGTCGCAGCGCCGGAAAATCCCGGATCGAAGTAGAAGGCCTGGCCCAGGCGGCGCGCATTGTCGTCGTCCCAGAACCGGTTCGACCTGTCGCCCGGTGGATCACCGGGGTTCGCCAGCGCCGCGATCCGTTCCCATTCGCCCGGCTTCCAGTCGCACCCCGCGGACGCGCAGAAGACGTCGTCGGCCAATTTGCCGCACCCGGCCAACCCAAGCAGGAGGAGGCCGAATGGGATTGGTCTAGCGATCATCGACGCCGCCAGTGTAAAGAAAAGGGCAATGGGTTGCTGCCATTTCGTCAGACAACTCGTCGGCGGTCAGCAAACAGCGTTCCACACAAGACGTCGTCCCACCGGGCGCGCGCGCCGACAATCTGCGCGGTCTGTCGTCCGGCCGTCCGACAACTCGTCTGAAAACCGCGCAGTCTGTGCCGACGTGAGCCGCTTCGACGCGCTGGCACGATGTTGGCTTTCCGCCGGGGCATGTTGGACGCCGTGCGCTCGCTGACGACGCTGTTCGACCAGCCGGTGCCGCTGCCGCCGGCGGCGTTTCACCTCCTGATCATGGGCCCGGACCTCTTCCTGGCTCAAGCACTCCCCAAGAGCGGCAGCCTGTCGATCGGACGCGCCGACAACGCGGACATCCGCATCACCGACCCGCTCGCCTCGCGGTTGCATGCGCGGTTGCACGTCACCGCGGGCATGTTCGAGATCGAGGACATCGGCAGCATCAACCGGACGAAGGTCCGCGACGTCGCGCTGGAGCACAGCGAGCGGGTCGCGGTACTGCCGGGCGAGGCGGTGACCATCGGGTCCACCATCTTGATGGTGCAGGAGACCCGCGTGTCGGCGCGCAACCGGCGGGTCTGGCCGCACACGCACTTCGAAGCCCGCATCGAGGAAGAATGCGCGCGCGAGGGGGAGGTGCGAGCGCCGTTCGCCATCATTCGCCTGGCCGTCGAGGGCCATCAACCGGCGGGCACCGTCGCCGACACGATCTCACCGGCGTTGCGGACGTCAGACATGCTGGCGCTGTACGGCCCGAGTGACTACGAGATCTTCCTGCCCGCGACGCCGCCCGACCTGGGCTCGGCAATCAACAGGAACCTGATCGAGCGCCTGCGCGCCCGGAGCATCGTGGCCCGCACGGGCATCGCCTGTCATCCGCGGGACGGACAGACGCCCGAAGCGCTGGTCGCCCGGTCGAGCGAGCGCTTGCGCGGCCTCGAGGCGCCGCCTCCCCCCGTCGACGGCGTCGTGGTCGAGGACCCGCGCATGCGGCGGGTCTACGGGCTCGCGACCAGCGCCGCGAAGGGCACCATCAGCGTGATCATCCTGGGCGAGACCGGCGTCGGCAAGGACGTGATGGCGCAGGAGATCCACCGCCGGTCGCCGCGCGCGAAGGCGCCGTTCGTCGCCATCAACTGCGCGGCGGTGTCCGAGGGCCTGCTGGAGAGCGAGCTGTTTGGCCACGAGAAGGGCGCGTTCACGGGCGCGAACGAGGCCAAGGCCGGCCTGCTCGAGACGGCGCCGGGGGGGACCGTGTTCCTCGACGAGATCGGCGACATGCCGCCCAAGCTGCAGGCGACGCTCCTGCGCGTCATCCAGACGCGCCAGGTCCAGCGCGTCGGCAGCGTCAAGACGCGTCCGATCGACGTGCGCTTCATCGCGGCCACGCACCGCGACGTCGAGGCGGAGATCGCGGCCGGCCGGTTCCGCCAGGACCTCTATTACCGCTTGAACGGCATCACGCTGCTCATCCCGCCGTTGCGTGAGCGGCGGAGCGAGATCCTGCCCCTCGTCCGATCGTTCCTCGCCCAGTTCGCGCGCGAGATGGGCGACAAACCGGCGCCCGAAATTTCTCCCGAGGCGGCGCGCCTGCTGGAGGCGTATTCGTGGCGAGGCAACGTGCGCGAGGTGCGCAACATCGCCGAGCGCGCGCTGCTGCTGTGCGAGGGCCACGAGATCCTGCCCGAGCACCTGCCGATCGAGAGCATGGCCGCGAACGCGCTGTCGTTCGCGAGCGCGCCGCCGCCCGAGCCGCAGGCGCTGCCGCCCGCGGCGCCTCCCGTCGAGATGGCGCGACCGACGGCCCCGCTGGGCGCGGTCGAAGACGAGAGGGAACGCATCCTGCGCGTGCTGGCCGAATGCGCCGGCAGTCAGACGCGCGCGGCGAAGATGCTCGGGATGGCGCGCAGCACGCTGATCGCCCGGCTCGACGAGTACGGCGTCCCCCGGCCGCGCAAGTAGCGGAGCCGACCATGCGTCGCGCGCTCCTCTCCATCCTGACCGCCGTGGCCCTCGCGGCCTGCGTGCCGCCGCTGCCCGGCGGATCGCTGGATGGGCCGGACGGAGGATCGGCCGGGGCCGCCGCTTCGTCGACGGGCGGCGCAGGAGCCACCGCGTCGGGGAGCGGCGGGATGGGCGGCAGGGCGACCGGCTTCGCCGGCGCGGGTCCCGGACCGAGCGGCGCCGCCGCTGGCCCCGGGCCCGTCGGCATGGCTGGATCCCAGGGCGGCGGCCCAAGCAGCGGTCCGGGCGCGGGGGGCGGGCCCGGCTGTACGCCGAGGGGCGACCGCGTGGCCAGCACCGACTCGGCCGCGAACATCGCGCTGAACATCGCCGTGGATTCCAAGTCTCTGTTCTGGGTGCAGCACGCGCCGACGTCCACGATACTGGTGAAGGCCCCAGTCGGCGGCGGCGACGTGGTGACACTCGCGAACGTGAACGGCACCAACAACTGGGTGGCCGTCGGCACCAGCGGTGTCTACTGGTCGGAGACCGGAAGCGGCAACAGCAGCAACATTTTCAAGATCGGCGTCGACGGCGGCACGCCGGCGACGGTGGTCGCGAGCGCGGCCCCGATCCTTCGGTTCACGCTCGGCGCCGATGGCGTCTACTGGACGACGGGCACGGGGGTGATGAAGTCCGCCTTCGATGGCGGTACGCCGACGACGCTGACGCCGCAACAGAGCGTCGGGGAGATCGTCGTCGACGCCGCGAACCTGTATTGGGTCCGCGTCGACGCCGGCACGATCATGAAGGTCGCCACCGCCGGGGGTGCCGATCCGATCGTGCTCGCGAGCGGACAGGCCGGGCCGATCAGCCTCGCGCTCGACGGGCAGCAGCACCTCTACTGGGTGAACCAGGCCGCCGGCCTGGTCATGCGGACAGCGATCGACGGCAGTGGTCCGCCCCAACCGCTGCTCTTCCCGTCGTCGGTGAAGACGTGCAACGGCCTCAACGCACAGGCGAGGAGCGTCGCGGTCGACGCCATGGGCGTCTACTGGACGGACGTCGCGGGCAATGTCTTCGCCGCCTTGCCGGGGGAGCCGATGAATGGGCGCCTCCTCGCGGGCGGTTGGACCGCCGCGTTCGGCATCGTGCTCGATGCGACCACCGTCTACTGGATGACGGCGACCGACATCTTGAAGATCGCCCGGTGACGCGCCCCGCGGCGGCCGCACGGCGCCGGCCCTGACCGACGGCGAATCAGACAAGTCGTCTGATTGCCCGACGACTGGAGCAGTCGACTTGTCGGACAACTTGTCTGACCCCGGTCGATCGTGGCGTCTTCCGCGGTGTTAAGGACGGCACGAACGTTGCTAACACCTGCCGCGCAACCACCGGTGCGGAGCACGACTCCGTCGCCATCACTCGCAAATTCCGCGGAGGAATGCTTCTCATGAAATCACACAGACAAGACTCAATCAGTACAGGCACCAAGCTGGTCGGCCTGACCCTCGCCGCCGCGTTGGCGACCGCAGGGTTCGGCTGCAGCTCCGGCGGAGACTCACCGTCGGGCACGGGCGGCTCCGCCGGCACGAGCGCCACCGCCGGGACGACCGGAACCGGCGGCAAGGGCGGGTCCACGGCAGGCACCGGCGGCTCCGCCACCGGCGGGTCCATCGGCTCCACGGCAGGCACCGGCGGCTCCGCCACCGGCGGGACGGCCGGGTCCACGGCGGGCACCGGCGGCTCCGCCACCGGCGGGTCCACGGCAGGCACCGGCGGCTCCGCCACGGGCGGCTCCACGGCAGGTACCGGCGGGGGCGGCACGGGCGGCACGGGGACCGGCGGAACGGGCGGGCCCGCGAACCTGCCTCCGACGCTGAACGTCCCGGCGGGCGCGACGGTCAAGCTGTCCCTCCACGCCATGGGCGACCAGGTCTACACCTGCACGGCGAGCGTGGCGGGCGCGGGCGGCGCCGGTGGCGCGGGGGGCGCGGGCGGCAGCGGCGCGACCACCTACTCGTTCGTGCTCAAGCAGCCGGACGCGAAGCTCTACAATCAGAGCAACACGCAGGTCGGGACGCACGGGGCCGGGCCGAACTGGACCTCCATCGTCGACGCCAGCGTCGTCAACGGCGCGAAGGTCTGGCAGGAAAACTCGCCGACCGCCGGCGCGATCCCGTGGCTTCTGCTGCGAGCCACGTCGAACACCGGTACGGGCGTGTTCAGCGACATCACCTTCGTTCAGCGCGTGAACACGACCGGGGGCGTGGCGCCCGGGACCGGCTGCGACGCGACGACGGCCGGCACGGACACGCGGGTCGCCTACACCGCTGACTACTACTTCTACAATGGCGGACAGGGAGCGGCGTGGACGACGCCGCCCGCTAACCTCCCGACGGCCATCGCGGTGCCGACTGGCGCGACGTTCAAGATCCACGACCACGCGATCGGCGTGCAGGTCTACACCTGCACGGCGAGCGCGGCGGGCGGCGCCGGCGGCGCCGGCGGTGCGGGCGGGACCGGTGGCAGCGGCGCCACGACCTACTCGTGGGTGCTCAAGCAGCCGGACGCGGTGCTCTACGATTCGAGCTTCGCGCAGGTCGGCACGCACGGCCTGGGGCCGAACTGGACCTCCACCGATGGCAGCGTCGTGAACGGTGCGAAGGTCGCCGGGGTGAACTCGACGATGACCGGCGCGATCCAGTGGCTCCTCTTGCAAGCGTCGTCCCATACGGGCGCGGGCGTCTTCACCGACATCACCTACGTCCAGCGGCTGAACACCGCCGGCGGCCCGGCGCCAGCCAGCGGCTGCGACGCGACCAGCGCCGGGACGGACATCCGCATCCCGTACTCCGCCGACTACTACTTCTTCACCGGCGGGACGGGCGGCACCGGCGGCGGCGGCGGCGGAGGCAGCGGCGGCGGCGGCGGAGGCGGAGGCGGCGGAACCAGCGGCTAATCCAGCACGGCCTCATCGAGGCGGATGCGGGGGTGGGGCGAAGGCCCCTCCCCCGCATTTTTGTATCCGGGACCGCCGACGAGCTGGCGCTCGCCGTTCAGTACGGATGGCGGAACGCGAGGGCCCAGCTCCCCACGACGACGCCCAGCGCGACGGCGCCGAGCAGCGCCTGAACGAGCGGCCGAGGCGCCCGCCAGCCGCGCCACAACTGCGCGACCGCGCTGCCAACGCCGATCAGCAAGCCGAAGCCGAGACCGAAGAGGTGCGCGTGGTAGTCGGTGCCGGGGCCGACGCCGGTCATCGCGAACATTCCCAGGCCCGCGCCGATCGGCACCCACCAGTAGCCAGGCCGCGTGCGCAGGCGCAGCCGACGCGCGACCTGCAGGCCCGCGATGATCCCCAGCGCCGCGAACGTCGCCGTCGACGCGCCGATCGAGAAGTAGTTCGTCTGCTTGACGGCCGCCGTGAGCAGGTTGCCCGCGACGCCGGCCGCCAGGATCGCGAGCCCGCCGAGGCCGCTTCCCAGCCAGCGGCCAACCGCGGTCGCGAACACCAGCGCCGCCACGGTGTTGCCGGCGACGTGCAGCACGTCTTCGTGCAACGTCAGCGCGGTGACCGCGCGCCACCACGCGCCGTGCATGATCGCGTCGGCCGAGGCGGTGCCCGCCCTGAACCAGACCGAGCCACCCGCGCTCGGTCCGGTGACCAGCAGCATCGCCACGAACCCGATCGCGCACAGCAGCCCGAGCGGACTCCACCCGAGATCGGGCGCGGGCGGCTGCTGCTCGGTCGCGCCCTCGGCGTCGAATGCGTCCAGCGCCTCGGTGGCGGGGGCCGCGTCGTCGGCGTGAATGACGAGAGCAAAGTGGCCTTCGTGTTCGTCGACCCGGTGCTGGATCGACGCGGCCGCCAGCACCAGCGCCCAGTCGTTCGCCTGCGTGGGTGACGCGGTTGTCCTCAGAACGTGGTCCACGGCCGAAGGTTAGCCGCTCTCGCGCGAAGCGCGAGGGTGCGGCTCCTTTTCTGGATGAGGCTTGAGATCGACCGCTTGACGGCATTGCGGCTCTGCCGATAGCGTCGCAGCTTCGCGAAGGAGCTGGCGCGTCCACGTTGTCCACGTTGCCCCCTCTTCCCAGCATTCCCACGCTGCCCACGCTGCCCACGTTGCAGTTTCGGGGCGGCACGATCGAGGTGACCGGCCTGCCGCCCGGCGCGGCGGTGCCGCCCGGCTGTCTCTGGGACGCGCGAACCGCCTGTTTTCGCGCCCCCGCGTCCGCCTACGCCGCCGTGCGCCGCGCGTTCGGACGGGGCGACGACGCCGTCGAGGATCGCGCCCGCGGCTACGGCGAGCTGGCGCTCGGTGCGCGCGTCCACCGCGAGCCGCGGCCCTACCAGACGGAGGCGCTGGCCGCCTGGCGAGCGCACCAGGGCCGCGGCGTCGTCGTGCTACCGACGGGGGCCGGCAAGACCTGGGTCGCTTGCCTGGCCATCGAGGACAAGCGCCGCAGCACGCTGGTCGTCGCGCCGACGCTGGACCTGGTGCGGCAGTGGTACGACGTGCTGCGGACGACGTTCGGCGTACCGGTCGGCGTCATCGGCGGCGGCGAATACGACGTGCAGTCGCTGACCGTGTCGACGTACGACTCGGCGCACATTCACATGGAGCATCTGGGCAACCGGTTCGGCCTGATCGTGTTCGACGAGTGTCACCACCTGCCCGGCCCCGCGTACGCGCTGGCCGCGCGCGCGTGCGTCGCGCCCTTCCGGCTCGGCCTGACCGCGACGCCCGAGCGCGCCGACGGACGCCACACCGACTTCGACGAGCTGGTCGGACCGATCGTCTACCGGAAAGACATCGTCGATCTGTCGGCCGAGGGCGGCTATCTCGCGCCGTACGACACCGTGCGCCTGACGGTCGAGCTGGGACCCGAGGACCGGCGCGCGCACGACGAGGCGCGCGGCATCTACCGCGACTTCCTGGCGCGCAACGGCATCCGCATGTCCACCCCCTCCGGCTGGTCGGACTTCGTGATCCGCTCGGCGCGCAACGAGGACGGCCGGCGCGCGATGGCCGCCTACCGGCGACAGCGCGACATCGCGTTCGCCGCGCCCGCAAAGCTGGACTACGTCGCGCTGTTGCTCGACCGCCACCGCGATGACCGCACGTTGCTGTTTACGCAGGACAACGCGACCGCCTACGAGATCTCGCGCCGCTTCCTGGTCCCGATCATCACGCACGAGACGCGCGTGCGCGAGCGGAGCGAGATCCTCGCCGGCCTCGCCGACGCCAGCTACGGCGCCGTCGTCACGTCGAAGGTGCTCAACGAAGGCGTCGACATCCCCGACGCGGCGGTCGCGATCGTGGTATCGGGCAGCGCGTCCGTGCGCGAACACGTGCAGCGCCTCGGCCGCGTGCTGCGCGCGCGGGAAGGCAAACGCGCCTTGCTCTACGAGCTGGTGACTGCGTCGACGACTGAAACCTTCACGAGCGCGCGGCGGCGCGACCACAGTGCTTACCGCTGATCTCGTGACGGCGCGGCGTCGCGGCGACGAGCTGCGACTGATCGCGGTCGACGACGAGCGCCGCGCGCGCATCGCGGCGCTGGCGGCGACGTTCTCGGACGTCGCCCGGGTGCACGTCGGATCGACGCGCCGAGAGCTCGACGACGCGTTCGATGCGCGCGCGGCCGACGCGGATCCCGACCGCCGCCTGACCGCGGCGGTCGTGAAGCTGGTGCAAGACGGCTGCAGCTTCGAGGAGCCGGACGGCGAGGCCGCCGCGGCGCTGCGCCGCGAGATCTTCCGGCGCGCCGCCGCGGAGCGCCGGACGGCGTCGCCGTGCGCGCCGT
>Ga0307280_10000152_pt1 | contig 12679 bp, 18 predicted proteins | sample ER_DNA_119_FD_194479 | JGI IMG/M metagenome (GOLD analysis project Ga0307280, IMG submission 194479) | Bulk soil microbial communities from the East River watershed near Crested Butte, Colorado, United States - ER_DNA_119 | ecosystem: Environmental > Terrestrial > Soil > Floodplain | place...
GCTCGACTCGCGCGGCATTTCGTACGAGTTCGAGGTGCGCTCGGCGCACCGCAACCCGGACGCCGTCGCCGAGTACGCGCGCACTGCGCGAGAGCGTGGGATTCGCGTGCTGATCGCCGGTGCCGGGCTGGCTGCGGCGCTCCCAGGAGCGGTAGCGGCGCACACCGACCTGCCGGTGATCGGGGTCCCGCTGCGCTCGCGCCTGAGCGTGCTCGACGGGCTCGACGCGCTGCTGTCGATCGCGCAGATGCCGCCGGGAGTGCCCGTGGCGGCGGTCGGGGTCGACAACGCAAAGAACGCCGCCGCGCTCGCGGCCCGGATCCTCGCGAGCTGACCGCGGCGCCGGCCCCCGCCGGACCACGCCGACTCCTCGGGCCCATCCCTAACCCCCACCCACCCGGGGATAACCCACGATGCCTGGGAATTGCGCGCGTGTGTGTGACCGCATCGTGCCGAGGGTGTGACTCTTTGCGCCGGGTGGTCCTCCTGCCCGGGCTCTAGACTCCAGCCGGTGATCGCGCGCTACTCCCGACCCGAGATGGCCGGGGTCTGGTCGGAGGAGAGCAAGCTCGCGCGCTGGCTTGATGTCGAGCTCGCCGCCCTCGAGGCCTGGGCCGAGCTCGGGGCGATCCCTGCCGACGCGGTAGCCGAGATCCGGCAGCGCGCGCACCCGCCGACTCCAGAGCGTGTGGCCGAGCTCGAGCGCGAGACGCAGCACGACGTCGCCGCCTTCGTCGATGCGGTCGCAGCCGATGTCGGCCCCGCCGGGCGCTGGATCCACCACGGCCTCACCTCCTCCGACATCGTCGATACCGGGCTCTCGCTGCAGGTACGGGACGCCGGGGAACTGCTCCTCGCCGGCGTCGAGCGCGCGTTTCACGCTGTGGTCGAGCGGGCGGAGCGCCACCGCGACGACGTCTGCATCGGGCGCACGCACGGCGTGCACGCCGAGCCGACGACCTTCGGTCTCAAGCTCGCCGGCTGGGCCTTCGAGCTCGACCGCTCCCGTGGCCGACTAACCCGGGCGCTCGAAACGATGCGCGTCGGCAAGCTGTCCGGCGCGGTCGGCACCTATGCGGCGACCGACCCGGAGCTGGAGCGGCTCGCTTGCGAGCGACTCGGGCTCGAGCCCGATCCGGTCTCGACGCAGATCGTGCAGCGGGACCGGCACGCCGAGCTCCTCGCCGCCCTCGCGCTCGTCGCCGCCTCGCTGGAGAAGTTCGCGCTCGAGATCCGGCACCTCGCGCGGACAGAGGTGGCCGAGGTCGCCGAGCCGTTCGGCAAAGGCCAGAAGGGCTCCTCGGCGATGCCGCACAAGCGCAACCCCGTCGTTGCCGAGCGCATCTGCGGTCTCGCGCGCATCGTGCGCGCGAACGCGCTCGTCGGGCTCGAGAACGTGGCGCTCTGGCACGAGCGCGACATCTCACACTCCTCGGCCGAGCGGGTCGTGATCCCGGATTCGTTCCTTGCCCTGGACTACATGCTCGAACGCTTCGCCTGGCTGGTGGAGGGGCTCGACGTGCGGCCCGAACGGATGCGCCGCAACCTCGAGGCCGGCCACGGGCTCTTCTTCAGCCAGCGGCTACTGCTCGCGCTCGTCGAGTCGGGGCTCGCGCGCGGAGACGCCTACCGGCTCGTCCAGCGGCATGCGCTGCGGGCGCACGAGGAGGAGCAGGACTTCCGCGAGCTCGTGCGCGCGGACGAGGAGATCGCCGGCCGGGTCGAGCTCGACTCCATCTTCGATCTCGGCTGGTACACACGTCACATCGACGCCGCCTTCGAGCGGCTGGGCGAGCTCGCCCGAAAGGAGGACGCGGTTCATGCCTGAAGCGGTCACGCACGTCGGGAGCGGCAAGGTTCGCGAGCTGTACGAGGTCGACGACGAGCGGCTCTTGCTCGTGGCGAGCGACCGGATCTCGACCTTCGACGTCGTCCTCCCGACCGAGATCCCGGACAAGGGTCGCGTGCTCACCGGCCTCTCCGCCTTCTGGTTCGCCCGCACGCGAGACCTGGTCGCGAACCACCTGCTCGCGCTGCGGGCCGACGGTCGCTCGACCGAATGCCGCAAGCTCGAGATGCTGCCGCTCGAATGCGTCGTGCGCGGCTACCTGACCGGCTCGGGCTGGAAGGACTACCAGGCGACCGGCTCGGTCTGCGGGCACGTCCTCGCCGAGGGGCTGCGCGACTCGGACAAGCTCCCTGAGCCGATCTTCACGCCTGCGACCAAGGCTCAGGAGGGCCACGACGAGAACATCGACCGCGAGCGCGCGGCGGAGCTCGTTGGGCAGGAGCGCCTCGACGAGGTGGAGCGCGTCGCGATCGGCCTCTACCGCTTCGCGTCCGAGTACGCCGCGAAGCGCGGGATCCTGATCGCGGACACGAAGTTCGAGCTCGGGCTCGACTCCCAGGGCCAGCTTGTGCTCGGCGACGAAGCGTTCACGCCCGACTCGTCGCGCTTCTGGCCGGCCGACGAGTACGAGCCCGGACGCGCGCAGCCCTCGTACGACAAGCAGTTCGTGCGCGACTACTGCGAGACGCTCGGCTGGGACAAGACCGTGCCGGGGCCGGAGCTGCCCGAGGATGTCGTCGCCGGCACGCGCGCCCGCTACGTCGAGGCGTTCGAGCGGCTGACCGGACTCGAGTTCGACGCCTACCTCGCCGACCCGGACGTCGTGCTCGGATGAAGGCGACGATCCTCGTTCGGCCCAAACCCGGGATCCTCGACCCACAGGGTGAGGCCGTCCAGAGCTCATTGCGCCAGCTCGGGTTCACCGTCGACGAGGCGAGAGTCGGACGGGTGATCGACCTCGAGCTCGACGACCGGGACGCCGAGACTGCCCGCGCCGAGCTCGAGCGCGCGTGCGAGCAGCTGCTCGCCAACCCCCTGATCGAGTCCTACGAGATCGCGCTGGAAAGATGAGCGGCGGAACCACCCCGCGGGTCGCGGTCGTCGTCTTCCCCGGCTCGAACGACGACCGGGACGCAGCTCTCGCGCTCGAAGGGCTCGGCGCCGAGGCGGCGCCCGTCTGGCACGCCGAGCTCGAGCTTCCGGACGTCGAGGCGGTCGTCCTGCCCGGCGGGTTCTCGTACGGGGACTACCTCCGCTGCGGGGCGATCGCCCGCTTCTCGCCGGTGATGGAATCCGTGCGCGCCTTCGCGGAGAGCGGCGGGCTCGTGCTCGGGATCTGCAACGGCTTTCAGGTGCTCTGCGAGGCCGGCCTGCTGCCCGGAACGCTCCGGCCGAACGCGACGCTCGAGTTCATCTGCCGCGATGTCAAGCTTCGGCTCGAGCGAGCGGACACCCCCTTCACGAGCCGCGCCGAGACCGGGCAGTCGCTGACGATCCCGATCAAGCACGGCGAAGGCTGCTACTTCGCCGACGACGAGCTGCTCGGCGAGCTCGAGCGGAACGGGCAGGTCGTGCTGCGCTACGAACAGAACCCGAACGCCTCGGTTGCCGCGATCGCCGGCGTCACGAACGAGGCGGGGAACGTCTTCGGGCTGATGCCGCACCCCGAGCACGCGGTCGACCCGCTGCTCGGCTCGACCGACGGCGCGCTCGTCCTGGGCTCGCTCGTCGACGCAGCACGCGAGCGGCTGCTCACGGCGGCCTGAGCCCGAGCGCCTCCGCCAGCGCGGGTCGCTTCGCCAGGCCGTCGCGAAGCCGTTCCAGGTCTCGAGCGCGCAGCGTCACCGGCCCGCGCCTGGCCGCGCCGCCGGTCGTGTAGGCGAACCGCACGAGCCGTTCCCCACCGGGAGCCTCGAGCAACTGGACGACCGACGAGAAGCGCTTCTCGCCCGCGCGCTGGGCCAGCGTCAGCTCCTCGACGAGCTCTGCCGGTCCCCATGGTGTCGCCGCCTTGGCCATCGCAACGACCGTAGCCGGGCGCGTGTCACGGGTGGGTGACGTCTTCGTGCCGAAACTGTGACGGCGAATCACCACTTCGAGGGAGGCGCCGCACCCGCAGAACAGCCATCGTCCGAATCGTGTCTGCGGCCAGTCACCAGCGTGCCTTCCTGCTCGCTGCTTCCGCGGTGTTCTATCCCGTGATCTTCGCGGGCTTCCTGCTGTTCGAGAAGCCCGGCCTCGGGCTCGGCCACTTCTACTACGTGCCGGTGGCGATGGTCGCCCTTGCCGAGGGTGCCGCGTGGGGCGCAGCCGCCGGGATCGCGGCGACCGGCTTCTACACCGTCGGGATTGCGATCAACCCGCACCTCGCGAGCTCCCAGGTCATGACAGCGGGCTCGATCGTCCGCCTGATCACCTACACCTCGATGGGTGCCCTAGTCGGCTGGTTCGCCTCGCACCACCGTGACCTCTCCGACCGGCTGCGCATCGCCAGCGAGCGCGACCACCTGACTGGCCTGCTGAACACCCGCGCCTTCGACGCGGCGCTCACCGCCCGCTTCGAGCAGGGCCGCCCGTTCGGACTGATCCTCGCCGACATGGACAACATGAAAGAGGTCAACGACTCCGAGGTCCACGCCGTCGGCAACGACGTCCTCCGGCTCGCGGGCGAGGTGCTCGCGCGCGACCGCGAGCACGGCGACGAAGTGGCCCGGATCGGCGGGGACGAGTTCGCCGTCATCACCAACCTTCCCGGCAGCGAGACGGTCCGCGCGCTCTGCAGCCGCCTGACGGCCGAGCTCGCGGAAGAAGGGATCAGCATGAGCTTCGGCTGGGCCGTCTGCCCGCGCGACGGCGAGACGTCCCTGCTGCTCTTCCGCACCGCCGACGAACGGCTCTACGCGCAGAAGCTGATCCGCAGCCGTTTGACCAGCGCCGAGATCGTGGCGCTCCCGACGCAGGCCGAGCGACTGGCACTGCGCTCCCGCGCGGGCTAGCTAGTCAGACCAGGGCAGCTCGTCCCAGTAGGCCGGTCGCTCGTGTCGCGGCCGCTCGTGGCCGGCGCGCGTGTATGCCTCCTGGGGGTCGGTCGTCGTCTCGACGGCGCTCGCTCCGTAGCGCTTCGCGAGCTCGGAGCGCGGATAGCGGATGGTCTCCTGCTCGGGTCGCGCGCCGACGGCCAGCACGATCGCGGGGCCGTCGCCGGCGCCGACGACCACGTGCTCGGTGCCGGCCGGGCAGTGAAAGAAGTCCCAGCCTTTGAGCGGGCGCTCCTCCTCGTTCACGAGCAGGACGCACTCGCCCGCGAGCACGAGGAAATCCTCCTGCGCGCTCTCCTCGTGGTAGAGGCAGAGCGGCTGCCCCGGCTGCACGACGCTGATGTTGATCCCGAGCTGCTTAAACCCGGCGTCGCGGCCCTCGAAGGTGCAGCCGGAGCCGAAGGCGTCGTGTACGGCCCACCCGGTCTCGCCGACGTTGACGACGAACCAGCCCTCGGAGACCGGCTTCAGGCCGGACTCGGTCTGCTCGAGTCGCGCTTCGTCGGGCATTTCGCCGCCGATCCTACTCGCCGCCGCTCAACACTTCGCGGACCTGCACCAGCCAAACGCGAGCACGGTCGACGTTCGGGCCGCTCGGGGCGAGCGCGATGGCCTCGAGCTGCAGCTGGTTCATGACCAGCAGCGCGCGGAAAGGGTCGGGCTCGGTGAGCGCTTCCTCGATCCGCTCGGCCATTCGCTCAGGCTTGAGGGCCAGTCCTTCGGCGCGGACGGCGACGCGCTTGGTCGTCGGCGGCCAGACGCGGTTGAGCGCGCAGACGAGCTGCAGGACACGATTCGCGTCGTCGACCATCCGCTCGACCAAGGCGAGCCGCTCGCCCGGACGCGTGATCGTGAGCATCCCTTCCGGCGCATAGCCGCCCCAGGTCAGAGCCGCGCTCTCGATCCGCGCCGCAGCCAGCTCCGCCGGATAGTCGCGCAGCTGTTCCTGCCAGCGCGCCAGCAGCCCGGTCGTGCGCAGCGCCACGCCGTGGACGAGCGCGTCGGCCGACGACGACGCCTCGCCCTCGAACAGCGCCGCAACCGCTGTCTCGGCGAACTCGCGCGGCCACCAGACCAGCTCGATCGGCACGCCCTCGCGGTAGCCGAAGACGCGTGACGCCGGCCCACCCTGCGGGCCCCAGGTCTCGAGGCGCTCGAGCCCGGCACGCTCGGCATGCTCGAAGCACGTCGCGAGCTCGAGCTCTTCGCCCGTGACTACCAGCAGCTCGATGTCGGACAGCTCGTCAGCGGCGCCGCGCGAGACGCTGCCCGTGAGCACGACTTCCTCGACCACAGGTGGGAGCGCGTCGGCGATCCGCTGGGCAAGGCGGCGGAGCTCGAGGCTACGCGCCGTCGACACTCCCGTTAGCGCTCGATCAGCTCGATGCGGTAGTCGTCCGGATCCCGGACGAAGCAGAGCCGCGAGCCGCCCTCGCGCACCGTGTACGGCTCGCGCTCGGGCTCGATCCCCTGCTCGGCCAGCCGAGCGAGCGTCCCGTCGAGATCCTCGACGGTGAGAGCGACGTGCCCGTAGCCGGTCCCGAGCTCGTACGAGTCGACGCCGAAGTTGTGGGTCAGCTCGAGCTCGGGCAAGTCCTGTCCGGGAACGCCGAGGAAGTAGTTGACCGCCTCGTCGCGGATCGGCAGCTCGCGGCGCTTCTCCAGGCCGAGCGCCTCGTAGAAGGCGACCGACCGCTCGGGATCGGTGATCCGGTAGCAGGTGTGGATCAGCTCCATGAGGCCGGAGCCTACCGCGCTCACCGTCCCCGCTAGCCGTACCATCGGCGCATGGCCCGCGAGCCTCGGGATGTCCGCGAGTACTCGACCCCGGAGATCGTCGTCGAGTGGCAGCCGCGGCTGTGCTTTCACTCGCACAACTGCATCCGCGCGCTGCCGAAGGTCTTCGATCCGGACGCTCGGCCGTGGGTGCGGCTGGAGCTCGCTTCCGCGGACGAGGTCGACGCCGCCGTGGCGCAGTGCCCGTCGGGAGCGCTGCGCGCGCGGCGCGCCGGGGCCGCCGAGGCAAGGGCGGAGCCGCTCGAGGTCGAAGCCTCCGCGGCCGGGCCGCTGCTCCTTCGCGGCGGCGTGCGTGTACTCGACGCCGAGGGGAACGTGCTCTACGAGGGCGAGAGGGCGGCGCTCTGCCGCTGCGGCGGCTCCCAGAACAAGCCTTTCTGCGACGGCACGCACAAGACGATCGGCTTCGAGGGCTGATGCTGACGCTTCACCAGGCCGAGTGGTGCCCGTTCTCCTCGGCGGTGCGCGAGGTGCTGACCGAGCTCGGGATCGACTTCGTCGCCGTGCAGGTCGAGCCCTGGCCCGAGCAGCGCGCCGGCCTGCTCGAGCGTTCCGGAAGCGACCAGATCCCCGCGCTCGAGACCGAGGACGGGCGCTTCGTCCACGGCACGCGTGCGATCTTCGGCTACCTGCAGGAACGCGAACCGTGGGAGCACGCCGACGCCCACCGGCGCCGCTTCCTCGACCACCATGACGCGCGTGTCTCCGACGCGCCGGGCCGGCTGGTCGAGTACTTCCGGCTCCCTCCCGGACCGGAGCCGACGGAGGAGCCGGTTGTGGTCAACGTCCCCGAGGCCTCGCGCTACGAGCTGCGCGCCGGCGAGCAGCTGCTCGGCGAGGCGGCCTATCACCGCCGCGGCGACCGAATCGCCTTCACCCACACGGAGGTCGACGAGGCGCTCGAGGGACGCGGCCTCGCCAGCCGCCTGGTCGAAGCCGCGCTCGACGACGCACGCGGCCAGGGTCTCGAGGTCGTGCCGCTGTGCCCGTTCGTGGCGTCGTTCATCGACCGTCATCCCGAGTACCAGGACATCGTCGCCGCGGACTACCGCGACCACTGAGGAGGGCCCATGGTGAAGATCACGGACAAGACCAGCTACAGCCGCTTCGTCCGGCCGGACGACGAGGACGAGGGCATCTGGCTCGATCACCTGGAGGTGCATCTCGTCACGCACCCGGCCGGCCAGGTGAAGGAGACGCACGTCCACAACCCGCCGCAGGACCACGTGATCACGATCCGCTCCGGCCGGATGCGTTGGACGGTCGAGGGCGAGAGCCTCGATGCCGGGCCGGGCGACGTGATCGTCACGCCGGCCGGCACCGCGCACTCCTACGTCGTGCTCGGCGACGAGGACGCGACCGTGGTCTGCGTCGACGCGCCGGCGCTGCCCAAGCCCGCCTAGCGCCCCCAGGTTGAGTGCGGCTCGCGGCGTCCCGGCTCCATGTGCCAGTAGTCGCGCGCTTCGACGACCAGCCCCTGGTGGTCGAAGCGGAGCACCGAGCAGCCGGCGATGGCGAGCGCCTCGCCCGCCGGTGTGACGAGCGTCGCCCACCACTCGACCGTGCCGCGGCCGCCTTCCTCGACCGGCTCGCCGAAGCGCACGTCCTCGGCCCTGGCCTTCGGATACTCGCGGCGCGTGTACGCGATCGGCGGCTCGGGGTCGCGGAAGGGCGCCGAGCGGAAGAGGCAGTCGGGCGCGTAGAGGGCGGCGGCGGCATCCGGGTCGTCCGCCTCCCAGGCGGCCTTGTAGCCGTCGGCCCAGCGCTGCGTGAAGCCCACCGCTCGACTCTAACCGAGCAGATCGCTCAGGCCGATCCCGCCGCGGACGAGCTTGTCGAGCGGGGCGCGCTCGACGAGCCCGCGCAAGGCGGGCGCCAGGAAGCTCGGCACGTCGCCGCGCTGGACGGCCGCGTCGACGGAGCGCAGCAGGCCCGCGCGCAGCGCGACCTCGATCGTGTGCTCGTCCCACCGCCGCGAGACGCCGAGCCCGCTCCCACCGAGTGAGAGCACGAGCTCCTCTCGCGTCGTGTGGAGCCGGCAGGCGGCGCCGTCGAGGCCGTCGAGCACGATCCGCTGGATGGTCGCGTCGAGCCCGCCCGTGCGGCCCTCGCGCGCGACGCAGGGGTCGGCGATCTTCGGCGACGGCTCGTCGAGCGCGCCTCGGCCGAGCTCGACGCCGACGAGCACGGCCCCGCTGGCGAGCAGAGCGACGAGCACCCAGACGGCCGGCTTCATTCGATCCTCCGCCGGAAGGCGACGCCAACCAGGAGCGCGAGCGCCGCGAACCCCGCACAGACGAAGAAGGCGGGACGCGTGGCGCGGGTGATCGTCGCCGCGATCGCACCCTGGAGGTCGTCGCGCACGGCCGCGAGCGCCGGGTCGTGCGCGGCGCCATGTGCATTGAACGGCTGCCGCAGGTCGGGCGTCTCCCCCTCCTGCGCCCGGGCGAACGCCTTGCGCAGATCGAGCGCGACCGGGACTTTCTTGTCGAGGCCGATCGGTGCGTCGAGGAGCACGGCCGTGCCGCGCAGCAGAGCCTGGTCGCCCGCGGCCGGCACCTTGGAGGCGAGCAGCGGCGCGATCAGCGCGAGCGCCAGCACCAGCCCGACGTGGCGCACGCCGACCGTGAGCGTGCCGCTTCGCACCAGCCCGGCGTCACGGTCGAGCGCGGCGTTCGAGAGCACCGGCAGCGCGAGCCCGAGGCCGGCGCCACAGAGGGCGAGCGACCAGACCATGAAGCCGACGCTGGCCGAGGGCAGCAACGCGAGCCCGACGAGGCCTGTGCCGAGGAGCGCAGCTCCGCCGCAGACCGCGATCAGGCGCGAGAGCCTGAGCGGCCGCACGGCCAGCGCGGCCACTGGCAGCGTGCTGACGATCCCGGCGCCGGCGATCGGCGAGTAGTCCCAGACGCTGATCACGAGCAGCACGGCCAGGAAGAGCGCGCCGACGAGCGCGCCGAAGAGCAGCCCGAGGCAGGCGTTGGCGGGCAGCGTCCGAGCGAGCGAGCGCGTCCAGCCTTCTTCCAGCGCCGAGCTCAGCGGGGCGCGCACGATCCCGACCAGCGCGACCGCGGCGACCGGTGCCTGCGCGACGAAGATCGCTCGCCAGTCGAACGCCTGGGTCAGCACGCCGCCGAGCGCCGGGCCGAGCGCGAGCCCGATCGTCCCGGCCGCGGTCCAGCGCTTGGCCCCGAGCACCGGCAGCGCTGCGGCGAGCAGGAGTGCAGCCCCCACGCCCTGCACCGACCGCGCGCCGATCAGGAAGGCCTCGCTGCCGGCGGCCGCGCAGGCGATCGAGGCAGCGAGAAAGACGCTCAGCCCCGCCGCGAGCAACACTCGCGTCCCGACCCGGTGCACGAAGAAGACGAGCACAAGCGCCGTGACGGCAACGGCCAGGTTGTACGCCGTCACGACCCAGGAGACGCCCTCGAGCGACGTGTGGAAGCGCGTGTAGAGCTCGGGCAGCGCGAGGACGACGATCGACGAGTCCGCGAACGCAATCGCGACGGCCGCGGCGACCGCGACCTCGCGGCCGCGGCTCATGGCTCCACGCTCGCGGAACGGTAGGCGCAGCGCTTCCGAGAGCTCACGACGACATCCTTGCGAAACTTCCGGCGTGAGTTTCTTCGATCCACCGCCCCCGCCGCCAGAGCCGCCTGAGGAGGCGTTCGAGCGGAAGCCGTGGTGGGGCGCGCCGCGGAACGAAGTCGGTATCTCAACCGGGCTGCGGCTCGTGCTCGCCCGAACGGACGAGGTGGCCGTGGCTCTCCTCGACGCCATCGCCTTCAGCACCGGCCTGAGCTTCACGCTCGCAGTCCTACGCCGAAGCCCCGACTTGCACGTGCGGTTCGATGACCCGCTCGGCCGCTTCGGCGACGCCCGGCGAGGCCCACAAGAGCTGCCGCCGGAGCTTCTTCGCTTCGGCATCGAGTTCTCCGACGGGCGGAAGGCCACCTCGCTGGGCATGCCTGCGTTGACGGCTCAGGAGGAGGACGAGCCGCAGGGGCCATTCCTGACGCCGGGCGGCGGTGGCGGAGGACCTGACTACTGGGAGACGAGCTTCTGGCTCTGGCCGCTGCCTCCGCCCGGGCGACTCTCATTCGTCGTCGAATGGCCCGCCGAGGAAATCGCCCAGACGCGGCACGAGGTGGAGACGGAGTCGATCATCGAGGCAGCCGGCAGGGCCGAAGCTCTCTGGCCCCCGGCTCCGCCCGGCAGCCGCGGCTTCGGCGCCAGCCGGACGGACTACTGACCGCCGCCTACGGCTCCAGATCCTCGCGCACGAGGCCGTAGATCACGCCGTCGACCCATTCGCCGTGCCGGTCGTACGCCTTCCGGCGCGCGCCCTCGCGCACGAAGCCCGCCCGTTCCGCATGACGCTGAGCGCGCTCGTTGAAGCCGTAGATCTCGAGCTGCAGCCGGTGGTAGCCCAGATCGAAGATCAGGTGCCGCTGGAAGAGCCGTGCGGCCTCGTCCGCCAACCGCCGGCCGCGGAAGGACGGGTGCACGGCGAGCGAGCCGAGATTCGCGATCCGGCTGCGACGGTTGGCGACCTCGAAGCCCATCAGCCCCGCCGGCTCGCCGTCGACCTCGATCACGAAACGACCGTACTCCTCCGGCTCGGCCTGCGAGCGCTCGATCTCGGCGAGGACGCCCTCCCGGTCGCGAGGGCGGACGACCGCCATGAACGGGTCGACGTCCTCGTGGGTCATGAGCTCCAGCAGGAAGTCGACATCGCGCGGCTCGGCCCTGCGCAGAGTGACGTTCACGGCGAAGGCGCGGCGACGGGCTCGCGGCGCGAGAAGCGAACCGCGCCCGAGCCGAGCGCGACGCCGCCGAGGATCAGCGCCATCCCGGCGAGCTCCTCCCAGGTCAGCGGCTCGCCGAGCAGCAGGACGCCGTAGATCAGGGCCGTCGCCGGCAGCAGGTAGGTGACGAGGCTGACCCGTGCGGCGCCGTCGCTGCGCAGGACGCGGTAGAGGATGATCTGCGCGAGCGCCGTTCCGATCACGGCCAGCGCGACCACCGAGCCGGTCGCCTTCCAGCCGGGCACCTCGCTCGGCAGCTGCCAGAGCCCGAACGGGATCAGCACGAGCAGCCCGCCGAGCATCGAGCTCGCCGAGAGCACGAGCCCGCTGGTGCGCGCGATCAGCCGCTGTCCCCAGAGGCCGCCGACCGCGTAGGAGACCGACGCGACCACGACCGCGAGCGTCCCGGCGGCGCCCCACCAGCCGCCTTGCGGATGCACGCCCGCCAGCACGCCCACACCGACGAGACCGACGAGGAAGCCGACCAGGCGGAGCCCGTGCACCGTCTCGCTCGGCTTGAAGCGGATCGCGAGCAGCACGACGAAGATCGGCATCGAGGCATTCGCGATGGCCGCGACGCCGGAGTCGATGTGGCGCTCGCCCCAGGCGATCAGCGTGAACGGGATCGCCCCGTTGACCACTCCGAGCGCGAAGCCTTCCCAGCCGAGCGCCCGCATCTCCGTCACCGTCGTCCTCGGGCCGCGCTGCAGCGCCAGCACGACGAGGATCAGGAACGAGGCGAGCAGCAGTCGCAACATGATCATCGTGGTCGGCTCGAACGCTCGCCCCGCGACCTTGATGAACATGTAGGACGCGCCCCAGAACGCGGCCAGCAGGCCGATGTAGATCACGTACGAGCGGCTCACCCGCCCGAGGCTATCGTCCCGGCCCGGTCCTGCTCGAGCCCTTGCCCGCGACGACGGCGGGATCTACATTGATCGACCAATGCGGACCCGGAAGACGATCGTCGGTGTCCTGCTGCTCGCGGCTCTGCTGCTCGTCGGCTGCGACAACCGGTCGGCCGACAGGAAGGCGATGGACACCAAGTTCGAGAAGCTCGACTTCGAGATCTCGACGCTCGAGACCGCCAGTTCCACGTACAACCTCCCCCACTTCGAGCAGGCAACCGAGCGGTACATCGCGCTCGTCCGGCAGTACGCGGATCTGCTTGGGCCGGAGGAGGCGAA
>Ga0307280_10000153_pt1 | contig 12649 bp, 12 predicted proteins | sample ER_DNA_119_FD_194479 | JGI IMG/M metagenome (GOLD analysis project Ga0307280, IMG submission 194479) | Bulk soil microbial communities from the East River watershed near Crested Butte, Colorado, United States - ER_DNA_119 | ecosystem: Environmental > Terrestrial > Soil > Floodplain | place...
GCGGTTGACGTGGCGACCCCGATTTCCTGCGGCCGGACGTCGTTTTGGACAACGAGCACGAGCACCTGCATGACGAGGCCGATCCCGACACCGACGACCAGCATGTACAGGGAGGCCAGCCAGGGTACGGTGCCGACGCCGAGACGCGAGAGCAGGTACATGCCGCAGACGAGCACGGCCGTGCCTGCGATCGGGAACGCCTTGTAGCGTCCTATTCGGCTGATGATCCGGCCCGAGGCGATCGCGGCGACGAGCAGGCCGGTCATCAGAGGCAGCAGGCGCAGGCCCGAGCTCGTCGGACTGGCACCGTAGACGAGCTGCAGGTAGAGCGGGATGAAGACGATTGCCCCGAACATCGCCATCCCGATCGTGAAGCCCATTGCGTTCGAGACCGTGAAAACCCTGGAGCGGAACAGCTGCAACGGCAGGATCGGCTCCGGGGCGCGAGTCTCCCACCAGATGAACGCGGCGAGCAACGCCACGCCGGCGATGCCGAGCCCGACGATCGTCGTCGAGCCCCAGGCGTACTCGTTGCCGCCCCAGGTCGTGAGCAGGATCAGAGAGGTGACGCTGCCGCTCAGGAGCGCAGCGCCGAGGACATCGAGCTGATGCCGCACCGCCGGCGTGTGGAGGTGCAGTCTCGTCGCGACGATCACGATCGCGACCGCTCCGACCGGCAAGTTCACATAGAAGACCCAGCGCCAGGAGAGGCTGTCGACGAGGAAGCCGCCAAGCAGTGGTCCGGCGACCGACGCGACCGCGAAGACCGAGCCGATCAGCCCCATGTAGCGGCCTCGCTCGCGCGGCGAGACGATGTCGGCGATGATCGCCTGCGCGCTGACCATCAGCCCGCCCGCGCCGATTCCCTGGAGGGCGCGAAAGCCGATCAGCTCTCCCATCGTCTGCGAGAGGCCGGCCAGCATCGAGCCCGCCAGGAAGATCAGGATCGCGGCGAGGAAGACGGGCTTGCGCCCGAGCATGTCGCCGAGCTTCCCGTACAGCGGTGTCGAGACGGTCGAGGCCAGCAGGTAGGACGTGACGACCCAGGAGAGGTGGTTGAGCCCGCCGAGATCGCCGACGATCGTCGGCAGTGCTGTCGAGACGATCGTCTGGTCGAGCGCGGCGAGGAACATCCCGAGCATGAGGGCCGCGAACACGGTCCAGAGCGCCCGGCCGGTCAGGCGCTCGTCGGCGACGCTGTTCATCCGTTTCTCCTCTGCGAGGCGCGTCGGAGCTGAGCCTGGGTGAGCGGCTGCCCGGGAAGCGGCGTCGCAGCCTCGGCGCGAAGCCCGTCGAGCAGGAGGGCGAGATAGCGGCGCCAGTAGTCCGGCGCGACCGTCGCTGTCGCGTGGATCACGCGCTCGCCCGACCAGAAGAGGACTGGCAGATCCTCAGCGGTGAAGTCCGAGCGGAGAGTGCCCTGCCGCTGTGCCCGCTCGATCGTCGTTCTCAGCAGCGGCTTGATCCGCGCCCGCAGCGCCTCGGCACGCTCGGAGCCCTGCCCGCGTGCGGCCAGAACGTCCTTCAGACCACGGTTCGCCGCGTGGAGAGAGAACACGCGCTCGATGAAGCCCGCGAAACCGGACCACGGGTTCTCCGCGGCGGCAGCCTCACCGGCCGCGGCCTCGAGCTCGGCGAACGCGTCTTCGAGCACCGCGTCGATCAGCTCTTCCTTGGTCGGGAAGTGCCGGTAGAGGGTCCCCATTCCGAGCCCTGCGTGCTGCGTGATCTCTTCCACCGGGACGTTGGGCCCCGAACGAGAGAACAGCTCGCGCGCGCTCGCGACGAGCCGCTCGCGGTTGCGGCGGGCGTCGCTTCTCAGCGGCTTCGGCGCGGCTGCCGGCGTGCTCACCTTCGAAGCATGCCAGAAACCGGAGCGTTCGCTCCGTTTTCTTAAACCGCCGAGTCGAGAAACTCGGCGCCGCCGGCCTCCGGCGGGGCGCCGTACGCGTAGAGCAGAACCTCCTCGTCGCCATGGTTCGCCAGCTGCAGGACGGTGCCGGCCTCGACGTGGACGACTCCGCCTTGCGGGACCTCGACTCGCTCGGGCGGGTCGCCGAGGTACATCGTCAGCGTGCCGTCGAGGACGACGAAGGTCTCCTCCTGGATCGTGTCCTTGTGGCGCCTGCCTTTCGCGCCCGGCAAATAGCGCCACATGCTCCCGCGCGTGTGCTCGAAGCCCAGCACTTCGCTGAGCCGGGCGACGTAGCGGGCGGTCCCGCCCGGCTCAGGCTCGCGCTCGACCCAGTCGAGCTCGTCGGGGCGGACCACTTTGAACGCCACGGAGCCAGCCTAGCCGCACGGGCCGCGATAGCGTTCGCCCCGTGCTGAGCCGTTACCGCTGGCTCGTCCTCGCGGCGGGGACGGCTGCGCAGACTTCGTTCTCAGCCGTGATCATCGGCCTCCCCGTCCTGGCGCCGCAGCTGCGCGATGCGCACGGGCTCAGCCTGCTGCAGGTGGGCGTCGTGCTCGACAGCCTCTGGATCGGGACGCTGCTGACGTTACTGCCGTGGGGGCTGCTCGCCGACCGCTTCGGGGAGCGGCTCGTGCTCGGAACCGGGCTCGGCGCCTGCGGGGTCGCGACGGCCGCGGCGGGCTCTGCGCACAGCTTCGAGTCGCTCGTCCTGCTCGTCGGGCTGGCGGGAGCGGCCGGCGCGAGTGTCAACGCTGCCAGCGGCCGGGCGGTGATGCAGTGGTTCCCACACTCCGAGCGCGGCTTCGCCCTCGGCGTGCGCCAGACCGCGATCCCGGTCGGCGGTTTCATCTCGGCGCTCGTCCTGCCGGCGCTCAGCCTGCGGTCGGCGTTCGTCTTCCTCGGTGTGCTCTGCCTGGCCGGCGCCGCCTTCGGGGTCGCGGCGATCCGCGAACGTAAGGCCGGTTCCGGGGACGACGTGCTCGAGCCGCGCGGCCTGGGTGCGACGCTGCGCGACCACCGACTGTGGCTGCTCTGCCTCGGGAGCAGCTTCTACCTGGTCGCGCAGCTGGCGGTGATTGGCTTCCTTGTCCTCTTCCTGCACGACGAGCGTGGGCTCTCCGACGGTGCCGCGGCCGGCGTGCTCGCGGCGGCGCAGGTCGTCGCTGCGGCGATGCGGATCGGCGGCGGGCGCTGGTCGGACCGCGTCGGTTCGCGCCTGCGCCCTTTGCGGGCGGTCGGCGTGGCGAGCGCGGTGACGCTCGCGCTGGCGACGGCTGCGCTCTCCGCCCCGCTCGCGTTGCTCGTGCCGGCGTTCGTGCTGGCCGGCGGCATCTCGATGGCCTGGAACGGGCTCTCGTTCACCGCTGCCGCCGAGATCGCCGGCCGCAGCCGCAGCGGCGCCGCGCTCGGGATGCAGCAGAGCGCGCTGGCCGCCGCCGGGGCGATCGTTCCGCCGGCGTTCGCCGCGGTGGTGGCGGCGAGCTCGTGGCGGATCGGCTTCGCCGGCGCTGCCGTCTTCCCGCTCGCAGGCGTGCTGCTGCTGCGACCGCTGCGGGCTTAGGCTGTGGGCGTGCGCGTTCTGGAGCGGCTCGACCGGTTGTACGCGATCGGCGGCGGGCCGGGCGCGAACCGGCTCGGCGGCACCCGCGGGGAGGACGAGGCGCACGAGCTCGTCGCCGGCTGGATGCGCGAGGCCCGGCTCGAGGTCGAGGTCGACTCGGCCGGCAACCTCTTCGGCCGGCTGCGGGGCCGGCGGCCGGAGCTGCCCGAGGTCTGGACGGGCTCGCATCTCGACTCGGTGCCCAACGGCGGCCGCTTCGACGGCGCGCTCGGGGTGGTCGGCGGGCTGGAAGCGGTCGAACGGCTCGGGCAGCGCGATCGGACGCTGGTCGTGATCGCGTTCCGGGACGAGGAGGGCTGCACCGGCCCGGGCTGCCGTGGCTCGAGGTCGCTCTGCTCAGGGAGACTCGATCCCGTGCCGGCGGCCTTCGTCGAGCTGCACGTCGAGCAGGGGCCACAGCTCGAGCAGGCCGGCGCGCCGCTCGGCGTCGTGACGGGGATTGCCGCTACGGCACGTGCAGAGGTGGTGTTCGAGGGCCGCGAGGGTCACGCCGGGACGACGCCGATGCCGCAGCGCGACGACGCACTCGTCGCGGCCGCGGAGCTCGTACTCCGACTCCGCGACGCGGCGGCGGCAGTCGAGGGAGCGGTCGCGACGGTCGGCCGGCTCTCGGTCGAGCCGGGCGCGTCGAACGTGATCCCCGCCCGCGTTGTGTTGAGCGTGGACGTGCGGGCACCCGACGACGAACGGCTCGAGCAGGTGGCCGCGGTCGTGCCGGGCGAGCTTTCGCGCGGGCGTGCGGTGGAGATGTCCGCGCCGCTAAGGGCGGCGCTGCTCGAGCAGCTGACGGCTCGCGGTCTGGACCCGATCGAGCTCGCCTCGGGCGCAGGCCACGACGCAAGCGTGCTCGCGGCGGCGGGCGTGCCGACCGCGATGCTCTTCGTTCGCAGCCTGAACGGCGGGATCAGCCACTCGCCCGACGAGCACTCCGACGCCGACGACGTCGAGCTGGCCGTCGAGGTGTTGGCCGGCGCGCTCGACCGGCTCGCCTCGTCGGTCGACGACGAGTCACGCTCCCGGCACTAACCCGTCACAGACACGCGCGGATTGCCGAGATACGCTCACAGCGGGTGGCGGGTGGACGACCACTTCCCCACCCGTAGGAGGGTGGGGTGCGGTTTCTCCGCGGACTAGCTCTCGGCGGCGCGCAGCGGCTGCGCGCCTTCCCACAGGACCTTGCGTCCGAGCTCGCCGAGGCGATCGACACCTTCAGTCACCGTCGCGAAGTGGTTCCCGGCCAGCAGCCCGGCCTTGCTCGCGAACGCGGTCGGTCCGTACGGGAACAGGATCTCCGTCTCGCTGACCCCGCCCGGATAGAAGAGCAGCTGCCCCGGCGCCGGGTAGCACGTCGCGTTCTCGGGGCCGAAGCCGACGTCGAGCTCGCCGAATGGGATCCAGCACGACTCGCCGCTCCAGCGGGCATGGATGATCCGGCTCTCCAGCGGCAGCAGGCGCCGGAACGCGGCCACGGTCGCGGGCGCAAGCTCCTCTTCGAGCCGCGCGACGAACCCGTAGTCGCCCGAGACGATCTCCAGCACGGGCCCGAACCTACTTGATCGACGCGCCGGCGCGAATCCAGGCGCCGAGCGCGTTGCGCTCGCCCTGCGTCATCCCGGTCGCGTTCCCGAGCGGCATCAGCTGCGAGTCGACCGCCACCCGCCGGATCGCGTCAGCCTGCGCGTGGATCTGCGCAGCTGTGTCGAGCTCGATCCCGAGCGGCGCCGCGGCTACCCGGGTCGGATGCGCTGAGTGGCAAGGCACGCAGCGCTGCTCGACGATCGCGTGCGCCTGTGCGAACGAGACCGTCCTCGCGGCGGCGGCACCACCGGAGCCGCCCGTCGGCCGGATGGCGACCGCCACCGCCGCGATCCCGAGCGCGGCCGTCAGCGGGATCCACCAGACGTTCCGGCCCGCGTGCCGCAGGTTGAAGAAGTGCCGGATCCAGGCGCCGATCGCCATCAGCGCCACCAGCACGAGCCATGAGTAGCTGTGCGTGTACGCCGAGGGGAAGTGGTTGCTGAGCATCGCGAACACCACCGGCAGCGTCAGGTAGTTGTTGTGCACCGAGCGCCGCTTGGCTTCGAGCGCCGGGCCCGGATCGGCCTCGCGGTATGCCTCCTTCGCGCGGATCAGCCCGCGGTGGGCGGGGATGATCACGAAGAAGACGTTCGCCACCATGATCGTCCCGAGCATCGCGCCGACCTGGACGAACGCGGCCCGCGGCGCGAACAGCTCGGTCGCGCCCCACGCCGCCAGCGTCGTCAGTCCGAGCAGCAGCGCACCCAGCACGAGCTCGTTCCGCACCGCGCGGCAGAGCACGTCGTAGACGACCCACGCGACGCCGAGCAAGACGATGCTGATCGCGATCGACCACCCCGTGCCGAGCGGGCCGCCCGGCCGGACGAGGTACGTGGTCGCGTTGAAGTAGTAGAGGACGATCAGCAGCGCGAAGCCGGACAGCCACGTGGTGTAGGCCTCCCACTTGAACCAGTGCAGGACGTCGGGCAGCCGCGGCGGGGCGGGCATGAACTTCTCCACGCGGTAGAAGCCGCCGCCATGGATCTCCCACGACTCGTTCTCGCGCAGGTGGTTGTCGAGCGCGACGAAGTAGAACGACGTCCCGATCCAGACGATCCCGGCCATCACGTGCAGCCAGCGCGCGAGGAACGAGAGCCACTCGTTCGCGTAGGGGTCCACTACGAGTTCTCCCAGCGGTCCCGCGCGATCGCGACCAGCTCGCGCAGCGCCGTCTCTAGCTCCTCCTCGCGGGCTCGCTCGAGCCGGCTGCGCAGCACCTCGAGGATCTCGGTCTTTGGGCGGCCGGCGACGAAGACGACGAAGCGGAAGCCGAACTTCTCCTCGTAAACCTGGTTCAGGTACGCGAGCTCGGTGAGGATCACCGGGTCGGCGTCGGCACCCTGCTCGGCGGCCGAGCGCGCGGACAGGCCGCTGCGGGCGCCGATCGCCGGGTGCGCGTTCAAGGCCTCGAGCTTCTCGGCCTCGTCCAGCTCGGCGATGGCGTCGTCGGCGGATCCGAGCGGGTCCTCGCGCGTCGCCAGCAGCTCGACCAGCCGCGTCCGTCCCTCGAAGAGCTCCGCGAGCTCCTCGATGGTCAGCTGCCGCGGTAGCTCACGCATCCGAACGACGACACGAGCAGTGGCACGTGGTGATGGCCGTCCTCGAGCTCGAGCTCCAGCTCGACGCGCCGGAAGTACGGGGAGGGCGGCTCGAAGGCGAGGCGGTACCGACCGGGCTCGAGCTCCTCGGCGAGCCTCGCGCGGCCGTCGGCGTCGGTCTCGGCGCTTGCCAGGAGCTCCTCGCCGCGGCGTAGCTCGACCCGTACACCGCTGCCGGGCCGGCCGCGCTCGGTGTCGAGCACGTGGGTCGAGAGCGAGACGCTCATCCGGAGAACTTCTCCGCCGCGCGCCGGTGCTCCTGCGCGATCTCGGCTTCGTCGACGCGAACGAGCCGGCCCTCGCGCACGACGTCCTCGCCTGCGACCACCAGCAGGTCGACGCGGTGGGGCCCGCTGAAGACGAGGCCCGCCACAGGGTCGTCGGCGCCGGCGAGCTCGAGGCCGTCCGTGCGCCAGACGGCGAGGTCGGCGCTCTTGCCCGGCTCGAGCGAGCCGAGGTCGTCGCGCTTCAGCACTGACGCGCTCCCGCGCGTGCCGAGCCGCAACGCCTCGCGTGCCGTCAGCGCCTCGGGGCCGCCGCGGCCGCGGGCGACGAGCAGCGCCTGCTTCACCTCCAGGAAGAGATCGCCGCGCTCGTTCGACGCCGAGCCGTCGACGCCGAGCCCGACGCGCACGCTCGCGTCGAGCAGCGCTCGCACCGGCGCGACGCCCGCGCCGAGCCGCAGGTTCGAGCTCGGGCAGTGGGCGACTCCGGTGCCGGTCTCGCCAAAGCGGGCGATGTCGCTCTCGGAGAGGTGGACGCAATGCGCGCACCAGACGTCGCTGTCGAGCCAGCCGAGTTGCTCGAGGTACTCGACCGGGCGGCAGCCGTACAACTCCTGGCAGTACGCCTCCTCCTCGACCGTCTCGGCGAGGTGCGTGTGCAGCGCCAGCCCGAGCTTTCGAGCCAGCTCGGCCGACTCGCGCATCAGGTCGCCCGTGACCGAGAACGGCGAGCACGGCGCGACCACGAGCTCCGGGTAGCGCGCGGCCAGCCGCTCGGTCTCGGCCAGAATCTCGTCGGCGTCCTCGATGAGCGAGTCCGGCGGCAGCCCGCCCTCCGACTCGCCGAGGTCCATCGAGCCGCGCGAGGGGACGAGCCTTACGCCGAGCTCGCGGGCGGCGGTCATCTCGGCCTCGATCAGGTCGCCGCCCCCGCGAGGGAAGACGTAATGGTGGTCGAAGACCGTCGTGCAGCCCGAGAGCGCCAGCTCGGCCAGGCCCGTCCGCGCGGCGGCGTGCTCGCTCTCCTCGTCGAGCCGCGCCCAGACCGGATAGAGCGTCTTCAGCCAGGTAAACAGGTCGGCCTCCTGTGCACGCGCGCGCGTGAGGGTCTGGTAGAGGTGGTGGTGCGTGTTGACGAGGCCCGGCGTGACGAGTGCCCCGGCGAGGTCGACGCGCTCGTCGGCCTCCGGCTCCACGCCGCCGCCGGTTGCAGTCACGAGCCCGTCCTCGACGAGCAACCAGCCGTCCTCGTGCTCGGTGCCCGCGTCGTCCATGACGACGACGTAGGCGTTGCGAAAGAGCCGCTTCACGCCTGCAGCGGCACCAGCTCGAAGCGGTCGACGTCCACGAGTCCGCGATCGGTGAGCTTCAGCGACGGGATCACCGAGAGCGCCAGGAAGGACATCGTCTGGAACGGCGAGGGCAGCGTGCAGCCGAGCTTTGCAGCCGCCTCGATGCAGCCGCGGCTCGCCTCGACCACCTCGGCGAGCGGGGCCTCAGAGATCAACCCGGCGACCGGCAGCGCCAGCTCGGCGCGCACGCCGCGGTCCTCCACGACCACCACGCCGCCGCCGATCTCGGTCAGGCGCGCGATCGCGCGGGCCATGTCCTGGTCGTCCATGCCGACGACCACGATGTTGTGCGCGTCGTGGGCGAAGGTCGAGGCGAGCGCGCCGGTCTCGAGGCCGAAGCCGCGGACGAGCCCGACCGCCATCCGGCCCGTGCCGAGGTGGCGCTCGACGACGGCGATCTTCGCGAGGCCGTTCCCGGCGACAGCGTGCCCGTCCTCGACCAGCGGTTCCTCGACGAGCGACTCCGTCGAGATCTGGTCCGGGATCACTCCGATCACGCGTGCCCGTCCCCCCTCCCACGGGATCGTGAAGTCGCGCGCGGCGACGTGCCGGACGCGCACCGTGTGCTTGACCCAGTCCGGCACCTCCGGCCGCTCGATCTCGCCGACCGGCCGGCCGCGCTTGAGCACGGTCTCGGGGACGAACGACTCGAGGTCGGGGAGCAGCAGCAGGTCGGCCTGGTAGCCGGGCGCGATCGCGCCGAGGTGGTGCAGGCCGTGCCAGGTCGCCGGGTTGAGCGTCGCCAGCACCAGCGCGTCCTCCGGCGCGATCCCTGCCGCGACCGCGTCGCGCACCATCGAATTGATGTGGCCGTCCTCGGCGATGTGCTCGGGCTCGCGGTCGTCGGTGCAGAACGCGATCCGCTCGGTGCCGAGCTCCTGCACGAGCGGCAGCAGCGCGTGCAGGTTGCGGGCCGCCGACGCCTCACGGATCAGCAGCCACATCCCGGCCCGCAGCCGCTCGCGGCCTTCCTCGGGCGTCGAGGCCTCATGATCCGAGTAGATCCCGGCCGCGGCGTAGGCGTTCAGCTGCTTGCCGAGCACTCCGGGCGCGTGGCCGTCGACGTGCTCTGCGCCCGGCAGCCGCAGCTTGGCGAGCTCGTGCTGGTCGCCGGAGACGACGCCGGGGAAGTTCATCATCTCGGCGAGCCCGATCACGCGCCGCCGGCGGAGCAGGCCCTCGAGGTCGCCCGGCGACAACGGTCGCCGCGGCGACTCGAAAATGGAGGCCGGGACGCAGGAAGACGCCATGAAGTAGACGTCGAGCGGCAGGCCGCCGCAGACGTCGAGCAGCCAGTGCACGCCGTCGGTGCCGAGCACGTTGGCGATCTCGTGCGGGTCGACGACGACCGTGGTGGTGCCAAGCGGGAGCACGAGCCGGGCGAACTCGTCCACCAGCAACTTCGACGACTCCAGGTGCATGTGCGCGTCGACGAAGCCAGGCACGACGTAGCGGCCGGTCGCGTCCAGCTCGTCTGTGCCTTCGTAGTCGCCGAGCCCGGCGATGTGACCGTCGACGATCGCGACGTCGGTCTCGAGCCACTCGCGCGTGAAGACCGAGAACACGCGCCCGCCGCGGACGACGAGCTCGGCCGGTTCGTCTCCGCGGGCCACCGCGAGCCGTCGGGCAAGGTCTGGCATGGATGGAACTTACTGGGTCGAAGTAGATTGGCCGCATGGAAGTCCTGACCCCGCGCAGCCTCGCCGAGGCGCTCGCGCTCAAGGCCGAGCGGCCCGACGCGGTGCCGATCCAGGGCGGCACCGACGTGATGGTCGAGCTCAACTTCGACCGCAGCCGGCCGCCGGCGCTGCTGAACCTGAACGAGGTGCCCGAGCTGCGCGGGCATTCGCGCGAGAACGGGACGATGCGGCTCGGCTCCGGCCTGACCTACACCGAGGCAATGGGCCTGGCGGAGCCGCTGCTCGCGCTCGCAGAGGCCTCACGGACCGTCGGCGGGCCGCAGATCCGCAACCGCGGCACGCTCGGCGGCAACCTCGGCACTGCCTCGCCCGCTGGGGATGCGCTGCCGCCGCTGCTCGTCTACGGGGCCGAGGTCGAGCTCGCCTCGGTGGGCGGCTCGCGCGCAATGCCGCTGCGCGAGTTCCTGGTCGGGCCCAAGCGGAACGCGCTGGAGCCGGAAGAGCTGATCGTCGCCGTCTGGATCCCCGTGCCCGGGCCGAGGCAGACGTTCATGAAGGTCGGGCCGCGCAACGCGATGGTGATCGCGGTCGTCTCGCTCGCGCTGGTCGTCGACGGCGACGAGCTGCGAGCCTCGTTCGGCTCCGCAGGACCTGTGCCGGGCCTGGTGAGCGCGCCGGTCGAGGAGCGCGAATCGTTCCCGGAGCGGGTGGCCGAGGCCGCGAGCCCGATCGACGACGTCCGCGGCACCGCCCGCTACCGCCGGCACGCGCTGCGCGTCCTGACCGAGCGCGCGCTCGAGCGGAGCCTCGCGTGAGAATCCAGTTGAGCGTCAACGGCGAACGGCGCGAGACCGAGGTCTGGGAAGGCGAGAGCCTGCTCTTCGCGCTGCGCGAGCGGCTAGGCCTGCCCGGCTCGAAGAACGCGTGCGAGCAGGGCGAGTGCGGCTCGTGCTCGGTGCTGCTCGACGGGACGCTCGTCTGCGCCTGCCTGGTGCTCGCGGCGCAGGCCGACGGGCACGAGGTCGTCACCGTCGAGGGCCTCGGGCGCGAGGGCGAGCTCCACCGCGTGCAGCAGGCGTTCAGCGAGACCGGCGCGGTGCAGTGCGGCTTCTGCACGCCGGGACTGATCGTCGCCACGGCCGACTTGCTCGCGCGCAACGGCGCACCGAACGACGACGAGATCCGCGAGGCGCTCTCGGGCAACCTCTGCCGCTGCACCGGCTACGCGAAGATCTTCGATGCGGTCAGGCTGGCGGCCGAGCGATGAGCACGACCGCGCGCAAGCTCGAGCTCGGCCGCGTCGGTGAGGTCGTCAAGCGCAGCGACGCGATCCCGAAGGTGACCGGCGAGTTCGCCTATGCGAGCGACCTCTCCGCGGCCGGGATGCTCTGGGGCCACACCGTCCGCAGCCCGCACGCGCACGCGCGGATCGTCGAGATCGACATCTCCGAGGCGCTGACGATGGCGGGCGTCCATGCCGTGCTCACGCACACCGACGTGCCCGGCGCGAAGACCTACGGCCTCGAGTTCCCCGACCAGCCGGTGCTCGCGATCGACAAGGTGCGCTACTTCGGCGAGCCGGTCGCGCTCGTCGCCGCCGAGCACCCGGAGCAGGCACGCCGGGCCGCCGAGCAGGTGCGGGTCGTCTACGAGCCGCTCGAGCCGGTGACCGACATGGAACGGGCGACCGAGCAGCCGCCGATCCACGACCCGAGCCCGACCGCCGGCCACGGCTTCCGCGACGACCCGCGGCCGAACGTCCTCCGCTCGATCGTGATCCGTCACGGCGACCCGGACGCCGCCGGAGAGGTGAGCGTCGAGGGCGTCTACGAGCTCGGCATCCAGGACCAGGCCTTCCTCGGCCCCGAGTCCGGGCTCGCGGTGCCCGACGGCGAAGGCGGGGTCGACGTCTACGTGGCGACCCAGTGGCTGCACGTCGACCGCGACCAAGTCGCACCGTGCCTCGGTCTCGAGAAGGAGCAGGTGCGCATTCACCTCGGCGGCGTCGGCGGCGCCTTCGGCGGGCGCGAGGACCTGTCGATGCAGATCCACGGCGCGCTGCTCGCGCTCCACACCGAGCGGCCGGTGAAGATCGTCTACTCGCGCGAGGAGTCGTTCGTCGGCCACGTCCACCGGCACCCGGCCAAGATCTGGATGGAGCACCGCGCGACCCGCGACGGGAAGCTCCTCAACGTGCGCGCGCGGATCCTGCTCGACGGCGGCGCGTACGCCTCGTCGAGCGCAGCCGTCTGCTCGAACGCGGCCGCCTTCGCGGTCGGCCCGTACAAGGTCGAGAACGCGCTGATCGAATCGACCTGCGTCTACTCGAACAACCCGCCCTGCGGCGCGATGCGCGGCTTCGGCGCCGTCCAGGGCTGCTTCGCCCACGAGGCGCAGATGGACAAGCTGTCCGAGGCGCTCGAGATCGACCCGGTCGAGCTGCGCCTGCTGAACGCGCTCGGACCGGGGGACACGCTCCCGACAGGGCAGAAGGTGACGGGCTCGCTGCCGGTCGCGGAGGTGATCCGCCGCGCCGCCGCGCTGCCCGTGCCCGAGGCCGAGGAGCTCCCGCGTGACCCGATCCGCCTGCCGGGCGGCGCCGGCAACACCACCCGCGGCCAGGGCGTCCAGCGCGGCGTCGGCTTCGCGGTCGGCTTCAAGAACGTCTGCTACTCGGAGGGCTTCGACGATGCGTGCGCGGCTCGAGTGCGCCTGTGGGTC
>Ga0307280_10000156_pt1 | contig 12611 bp, 10 predicted proteins | sample ER_DNA_119_FD_194479 | JGI IMG/M metagenome (GOLD analysis project Ga0307280, IMG submission 194479) | Bulk soil microbial communities from the East River watershed near Crested Butte, Colorado, United States - ER_DNA_119 | ecosystem: Environmental > Terrestrial > Soil > Floodplain | place...
GGTCCGGGGCGTGATGGTAAGCAAGCACGGTCCAAGGAGGCTGATCATGAAGAAGCTCGTGCTTGCGGCAGTGCTCTCGGCGTTCTCGTTCACGGCAGCGGCCACCTATGCCTGCGACGGCATGAAAGGCCACGAAAAGTCGGAGAAGTCCGACTCGCAGGCCAGCCAGTCGAAGAAGGACGGCAAGAAGGATTCGTCCAAGACCGACCAGCAGAAGAGCTGAGCTTCTTTCTGACAGCCAGCCAGCAGTGACGCGCACGTTGAACAAAGCCGCGTTGCTGCTGGTGGTGGTCGGCCTCGGCTGTCGGACAGCGGGTGCGCCGGCGGGCCAGACCGCGACGGCGCCGGCGCCGGCAGCCCCCGTCGATCCAACGCGTGGGCTGGCGCCCCCGCAGACGCTGGCCGCGCTGGCGGCGCTGTACTGGGAGACGCGCCTGCGGGACCACCCGCTGCAGGCGACCGAGCTCGGGGACAGGCGGTTCGACGATCGGCTGCCCGACAACACGCCCGTGGGGCGCGATCGCGAGCTGGCGGCACTGGCCGCCCTCCGGGAGCGCGTGGCGGCTGTGCCGGCCCCGGCGCTGACCGGGGGCGATCGCGTGACCCGATCGTTGCTGCTGGGCGAGATCGACAGTGACCTGGCGTTCGGCAGCTGCGCGCTGGACGACTGGACGGTCGACGCGCGCGACGGAACGCAGGTGGTCTTCCTGCGGCTGCCCGAGCTGCAACCGGTGCGCACGCCGGCCGAGGGCTGGAAGCTGGTGGCGCGCTGGGAAAAGATGAGCGCGTTCATCGACCAGGAGACGGCGAACCTGCGGCGGGGCCTGGCGGCGGGGAAGGTCGCGACCGCCGAGGAGCTCCACCGCGTGATCGGCCAGCTCGACGATCTGCTCGCCAAGCCGGACGACAAGTGGCCGCTGCGCGCGCCCGCGGCGACGGCGCACGCCGACTGGCCCGCCCCCGAGCGCCTGGCCTTCACGCGCGCGATCGACGCCGCGATCGCGGGCGCGATCCGACCGGCCTTCGAACGCTACCGGGCGGCGTTGCGCGCCGAGATCCTGCCGCGCGCGCGCGACGAGGCGCACGCGGGGATCTCCAATATTACGGGCGGCGCCGCCTGCTACGAGAAGCTGGTCAAGGTTCACACGTCGCTGGAGATCCCGGCCGCCGAGATCCACCGCATCGGCCTCGAAGAGCTGGCGCGCATCCACGCCGAGATGGAGGCGATCGGCAAGAAGGCATTCGGGGCCGGAACGCTGCCCGACCTCCGGCGCAAGCTGCGCGGTGGTTCGTCGGCATTCTTCCGGACGCGAGGCGACGTCGAGACCGCGGCGCGCAAGGCGCTGGCGCGCGCGCAGGCGGCGGAGCCGCGCTTCCTCGGGCGGCTGCCGCGTACGCCCTGCGTGGTGAAGCGCATCGAGGAGTTCGAGGAGAAGGACGCGCCGATTGCCTACTACCGCCCGGCCGCGATCGACGGCTCGCGTCCGGCGGCGTACTTCGTCAACACGTACAAGCCCGAGACGCGGGCGCGCTACGAGGTCGAGGCGCTCGCCTTCCACGAGTCGGTGCCGGGCCACCACATCCAGATCGCGATCGCGCAGGAGCTGACCGGGCTGCCCGAGTTCCGCAAGCAGGCCGGCGTCACCGCGTTCGTCGAGGGGTGGGGGCTCTATGCCGAGGGGCTGGCCGACGAGCTGGGTCTGTACAAGGGCGCGCGCGAGCGGCTGGGCCGGCTGAACTTCGACGCCTGGCGGGCGAGCCGGCTGGTCGTGGACACGGGTATCCACGCGCTGGGCTGGAGCCGATCGAAGGCGATCGCGTTCTTCCAGGACAACGCGATCCTCGCGACGGACAACGTCGTCAACGAGGTCGATCGCTACATTGCATGGCCGGGTCAGGCGCTGGCATACAAGATGGGCGAGCGCGAGATCCGGCGGCTGCGCGCCGACGCCGAGAAGCGCCTGGGGCCGAAGTTCGACGTGAAGGCGTTCCACGATCTGCTTCTGGGCGGGGGGGCGGTCAGCCTGCCGGTGTTGCGCGAGCAGGTCGACGCCTGGATCGCGGGCATCGTACCCACGCTGCCCACGCTGCCCACGCTGCCCACGCCGCCCACGCTGCCCACGCTGCCCACGCCGACCGCGAACGCGGCCGGATCTCAATTGAAGTAGTATTCGTCGCCGAGACGGCGGCGATGAGATCCTGGTTCGTACCCATCCTGCAGTTCTGGTTCGGCGACGTGGATTCGCTGGGGCGATCGGATGTGATGCATTCGCGCCGCTGGTTCATGAAGGACGACGCGTTCGATCGCGAGATCGCCGATCGATTCGGCGACACCTACGCTGACGTTCGGTCCGGCCAGCGGGAGGCTTGGCTCGACGATCCGCGCGGGCGCGTCGCGTACGTGATCGTGCTCGATCAGTTTCCGCGCAACATGTTCCGCGGGACGTCGCGCATGTTCGAAGGCGACCGCCAGGCGCTGGCCGCCGCCGTCGAGGGCGTCGCCCGCCACGACGACACCGACCTGACCGTCAACGAACGATCGTTCCTTTTCATGCCGTTCATGCACAGCGAGGACATCGGCATGCAAGAGCGGTCGGTCGCGCTGTTCACCGAGCTGGCCGCGAACGCGCCGTCGGAGCTGCGCGCCAGCGCCCTCGCGGGCGTGCAGTACGCGGAGAAGCACCGCGAGATCATCGCGCGCTACGGCCGCTTCCCACACCGCAACACCGTCCTGGGACGCGCGAGCACGCCGGCGGAGCAGGCGTTCATCGCGGAACCGGGCAGCGGGTTTTGACCTAGATGGCCACGCAGCGCCCCCTCGGGGCCGTGCATGCCGCGGCGCTGGTGGTCGCGAGCATGGTCGGCACGGGGATCTTCACGACGACGGGCGTGCTGCTGACGTCGCTGTCGTCGGCGGCGGTCGTGCTGGCCGCCTGGGCGATCTCCGGCGTGCTCGCGCTGTGTGGCGCCGCCGTGTACGCCGAGCTGGGCGCGATGATGCCGCGGGTGGGCGGCGAGTACGTCTACGTGTCACGCGCGTTCGGTCCGGTCGCGGGGTTCATGTCGGGATGGGTCGCGCTGATCGTGGGGTTTGCCGCGCCGACGGCGGGTGGAGCGATCGGATTCGCCAGCTACGTCAACGCGGTTGCGCCCGCGCTCCCGCAGAAGGCCGTGGCCGTGGCGCTGATCGTCGCGGTCACGGCCCTGCACATGACCGACGTTCGCCTGGGGGGGCGCGTACAGGCGGGGCTGGCCGGCCTGGTCGTGGCAGTGATCGTGGTGTTCGTGGTGGCGGCGATGGCGACGGGCCGGCTCAGCGCCGCGAATCTCGCGATGGCCGTTCCCACCGCCCGGCCCGCGCACGCGGCCGGCACGCTCGCGTTTGCGGGCGCGTTCGCGATCGGGCTGGTGCAGGTCTCGTACGCGTATTCGGGGTGGAACGGCGCCGCCTATATCGCGGGAGAGGTCCGCGATCCGGTGCGCGCGCTCCCGCGGGCGCTGGTGCTGGGCACCGGTCTCGTGACGGTCCTGTACCTGGCGCTGAACGTCGTCTATCTGTGCGCCGAGCCGCCCAGCGCGCTGGCGGGGCAGATCAACGTGGGGCACATCGCGGCGGGCGCTCTCTTCGGCGCGCGCGGCGCGGACGTCGTGTCGTCGCTGATCGCGCTGACGAACGCCGGCTTCGTGAGCGCGATGGTGATGTCGGGCCCGCGTGTCGCGGTCGCGATGGGCGAGGACGGCGCGTTCTTCCGCGCGCTCGGCCGCACCAACGCGCGCGGCGCGCCGGCGCGCGCGGTCGCCCTGCAGGGGGCGCTCGCGATCGTCGCGGTCTTGACCGCGAAGTACGACCAGATCCTCGTTTACGTCGGCTTCACACTGACGCTGAACGCGGCGGCCGCCGTGCTCGCGGCGTTCGTGCTGCGGCGGCGCGATCCCGCGGGCGACCGGCCGCACAGCGCGCTCGGCTGGCCGTACTCAGGCGCGCTGTTCCTGGCGCTGGCGGCGTTCATGATCGTGCTCGCGGTTCGCGAGCGCCCGGCGGAGAGCGCGGCCGCGCTGGCGACGCTGGTCGCGGGCGGCGCCGCGTATGCGGCCTGGCATCGCCGGCGCGGTCGGACATGATGTCGTCCCCCCGATGACTTCTGGACGAGACCGGCCCGCGCCGCTCGCGGCCGTGCTGGCGGTGACGTTCACTGCGTCGCTCAGCGGTGGCGTGTTCTGGCAGGCGATCTTCTTTCTCACCGCCGGCCACTACCACTTTTCGGAGGGGCGCAACCTGGTGCTCGCCGCGGCGATGGGCGCCATCTACGCTGCCACGGCGGCGGCGGCGGGCATCCTGGTGCGGCGATTGTCGTCGTCGTCGCCGCGTGCGGTGCTGACGGCGGTGCTGGCCGCCTGGACGATCGCTGCGCTCGTGCCGCTCGGCGCCCGGCATTCCGAGGCCGCCTTGTGGGGCGCGGCGTTTCTGGGCGCGGCGGCCTCGGCGGTGACGTGGCCGCTTGTCGAGAGCTACCTCTCCGCCGGCCGCCATGGCGCCGACATGCGCAGCGCGATCGGCATCTTCAACGTCACCTGGACGCCCGCTACGGCTCTGGCGCTTCTTCTGATGCCGATCGTCACCCAGGCCGGGCCGCTCGCGCCGCTGGTGCTGTCGGCCGCGGGCAGCGTCGCCGCGCTGGCGGCGAGCTTTGCGCTGCCCACGCACCCGGGCGCCCATGAACCGGAGGCCGCGCAGGCGGCGGTCGGTCGCGAGTATGGGTTCCTCGTCCGCGCGGTGTCGTGGCTGCTGCCGATGAGCTACGTTCTGTGCGCGGTGATGTCGCCGCTGCTGCCACACCGGCTCGCCTCGGTGGGCGCTGGTGAGGGCGCCGCCGGCGTGGCGGCCCTCTGGATGGTCGCGCGCTTCGCGACGTTGCTGACGATGTGGCGCACGGGCTTCTGGCACGGGCGCTGGGCGACGCTGGTCCTGGGCGCCGCCGCGATCGCGCTCGGGCTGGCGACGATCCTGCTCGCGCCGTCGCTCGCGGTGCTGGCGGCGGGTCTCTTGCTGTTCGGCGTCGGTATGGGCCTGACGTATTGCGCGGCGATCTATTACTCGCTGTCGGTGGGTCACGCGGCCGTCGATGCCGGCGGTGCCTTCGAGGCGCTGATCGGGTTCGGCTACTTCGCGGGGCCAGTCATCGGCCTGATCGCGCGCGCAGCGGCGACGCCGGCGCACGCGACGTCCGCGACGGTCGGGCTCGCCTGGCTCGCGGCGGCCGCGTGCGGCGCGGGCGCCCTCGGGCCCTATCGGGCCGCCCGCCGCGCGCGAAGACGGTGATCGCCGTCAACGTCGGGGGAGGGTGCTGCGCAAGACGCCCCGGAGGAGGGCGCCGATCTCGCGGATGCCGAGGTGGCTCGACCCGATCGTGAGCGGCGCCAGCGTGCGCTCGAGGTAACGCGCGCGCTCGTCGTCGTCGAGATCGGCGAACAGCACCGCGGGCAGCGTGACGCCGCCGGCGCGCAGCTGCCGCAAGATGAGGATGCCCTGTGTTTCGGCGAGCCGCCGACGCCGTTCCGGGTCGAGGCTGGCCGGCACGACCCCGTGTTCGTCGACCAGCCGGTCCGGCGGCGTGCGGCGGAAGTCCAGGTCCAGCAGCAGGCCGTCCGCGGCGGCGGCGCAGGCGCGCGCTCTCTCGAAGTCGGCCGCCGGGACGAACGTGAAGTCGTCGCCGAGGAATCGGCTGAAGCGGTCGAGGTACTCCGTGCCGTCCTCGCAGACGACGAAGCGGGGAAGCGCACGGGTCACAGCGGGAAGCATGCCCCCACCGCCTTGGTGAACGGAACAGTCTCCGCGCGAACGACCAGGTGCCCGCGCCATTCCCGGACCAGATCGCGAACGATCGCGAGGCCACGACCGCTCTCGCGCGCCTCGATCGTCTCCAGCGTCAGCGGCGCCGGCGCCGAATCACCGAGCGCCAGGCTGACCTCCTGGCGGCCGGTCACGTCGCGCGAACGATCGATGCGAACGATGACGCGCCCATCGTCCTGACCGGCGACGGCGGCCTGCGCGTTGCGCAGCAGGTTCATGAAGATCGCGGCCAGCGCGTCGTGCTCGATCGGAAATTCGACGGCGAGATCGGCGAGCGAGAGCGCGGGCGCCGTCCACCCACCGCCCGCCTGCCGCGCCGACGCTTCGACCGACGCGATCCACGCCGACAGCGTGGCCGCGTCGAGGCGCGTCCGCGGTCCCAGCTGCAACAAGCCCGCGAGCGCTTCGGCATGCGGACCGCGCAGGCGCTCGTCTATCGCCGCGAGCTCGGCGCCGCCGCCCGGACTGGCGAGCAGCAGCTCGGCACGGGCGAGATCGGTGTGGAGCGCACCGAAGGCGGGCTCCCGCGCCAGAGCGCGCAGCGTGACGCCGTGACCGAGCGCCGCCTGCGTGAGGCGGTCATAGATCGTCGCGACCAGGACCGACGTCGGCCGCGGCTCGGTCATCGTCCGGATGATCTCGTCGCGCGGGGCGCTCGCGTCGGCGAGCAACCCGAGCAAGCTGGCACGATGCTTGAGCACGTCGTGACGGAGCTCGTTGACGGCGCGCGCGACGTCCGGAAAAAGCGCGGGGCGACGGCGAAGCGCGCTCGCGACCGTCCGGCCGCGCCAGCGCCGGCGCGCGAAGAGACCGGTCGCGGCGGAAACGGCGCCGACGAGCGCCAGGCCGCTCAGGTGCCGGCGGTTGCGGCGCGCATCTTCGTCTGCGCGCAAGCTGTCGGCGAGACGCCGGTCCGCGGCGCGTGCCGCTTCCACCCACTGGTCGCCGTCGGTCGTGTTGCCGACGGCGAGCTCCAGCGCGCGCCGGGTGCGCCCGAGCGCGGTGGTCCGATCGCCCTCGGCCTCTGCGAGCCGGGCCAGCGCCCACTCGGCGGCGCCGATGCGCGCGGCCGCCGCCGCGCCGAGCGTGCGGCGATCCGCCTTCTGCAGCTCCTTGTCGGGCAGCCGCGCGTCGAGGTTCGCCGCCCGCGCGAGCGCCGCCGCGCCCTGCGTGCCGCCGGTCGCCGCGGCCATCTCGTAGCAGACGCGTGCCGGCGCCAGTCGATCGGCGTACTCGTTGACCAGGCCCAGCGCGACGAGACGGTCGGCCGGCACGTCGCGCGCACACGGGCCCCCGAGCGCGCGCAGCGCCCACTCGGGCTTGTCCTCGAGCAGACGGATGCGCGCCAGCAGCTCCGGCGAGGGCTGCGAATCGCCGCGCGGGCTCGCCCGATCCTCTATCTCGGAGCGCAACGCCCGCGCCTCGGCCAGGTGCTCGGGATTCGGTTCGCGGGCGACGTACGCGGTCAGGTCGGCGACGGCACCAGCGCGGTCGCCGATCGCCGCGCGCGCGATCGCGCGGGCGAAGCGCGCCTCCTGCACGTCGAGCGCGACCGCCCGGTCGATCAGCGGCCGGACCAGCGCCTCGACGTCGTCGCTGGTCGCCGCCTTCTTTCCGGTCTGACCGAGCTTGCGCACGCCCGACGCCAGCGCCCACAGGGCCGGACCATCGTTCTTCAGCGCCTCCAGCGTCGCGGGCGGCAACTTGCCGGTCAGCGCGTACGAGCTGACCGCGGCGGCGACGAATCCCGGCGAATCGGCCAGCGCCTGTTCGAGCAGCTCGCGGCCGAGGCCGACCGGATCGCCGACACGAATCCATTCTTCCGCCTGCTGATAGAGCCCGCGCGCGATCTCCGACGGCACCGTCACGCGTCCCGGCCGGGCCTCCTTGCTTCCCGTGGCGCGACGCCGCGCGAGCTTGTCGCGCAGCTCGCGCAGGTCGGTCCAGCCCGGCTCCAGCGTGAGGGCGTTGCGCAGCGCCTCGTCCGCTCGTTCCGCCTCCAGTGCGCCGCCGTGCTGCGCCAGGATCTTGCCGAGCGTGCGCCACGCCAGCGCGTTCGACGGCGCGAGGTTGACGGCGACCTCCAGATCGCGCGCCGCTTCATCGACCCGCCCGGCGGCCTCGAGAGAGCGCGCGCGCAGCACGAGGGCGCGGGCCCAGGTCGGGTAGCGCTGCACCAGACCCTCTGCGATCGGGAGCACGCCGTCGCCGTGTCCGCTGTCGAGGGCGCGCGCGGCCTCCGTGGCCTGCGCGGCATCCGCCCGGGCCACGTCGGGCCGCGGCCAGTCTTCCAGCGCGTGCGCGCGATCGTCGAGCGCCAGGGCTTCCAGAAGATCGAGCACGCGCTTGCGCTGCGGACGCGACAGGGGCGGGTCGGCGTCGATCGCCAGCAGGGGCTTGAGCCGGGTGCGCGCCGCGGCGGTTCGCCCGATGGCCCGCTCGAAGTTGGCGAGGCCCAGGACGAGGTGGAAGCGGCGGTCGCGATCCTCCTTGAGGACGTCCAGCCCCTTTTCGAGGAATGCCACGATCGCATCGCGGCGTTCCCAGCGCGTCGGATCGTCGGCGTAGATCTCGGCCAGGTTCACCCACGCGTAGGCGCGGTGAGGATCCTTCTCGATCGCGCCGCGCAACAGCGTCTCCGCCTCCGCCCGCCGGCCGAGGCGGCCGAGCGCGAAGCCGAGGTCGGTCGCATAGCCGGCATTTCCCGGATCGTGCGAGAGCGCCGCCGAGAACAGCCCGGCCGCCTCTTCGATGCGGCCGTCCTTCAGCCGCTCCATCGCCTGTTCATGCTCGGCGCGCGCGGCTGCTCGCTGGCTGGGCGGCGCCGTTCCGGTGCCGAGGCGCACCGCCGCGCCGCCGTCTGCCGCCGAGGGCGCGGTATCGGGCGCGCCCGCATCCGGCGCCGCCAGCAGGAGGAGCGCGAGCAGGGGGGACGTCGCCGCCACCATCACGCGGTTTTTCGCATGTCGCGCAGGCGGAGGCCCAGCTGGTTGAGGCGCAGGTGAACCTGGCGTGCGGACCCGCGCGGGCCCAGCAGCTCGATCGCCATCCGCGCGAGATCGCCGCCGCACGCTTCGAACAGCGCGCGCAGGTACTGGCGCTCGACGTCGGCGGAGACCCGCGCGAAGCTGGTCTCGGGTTGCACCTCCACCTCGATCCGGCGCGCGCCGGCGCGTCCCTTGACGCCGACCACGGTCGGCTTGGCGATGTCGATCCGTCGGCTCGCGACGGCGCCCAGGAGGCGGGTCACCAGCGGGTCGGGCACGTCGAGGACCGCGGGTGCGCGCGCCCCATCGGTCGTGCGCGCCGGGACGTCCAGGTGGCGCGTCAGGCAGAACACGACGGCGTTCGCCGCCAGCAGCTTGAGCTCGCGGTGGTTGCCCGGCCAGTCGTGCTCGCTCAAGCGCGCGAGGGCTTCGCGGCTGATGAACACCGAGAAGGCGTCGCGGCGCGCCGCCTGTGCGCGCGGCCGGCTGAACACGACCACGTTCTCATTGTCGTCGAAGTCCTCCGGGGTGGGAAACGGCGCCAGGTACGAACGGACCAGGGGCCGCAGCGGTTCCGACCGCAGCGCATCGAGGAACGCGAAGCGGACGAGATCCGGTAGATCCTCGCGGCGCTCGCGCAAGGGCGGCACGCGAAGGCGCGTCGCCGGGTTGAGGCGCATGTAGAGATCGGAGCGAAACCGTCCCGTGTGCACCAGCGCCTCGACGTCCTCGTTCGTTGCCGCGACCAGCTTGGGCGTCGCGGGCCGCGGCCGCGTGTCGCCGAGGCGCGTGACGACGCCCCGCTCGAGGACGAGCAGGAGCTGCCGTTGCAGCTCGAGATCGAGGTTCGCGATCTCGTCGAGAAAGAGCGTTCCGCCGTGCGCCTGCTCGAACACGCCCGCGTGGTCCTCGACGGCGCCCGTATATGCGCCGCGCCGCGCGCCGAACAGGTGCGCCGCCAGCAGCGCGGGCGGCACCGTCGACAGATCGGTGACGACCAGCGGCCCCTTGCTGCCCGAGCGCGGGTGGATGACCTGCTCGGCGAGGAAGCTCTTGCCCGTACCGGTCTCGCCCTCGATCAGCAGCGGCAACGGCGAGCGCGCGAGCGTGTCGAGCTGGCGGCGCAGCTCCGCCATCGCGGGGGCGCGTCCCCAGAAGATGCCGCCCTCCTGCCCGGTGTGGTGCACGGCGAGGGCGCGCGAGATCTCTGCGGCCAGGCTGCGGCTATCGACCACCTCGTTCTCGCACAGGTAGACCAGCGGATCGGCGGGCCGTTCCGCGCCCAGGTCCGACCCGGTGGTCGTCAGCATGACGACCGGCAGCTTCGGATAGCTCGCCCGAAGCTTTTCGAGAATGAGCAGGCCCTGCTTGCGCCGAAGCCCATCGAGCGCGGTCTTCCGCGGCTTCGGGTCCTCGGGCAGGGATGACTTGTCCTCCGGCAGCAGCTTCTCTTCGGGCAACGCGAAGTGCAGGTCCAGGACGACCAGGTCCGGCAGCGTGTCCAGCCGCGCGAGCGCCTCCGCCGCCTCGCCGTAGTCGTGCGCGCAGCGCAGGGGGCAGCCGCGCTCGCGTTCCTCGCACACCTGGCACGGGATGCGTCGATCGCAGCGGGTGACGGTGTCGAACTCTGGAAGCTGGCGCTGAACCATGTCGACCGTCTGATCACGGTCGTCGATGACGAGGAGGCGGGGCATCTACGTCTGTCCTTCCAAGGATCGGGCCAGCGCCGCGAACGCCGCCTCCAACGCGATCACGCCTGCCACGTCGCTCGCCTGGGCGGCCGCGGTCGCGCTCGCGACGGCCGCCTGGAACGCGGCCGTGTCGGCGCCGGGCGGCGCATCGGCGGCCAGCGCCGCCCACAGCGCCGGGGCCGTGATTGGCCGGCCTTCGTCGTCGATCAGATCGGGGACCAGCTCGCCCGGCGCCGGATTCCCGCCCATGTCGCGCCGGTCCCGCGCCGGCCAGACCATGCGCTTCACCAGATCGTGGCGGACGCGGGCGAGCCATTCTCCGGGTGTCATCGTCGGTATCGATTCTACATAAATAAATATCTAAAAGGTAGATTGGCTCCGGGCGCCGCGTTTTTGGCGCGGATCCGCGTGTGGGCAAACGCGGCACAGCCGCTGCAATGCGAGCCCGGCATGACTTCCACCACATCGATCACCTCGGAGCCCAGGCACACCCCTCCCGCGCCCGCGCCCGCCACCACCCGGCTGGTCTCGCTCGCCGTCGGCCGCCGCATCGTCAACGACGACGTCATCGGACGACCGCAAGCCGGCGACCCGCTGCTGGCCGGTGAGACGGCCTACGCGCACACGAAGATCGCCTGCTTCCGCGACGGATTTCTCGAGCACGTCTGGAAGCGCGACGGCGTCGAGGTGCTGCGCGAGGTGATGCCGATCGGCGAGGGCCGCTGCTGGCGCACCTGGTCGTATCACCGGCTCGAGTCCGGCGACTACACGGTCGAAGTGTTCGCGCCCGACGGCCAGCGGCTGGCATCGCGTTCGTTCACCGCCTTCTGAATCCCGACGACCCCTGCCCGAGGAGACTGCCATGGAAGCCTTCAAGCAACGCTGCAAGCAGATCGTAACCAGGATCTACGTGTTCGTGCGCGCCGCCATCGCCGCGGTGGCGCTCGGCCTGATCGAGACGTTCGGCAGCCCGCGCGGGCGCCGGCTGCTGGCGGTCGGGGCGATGATCGGGTCCGCGCTGCTGCTGGTCCTGCGCCCGCCGATTCGCGTCGTCGCGCCGGGTGAGGTCGGCGTCCGCATCAACCGCCTGACGGGCGGCATCTCGGTGCTCAGCGAGGGTCCGGCGATCGTGCTGCCACTGCTGCAGGAGATGCGGCGGTATCCGCTGCGCGACCAGATCTACAAGCCGACAGCCAGCGCCAGCGCGGAAGGGGCAGCACCGTTCCAGACCGTCGAAGGCCTTTCGGTCGGTGTGTCGGTCGCCGTGAGGTACGCGCTGGATCGCGATCGCGTCGCCGACATCGCGAAGCGGCTGCCCGCGAACGTCGGCCAGGAGCTGATCGAGCCGGTCGTCGATGGCGTGCTGCACCGTTCGCTCGCCAAGCACACCGTGCGCGAGATCTTCACGGACAAGCGCGTCGAGATCCAGGACGACATCGAGCGAGAGCTGCGGACGCTGCTCGCGAAGGACGGCGTCGTGCTGCGGTCGCTGTTCATCGGCCACGTCGATCTGCCGGCGCAGTACCGCACGGGGCTCGAGGGCCTGCTCGCCGAGGAGCTGGCGAGCGAGAAGATGCGCTACACGCTGCAGCTGAGGGAGAAGCAGGTGAAGGAGAAGTCGCTGGAGGCGGATGGCGCCAAGATCCAGCGCGAGAAGGCGGCCGAAGCCGCCGCGTCGGAGGAAATCATCGCGGCCAAGGCGCGCGAGGAGGCGATGAAGCACGTCCTGCCGCTGAAGGAGAAGGAGATCGAGCAGCGCCGGCTGGAGGCGGAGGCGCGCAAGGTCCAGAAGATGAAGGACGCCGAGGGCGACGCCGAGGCGCGCAAGATCGAGTCGACCGCCGAGGCGGACTCGCGGCGGAAGCTGTCCGATGCGGACGCTTACCGCATCGAGGTCACGGGCAAGGCGCAAAGCGCGCAGATGGCGCGGGACTCGGCGCTGATCGCGAAGAACCCGCTGCTGATCCAGAAGACGCTGGCCGACAAGCTGAGCGACAAGATCCAGGTGATCGTCGCGCCGCCGGCCGCGGGCGGCTTCTTCGCGGGCGGCCTGATCGGCACCCAGCCGCGTGGTCAGGTGGC
>Ga0307280_10000157_pt1 | contig 12524 bp, 9 predicted proteins | sample ER_DNA_119_FD_194479 | JGI IMG/M metagenome (GOLD analysis project Ga0307280, IMG submission 194479) | Bulk soil microbial communities from the East River watershed near Crested Butte, Colorado, United States - ER_DNA_119 | ecosystem: Environmental > Terrestrial > Soil > Floodplain | place: USA...
CTACGAGATCTTCCACGACGTCCTCGCCGACGGCGTCCTTGCCTGGCGCGCGCGCCGGGTGATCGAGCGCGATCGCGAGCGGGCGCGCAAACGCCAGCGCCGCCTCGTCATCGTCGCGGCAGCCGCCTTGATCGCCCTGGCGGCGATGACCGCCGTCGCCGTCTACGCACTGACGGAACGCTCGCACGCGCGCAATGCGGCTCGCTTGGCCCGTGCGCATGCCCTCGAGGCGAAGTCGCTCTTCGAGGAGGCGACCGACCCGGAGCGTGCAGTCGCCGATGCGGTCGCCGCTGCCCGAAGCGATCCGGGGGGTCGCGCGGAGGGAGTGCTGCGTCAGGCGCTCGTGGGGAACCACGAGCGCCGGGTGCTTCATGCTCCCCGGCCGGTATCGGTGGTGGCATTCGCACCCAGGGGCGGGCGGATGCTCTCCGGCGATGCAGGCGGCGGGCTGCGCCTGTACTCAACAGCCGGACGGCTGGAGCGGACCCTGGCCGTCGGAGCTTCCGTGACATCGGCGTCCTTCTCGCCCGACGGAGCGCAGGTGCTCGCCGCCGCAGGCGGAGAAGCGATCCTGTGGCGCTCCGCAACCGGAGAGCATCTCCGCACGTTCAAGCTGCCGGGCAGCGCGACCTCCGCCACGCTCAGCCGGGACGGTCGCCTGCTGCTCACGACCACCGCGCGCGGCTCGGCCGTTTGGCGCACCGATACGGGCCGTCGTCTCGCCATGCTCGAGGGGCGGGCCGCCAGGGCAGGCGCTTTCTCACCCGACGGCCGGCTGGTGGCGACAATCGGCGCGGGAAAGAGAGCCGGGGCTCGCGTCTTCGATGCGCGCACAGGCCGGTTGCTGCACCTGCTGGCCCCGCCGGCCGAGCTCGAGGCCCTCGCTTTCTCTCCTGACAACCGCTTGCTTGCGACGACGAGCTACCAGGGAACGTATCTCTGGAATTCGCGCAGCGGCCGGCGAGTCGGTCGCCTCCTGGTGGACAAGCCCGGCGTGGCGACCGACGCGGCCTTCAGTCCGGACGGCAACCTGCTCGCCGTCGCGGGACAAGACGGCGGCGTTCGGATCTGGGACGTGGCCAAGGGTGACCGTCTCTTCTACTTTCCGGCTCACAACGGTGCGGTCCTCGCAGTCGCCTGGAGCCCGGATGGGCTTTTCTTGGCGGATGCCAGCGCCGACCGGACCGTGCACGTGCTGTCTGCCAACGGCACCTTGGGCGGCCGCGTGGTCGGCAATCTCGTCGGCCACGGTGCAGCTGTTCGGGCGGTCGCCTGGAGCCCGAACGGACGTTTGCTGCTCAGCGGGAGCGCCGACGGCACAGCGCGGCTCTGGGACACCCAGTTCGACCCGGAGCTGCTCCCCCTGGTGGGAGCCCACCGCGGCGCCGCAGTGGTGGACGCGTCGTTCGACCCCGCGGGGCGCCAGATCGTGTCGGCAGGCGCCGACGGCACAGCCCGGATCTGGAACGTTCGCAGCCGGCGCCTGCTGCACGTCCTCTCGCACAAGCGCGCGGTCGAAGACGCCGAGTTCAGCTCGGACGGCCGCCGGGTCGTGACTGCGAGCTTGGACGGCACCGCCGGAATCTGGAACTCGGCGACCGGCGTCCGGCTCCAAACGCTGGAAGTGGGCGCGCCCGTGTCGGTCGCGAAGTTCAGCCCGGATGGAGCGATCGTCGCGACGGGGGACGCCGGCGGCGGCATCCGCCTCTGGAGAGCCGGTGACGGGAGGCCGCTCGGGGCCGAAAAGCAGGAAGGGAACGTCACAGACGCGGTCTTCGCTCGGGACGGAAAAACCGTTGTGACAGCGGGGCTCGCGGGCGCGAGCGAATGGTCGGTCCCCTCCGCGGATCTGATTCGCCTCCTCAAATCCCCAGGCGGGGCCTCGCGCGTCGCCTTCTCTCCGGACGGGTCGCTCGTCGCCGTGGCCGGTAACGACGGGTCGGCAAGGATCTGGGACGCGGCCGAGGGAGGGCGCCCAAAACTCTTCCGGGTGAAAAAACCGGTCACCGATGTCGTCTTCAGCCCCGACGGGCGGCTTCTCCTTGCGACGGGTCTGCGCGTGCAGACCTGGGACGTTCGAACCGGGGCTCTCCGGCACACACTCGTAGGCCACGTCGGGCCGGTCTCGCGAGGCGCCTTCAGCCCAGACGGACAGTGGATCGCGACCACGGGCCCGACTGCCGTCGGCCTCTGGCAACGGGACGCAGACCAGCGGTTCTTCTTCCTCCGGAGAGCGGGCACCGTGCCCCGGGGCAAGCTCCTTACGAGCTCGTCGTTCAGCCCGGACGGGCGGCTCGTCCTCGCCACGGGCCGGGAGGGCGCAGTGCGGCTGTACCGCTGCGACATCTGCGGCGATCTACCGGCACTCGTCGAGCTGGCGAAGGCGCGCCTCCGGGAGCTACGGCGCTAGGAGGAAGCGGAGGGGGAGGGATTTGAACCCTCGTCGGACCTAACGGCCCGAAACGGTTTTCGAGACCGCCGCATTCGACCGCTCTGCCACCCCTCCAGCGGAGAAGGAGGGATTCGAACCCTCGAGGCAGGGATTCTCCCCACCTAACGCCTTAGCAGGGCGCCGCCTTCAGCCACTCGGCCACTTCTCCAGGAGGGAACAGGATAGCCCACCGCTCCGGAAGCGCTCGGATCGGATCCCCCTTCGGGGGCATGCCGGGAACGTGCGTTTTCGGCCATGCTGAAGGCGCCGGCTCTCCCCTCACAGATCCCGGCATTTGCGGGCTCGCCTTTCGGGGCGAGCCCTTCCTTTTTCACGACACGGTGATCTTCTGCTCCATCCCCTGCTGGCGATGGCCGGGGATCGAGCAGTAGAGGACGTAGGTGCCGCTCTTGAGCTCGGCCGTGACCGAGCCGGTCGAGCCGGGTTGGATGTCCTGCGAGGACTCGGTGGAGCCGCCGCCCTGCACGTTTAGGTTGTGGACGATCCTCCCCTTGTTGTTGACCACGAACGTGTAGGTGCCCGGTGAGAAGGTCGTCTTGGGGAGCTCGATCTTGTACTCGACCTCGGTCACGGCAATCTTCTTGCCCTCGGTCGTAGCGCTCTTCGACTCCTTCCCGAAGACGAGCACCGCCGAGATCATCGCCACGAAGAGGAGTACCGAGATCCCGACGAAGACAGGCAGCCCGCGGCGCCCCGGGAACTGCGGGCGGAAGCGGGGCACGACCATCGACACGGTCAGCGAGAAGGCGACGAAGACGAGAGCCACGAGGGCAAGCCCGAGCTTGTGGCTCGACGAGAGCGCGAAGAGCAGCACGAGGACGGGAATCTAACCGGCGGCGGTGCGGCCTGCGCCGGGCTCTTCGACCCCGGTTTCGGGGGGCCCGACGGGCTCCGGCTCGGTCGGGCGCAGGTAGAGCCACTCGTAGGCCAGCGCAGCGGCCAGGCCCCCGACCGCGGGGCCGAGGTACCAGACCCAGGCGTTGCTCCACACGTTCTGCACGAGCTCCGGCCCGAGCGCGCGGGCCGGGTTCATCGCGGCGCCGGTGAACGGCCCGCCCATGAAGACGTCGAGCGTGATCGTGAACCCGATCGCGAGGCCGGCGATCAAGCGGAAGGCGCCCCTCGGATCGGCCGCCGTGGCGAAGATCACCCAGACTAGGAAGAAGGTCAGAATCGCCTCGATCACGACCCCCTGGCCGCCGCTGATCCCGGGGCCGAGGGCGGGGACGCCCAGGTTGACGGCGTCGACCTTGGGCTCGGGGAGCAGGCCCTTGAGGAGCAGCGCCGCCACGATCGCGCCCGTGATCTGGGCGAACCAGTAGACCACCGCGAGCCGGCCCGCGAGCCGCCGGGTCACGAGGAAGCCGAGAGTCACGGCCGGGTTGAAGTGCCCGCCGGAGATGTGGCCGACCGCCGAGGCCATCACGCCGATCGCGAGGCCGTGCGCGAGGGCGATCGCCGTCAGGTTGTTGCCGCCGGTCGCGATGATCGAGCCGGCGCCGACGAAGATCAGGGTGAAGGTGCCGACGAACTCCGCAAAGCCCCGCTGCAGCTCTTCCCTGCCCACGCCCAAGAGCCTAGGGCGGTAACCGGACGAGGGATGGCCGGCAACGGGGATTTCGCCGACGATTCCCTTGCGTATCCACTGCGGAACGAAAGGCGGCCATGTCTGCGGACATTCTTAGGCGCAAGCTCCGGAACTTCCCGATCGGGAGTCTCGGTGAGCGCATCGCAACGGCGAGCTGAGCTCGTCAGCCGGGACGGGGCCCTTGCCGGAGAGGTCCTGATCCACTAGCTTTTGCCGCTCCCAGCAGGGAAGGAGCGGCTCAGTGGACGACAATCAAGCCAGCAACGAGGTTGCTCCCGAGCCGGCCGGGTACGGCGCCGTCGGCGAGCACGTGGCCGGGATCCTCGAAGCAGCCGAGCAGGCCGGCGAGAAGATTCGCCAGGAGGCGCGCCACGAGGCCGCCGAGCTCGAGCGGCTGGCGGCGATCGAGGCCGAGCGCATCAAGAAGAAGCTGACCGAAGACGCGCGCAGCCTGCGCAGCGAGGCCGAGGAGTACGCGCGCGACATGCGGCTCGCCGTCGAGGCCTATGCGACGCAGCACCGGCGACAGGCCGAGGAAGAGGCACGAACGATCGTCGGCGACGCGGAGCGCCAGTCGACGACCATGCGCGGGGCGGCCGAGGAGATGGTCCGGGAGGTCGAGGGAACCGTGCGTCGGCGCCAGGAGCAGCTGCGGGCCGAGGTGCGCATGCTCGAGCAGCGCAAGCGCGACTCGATCGAGCGGCTACAGGAGATCGCCGCGCTCGTCCAGGACGTCCTTCCCTCGCGGCCGGACGACTCGCTCGTGGGCGACCTCAAGCCCGAGCGACAGCCTCAGGGCTAACAGGCCGAGAGCAGCTCGGCTCGCCGCTCGACGTTGGCGACGTAGCGAAGCGTGGAGAGCGACGGCGCGGCGCCGGCACGCTCGACTGCGGTCGGCCCCGCGTTGTAGGCGGCGAGCGCGAGGTCGACGCTGCCGAAGCGGGCAAGCAGCTGCTGCAGGTAGCGAGCGCCGGCGAGCACGTTGTCCGCGGGAGCATCGCTGTCGAGGCGGAACTCGCGCGCAGTCGCCGGCATCAGCTGCAGCAGGCCTCTGGCCCCGGCCTCCGAGCGTGCGGCCGGTTCCATCCGCGACTCCTCGTAGGCGGTCGCGACGAGCAGCGAGGCCGGGACGCCGCTCTTCGCCGAAGCCTGGGCGAAGGCGGTACGGAAGCGGGCCGGGACCGGACAGCCCGCGCCGAGTGCCGCCGGCGCCTTGCGCGCGACGGCCGGCTTCGCGTTCGAGCTCTCGAGCCCGATCGACTCGGCGACGACGGCCAGCAGCACGAGCGCGAGCAGCGAGGCGCGGACGCTCCGGCGGCCGAGCACGCTCGGCTTGCGCGGCTCTCGACGCCGCGCGGCCGCCAGGCGGCGTGAGCGCTTGAAGAGGAGGTCGAGCTCGGAGAGGTTGCCCCAGGAAGGCTTGACGGCCAAGAGGCAGGATCCTACCCGGGCTGAGGTGGCGCAAACGGCGTCCTGCCTGGACGCCGGGTGGGCGGTCCTATACGTTCCGGTCCGAGACTTGCTCTCAATAAAGGGGGAGAGATGAAGAAAGCTCGATTTGTCATGCTGCTCGTGTCGCTGGCCGGGGTCGGGCTGTTCCTGGCCGCCGGCGTCCGAGCGGAGCCGCCCGGAGGGGACGGCCCCGAGAAGGTGCCGTTCGCCCGCTCGATCGCGCCCGGCGCGAAGCACAACTGGGCCTTCGAGTGCACCGCGACCTCGGGAGGCCCCAACACCAAGCTGGATTGCGACGACCCGTTCCCGAACAACGAGCCGAACATTGTCGTCGACGCGTCCAACCCGCTGCACATGATCTCCAGCTCGAACGACTACGGCTCGTGCTGTGACCAGTACTACACCTCGTTCAACGGCGGGGCGACCTGGTCGACCGGGAACATGTCGATCGAGGATCCGAGCCGGACCGGCAGCGACCCGGTCACGTCGATCGACGTCAAGCATCACGTCGCGCTGCACGCGTCCCTGAACTACAAGTTCAACAAGGACGGCGAGGCGTGCGACGGCGACGTGGTCGTCTCACCCTCGAAGGACGGCGGGCTCAGCTGGGACAAGCCGGTCGTGGTCGGCTTCGGCAAGGGCTGCGACCTCAGCAAGGAGCAGGTCTTCAGCGACAAGGAGTGGATCGCCACCGACAACAACCCCCACTCCAAGTTCTACGGCCGCACCTATGTGACATGGACGGCGTTCCTGTCGCACAGCGCCGAGTACGTGGAGTCGCCGATCATGGAGACCCACAGCGACGACGGCGGCAAGCACTGGTCCGACCCGCAGGAGATCTCGGGCTCGAACCGCGACCTCTGCACCTTCCAGACCGCCGGCAAGGCGGGCGAGTGCGACGAGGATCAGGCGTCCGTCATCACCACCAGCCCTGACGGCACCGTCTACGTCGCGTTCCTGAACAGCCAGAACTCATCGCTGTACGAGTCGCCCGCGGAGTTCGACGACCAGTACCTGATCGTCAGCTCGAAGAACGGCGGCGACAAGTGGTCGAAGCCGACCTTCGTCGCGGGGATGGAGGACGGCGCCAACGACTACCCGATCAACGTCGACGGGCGGCAGACGCTCACCGGCTACCAGGTGCGCGTCTGGGGCGCGGGCAACGTCGTCGCCAGCCCGACGGTGAACGGGAAGCTGTACCTCGCCTTCTCGGACAACCGGAACGGCGTGCACGACAGCGCCAACCCGGTCACGAACTCGGATGTTTTCATCGTGACGAGCTCCGACGGGGGCGCGCACTGGACCTCGGCGTCGCAGGTCGACACCGGCCTCGGCGACCAGTGGTTCCCGTGGGCCGACGTCAACCCGGTCACCGGGAACGTGGGCGTCCTCTACCACGACCGCGGCAACGCCAACGGGCCGACCTACAACACCGCGCTGGCCGAGGGCCAGCCGGGCTTGTTCGCGAAGACGGTCATGAGCACGGAGCCGTCGAACCCGACGCAGTCGGAGTTCTTCCAGGCCGGCATCCCGGGCTGCGAGTTCTGCGCCGTCTTCCACGGCGACTACATCGGGCTCGCGTACGGCAGCGACGGCCACGCGAATGCGACGTGGACCGACATGCGCGATCCGTCGGACTTCACGCCGGGTCTGTTCTTCCAGTTCATCTACTACGCGCGCAGGTAACTCGCGGCGGGCTAGGGCCGCGGCGACGCGGCCCTAGCCTCCGCCCAGCGACCAGCTGAAGCGGGTCAGCGTCTGCTCGGGGGCGAGGCCGCCGGGGCGCAGGCCGCCGTGGACAAGGAGCAGTGGGACGGTCGTGCGCTCGGCCAGCTCGGCTCTCGTTCCGTCGAGCTCCGGGCCCGGGAGCGACGCGACGAGCGCCGATCCCTCCTGGGCGAGGATCCCGTCGGCGCCGGGCGGGACGAGCACCGGCTCGGCCTGAGCGCCCGCGAAGCGCTGCAGCGCGAGGGAGGCGCTCGCCAGGAGGCGGCTCGCGTCGCGCCGTCCCTCGGCCGCCTCGGTGCCCAGCAGGCGCAGCTCGAGGCCGTGGGCGCGGGCGAGCCAGGCGGCCAGCTCCAGCGCGGCCCACTCCGGCCGGTCGCCGCCGAACGGGACGAGCAGCGGCGCCGAAGGCTCGAAGGGCAGCTCGGGACGCGGAGCGAGCGCGACGTCGCAGGTCGCTCCGCCCAGCAGGCGCTCGAGCTCCGGCGGCTCGAGCGGGCCGCAGACGACGAGCTCGGCGTCCTGCTCCGAGGCGAGGCGCACCAGGTCGGCGCCTGGCGTGTCCGTGACGAAGGCCGCGGTACGCGCGTCGCCGCCGCGTAGGGCGGCCGCACGTTCGCCCAGCTCGGCCGGGTCGGCGACGAGGTCGACGAGCACCAGCTCGCGCTGCTCGTCCGCCAGCGGCGCGATCAGGCCCGCGAGCGCCGGGACAGCGCAGACGACCGAGCCCCGCGGGCGCGGCAGCCGCTGCGGCTCGGCGAGAGCCGGCTCCTGCCGCAGGATCGCGCGCTCCAGCTCCTGCAGGGCGGGCCCGGGCTCGATCCCGAGCTCGTCGACGAGCAGCTCCCGCCCGGCGCGGTAGGCCTCGAGCGCCTCGGCTTGGCGGCCCGAGCGGTAGAGGGCCAGCATCAGCTGCCCGCGCGGGCGCTCGCGCAGCGGCTCCTGCTCCGCGAGCGCCTCCAGCTCGGGGACGAGCCGCGCGTGCTCGCCCAACTCGAGCTCGGCGTCGATCCGCTCCTCGAGCGCGTGCAGGCGCAGGTCGGCCAGGCGGCGCTCGGCCGCCTCCGCGAACGGCTCGTCCCGGAACTCGGCGAGCGCCGGACCGCGCCAGAGCGCGAGCGCCTCGCGCAGCAGCTCGGCCCTGCGTGCTGGATCGGAGGAACCGGTCGCGTCCTCGGCGAGCCGTTCGAAGTCGGCGAGATCGGTCTCCGCAGGCGGCACGCTGTAGCCGGGCGCCCGCGTCTCGATCGCCTCCTTGCCGAGCACCTTGCGCAGCTGCGAGACGTAGACCTGCACGACCTTGTGCGCGCTCGGGGGCGGCGTCGTCCAGAGCGCGTCGGCAAGGCTGTCGACCGCGACGACTCGGCCGTGATCCAGGAGCAGGCAGGCGAGCAGGGCGCGCGGCTTGCCGCCAGGAAGCGGCGCGGGCTCTCCGTCGACCAGCGCCTCGAAGGGCCCGAGCAGTTGAAAGCGCACGCTCACCGGCTGGGGATAATCCAGGCCGTGAGCGAGCTCGCAGCGCCGGGCCAGGTCATCGGCGGCTACCGCCTCGAGGAGCTGCTCGGGGAAGGCGCCGCCGGGCTCGTCTTCGCGGCCCGCGACGGCGAGGGCAACCGCGTGGCGTTGAAACTCCTTCGTCCCGAGCTCGCCGACGACCGGGTGATGGTCGCCCGCTTCGAGCGCGAGGCGAAGCTGGCGCGCGACCTCGGCACGCACGTCGTCCCGGTGCTCGAGCTCGGCCGCTCAGACGGCATCGAGTACCTCGCGATGCCCTTCTACGCGGGTGGCTCGCTCGCCCTGCGGTTGCGCGTGGCAGGCCCGCTCGGGCTCGACGACGCCGTTGAGCTCGCCGCCCAGCTCGGGCGCGGCCTCGATGCGCTGCACGGGAAGGGCGTGCTGCACCGCGACGTCAAGCCGTCGAACGTCCTGCTCGACGGCGAGGGCACGGCGGCGCTGTCGGACTTCGGCCTCGCCCGCAGCGCGGACTCGACCCGCCTGACCGCCGACGGCCAGCTGCTCGGGACGCCGCACTACCTGGCGCCCGAGCTGATCGAGGGCAGCGAGGCGAGCCGCCAGAGCGACATCTACGCCCTCGGCTGCGTCCTCTACGAATGCCTCGTCGGCGAGCCCCCGTTCGCCGGCCGCGGCGCCGCGCAGATCGGCTACGCGCACCTGACCGAGCCGCCGCCCGACCTGCGCGCCCGGCGGCCCGAGCTGCCCGAGGGCGCCGCTCACGCGCTCCTCGCCGCGCTCGAGAAGGAGCCGGAGTCGCGGCCGACGACCGCCACGGCGCTCGCCCGGATGCTCATGCTCGGCAGTGCTTCTCCGCGTGCCTGATCCGGCTCCTGACCGCCGGCTGCCAGAACGGCGGCTGGTTCGGGAGCGAGGCTCTCATCAGGCGCAGCGCGTCCCGGCAGTCCCCCCGGCGGAGCAGGACGTAGCCGAGGTTGAAGGTCGCGTAGGCGTGGATCGGGTTCGTGTGCGTCCGGTGGTAAGCCTTCTCCGCGAACGGCAGCGCGTCCTTGTAGCGATGGGCGTTGATCAGGATGTACGAGATGTTGTAGAGCGTCTGGCCGTCTTTGAGCTCGAGCAGCTTCTTCAGGTCGAACGACGGCTGCGGCTGGACGGCCGAGGTCGAGCTCACCGCGGCGTGGTGTCCGTCGCCGAACCAGGCCGCCCGGACGCCGAGCGCGATCCCCGCGCCGAGGAGCGCCGCCAGCACGAGCAGTGACAGCGAGAGGACGAGCCGGCGCGGATCGACCTTCCGTTCCGCGACCGCGGCGCGCGCAGCCGCGACCAGCTCGCCGGGAGTGGCGTACCGGTCGACCGGCGCCTTGGCGAGCGCCTTCGCGATCACGCCGTCGAGCGCCGACGGCAGCTCCGGCACGGTCTTGCTCGGCCGCGGCGGCGGCGAGTGCAGGTGCGCGTTCAGCACCGCCACCTCGGAGGGCCGGTGGAAGGGCGGCTCGCCGGTGAGCGACTCGTAGAGCACGCAGCCGAGCGCGTAGACGTCGGTGCGCGCGTCCACCTCCCCGCCCTCGATCTGCTCCGGCGCGCAGTACTCGATCGTGCCGACGAAGGCGCCGGTGCGTGTCGTCCCGCCGGAGGCGAGCTCCTTGACCGCCCCGAAGTCGGACAGGTACGCGCGGTCGTCCGGCCCGACGAGGATGTTCGCCGGCTTGACGTCGCGGTGGACGAGCCCGCGCGCGTGGGCGGCGTCGAGCGCCGAGGCGATCTGGCCGGCGATCGAGAGCGCGCGCCGCACCGGCAGCCGGCCCTCGTCGGCGATCAAGGTCTTCAGATCGGTCCCTTCGATGCAGGCCATCGCGATCCAGAGCAAGCCGTCGTCCTCGCCCGCGTCGTAGACCGGGACGATGTTGGGGTGGTCGAGCGAGGCCGCGAGCCGCGACTCGCGCAGGAAGCGGTCGCTGAAGTCGGCCTCGCCGAGGCCCGGCGAGAGCAGCTTCAGTGCGGCTCCGCGGCCCAGGCGTACGTGCTCGGCGCGGTAGACGACGCTCGTGCCCCCGCGGCCGAGCTGTTCGACGATCCGGTAGCCGCCGAGCTCGGTGCCGATGCGCTGGTCCAGCTTCACGCGCACGAGTTCTAGCGTGCGCGCGTCTTCCATGCCTAGCGCCCTACTTCTGGACTGCGAAGGTGGCCGTGATGACGGCATTGACGTCCTTCTCGCGGCTGGACGTGTCGTTGATCCCGTAGTCGCTGATCTCCGTCGAGTCGCGCGGGGTGATCTGGTAGACGCCGAGCTGCGTCCGGCGCATCGGGCCGAGCTTGCCGCCCAGCCCGTGGACGATGATGTCGGCCCGGCGGCGCGCGTCTTCGGTCGCGGCGGCCAAAGTGTCGAGCTTTGCCTTGGTCAGCTCGGTCGAGATGTATGCGGGCTCGCCGGCCGAGACGTCGATACCCCGCGCGATCAGCGTGCCCACGGTCGTCGCGGCGCGCTGGACGACGTCGAGCTTGCGGGTGCTGATCTCGAAGGTCTGCGAAACCCGGAAGCTGACACGGCGCACGTGGTGCGGGAGCAGCGCGACCTGCTCCTCGCTCCTGACGACGGTCGGCGAGATCGCAGCGGCCGGGACGCCCTCTCCCTCGAGGAACGAACGAACCGCGGCGGCCTCGCCGCGCAGGCGCCTAGCGGCGGTCGCGGCGTCAGGCGACTCGTGGCTGACCGAGAGCGACCAGCGGACGAGGTCGGAGCTGATGGGCTTCCGCGCCGAGCCGGTGACGCTGATCGTGTCGTGGACGTGGCGCGCGTCGTGGATCGTGCCGCCGATGATCTTGGCGATGAGCACGAAGGCGAGGGCGAGCGAGAGCAGGCCGAGGAAGAGCTCCGGGATCGCGAGGTGGGGTCCGCGCGCCGCCATGCCGGGAACGATCCGCGGCTTCGGTAGAGCGCCGGTTCAATTCGGGTAGGTCCGGCTCCCTAGAATCGCCGCGTGCGCTTCGTCCTCGGCAATCGCCTGCTGGTAAACGTCGGCGGGACCGAGGTGCACCTCGCGATCCTCGGCGAGCAGCTCCGGCGGCTGGGGCACGAGGCCGTCATCTACTCGCCGGAGCTCGGGCCCTACGCGGACCATCTCCGCAGCCGAGGCTTCGAAGTGACGAACGGGCTGAGCGAGCTGCCGGAGGACTGCGACGTCGCCTTCTCGCAGGACACGCTGGTCGCCTACGACCTGGCGGCGCGCTACCCGGAGGCGCGGCACGCGTTCCGGATCTGCGGCCAGAGCCACGACTTCCAGCTGCCGCCGCAGCTGGCCGGAGCAGTCGACCTGGTGGTCGTGCTCAGCGACCGCTATGCGCGCATCGCTGCAGCCTCCGCCGCGGACACACCGGTCGTGCGCCTGCGAATCCCCGTGGACACGGAGCTCCTTGCCCCGCTCGGCAGCATCCGCGAGCGGCCTCGCAGGGCCGTCCTGCTCGGCAACTACCCCGAGCGCTTCGATCTCGTCCGCTCGGCCTGGAGCGAGCAGGGGCTCGAGGTCGAGCGCGTCGGCGAGGCGAACGACTCCAGCCAGCGCTTCGACGTCTCGAGCGCCCTCGCCGGCGCCGACATCGTCGTCGGCAAGGGACGCGCCGCGCTGGACGGGATGGCGTGCGGGCGAGCGGTCTACGTCCTCGACCTGTTCGGCGGCGACGGCTGGGTCACGCCGGAGCTGTACCCCGCCTTGGAGGCCGACCAGTTCGCGGGGCTCGCCACGGGGCGGGTAATCGGCCGCGACGAGCTGGTTCGCGACCTGGACGGGTACGACGCTGCCATGGGCGCGGCGAACCGCGATCTCGTCCTGCAGCACC
>Ga0307280_10000159_pt1 | contig 12443 bp, 6 predicted proteins | sample ER_DNA_119_FD_194479 | JGI IMG/M metagenome (GOLD analysis project Ga0307280, IMG submission 194479) | Bulk soil microbial communities from the East River watershed near Crested Butte, Colorado, United States - ER_DNA_119 | ecosystem: Environmental > Terrestrial > Soil > Floodplain | place: USA...
CCCGTTCCGCGTCGGACGACGCCCGCCGGTCCCGTCCCCCGAGCCCGACCGCGCCGGCGAGCTGGGTCGCGAGGATCTCGATCTCCTCCCGGGCCCGGTTGACACGCCCGACGTCGCCGAACGACTCGGCCTCCGAGATCTCTTCCTCGAGGGCGCTGAGGCGCTGTTTGTAGTCGGCCTTCGCGCGCGCGTCGAGCACAGGTCCGGCGTCGCCGGCGCCGTGGTCGAGACCGATCAACGTCAGCACGTGAACCTCGCGATCGGGATGAGCGAGCAACTCCGAGAGGTAGGCGAGCCCCTTCGAGCTCTTCAGTCGGAACGGCGGCGCCGCAGAGCCGTCCACCGCCCAGACATCGCCCTCGCGGCGCAAGGACAGGTCGCGGCCTGCGCGCGGCGCTGCGGCGCGCGTTGCCGGGCCGTCATCGGATCGCGGCCCCTCCACGTCGGCGCCCATCCGCGCGAGCGCCGCCCGCGACAGCTCCGCGAACGGCGCGGCGCCGATCCGCGCGCAGAGCGCGCGGGCGCCCTCGCCGAGCCGGAGAGCCTCGTCCCGCTTGCCCACGAGGCGCGCGAGCTCGCCCAGCACGCGGGATGTGGGCCCGATCGCGTAGCCGGCCGCATAACCCCACAAGAAGGGCGATCCGAGGGAGCGCTTCTGGAGCTGCGCCGCAATTCGCGGGGCGGCCTCTGCGTCCTCCAGCAGAATGCAGGCCTCGGCGGCGACCATGAGCGTGAAGAATCCTTGCTCGACGCCAGCCCACTCGCGAAGGCGCCGCACCGCCTCATCACGTCGGCCGACCGCGCCCAGCACCCAGGCTTGATGCCCCGGCATCCGGCTTCGCTCGAAGATCTCGAGCGCGCGCGGCGCGCGAGGGCCGATCGACGCGGGCTGCCCGCGCGCGATCGCGATCGCGACGCACGCGATCGGCCACTCGACAACGGCCGGCTGCGACCCGGCTTGTTCGCCGAGCGCGAGCGCCGCATCCGCCAGCTCCTGCGCCTCGTCGAGCCTGCCGTCGAAAACGCAGAATCCGGCGCGCAGCATCGGCAAGCGCCAGCGGCTCTGCGGGTAGTCGATGGCCTGGTGGAGGGCGACCATCGCGGCGAGCACGGCGTCCGCCTCGGCGCGAAAGCCGCGTTCGAGCAGTCCCGCGGCGTAAGGCGCGCCCAGCTTCAAGAGCGTCAGCCGGCGCTCCAGCAACTGCGCGAGCGCCACGGCCTCGCGGGTCAGCTCGAAGACCTCGTCGCTGTGTCCGATGAAGGTCAACCCGATTCGAGCGAACTCGAGGACGTAGAGCAGCGTCTCACTGTCGCCGAGTCGCCGGGCCATGGCCACGGAGGCCTGAGCTAGATCGCCGATGCGCTTCGCCTCTTCCTCGCTGCGCGGGGGCCGCAGCGCGGTCGCGAGCCGTGCCGCGAGCCGCGCGCCCATCGCGCTGTCGTCCGGACCGACGGCCGTGATCGCCTTCTCCAGCAGATCGACCATGACCCGATCGACAGTCGAGCTGCCCGTGAGCTCGGCGCCGTAGACCAGCGCGGCGTGCGCCTGCTCGTCCGGAAGGCCCAGCTCGCGCGCCATGGCCGCGGCACGTACGCAGTGAGCGTGACCGACCTCCATCGCGCCCGAGCGGATCCGCCCCTCACCACACGCGATCTCCAGCGCGCAGGCCACGCGAGACTCTTCGGAGCCGAGCAGCGTGAGCCCGCGCTCCGCGACGTCTGCCGCGGCTTCGAACGCGAGACCTGACAGCGCTTTCTGCGCCGCCGCCAGGGCGGCCGTGGCGGCGAGCGTTCGATCGCCGGTCGCCGCGCCCACCAGCAGGTGCCTCGCGACAGCTGTCGGATCGGCGCCGTGCGCCTGCGCGACGAGGCCGGCAGCCCAGTGCAGGGTGCTCTGACGCGACGTCGCCAGCGCGTCGTACAGGCGATCGCGCAGGAGCACGTGCGTGAACTGATAGCGCTCCGGCTCGACGGGCTCGAGGATGCCCAGCTCGACGCCGTCGCGCGCCTGCTCCTTGACGACGTCGAGCGCGGTGGCGGTGATCTCCGCGAGCTCGCGCGCCCCGAAGTCGCGGCCCAGGACGGCGGCCGCTTCCAGCAACGCGCGTGTCTCGGACGGCAGCATCCCGAGGTGCTCGTCGAGCGTCGCCTTGATCCCGTCAGTCGTCGAGCGACCCGCCCCGCGCGCACCAAGTCGGAGCATTTCACGCACGAACAGGGGGTTGCCCTCGCTCACGCGAAACACGTCGTCGGCGCTGGGCAGCGAACCCCGACTCGCGGCGACCCACGCGGCGACATCTTCGCGGGCGAGGCGCCGGATCGGCAGGACCTCGCCCTCGCGGCCGATCTTGGCCAGCACGTCGGCCACCGGCGGCGACAGCCGAGGCTCGATCTCGCGCGCCGCGCCTAGCAGGCAGAGCGGCCACCCCTGCGCCTGCCGTGACACGAACAGCAGCAACAGGAGGGACGGCAGATCGGCCGCATGGAGATCGTCCAGGAAGATCAGCGTCGGTTGCGCGGCGGCGGCGGCGGTCAGCACGCGCGCGGCCGCGTCGAAAAGATGAAAGCGCTTGTGCTCCGAGTCCCCGCCCTCCTCGCGCACGAGGGCCTCGAACGGCGTCGCGCCTAGGTCGCGAAAGATCTGGATCCAGGGCCAGTACGGCGCGGCCCCGCCGCCTTCCCAGCATCGACCGGAAAGAACGCGCATGCCTTCAGCCGAAGCGCGCGCCACCGCCTCTCGGCCCAAGCTGGACTTGCCGATGCCGGGCTCACCCGTGAGCAGCACAAGCGATCCGTTCCCGGCCCGCGCCCCCGCCCGCGCATCATCCAGCCGCAACGCCTCGCGTTCCCGCCCGAAGAGGTTGGTCACGCGGTCATACTGCCACCACAGACGCTCGCCGTGCAGGACGCCGGGGCAATCCCCGAACGTCGATCGGACCGGGCCGCTGTCCGAACCAGCCGCCTGCGCGGTAGCCGCGCATCAGTTGGGAGCTAAGTTTGCGGAGCGCCCAAAATGAGGCATCCAATCGCGGAGTCGGGCCAGCACAAGCGTGAAGACGGGGCCCCCCATCCGAGGCGGCGCGGCGCGGATCGCGTCGACGTGGCCCAGATGCTGTCGGTGGGCGGGCAGATGGCCGCACGGATTGCGGGGTTCGACTGGAGCCGGACGCCGCTCGGCCCGCTCGAAGAGTGGCCGATCAGCCTGAGGTCCACGGCGGCCATGGTGCTCGAGAACCGGTTCCCGATGACGATGTTCTGGGGGCCCGAGCTCCTCCACCTTTACAACGACGGCTACGTTCCGATCCTGGGGGGCAAGCACCCCACCGCGCTCGGGCAACCCGCGTCCGTCGTGTGGGCGGAGATCTGGCCCATCATCGGAGCGCAGCTCGCGCACGTCTACGAAGGCAAAGGCGCGACCTGGAACGAGCACCTGTTGCTCCCGATGGACCGAAAGGGTTTCCTCGAGGAGGCCTACTTCACGTTCTCGTACAGCCCGGTCCGCGACGACGCGGGGGCGATCGGCGGCATCCTGGTCACGTGTCAGGAGACGACCTTCCAGGTCCAGGACGAACGCCAGCTGCAAATGCTGCGGGACCTCGGCGCGGAAGGGATCGAGGCCGAGTCGGTCGCGGCGGCCTGCCGGACGGCGGCCGGGGTGCTCGGGCGCAACGACGCGGACATGCCCTTCGCGCTGATCTACCTCGTGCGCCCGGGGCGGGACGATGCCGAGCTAGTCGCGTCGGCCGGGCTCGATCGCTATCAGGGCCCGGCCAATCCTCTTTTGATCTCACGCGGCTCGTCGCAAGACTGGCCGCTCGCGGCGGCGCACGCGCCGGAGAGCTTCGTCGTGATCGACGACCTCGGGCGGCGGTTCGGCGCGCTGCCGCAGGGACGGTGGAGCACGCCGCCCGGCCAGGCCGTGATCCTGAGCCTGGCCGCGCCCGGCCAGCCCGAACCGTACGGGTTCCTCGTGGCCGGCGTCAGCCCGATGCGCGTTCTCGACGAGCGTTATCGCCGGATGTTCCGCCTGACCGTCGATCAGATCGAAGCCGCGATCGGCGCGGCGCGCGCGTTCGAAGAAGAGCGGACGCGGGTCGAGGCGCTGGCAGCGCTCGACCGCGCCAAGACGGGATTCTTCAGCAATGTGAGCCACGAATTCCGCACGCCGCTGATGCTGATGCTGGCGCCCACCACCGATCTGCTCGACGGCGTGCACGGCCCCGTGTCGCCCGCGCAGCGCGCGCAGCTCGAGCTGGTGCAGCGCAACGCCAGGCGCATGCACAAGCTGGTCGACTCTCTGCTCGACATCACGCGCGTCGAAGCGGGCCGCGCGCAGGCCCACTTCGAGCCGGTGGATCTCGCTGCCCTGACCCACGACCTGGCCGCGTCGTTCCTTCCGGCGATCGAGCGCGCCGGGCTGACCCTCCGGATCGACTGTCCGCCCCTCGGCGAGCCGGTCTTCGTCGATCGCGGCATGTGGGAGAAGATCGTCCTCAACCTGATCTCGAACGCGATCAAGTTCACCTTCGAGGGGACCATCGCGGTGTCGCTGCACACCACCGACGGTGCCATCGTCCTGCGGATCCAGGACACCGGCGTCGGCATCGCGGCCGAAAACATCCCGCACCTTTACGATCGGTTCTTCCGCGTCGAGGGCGGGCGCGCGCGGGCCATCGAAGGTTCCGGCATCGGGCTCGCCCTCGTCCACGAGCTCGTGAAGCTGCACCAGGGGACCATCACCATCGCGTCCGCGCTTGGGCAGGGCACCACATTCGCCCTCAGCATCCCCCGGGGCTCGGCGCACCTCCCCGCCGACCGGATCGCACCCGCGCATACCGATCGCGCGGCGGCGCTCCGGGCCGCCCCCTTCGTCGAGGAGGCGATGCGCTGGCTGCCCCGTCCCGACGCCGACGGCGTGGTCTCCGTCGACGCCGGGTCCTCCGAGCCCGCGAACGCCCCGACGACCGTCACCGTGATGCCGGCGCCCGCCGAGACGCCGTCAAAGGCCCGGGTCCTCGTCGTGGACGACAACCGCGACGTTCGCGACTACCTGCGCGGGCTGCTCGAGTCCAGCTACCACGTCGAGGCCTTCGCCGACGGCGGTGCCGCGCTGGCCGCCGTCGCGGCACGCCCGCCGGAGCTGGTCCTGACCGACGCGATGATGCCCGGGATCGACGGCTTCGAGCTGTTGCGGCGCCTGCGCGCCCAGCCCGAAACGCGCGCCATCCCGGTCGTGATCCTCTCCGCGCGCGCAGGCGACGAGGCGAAGGTCGAAGGGCTGCAGGCGGGAGCCGACGACTACCTGACCAAGCCATTCTCCGCGCGGGAGCTCATGGCTCGCGTCGCGACCCAGCTCAAGCTCGCCCACCTGCGCGCGCGCGCCGAGAGCGAGCGGGAGCGCTTCTACGCGCTCTTGCAGCAGGCGCCCGTCCCGATCGCCGTTTACGACGGCCCGGAGCTGCGCGTCGCGTACCGGAACGAAGCGGCCCTCGCCATCGCCAGGGCGGACGCACAGGGCAAGGCGTTCGTCGACGCCTTCCCCGAGCTTGTGGGCAGCCCCCTCCACGAGGCGCTGGTCCGCGTCTACCAGACCGGCGAAGGCACCGCCGGGCCGGCCGTCCCGATCCCGCTACGGGCCGACAGCGGCCTCGTCGAGGAGCGGATCTTCAACCTGCTCTGCGAGCCGCTGCGCGACGACGACGGTCGGGTCACGGGCGTCATCGGAGTGGCATTCGAAATCACCGATCAGGTGAGGGCCCGGCGCGCGGTCGAGCACAGCGAGGCGCGGTTTCGCACGATCTTCGAGACAGCCCAGGTTTCGATCTGGGAAGAGGACTACTCAGCGGCGAAGCGGATGATCGACGATCTCGCCGCGCAGCACGGGCCGAATCTGGGCGCCGTGCTCGACGCGAATCCGGCGCTGGTCCAGGAGACGCTGAAGCTCGTGCGCGTCCTCGACATCAACCCGGCCACCGTCAGGATGTTCGGCGCGTCGAGCCGGGGCGAGCTGCTGGGCGTCCTCCCCCGCGTGTTCGACCCCGAGCTGCTGACGATCTTCAAGCGCCAGATGCTCGCCATCGCCGCCGGGGAACGCCTGTTCGTCTCCGACGCTGTCATGCAGACGCTTGCCGGCGATCGCCTCGACGTCGCGACCACGCTCGGCGTCGCAGCCGACGACGTGACGTACGCCCACGTGCTCACCACCCTCACCGACGTCTCCGCGCAGAAGCTCGCCGCGCGCGAGCGCGAGGCGCGGATCGCCGAGATGGAGCGCGCCGTCCATTTCGGGGAGATGTTCGCGGGCATGCTCGGCCACGATCTGCGCAACCCGCTGAGCGCGATCACGACCTCGGCCGGCCTGCTCGCCGCGCGCGCCGATTCGGATGCGGTGGCCCGTCCGGCGCAGCGCGTGCTGAACAGCGCGCACCGCATGGAACGGATGATCGCCCAGCTGCTGGACTTCACGCGCGTCCGGCTGGGCGGTGGCCTCCCCGTCGAGCCGAGGCGTTGCGACCTGGGCGAAATCTGCCGTTCGGTCATCGAGGAGCTGGAGCCCGTGCACAAGCGCCAGATCCATCTCCGCGCCACGGGCGACGTCGCCGGCGCCTGGGATCGGGACCGCCTCTCGCAGATGCTCTCGAACCTGGCCGGAAACGCCTGCCAGCACGCGACCCCGAATCGCCCGATCGAGATCCGCCTGGACGGCACCACGCCGGATCGCGTTCGCATCGACGTCCGCAACGACGGGGTCATTCCCGCCGAGCTGATCCCGACGCTGTTCGAGCCGCTTCACCGCGCCGGCGAGTCGCAACCGCGCCGCGGCGGCACGAGCGGCCTGGGGCTCGGCCTCTTCATCACCCAGCAGCTCGCGCTCGCGCACGGCGGAACGATCACGGTGACCTCGACGGAGGCCGACGGCACGTCCTTCGTCGTCGACCTCCCCCGCGGCGCGCCTACCGCGCCTACCGCGCGGACCGGGTAGCACGGCTTTCGTTGGGGCTCCGCTCGTTTTTTTGGTTGAGGGGGCCGCGGGCTGGGGGAACCTTCCCGTGCTCAAACACCTTTCAGCGGCGGCAGGCGGTCCTACTCGACGGACGCCCGTGGCCGCTGAAAGAACTGCGCGCGGGAAGGTTCCCCCAGCCCACGGCCCTCTCAACCCGACGGCTCGCTACACCTTGGACGCTGCCGCTTTGAAGCGGAGTGAAGCTGTTGGCTCGTACTTTCTCTTGAAGGGTTCGTAGCGGAGCCGAGGCGTAACGCAGGCGCCGAGCGGAGCCACTAGCGCCGGCGGTAGAGCAACCGCCAGACCCGCACGCCCTCGCTCTCGCACTGGCGCTCGCGCCGCGACTTCGCCTCATAGGGGCTCTCGCGCAGGAAGGTCCACGCGCCCGCGGCGTTGACGAAGCCGGCTTCCGACACCTGCGACAGCTCCGACAGACCTTCCAGCGCGGCCATCGCGTCCAGCGCGAGCGCGAAGATGTCGGTCTGCACGTAGAGCTCGCCGCCGGGCGCCAGCGCGCGCCCGATCTCCACCATCAGGCCGGGGCCGATCACCCGTCGCTTGTGCTGGCGGCTCTTGAACCACGGATCGGGAAAGTTCAGGAAGAACCGGCGGACGCTGCTGTCGGCGAACAGCCGGCCCATGTCGACCGACATGTTCGCGAACACGCTGCGCACGTTGGCCGGTCCGACCGCCGCGCAGGCCGCGTTGACCGCCTCGACCAGCTCGCGCCGGATCTCGATGCCGACGAACACCGACGCCGTGTCCAGGCGAGCCCGGTCGATCAGGAAGTGTGCCTCCGCCGCGCCCAGCTCGACCTCCAGCGCGCGCCCCGGGGGCGCCTCGACGCGCGGCACGTCGGCGATGTCGAGCAGGTCGGACTTCAGCGGGTTGACGTGCTGGCGGATTCGCATCGCCCCTACACCCGCCCGTCGGCGCGCCGGGTGCTCTCGTCGTCGAGCTGGCGCAACACCTCGCCCGGGGCGGTCGCGGCGTGCGCGCCGACCATCGCCGCGTCGATGATCTCCGTCGGAATGCGGATTGCGCCGGCGATCACCTGCGTCGCGACCTCGTAGGTGCGGAACAGCGCGACCAGCTTGCGGATCGTGTCGTACCCGTCGACGCCGCCGGCACGACCCACCGGCACGGTCACGAGGGTGGCGCCCGCGCGCGCGGCGTCCAGCGCTAGCTCTGCGTTGTCGCCGATCGCCAGGCCGGTTCCGATCCGCTCGGCGGCGCAGGCGCGAACGACCGCGATGCCATCGTCGCTGGCCGGCAGCACCGCGAACACGTTGGCGGCGACCGCCGCCCAGTCACGCGCGGCGCGCAGCATCGTGTCGCGATCGGCCGCGGTCAGGACGACGCCGACGGGTCCGTTCGCGACGCCGCAGATCGCCCCGAGCAGCTCCTGGGGCCCGCCGCCCGCCCGGCGCGCCGCCTCCGCCAGCGCATAGGCGCTGGTGGTGACGCCACAGGTCGCCTTGGCCGCGACGCACGCGCCAATCTCCGCCGGGTCGGCGCTGTCCACGAAGAGCTTCACGGCGGCCGAAAAACGTATCACGGCCCTCTGCGAGCCGTCGACCCCACGGTCGTTCAGACGGTGATCTTGCCCTTGCGGTCCAGATGATTGACGTAGAGCTGCTGCACGATGCCGAACAGGTAGCTGGTCAGCATGTACACCGCGAGCCCCGAGGGCAGGAACAGCGAAAAGCCCGTGAACATGAGCGGCATCATCACCGACATCATCGCCGCCTGCTGCGGGTCGGTGCCGGCGGGCGACATCTTCATCTGCGCGTACATCACGCCGCCCATCATCAAGGGCGTGATGTAGTACGGGTCCTTGGCCGTGAGGTCGTGGATGTGCGCGAAGAACGGCGCGCGGTACAGCTCGCTCGCGTAGTTCAGCGTCGAGTAGAGGGCGATCCAGATCGGCATCTGGATGAGGCCCGGCAGGCAGCCGCTGAACGGCGACACGCCGTGCGCCTTGTAGATGTTCATCGTCTCGACCGACTGCCGCTGGCGGTCGTTCTCGAACTTCTTGCGGATCGCCGCCATCTTCGGCTGCAGCTTCTGCATCTTCTTGCTGGAGATCAGCTGCTTCTGGTTGAAGTAGAAAAGCAGCCCGCGGATGAACAGCGTCAGCAGGACGATCGCCAGGCCCCAGTTGTGGGTGAAGCCGTGGAAGAACTTGAGTAGCCACAGGATCGGCCGCGCCAGCGGCCCGAACGTGACGTCGACGGACTTGTCGAGGCGGATGTCCGTCACGACCGCCGCGGCCGTTGCGGGCACGGCTGCCGGCGGCTGCACCGCCTCGAGGGCGTCGGTGACCTTCGGGCCCGCGAACAGCGCGAACGGGTAAGTCACCTCGCCTTGCGGCTTAACGTCGCGATCGGGGAAGCGCAACGTCACCACCCCGGCGTCAGGGCCGGTCACGCGCGAGCCGCACGTACGGGTCACTTCCTGCGACGGGACCGCGGCGACCAGGAAGAACTTCTCGTCGGCCCCGACCCAGCCGATGTTCCCTGTCGCTTCGTCGCCCGTGATGGGCTCCTTCTCGAGGTGCTCGAGCGGCTTGCGGAGCAGCTTGTCGCTGTTCACGTTGTAACAGAGCGCCGAAGCCACGTTGGCCGACACGCCCGACAAGAAACCGCCGCCCTTCTTGTCGGGATCCTGCCGGCCGCCGATCGACAGGATCATCGTGCTCCCGATGCCGTTGTCGCCGCGGTTGGCGACGACGACGTCCAGTTGCAGCCGGTAGCGCGCCGGATCGACACGGTAGCGCTTCTCGATGTGGATCTTTCCGACGTCGGCCGCGAACGTCACGGCGTTGGGGGCCGGCTGGCTCGCCTCCCAGGAGCCGTCGGGGGGCGTGGGGATCCCGTGCTCGAACGCGATCCGGAAGGGCGCGTCGGCAGGGTCGCTCGCGCGGACGAGGTCCTGTCCGCTGTTCGGATCGCCCTTCGCCATCAGGAACTGCTTGCCGCGCAGCTTCGCGTGCACCAGGGTCCCGCCCAGGCTGGAGAAGACGTAGTTGACGTCGGACGTCTGGATCTCGACGAGCTGTTCGGGCCGGTTCGTGACGGGGGCCGCGCCGCCACCCGCCGCCGCATTGGCGGGCGCTCCCGGAAACAGCGTCGGCGGCGGCGCCCCGGGCGCAGGCGCAGGCGTGTTCTGGCCGGCGACCGGCGCGGTGGGCGGCGTCGGTTTGGGCGGCGGGAAGAAGGTCTGCCAGATCAGCAGAATGCCAACACAGAGACCGATCGCGAGGACGACACGCTTTTCCATGGTTTAGACGGACCCCTTGAGACGCTGTGCGGGCACCGGATCGAAGCACGCGCGCCCCAGCGGGTGACAGCGCAGCAGGCGGCGCGCGGCCAGCCAGGCGCCCCGCCCCGCGCCGTGCGTCTTGATCGCTTCTTCCGCGTAGGCGGAGCACGTCGGTTCAAAGCGGCAGCACGGCCCGAACAGCGCGTGATGAACCGGCGCCAGCAGCAGGCGGTACACGCGAACCAGCACGAGCAGGACCCAGCTCATATCGACCCCGTCACCTACCTCGGACCGAGGCGCCGCGCCAGTACCGCCAGCTCGCGGCAGATTCCCGCCTGTCCTGCGTCGGCAGCCGCGGGCCGCGCCACCACGACGAAGTCCACCTGGGCCGAGAAAGCACCTCGTCCTCGCCGGACGCACTCCCGGATCCAGCGCTTGACGCGGTTGCGGACCACGGCACCGCCGACCTTTCGGCTGACCGTGATGCCGACGCGGCCGCTGCCCGCCAGTGCGAAGACCATCAGATTGGCCCCGCCGGCGCGGCGACCGCCGTTCTGGATCGCCAGGTAGTCCGAACGCAGGCGCACGCGTGCCGCCCGCGGGAGGCGCTCGCGTCGCCGCTCGGCGGAACCAGCGGAGCCAGCGACGGTCAAGGCGCTACTTCTTGGAGATCGTCACCGTGAGCTGACGGCGCCCTTTGCGCCGACGGCGGCGGAGAATCTCGCGGCCGGCCGCCGTCCGCATTCGCTTACGAAATCCATGCGTGCGCAGGCGGCTCTTGCGATGGGGCTGAAACGTCCTCTTACTCACGGCTTCCTCCGAGACATCACGTTGCTTTCCCGCCCCGCAGGATGCGAGGGGGAAAAGCGCACCTCCATAGCATCGGGCCCCTACAGTGTCAACGCAGGCCCCGAGAGGGTAATCACGGCTGCAGGAATCGATCGGGCTGTTTCCGACGGAGAATCAGGGTGGGCGTTCCAAGAACTTCGCGCCCACCGTCGAGAGAATATCGATCTCGCGGGTGTCGTACTCGCAAGCGCCCATGGCATGCGGCTTTCCGCCATCGAATACGGGAAATGCGCATGAAATCCGCCGCGGGCCCATCTTCATCTCTGCCATGAATCGAAAACGCGCGCGAGTCCGCTTGCTTACGAGCGAAATGCAATTTGCGGGTTTACCTCATGCGTCTCTTCCGTGACGAACGTGAAAAAATTATCTGCCCGACTTTCGCGAGCTTGCGAACCGCTGCCCGCTGCGCGCTTGTCGGACTTTGCGGCGGTTTGATAGAGAACGTGCACCGCGCGCCACCCGCTGCGTGCGGCATTCGCGACGATACGGAACAGGAACCCAAAAATCTGGTGGTCCAAACCTTCGTCGCGCGGGAGTTGGCGGTTGCCTATTGCTGTGGACAAACAGGGGGAAGTTGCGTGAACTCGCCGGAAATCGCTGATCATTTTTTCGTTCGACCGCTGTGGACAGTCTTCGTTCAACCGCTGCGGACAGGTGAGCTGGATGTTTGAGCTATGGACCGAGGCGGTGCGGTCCATCGAACCGATGGTGAAGCCGGCGCACCGAGATCTCTGGCTGCGTCCCATCCAATGCGTCGGCATCGACGACGGGCGAATCCGCCTGCGGGCGCCGAACCGGTATCACAAGGAATGGTTCGAGGATAACTTCCTCCCCTCGATCCTCAAGGATCTGGAAGCGCGCGCGCAGCGGCCGTTCACGGTCGACTTCGAGGTCGTCGAGGAAGACGCGGTCGCGGCGGGGCACGTCCCGGCGTCCATCGACAGGGCCCCGATCAGCATCCCACCGCCGGCACCGCGCGCGCCGGAGCTGGTCTCGCGCTACACGTTCGACAAGTTCGTGGTCGGGCCAACCAACCAGTTCGCACATGCGGCAGCCCGGATGGTGGCAGAGGCGCCGGCGTCGCGCTGGAACCCGCTGTTCATCTACGGCGGCGTCGGCCTGGGCAAGACCCACCTCTTGCAGGCGATCGGTCACGAGATCCATCGCCAGCACCCCGAATGGGCGGTGACGTTCATAACCTGCGAGAAGTTCGTGACCGACTTCATCGGTTCGATCCGCCGGTCGCAGGGCACATCGATGGAGGACTTCCGCGCGCGCTACCGGACCGCGCCGGATGTCCTGCTCATCGACGACATCCAGTTCCTGT
>Ga0307280_10000165_pt1 | contig 12319 bp, 10 predicted proteins | sample ER_DNA_119_FD_194479 | JGI IMG/M metagenome (GOLD analysis project Ga0307280, IMG submission 194479) | Bulk soil microbial communities from the East River watershed near Crested Butte, Colorado, United States - ER_DNA_119 | ecosystem: Environmental > Terrestrial > Soil > Floodplain | place...
TGAGATTACGCCGACGACGCTACCACTTGCTCCCGCCGCCACTGAACTGGAGTTTCGCGGCCCTCTTCTTGAATCCGGCTGGAGCGTCAAGTTGAAAGAAGAAATCGCTAGCCAATTTTCCATTGTCTCGACGCCCGATAGTACCGAACGCACATTTCCCCTTTGCATTGGAACAGGCCCGGAGGAAAAAATATTGTTACTCGGCGCCGTGCCGCGTCCTGAAGTTACGCCCCACGCACGTCCAAAAGAACGAGAGAAGCAACCGTAGCCCAGCTATTGGTGTTGCCCGATCACAAGCCAGCGGGAAAGCCTCTCCGCCAAATCCGGGGTAAGATCTACTCTAAACTCAGCACCAGCATCGAGCCGCAACGAATTGCCGTCACCTCGATCAAACAACAGTTGGACGGGATGACGTCCGGGTGAGCTCGCGAGAATTTTGCGGATCTCGCGCAACTCATCCCCCGTCGTCGCCGAGGAAAATTGCAGACGAATCGCAGACTGTGATTTATCTTCCGATCCTTCGGTTGCGCCGTTGGATCTTGCCGCTAGCAGCGGCTTAATTTCCACCGCCGTAGCACGAAGCATTTCGTCGCGTCTGTCCAATGTTGCTTTCAATTCGACAACGCGCCCGGGCACGAGAATATCCGAAACCTTTAGATAAACCTCGTTCCACACGACCACCTCGAGCACGTCCATCAGGTCTTCGAGCCATACAACCGCGAACGGCTTGCCCTCCCTCTTGGTGAATTTTTTTTCCACCTCCACGATCGCTCCACCAATCTTAAATTGCGCGCGATCGTCAAGCTCGCCTAACGAGGCAATTGATCGATAATTTTTTGCCGCAAAAAGATCAGCATACGCATCCAGCGGGTGACCGCTCACGTAGAATCCGAGAAGCTCCTTCTCGAACGAAAGTTTTTCATGCTCGTTCCACGGTTTGATCGATTGCCGCCTCGTTGCTGTGGCAGCGTGCGTTTGCTCATCGAAGAGCGAAACCTGCCCAGCCACCCGATCACGCTGGAGAGCCGCCGAGGATGCAAGCGCATCTTCGATGCACCCGAAGAGCTCTGCGCGATCGCGCCCGGTAAAATCAAACGCGCCGGCCTTGATGAGGCTTTCCAACATTTTGCGATTGGCTACGCGCGAATCGAGCCGGCTGCAGAAATCCTCCGACGAAGAAAACTCCCCGCGTTCGTCGCGCTCCCGGATGGCCATGGCCATCGCTGTTTCGCCGACGTTTTTGATCGCAGCCAAGCCATAACGAATTGCCTTGCAGCCGGGATCGGTGATCCCGGTTCCGGCATAATCGATGCCGGCTACAGTTTCCGGTGTGAATTTCAAACCGCTCTTGTTGATGTCCGGCGGCAGAATTGAAATTCCCATCCGCTTGCATTCACCTACGAAGACCGAAATTTTTTCCGTGTTATTGATTTCGTTACTCAGCAAACCGGCCATGAATTCCACCGGATAATGCGCCTTGAGGAAGGCCGTTTGGTAACTGATCACGCCATACGCCGCGCTGTGACTTTTGTTGAATCCGTAACCGGCAAATTTTTCCAGCAAATCGAAAATGGAGTTCGCTTTTTTCTCAGGGATTTTGTTCGTGCGCGCGCAACCCTCGATGAAGTTTCTGCGCTCTTTCGCCATCTTCTCCTTGTCCTTCTTGCCCATGGCGCGCCGGAGAAGATCGGCTTGCGCAAGAGAGTAGCCGGCAAGTTTGCTCGCGGCAGCCATCACCTGTTCCTGGTAAATCATCACGCCGTAGGTGTCAGCGCAGATGTCCTCAAGCAGCGGATGCAAATATTTTATCGGCGTGATCCCCTTTTTCGCTTTCACGTATTCCGGGATCAGCTCCATCGGGCCGGGCCGGTACAGCGCGATCAACGCGATGATGTCATCGAGCTTTTTGACCTCGAACTGCTTCGAGAGACTGGTCATGCCGCCGGATTCCATCTGGAACAGGCCGATGGTTTCGCCGCGGTTGTAGAGCGCGAAGGCAGCGGCGTCATCCAGCGGAATATCTTTTAGCGAAAAGTTTGGGTCGCGTTTGCGAATCAGCGTCAGCGTATCCTCGATGACAGTCAGTGTTTTCAATCCGAGGAAATCCATCTTCAGGAGTCCCAGATCGTTCAGCGGTCCCATGGCGTACTGGCTGATCACATCGTTGCCTTTTACGTCGTGGCAAAGCGGGATGTAATCGGACAAATCCCGATCTGCGATGACCACGCCTGCCGCGTGCACGCCAGCATTGCGCGACAAACCCTCGAGAAGTTTCGCGTGTTCAAACAGCTGCTGTGTCGGCGGCTCGGTGGCGATCGCGCGCTTCAGCTCCGCGTTTTTTCCCGCTGCTGTTTCGAGCGTAATGTTCAGCTCGTTGGGAATCATCTTTGCGATGCGATCTGCATCGCGATAACTCCACCCCAGCACGCGGGCGACGTCGCGCACGACGCTTTTTGCCTTGAGCTTGCCGAAGGTAATGATCTGTGCGACGCGGCGCTCGCCGTATTTTTGCCGAACGTATTCGAGGACCTCGCCGCGGCGCGCTTCGCAGAAATCCACGTCGATATCCGGAGGCGAAACGCGGTCAGGATTCAAAAACCGCTCGAAAATCAGGCCGAACTGAAGCGGATCGATGTCTGTGATGCCAAGGACAAACGCAACGATCGAGCCCGCAGCTGAACCACGTCCAGGACCCACCGGGATCCCTTTTTCCTTCGCGAAATGAATGAAATCCCAGACGATGAGGAGATAACTTACGAACCCTGTCTTTTCCAGAACGCCGAGCTCGTATTCGAGGCGCCGGGTCAGTTCCGAATCGGCCTTCGCCCGTTCGCCGTAGCGCGCGTGCAAGCCCTGGTTGCAAAGCTCGCGCAAATAGCCTTCCCGCGTTTTTCCGGCCGGCACCGGATATTCCGGATATTTCGAAACCCCAAACTCAAGGTCGAGACGGCAACGTTCGCCAATATGCAGTGTGTTCGCGATCGCCTCCGGAAAGTCGCGGAACACCTCCCGCATTTCGGCCGGTGATTTGAAATATAATTCCGGTAGATAACGCATCCGACTTTCGTCCTGCACCATTTTGCCGGTGCCGATGCAAAGCATTACGTCGTGCGCCTCGTGATCGCTTCGGCGGAGAAAATGCACGTCGTTCGCCGCGACAAGGCCAATACCCAGGTCTCGCGCAATCTCGACGAGCGCCGTATTGCACATTTTTTGCTCTTCCATCCCGTGGTCGTGCAATTCCACGAAAAAATTCGCTGCGCCTAGGATATCCCGATATTCGGCGGCGCTCTGTTTTGCTTTCTCGATGTTGTTTGACTGAATCGCGCTGTTGATCTCGCCGGCAAGACAGCCGCTCAATCCGATCAAACCCGCCGAGCGCGCCGCCAACATCTCCTTGTCGATTCGCGGCGCGTAATGAAACCCATCCAGATGCCCTGCCGTCACCAGCTTCACGAGATTGCGGTAGCCAGTTTCGTTTTCGGCCAACAGCGTGAAGTGATACGCCGATTCTCGCCGCGATGGCGGCCGATCCTTGTGCGATCCCGGTGCCACGTAAACCTCGCAGCCGATGATCGGTTTCACCCCGGCACGCTGCGCTTCCTGGTAGAATTCAATCGCGCCAAATAAATTGCCGTGGTCGGTCATCGCCACGGCAGGCATCCCAAATTCCGCGGCTTTTTTCATCACGTCCTTCATTCGGATACTTCCATCCAGCAGCGAATATTCGGTGTGCAGATGAAGGTGAACGAAAGAGTCGCGGGACATCAGGTTTGAGTATTAAACGTCAAGGAATTTTGGCAAATTTGCCTTGGCGTGGAGTACGCCTTTAAGCGCTGAACCGGAATTGCGACCGGCTATCTCGCCACTTCAACACCTCACTCGGAAGGCGTTCAACCGATCGGATTATTCCACTTCAGGCCTTTAAATCGTGCAAAGTCCACATCAGTGCTTTGCAAAATACAATTGTGCTCAACTGCCATAGCAGCCAGATGCGCGTCGGACACAAGACTGCCGATTGCTTTTCCATCACGAAGCATGACTTGAAAAATCGGCCAATGCTGCTCGCCGGGATGAATCATGCGCACGCACGGCTGATCAAACCAGCTTTGCACCCGTTCGACCGCTTCCCCGAGAGTCAGCGGGCGCCGATGTAACCGAACATTTGTGCCGATGCGAATGAACGCTGTGAGTACCGGCCAGCACAAACATATGGGTTCAGCACCACTGAGCTGTGCATCCCACCAGGTTCGCGCAGCTTGGTGATGTTCTGAAAGACTGTCTTCGGCGTAGAGCAGCAGATTAGCGTCCACCAAAATCATCGGTGGTCTTCTCCCTCAACGCGCGCCAATAACGCCGAAATGTTATCGTAGCTCAACCCCGGGCGTAATCCCAATGGGCGTGATTTGGTGCGATACCGCCTGGCCCGAGGTGGCTTAAGCACTTCATCAAGGCCAATGCGCAAAGCGGTGTTGATGATTTGCTTGAAGGGCTTGTGAAGTTTTGCGGCGCTCTTCTTCGCCTTGGCTGCAACGTCGGGGTCAAGCGTCAAGGTTGTCCTCATGGATACATCATGATGTCTTCGATTAGACTGTCAAGATGTGTTATCCCCGCGCTCGTTCGCGAGGTTAGTGCGGCAGGGCGCTCAATAGCAACATTCCGGATCACGTTTGCCGCCGCATCCACTTCAGAAGGAAACCAGGGCGGCGAAGGTCGGCATCGATCTTTCCTTCCTCAAGCTTTTCCAAAATGAAACACTGCTTGACATTCACGCCGTGCCGTTGCTATGAGAGCGCGTGCTGCGGTTGGCTTTCGATTGGAAGCTCCGCGCGATGCCAAAGTTGCTGACATGAAAAAATTGGAAGCCATCATTAAGCCGTTCAAGCTCGAAGAGGTCAAAGAAGCGCTCGCAGAGCTTGGCATCGAAGGGATGACCGTCACTGAGGTCAAAGGTTTTGGCCGGCAAAAAGGGCACACCGAAATTTACCGGGGAAGCGAATACACGGTGGATTTTCTGCCGAAGGTGAAAGTAGAAGTAGTGATGGCGGACGACTTGATTGAGAAGGCGGTCAATGTCGTTGTGGCTGCCGCCAAGACCGGCAAGATCGGCGACGGGAAGGTGTTCGTGCTCCCGGTCGAACATGCGGTGCGCATCCGCACTGAAGAGATCGGCGAAAAAGCGGTGTGATGCAGAAGTTGATAGTTGAGAGTTGATGGTTGAGGGAACTATCAGGCTCGAGCGCGACTATCATTTGCGAGAAGCTTCACCAACGGGAATCATTGCGGACGAGACTTTCTTATTTCTCTCAACCATCAACTAACAACTTCTGATTATGGCCAAAGACAAAACTCCATCCGACGTCAGCAAAATCATCAAAGACCACGACGTAAAGCTCGTGGATTTCAAATTCACCGATCTGCCAGGAACGTGGCAGCATTTCACGACCACGCTCACCGAGTATAACGAGGACATTTTTACGGACGGACTTGGGTTTGACGGCTCGAGCATTCGTGGATGGAAAGTGATCAACGCCTCGGACATGCTCGTCATTCCAGATCCGGCCACAGCATGGATCGATGTCTTTAACGCCGAACCCACTCTGAGCCTCATTTGTACCATAGTCGATCCGATCACGCGCGAACCGTACGATCGAGATCCGCGCGGTGTTGCCGAAAAAGCAGAGGCGTACCTCAAATCGACCGGAATCGCAGACACGGCGTTCATTGGGCCGGAAGCAGAATTTTTCATCTTTGACGACGTGCGATTTGCCAATAGTGGCAACGCAGCATCATACGTCGTCGACAGCGTCGAAGGACATTGGAACAGCGCGCGGGAGGAATTTCCAAACCTCGGTTACAAGATTCGGGCAAAGGAAGGATATTTTCCTGTCTCGCCGATGGACACGTTGCAGGACATTCGCAACGAAATGTGTTTGGAGCTTGAGAAAGCAGGCGTGGCGATCGAGCGCCAGCATCACGAAGTCGCGACTGCCGGCCAGGCAGAGATCGACATTCGTTACGCGCCTCTCAAACGCATGGGCGACAACATGCAGTACTACAAATACATCCTGCGGAATGTAGGCAAGCGGCACAATAGAACCGTGACGTTCATGCCGAAACCAATCTTCGGAGACAATGGCAGCGGCATGCACACCCACATTTCGCTTTGGAAAGATGAAAAACCGCTTTTCGCCGGGAACGGCTATGCCGGGCTCAGCGATATCGCTCTGTTTTTCATTGGCGGAATCTTGAAACACGCGCCGGCGCTAACGTGCCTGACCAATCCAACCACGAACAGCTACAAACGGCTCGTCCCAGGATTCGAAGCGCCGGTCAATCTCGCCTACTCTGCCCGCAATCGTTCCGCCGCAATTCGAATTCCCACCTACTCACCCAGCCCGAAGGCAAAGCGCATCGAGTTCCGCACGCCCGATGCCGCTGCAAATCCATATCTTGCTTTCTCGGCGATGCTTCTTGCGGGACTCGACGGAGTCCAAAACCGCATGGACCCTGGCGATCCCCTGGACAAAAACCTTTACGAGTTGCCGCCCGAAGAACTCGCTCAAGTCGCCAGCGTGCCCGATTCACTCCGCGGCGCAATTGAAGCGCTCCAGGCTGACCACTCGTTCCTGCTGCGCGGCGACGTCTTCAACGAAAACTTCATCGCCAACTGGATCGACATGAAACAAAAAGAATACGACGCCCTGCGTCTCCGCCCCCACCCTTACGAGTTCGCGATGTACTACGACGTGTAATGATAGGGCGCGGCCGCCAGGCGCGGCGGTGGATACAATCGCAATGACCGTAGGACTCGTGGGCAAGCGCATTGGCTGTGTTTTGTTAGCAGCGACGCTGACGTCATTTCAATCGATACAAGCACAGTCTAGTACGCAAACTATAAGCGCATCGCTACGCGGATTGGCCGCCCGTGCCGATGCGTCTTACAGAAAGGGCGACTACGAGACGGCTATCAAGTTGTATAGTGAGGTAATCCGGCAGCAGCCTAGCCTCGCCGAAGTCTACATAGCTCGTGGGGCCGCGTATCACGCAAACCGCACGCGCGAGAAAGCACTAGCCGATTTTAACCGAGCAATTGAGCTGAATCCGAAGTCCGCTCGGGCATATTGCGACCGTGCCGAGCTTAAAGAGCAGTTGCTGCAGCAGCCCGACGGCGCTTTGGCGGACTACAACGAAGCGATCCGTTTGGCACCAAGCTTTCAGAGAGCTTATTTCAACCGGGGCGCATATTTCATTACCCGACAAGATTACGCGCGCTCTATTGCAGACTTCACTCGCGCGATTCAGCTAGTGCCGAATGATTTATCCGCATATGCCTATCGGGCTTACGCACATCGCCGGCACGGTGATCGCGCACGAGCACTTGTCGACGCGACGACAGCAATAAATCTAAAACCGACGGAGTTTTACTTATGGCGCCCCACGGCTCTCCAGTTGCGGGCGTGGGCCTACAGAACCATCGGGAAACAAGAACTAGCATTGCGGGATCTGCGAGAGGCTGTGCGGCTGATGCCGAACAATCATGCCGCGAATGATAACCTGGCTTGGTCTCTCGCAACGTGTCCAGAAGACCGTTTCCGAAATGGCGCGGGAGCGGTTTCCGCAGCAAAGAAAGGTTGTGAGCTATCGCATTGGAAGGGCGTCGGATGCTACGACACATTGGCTGCAGCTTATGCCGAAGCAGGTGATTTTGACCAGGCAGTCAAGTATGAGAAACAGTCTCTGAGTGATTCTTCGATGGCGCCGAAGGAACGACAAGAACGCGAGAAGCGTCTGGCGCTTTTTCAACAGCGGAAACCGTTTCGTGACGAATTCTGATAAATGAGGCGCGACTTCGAGTTGCTTTGATTACGGTGGCCCGCATATCATGGCGAAATGAAACATGTGCAATTCGTATCTTCGTTCGTCGTATTCAGTTTACTTGTCGGAAATCAACTCGGCCGAGCTGCTGACCCAGCACATCCCGACCAGCCAATGATTCCTCCTGCTGAGGCAATTTCGCGACTCAAGGAGGGCAATAGTCGTTTCACTGCGGGAAACATGCAGCACCCGCACGACTCAAATGATGAGCGAGCGTACATGGCTAAAAACAGCTATGAAAATCCGGGCGGAATTTCTCTGGGAATGACTAGTGAGCAGGCTGCCAAACGACGCATAGAACTGGCCAAGAGTCAGCACCCGTTTGCGATCATCCTTAGTTGTTCCGATTCGCGTGTGCCACCTGAAATCGTCTTTGATGAAGGCCTCGGAGATATCTTCATCGTTCGAGTCGCGGGCAACGTGCTCAACGATGAAGGCTTGGGAAGCATTGAGTATGGTGTCGATGTCTTGGGCGCGCGTCTCATTGTCGTACTTGGCCATCAGAGTTGCGGTGCCGTCGACGCCGCTATGAAGACCGTCGCTGCGAGGGGCAAGGCGCCAGGGCATATTCAGTCACTGGTCACCGCCATCAAGCCCGTAGTGGATGCGACGCCCAAAGGTGACTTGGACACGACGATCAAGGCCAATGTGAAACATGTTGTGGACGCTCTGCGTTCATCGGCGCCAATTCTAAAGGCGAAAGTTGATTCCGGTGACGTACAGGTAATCGGGGGCTATTACGCTTTGGATACTGGGGCCGTTACTTTTCTCGAGGAGAAGTAGACTGGTTCATGGCTGGGTCCAAAGAGAAAAGCGCAGATACAGATCTCACGCCTGCCCAAGAACGTCTTAGCCAGCTCTGGGAAGAGCATGTTCGGTATGAGTTTTCTACGCGCAACACCAATGACACTCTCGCCACGATGGTGGAAGACGCGTACGTCAATCACATACCTGTGTTGACCGGCGGTTCAGGCCACGATGAGTTACGCGAGTTCTACTCGAAACGTTTTATTCCGCAGATGCCGCCGGACACCGAGATGACGCCTGTCTCACGAACAATCGGCGAGGATCAAATAGTGGACGAAATGGTATTCAAGTTCACACACACGATTCCGATGGACTGGATATTGCCGGGTATTCCTCCCACAGGAAAACGCGTGGAGGTTCCGCTAGTCGCAATCGTTCGAGTCAGAGACGGCAAACTGGCTCACGAGCACATCTATTGGGACCAGGCGAGCGTGCTTGTGCAGATCGGATTGCTCGATCCCGCCAGGCTGCCTGTAGTGGGCGTTGAGAGCGCAAAGAAAGTTCTTGATCCCAGTTTACCCGCAAACGAACTGATGAAGCGCGTCGATCGAACACGGTAGTTGCATGTTCGCTGTCATGTTGGAGCTGACCCGCCTGCTGCTGCTGCCAGATTTAGAAGGAAATTTAATTCATGCCCATCGTCGGAAAAGTGGATAGCCTCTGGCGCTATCCCGTCAAGAGCATGCGCGGCCAGGAATTGGAGGAAGCGTTTGCAGGTTACCCGGGAGTTTACGGCGACCGCGTTTTCGCCTTCAAAAGTTCGGCAAGTCCGACAGGATTTCCCTATTTCACAGCGCGCGAGCAGCGAAGACTTCTGCAATATCGACCCCGGTTTCGTCATCCTGATAAAGCTGCGCGGCCCGTGAATTTGACCGAAGCGGACAAACTGGGGGCAGGTCCGCTCTCCGCCGACATTTCAGAACTAATGGTCGATATTGAAACTCCGGATGGAAAAACGCTTGCGATCGATGATTCGGGTCTGATCGATATTCTGCGCAGCGAGATCGACGAGAAGCATCAACTCACATTGATGCGATCGCACCGGGCCATGACCGATTGCCGTCCCGTGTCGATCTTTAGCTTACAGTCAGCGCGGCAACTCTCTGAAGAAACGGAAACGCCGATCGACAAGCGACGTTTCAGAGCAAATGTCTATTTGGATTTGGCCTGTGATAACGGCTTCGCTGAAAACGAATTTGTCGGCCGGTCGTTAAAGATTGGGCCGAAAGTAATCGTCAGAGTTTTGGAGCGTGATGCGCGCTGCGTAATGATCACGCTGGATCCCGATACGTCAGAGAGAACACCAGCGGTACTGAAAAAAGTAGCACAAGCGCATGAGGGCACCGCCGGAGTGTATGGTGCAGTCATTGTCGAAGGCATGCTGCACAAAGGCGACACGGTTGAATTGCTGGATTAGCGGCGAACGGCCTGAGGGCAGGCCGTCTCCAATGTCCGTCGACGCACTCGATGGAGCAGGCCGCCCTCGGCCTGCGATTAAACGCTCGCGGCCCATCGGTTCGCCACGTCAAAATCGCGTTTTGCGCTCTGCGTTTCTTTGCGCGAAAAGACTCGCGGATGCGGAACGACCAAACGATTGAATCCTATGTGCCGGCGCGGTTAGATGCCTTGCCGTGGAGTTCGTGGCATTGGCTCATCGTAGTTTCGCTCGGCGCCACATGGATCCTCGATGGCTTGGAAGTCACACTAGCCGGAGCGTTGGGTGGAGTTTTGACACGTCATGAGACGCTCGGATTGAGCGACGCGCAAGTCGGTGCAACTGCGACGTGTTATTTGGCCGGCGCAGTCGTCGGTGCGCTCCTTTTCGGCTACGGGACCGATCGGTTTGGACGCAAGAAATTGTTTTTCATCACGGTTGCGGTTTATCTGATCGGAACGGCGTTGTCGGGGTTTTCCTGGAATTTTTGGAGCTACGCATTGTTCCGTGCGATGACCGGAGCGGGCATTGGCGGCGAATACGCTGCGATCAATTCAGCGATTGACGAATTGATCCCGGCGCGCGTGCGCGGCCGCGTGGATTTGATCATCAACGGCTCATACTGGGTCGGCGCCGCCATGGGCGCCGCTGCCACGCTCGTGCTGCTTGATACGCGCTTCATTCCGATCTGGCTTGGATGGCGCCTGGCATTCGGAATCGGCGCCGCGCTGGGATTAATCGTTATTTTCTTTCGCCGCTGGATTCCTGAGAGTCCGCGCTGGTTGATGATTCACGGTCGCAATCAGCAGGCGGAAGAAATCGTTGCGGAGGTGGAACGGAAGATTTATGGCGCAAATACTTCGGCGGTCACAGACCGCCGCTACAGTGAGCTGTTTCCCACGCGCATTCGCACTCGCACTCATACGCCCTGGCGCGAGATCTGGAACGCGATTGTGCACGAACATCGACGACGTTCGTTTCTTGGTTTCGTGCTCATGTCAACGCAGGCATTTTTCTATAACGCAATCTTTTTCACCTATGCGCTCGTCTTGATGCGGTTCTACGGCGTGCCGGGAAAAGATGTCGGCGGTTATCTTCTGCCGTTCGCGCTTGGAAATGTGCTCGGCCCGCTGCTGCTCGGGCATCTGTTCGACACGATCGGGCGCAAACAAATGATCACCCTGACGTATGCGCTCGCAGGGATATTGCTCGCGGTGACTGGCTGGCTTTTTCACGCCGGATTGCTCAACGCGCAAACGCAAACACTTGCGTGGACAATTATCTTTTTCGTCGCTTCGGCGGCCGCCAGTTCAGCCTATCTGACGGTGAGCGAAATTTTTCCGGTCGAAATCCGCGGAATGGCGATTGCAATTTTCTTTGCAGTCGGAACTCTGGTCGGCGGCGTCGGCGCGCCGCTGTTGTTCGGTTGGATCATCGGCACGGGATCGAGCACAGCATTATTCATAGGATATTTGGTGGCTGCGGCGTTGATGATTTTTGCGGCGGCGACGGAAGCATGTATTGGCGTGGCCGCAGAGCGACGCTCGCTCGAACACATCGCCGCACCGTTATCGAGCAAGGGACTGTAATCTGTAGCCGCGTCTCTGTGAGGCGCGCTGGGACCTGTGGTGCAAAACACATCGGCGTCGCGCTTCGCACAGCGAAACGGCGATAGTAACACTCGGCGATCAGAGACCGCCGCTAGAGTGAACGGTAAGTTCACGAGTATGAATTGGCCCCGCAGGCGTCAGGTTGCTGCAATAAAGATGGAACGCCTCGACACGGATCATTCCAGCGTCGAATTCAGCATTCGATTGTAAGAATTTCCGGAGCGCTTGAGCGGAGACATCGCGGCAACGCGCGATCGTGATGTGCGGATGCCACGGACGAAGCTCCGGTTCGATGCTGGCGGCCAGCGCCGCTTCCTGCACGCGCTTGTGAATTTGGAACAGGTGCGGGTGCGCTTTGCCGATGCCGATCCAGATAATTTTCGGCGCGCCTTTTGAGGAAAAGACACCAACGCCATTCACGTTTAGAAAGAACGCGCCGAACCCGATCGCTCTGAGTTTTTCCCGCAGCTTGAGTTCAATGTCTTCTGATACGTCCCCAAAAAAACCGAGCGTCAAGTGCATCTGGTCGGCTTGCGTCCAACGCACGCCGCGAATATGCGGATCAAGGTCTGCAAGCAATTGGCGAGTT
>Ga0307280_10000166_pt1 | contig 12241 bp, 10 predicted proteins | sample ER_DNA_119_FD_194479 | JGI IMG/M metagenome (GOLD analysis project Ga0307280, IMG submission 194479) | Bulk soil microbial communities from the East River watershed near Crested Butte, Colorado, United States - ER_DNA_119 | ecosystem: Environmental > Terrestrial > Soil > Floodplain | place...
CGCCAACAACGCGATCCGCGAGCTGGGCGGCGTCTTCGGCGTGGCCGTGCTGGCCTCGGTCTTCGCGCACTACGGCGGCTACGGCACCGGCCAGACCTTCGTCGACGGCCTCGGCCCGGCGCTCTACGTCGGTGCCGGCGTCGTGGCCGCGGGCGCCGTGGCCGCGCTGGGGGTCTCGCGCGTCCGCCGGCCGCAGGAGCAGGACGCTCCGCAGTCGGTGCTAGCGGCTTAGCAGCGCGTAGCCCTCGCGCAGGAAGGGCGTGCGGTCGACGAGGGCGCCGAGCTCGTCCGGCGAGACGGTGCCCTCCTCGGTCACGACGCAGTCGACGAGCGAGGCCGGCGTCAGCTCGAACTCCTCGGCGGTGAGCGGCGGCGCGTCGGCCGGGTCGATCGGCGCCAGCTTGACCACCTCGCAGGCGACCACCATCGGCACGCCGTCGCGGGCCGCCGCCTCGGCGAGGACGCGCGTGCCGGTCTTGTTGCAGAGCGTGCCGTCGTGGAAGACCGTGTCGGCGCCGACGAGCAGCAGCGAAGCCCACTCCAGCCTGGCCGGCGCCTCGTCGTCCTCGACCAGCTCGACTTCGAGCCCGTGGCCGCGCAGGTCGTCGGCGAATGCGCGGCCCTCGTCCTGCGGCGAGGACGCAGTGCAGATGACGCGGTCCGGCGGCGTGTGAAGCAGGGCTTCGCGCACCGTTGCCGAAGCCGAGTGTGTGAGCACGACGGCGTCCTCGAGGCGCTCCCGCAGCTGGATCGCGATTGACGCGCCCGCTCGCCGTCGCCCGTCCACGAGCGACTCCGCCTCCTCGCCGACCAGCCGCTGCAGCTCGGTGACGTCCAACTGCACGTTCGCCGCAGTCGCCGCCAGCAGCCGCCCGACCGCTCCCGCGACCGCGCCGACGCCCGGCCTGCTCCCGGCGAGCTCGCGGCCTGCCGTCACCAGTCGCTCGAGCAGCTCCTCGCCCGAGCCTCCCGGCTCCTTCGCCACCTCGGCGAGCGCTTCGACGGCCCGGCGCGCCATCCAGCTCGCGCCGTGCTCGCGATCGGCTTTCAGCTCCTCGACGCGCTCCGTCAGGATCGACGTCACCGGCGCATTGTACGGGCGGCTCTCGTGAGGCTGCTGGTGCTCGGCGCCCGCCGGACCGGGCTGCTCGCGGCGGCCCGCGCCCGCGGGTGCCATGTGATCGCGGTCGACCGCGACCCCGGCGCTCCGGGGTTCCGGCTGGCCCATCGGCGCGCGATCCTCGAGCCCGACGACGAGCTCGCGCTCGACCGCCTCGCCGACACGGGCCGGATCGACGGCGTCATCGGCACGGGCCAGAGCACCGCGGTCGCTGCCCGCGTCGCGGCGCGCTTCCGTCTCCCGCATCCGATTTCGCCCGAGACCGGCGTGCTCGTCAGCTCGCGTTTGCGCCAGCGGCTTCGCCTGGCCGAGGCCGGGGTGCCGCAGACGCGTTGGGCGATCCTGCGCGGCAACGCTGAGCCGGGCTTCGTGGCCGTGGTCGGCCCGCTTGACCGCAAAGGCCGGCGCCTTGCCGAGGAGGCATCCGCCGGCGCCGAGGTGACAGTCACCGCCTGGTCGAGGGACGGCGTCTTCACGCCGCTGCTCGGCGGCGGCCCCGCAGCGCGGCTCGCGGCTCGCGCGGCCGAGGCCGTTGGGATCGAGCACGGCCTGACCTCGACACGCCTGCGGCTCGGGCTCGAAGGCCCGCGCGTCGTCGAGCTGCGCACCGACGTCAGCGACCGCGAGGCCGAGCTCTGCCGCCTGCTGCTCGGGATCGACGTGCACGCGCTCGCGCTCGACGCCGCTCTCGGGCAGTCCGCCGCAGCCGAGTACGTACGCTTCGGCACGGCCGATGCCCAAGTTGCCTGACGACGGAGGTTTGACGAAATAGCGGCTGTGCCGCCGGAACGCGCTGCTCGCCCCGAGGCCGCGTCCTCAGTCGCGCCCGTACCTTCCAGGTACGAACGCTCCCTGCGTCCTTGCCTCGGAACGACCATCGCGCCCCGGCGGCGAGCGCTATTCCGCCAAATCCTCCTCACGTGAGAAACCGGTACCTCCGGCTCGCCGGGACGCTCGCCGTCACCGGTCTCTGCACCGCGTACCTGATCTGGAAGATCGACCTCTCGCGCACGCTGCACCTGCTGGCGCACGCGCACGTCGGCTACTTCCTGGGCGCGGTCGCGATCATGATCGGGACGGTCTGGCCGATGGCCTGGCGCTGGCAGCAGCTGCTCGACGTGCGCGGGATTCACGAGCGGCTCTCCTGGCTGACGCGCGCCTATTTCGTCGCCTACACGGCCGGACAGCTGCTGCCGACGGCGGTCGGCGGCGATGCGGTGCGGATCTACGAGACCATCCGCCGGCACCCCGGCAAGGGCGGTCCGGTGGCGGGCTCGGTGCTGCTCGAGCGGGCGCTCGGCGGCGCGGCCACGCTGGCCCTGGCCGCGGTTGGCTTCGTGCTCGCCCTCGGCCACTACGACGTCGGCGCCTACCTCTGGATCGAGGGTGCCTTCGTGCTCGCGACGATCGTGCTCGCGGTCGCGCTCTTCTCCCGGCGCGCCCGGCCGCTGCTGGCGAAGGCGGTGCCGCTGCTGCGCCTGCTCCGCGTCGAGCGCCCGATTCGCGCCGCCTACGAGGGCATTCACGCCTACCGCGACCACCCGCAGTTGCTCGTCGGTGTCTTCACGCTCACGCTCGCGGTCCAGACGATCCGGGTGCTGGCGATCTGGCTCGCCGGCCGCGCGGTCGGGGTCGACCTCTCGCCGCGCCCGTACTACGTGATGGGCCCGCTGCTCTTCCTCGTCCTGCTGCTGCCGATCTCGGTGAACGGGATCGCCGTGCGCGAGTCGTTCTTCGTCAGTTTCCTCGGAAACCTCGGCGTCGACGCGGACAAGGCCTTCGCGACCGGCTTCCTCTTCTTCGTGGTGACGCTCTGCCTGTCGGCGCCCGGCGCGGTGCTGCTCGCGTGGCAGAGCCTGCGCGGCTTGACCAGCGCGACGGCTCCCGATGGCTGACGTCTCGGTCGTCGTTGTCACCTTCAACGCGCTGCCGTGGATCGAGCAGGCGCTCGAGAGCGTGCGCGGGAACGAGACGATCGTGGTCGACCACGGCTCGACCGACGGCACGCTCGAGCTGGTGCGGGAGCGCTTTCCCGAGGCGCGGGTGATCGAACAGGAGAACAAGGGCCTCGGCGGTGGCTCGAACGCGGGCATGCGGGTCGCCTCAGGCGACTGGTTCCTGCTCCTCAACTCCGACGCGTGGGCGACCGAGGGCGCGCTGGAGCGGCTGGTCGCCTTTGGCAAGGCCCACCCCGAGGCGGCGGTCGTGGGGCCGAAGCTGCGCTTCCCGGATGGGCGGTTGCAGCGCTCGGTGCGCGGTTTCCCGACCCTCTGGCGCCTCGCGACCGAGTATCTGTTCCTGCGCAAGCTCGCGCCTCGCTCACGCGCCTTCAACGCCTTCTACGGAGACGGCTTCGCGCACGACACGACCTACGAGGCGGAGTTCCTGATGGGCGCGGTCCTGCTCGTGCGGCGCGAGGCCGCCGATACGGTTGGCCTCTTCGACGAGGACTTCTTCATGTTCAGCGAGGAGACGGACTGGCTCTACCGCTTCCGCCAGGCAGGCTGGAAGGTCCTCTTCACCCCTGACGCCGACTTCGTACACGTCGGCGGCGCAACGACGAAGAAGACCTGGGGCCCGATGTTCCGCGAGCAGGTGCGCGGCCACATCCGCTTCCTGGCCAAGCACCGCAGCCGGCGCGAGGCCGAGCGAGCGCGGCGCCTGCTGCTCGTCTCGCTGCGCCTGCGGGGGATCGCCTTCCCCGGCCAGCGGGGCCGCACCTACGCCGACGCCGCGCGCTGGCTCGGCGGCTCGTCGGTCGAGGAGCTGCTGGCCGGATGACCACGGCGGTCGTCGTCGACGTCGGCTGGGTGAACGGCCTCGCGGCCGTGCGCTCGCTCGGGCGCGCCGGCGTGCGGGTGCTCGCGCTCGACCACCGGCCGAGCGCTCTCGGCTTCCGCTCGCGCTATGCCGAGCCCGTGCTGACGCCCGACCCGCAGGACGAAGAGGCGTTCGTCGACTTCCTCGCCGGTCTCGACGTCGAGGGGGCGCCGGTGTTCGCGACCCACGACGAGCCGTTGAACGCGATCGCGCGCGCGGCCGGCCGGCTCGACGGGAAGTTCCTCTACCCGTTCCCGCCCTGGGAGGTGCTCGCTCGGATCCAGACCAAGCGGGGCCAGCTCGAGGCCGCCGAGGCGGCCGGCATCCCGATCCCGCGGACCGCATACCCGGCTTCGGCCGCCGAGGCGCGCGGGGCTGCAGAGGAGCTGGGCTTTCCGGTGCTCGTCAAGCCGTCGTCCACCGAGGGGTTCAAGCGGCGGTTCAAGCGTCAGGCGTTCCGCTGCGACACGGCGGGCGCGGTCGAAGTGGCGTACGCGCAGGCCGAGCCGTACGAGCCGATGGTGCAGGAGGTGATCCCCGGCGGGGACGACGAGCTCTACACGCTCGGCTCCTACCTACGAGCTGACGGCGAGGCGCTCGGCCTCTTCTCCGGCCGCAAGCTGCGGCAGACACCGCCGGGCGTCGGGACGTGCCGCGTCGGCGAGTCGCTCTGGGTGGGCGAGGTCGTCGACCAGAGCCTGAAGCTGCTGCGCGCGCTCTCGTTCCACGGGCTCTCGCAGGTCGAGCTCAAGCGCGACCCGCGCGACGGTGCCTACAAGTTGATGGAGGTCAACCCGCGGCTCTTCCAGTGGCACGGGCTGGCGGCCGCGTGCGGCGTCGACCTGCCGCTGATCGCTTACCGCGACCTGACGGGCGAGCAGGTCGAGCCGGTCTCGGCCAACGGCTCGCACAAACGCTGGGCGATCACCCTGCTGCCGGGCGAGTCGCCTGCGCCGCAGCGGCCCCCGTACGTCGACGCCGTCTTCGCACGCGATGACCTCAAGCCGGCGCTCGTGCAGGTCGCGCGGCTGCTGCGCCGGTGAAGCTGCGCTGGTGGCTGCTCGCGCCGGCAGTGCTGGCGCTTTCCCGGCTGCTGCCGGCCGAGGGCGTCGGCCTCGGCATCCGGCTGGGGGCGGCGACGCTCTGCCTACTGATCCCCGGCGCCCTCGTCGGCCGCGTGCTCGGCGTGCGTGGGCTCGCGGGCGCACTGGCGTGGACGATGGCTGCGATCTTCGTCGCGTCCGCGTTGATGTTCGCGGTGCACTCGTCGCTCTGGCTCGTGCTCGCGCTGCTGCTGGCGACCGCGCTCGTGGCAGCGCCGTTCGCAGCGCGGCGCCGGGGCGAAGTCTCGGTCTGGGCGGTGGGGATGCTCGCGCTCGGGCTCGTGGCCGGGATCTCGCTCTGGTGGGTGTCGCGCTACGACGGCGACGCGTTCTTCCACCTGGCGCGGGTGCAGAAGCTGCTCTCCCTGCACGACCTGTCGCTGCGCTCGCTGGACGAGTTCCGCGACGGCGGCCTGCACCCCGGCTACGCGTTCCCACTCTGGCACGTCGCGGTCGCGGTGATCTCGAAGCTCGCCGGCGTGGGCGCGCCGGCCGTCTTCCTGCACCTGCCGACCGTGCTGCTGCCGCTCTCGTTCGTGCTGGTCTACGAGGCCGGGACGGCGCTCTTCGCCTCGCGCTGGGCGGGGGTCGCGACATCGCTGGCGGAGTTCAGCCTGCTCGGGCTCGCGTCCGGCACAGGCGGCGGCTACACCTCGCTGGCGCTGCCGGCGACGGCCTCGCGCACGCTGCTGCTGCCGGCGCTGCTCGCGCTCGTCTTCATGTACGTGCGCGAGCCGTCCGGCGCCGGCCTCGCCTCGATCGTTGCGGCCTCGACCGCGATGACGCTCGTCCACCCGAGCTACTCGGTGCTGGTCGCCATCGGCCTGGTCGGCTTCCTGCTCGCGCGCGCGCTGCTCGACCGGCGCCACGACGTCAGGCACATCGGTGCCGCCCTGGCGGCGATCGTCGTGCCGGCGGGGCTCGTCGTCGCGTGGCTGCTGCCGATCGTCCGCGAGACTGCCTCGCACAACCCGTCGGGGGTCGAGCTGAACCGGGCCTTCGTCTCGTACGGGAACGAGCTCGAGATCCTCGGCAGGCACAGCTACCGGCTCGCGCCCGAGCTCTACGGCCGCGCAGGCGCGATCGCGGTCGCTGCACTGTTGCTGCTGCCCCTGGCCGTCTTCGCGCACCGTCGGCTATGGGCAGCCTTCGTGCTCGGCGCGATGCTCGCGACCTTCGCCGTCACGCTGCTGCCGTTCGTCTTCCCGCACTTCGCCGATGCGATCTCGCTCTCGCAGGCGCGGCGGATCATCGGCTTCTCGCCGCGGCCGTACGTGCTCGTCGGAGGCGCGCTGGTGCTGGCGGGCTTCCTGCGGCTGGCGCTGCTGCCCGTAGCCCTCGCGGCCGGCATCGCGCTCCAGCTGGCCTACCCCGGCGACTTCGGCTCGCCATACCGCCTCGTGCACGGTCCGTCCGGCGTGCTGACGTGGGTCGTCTTCGGGGCGACGGTCGCCGCGCTGCTCGCGGCCGCGCTCTTCGGCCGCCGCATCCCGCAGGTCCAGGGCTCGCCGCTGGTAGCCGCCGCCGCGATGGCGCTGTTCCTGATCCCGGTCGTCGTGCACGGGTACTCGCACTGGACGGTGGCGCCCAAGTCGAGAGTCGCGTTGCCCCGCGAGCTCGTCGCCGCCGTGCGGCGTGAGGTGCCACGCGGTGACGTGGTCTTCTCCGACCCGCTGACGGCCTACGAGCTCAGCGGCTTCGCGCCGGTCTACATCAACGCCGCGCCGACGACGCACGTCGCGGACACCCGTGCCAACAGGCCGGCCGCGCGCGTCAGGCAAGCCCAGCGCTTCTTCGCCGACCACGGGCCGCTCTCCGTCGCGCGCAGCACGGGCGCGCACTGGCTGCTGGTCGACCGCACGCGCGTAGGGCGCGCGCCCTTCCGCCTGCCGCGTGTGTACTCGGGGTCGCGGTACGTTCTCTACCGCTTGAGATGAAGGTTTTGCTCGTGACCATGTACTTCCCGCCCGCCGGCGGGGGCGGCGTTCAGCGGCCGCTGAAGCTGGCGACGCACCTGCCCGCGCTCGGGATCGAGACGCACGTCCTCGCGCCCGACGACCCGAAGTGGCTGCACCGCGACGACGAGCTGCGCGCGCCGACCCAGGCGTTCGTCCACCGCGCCCGCTACCTCGGGCCCAAAGCGCGGCTGCACTCGGAGGAGCTGCGCTCGCTGGAGGGTCTCGACCTCGCACTGGCCAAGGCGCGGGTGATGGGCAGACGGCTGCTGCTTCCGGACGCGAGCGTCACCTGGGCGCCGACGGCGATTCCGGCCGCCGTGCGGATCGTCAAGAGCGAAGGCATCGACGCGGTGATCACGACCAGCCCGCCGCTGTCGCTGAACCTGATCGGCGCGGCGGTCAAGCGGCTGACGGGCGTCAAGTGGATCGCCGACCAGCGCGACTCCCTCGTCCAGAACGCCGACCGCCGCTTCGACCGCAAGACCGTCCAGGCGAAGGAGAAGGCGCTCGAGAGCGTCGTGCGGCTGGTCGCGAACAGGGCCGACGGAATCGTCGCGGTCTCGGAATCGATCGCGGACGAGATTCGCGCCTACGACCCGGCCGGCCCGGTGCGCGTGATTCCGAACGGGAGCGACTTCGACGACTTCGCCGGGCTCGAGTACCGCCCCGGCGACCGCTTCCGGATCACACACACGGGCAGCTTCTTCGGCAAGCGCAACCCGCGCGCGTTCCTCTCCGCGCTCGCTTCGTCGGGGCTCGAGGACGTGGTCGCCCGCTTCGTCGGCGACTTCCGCTCGGTCGACCGCGAGTGGGTGCAGGAGCTCGACTTGGGCGACCGGCTCGAGCTGCTCGACTACCTGCCGCACCGTCGCGCGCTCGAGCTGCAGCGCGACTCGGAGGCGAACCTGCTGCTGCTGCCCGACGCGGCCGGCCGCGGCAAGGTCGTCCCGAGCGGGAAGATCTTCGAGTACCTCGCGGCCGAGCGGCCGATTCTCGCCGCGGTGCCGACCGACGGCGCCGCCGCCCAGCTCGTCCGCGAGACGGGCGCCGGCGTGGTCGTTGCGCCCGACGACGAGGACGGCCTGCGCGAGGCATTGCTCGGCCTGCATGCGCGCTGGAAGGCCGGCCGCCTGGGTGACGGCTACCTGAGCGAGGAGCAGCGGAAGAAGCTCTCGCGCACCACCCGCGTCGAGGAGCTGGCCGAGCTGCTCTGGAGCCTGGAGTGACGCGCGAGAGCAGGCTCGTCCCGTTCTTCTTCTTCGCCGCCGTGTTCACGTGCACGTTCGCCAAGGTGCAGTGGAGCGCCGGCGGCAACCTCTTCCTGGCCGACCTGACCGCGGGCGGCTTCCTCCTCTTCTACGGGCTCGACCGGCTCGGGCGCGGCAGCCGTCCGACGCCTCGCTCGGTCGCGGTGCTGCTCGTGTTCCTGGCCGCTTTCCTGCTCGTCTACCTGATCGGCTTCTTCAACCTCGAGACCGGCCAGGCGCTCGACCAGTTCGTCAAGGGCCTGACCAAGTGGCTGCTGCACTTCGCCTTCCTGATCGCCGGCGTCGTCTACCTGGCGCGGCGCTCGCTCGACTTCTACTGGCGGACGCTCGCCTGGTTCTTGGGCGGGATCGCGGTCAACGGCGCCTACGGGATCCTGCAGCTGTTCGCGGCGCAGGCCGGCCACAACCTCGACTCGATCGTGCTCGAGCCGCTGACCCACGGCGCGAGCCAGATCAACATCTACGGCGCGGTCAACGGCTCCAGCGTCTACCGGCCGAACGCGCTCACCGGCGACCCGAACCACCTCGCGATCGAGCTGCTGCTGCCGATCCTGATCCTCTCGCCGCTCTACCTGCGACTCGAGCGCGGTCACCGGCTGCGGACGCCGCTCGCGGTGCTGATCGCCTTCCTGCTGCTGGCCGAGCTGGCGACGCTCTCCCGCAGCGGGCTGCTCGGCCTGCTCGTCGGCGCGATCGTGCTGCTGATCCCGTACCGGCACCTCCTCTTCTCGCGGCTTGCGCTGCTGCCGCTCGGCCTCGTGGCGCTGCCGGTCGCCTTCGAGCTCTACCGGCGGCGGCACTTCTTCAGCGTCGTCATCCGCTCGCGGGTCCAGACCGGCGGCAGCTCCACGAGCGCGCACCTCGGCGTCTACGACTTCATCCCGCAGGTGCTGCACCAGCACCCGCTCTTCGGCCTCGGCTTCAATAACTTCTCGGTCTACTACGAGTTCGTCACCGGCAAGACGAACTGGGGCCCGCACTCCTACTACGTGATGCTGATCGTCGAGGGCGGGCTCGTCGGGACGGCGGTGTTCGCGGCCTTCCTCTGGTGGCTGTTTGTGCGGCTCCGCGTGGCCCGGCGGCTCGGAGAGGCGCTCGCCGCCGCCGGCGACCCGCTCGCCGCCCGGCTGCGGCCGCTGGCGTGGGGAATGACGGCCGCGCTCGTCGGGACGATGGCGTCGAACGCCTTCTACCTGACCATCCCGTTCCTCTACTTCTACGTCTTCGTGATGCTGGTGCTGGCGACGCCCGCGGTCTTCTCCAGGCGATGAAAGTCGTGGTGCTGACGACCTCGTACCCGCGCTACGAGGGCGATCCGGCCGGGAACTTCGTCGCCGACGCGGTCGAGCAGCTGCGGGGGCGCGGGGTCGAGGTCGAGGTGGTATCGCCGGCCTCTTTCCGGCACTTCGGGATCGCCTACGGCTCGGGCGTGCTGGGGAACCTGAAGCGCGCGCCGTGGAAGCTGGCGCTCGTGCCCGCGATGATGGCCTCGTTCGCGCGGGCGGCCAGGCGGGCGTCCCGTGACGCCGACCTCGTGCACGCGCACTGGCTGCCCTCGGGCGCGGTCGCGCTCGCGACCGGCAAGCCGTTCGTCGTCCAGCTCTGGGGGACCGACGTCGAGCTGGCTCGGCGCGCGCGCGTCTTCGCCCAGCGTGTCCTTTCGAGGGCGCGGCTCGTCGTCTGTGCCTCGAACGCCCTGGCCGAGGCGGCTCGCGAGCTCGGCGCCGGCGAGGTGCGCGTGATTCCCAGCGCGGTCGAGCTGCCCGAGCGCGTGGCCGAGCCGGCCGAGCCGCCGGAGGTGCTGTTCGTCGGGCGGCTCTCCGCCGAGAAGGGCATCCTCGAGCTCGTGCAGGCCGCCGAGGGAATGAAGCTGACCGTCGCGGGCGACGGCCCGCTGCGCAGCCGCGTGCCCGGGGCGCTCGGGCTCGTGCCGCATCATGAGCTGCCGGCGCTGTACGAGCGCGCCTCGGTGGTGGCCGTGCCGTCGCACCGGGAGGGCTTCGGCGTCGCGTGCGCCGAGGCGATGGCTCACGGCCGGCCGGTGGTGGCGAGCGCGGTCGGCGGGCTGCTCGACCTGGTCGTCGACGGAGAGACCGGGCTGCTCGTGCCGCCGCGCGACGTCGAGGCGCTGCGGGCTGCGCTCGAGCGGCTGCTCGGCGACGCCGATCTGCGCCGCCGGTTGGGCGACGCTGGTCGCGCGCGCATCCGCGAGCGCTTCACCTGGCCGCCGGTCACCGACGCGACGATACGGGCCTACGAGGACGCGCTTGCCGGCTGAGCGGCCCGCAGTCGTGCTCGGCCTGCTCTGGGCCGGGCTCTCGTTCGCGCGCAGCCTCGGCCGCCGCGGCGTGCCCGTGACCGGGATCACGATGCACCCGCACGAGTTCGGCACGCGCTCGCGCTACCTCCGCGAGGTGTCACGCGCCCGGGGCGACGAGGCGGTGCTGAAGGCGCTGCGAGCCCACGCGCAGGGAGACGTCAAGCCGGTCTTGCTGCCCGAGCGCGACGATCACGTCGAGCTCGTGCTCCGTCACTGGGACGAGCTCAGCGAGTCGTTCGAGCTGCCGATGCCCGACGACCCGGACGTCGCCCGCCGGTTGCGGCACAAGGCGACGCTGCCGCTGGAGGCCGAGCGCGCCGGGCTGGACGCCCCGCGGACGGTCGAGGCCGACTCGCTCGAGACCCTTCAAAGCCTGGACCTGCGGCCGCCGTACCTGCTCAAGCCGGTCGAGGGCCAGCACTTCGCCGGGTCGTTCGGCGAGAAGGTGATGGTCGCCCAGGACCGCGATCGGCTCGTGGCTGCGTGGAAACGCGCGCGCGAGCGCGGCTTCGACACGGTCGTCCAGGAGCTCGTCCCGGACTCGGAGAACAAGATCTGGTCGCTGTTCGCCTACCTCGGGCGCAGCGGCCGGCCGCTGGCGACCGTGACCGGCGTGAAGGTGCGCCAGGGACCACTGCACTTCGGCACGAGCGCGGTCTTCCGCACCGCGCCGCAGCGGCGCGTGCGGGAGCTCGGGCTGCAATTGCTGGAGCGTGCGGGCTACAAGGGCTTCGCCCAGGTCGAGTTCGCCTACGACCGCCGCGACGGCGACTTCAAGCTGCTCGAGGTGAACACGCGGGTGCCGATGTGGGCCGGGGTCGCGATGACTCCCCGGTTCGACATGGCACGGATCGCGTACGACGACCTGCTCGGCCGCCCGGAGCCGGAGCCGGTCGACCTGCAGCACGAGCTCTGGTGGTCCTTCTTCGCCAAGGACCTGGCCGTCTCGCTGCGGATGGCGAGGGAGCGCGACTTGACGCCCGGCGCGTTCGTGCGGCCATACCTGCAGCGGCACAAGGTTCGGGGCGTCTTCGCTGCCGACGACCCGCTACCGGCGCTTGGCGTCTTCTCGTACGCCCGCTCGAAGATCGCATGAGGATCGCTCTGCTCGACCCGCCGAGCTTCACCGTGCCCTACGACCACGCCCTCGCTTCGGCCCTCGCGCGGCGAGGCCACGACGTCACGCTCCTGACCGCGCCTTTCACGCACGGCGACGTGCCGGCGCCCGAGGGCTACCGGCGCGAGGAGATTTTCCTGCCGCTCTCCTCGCGGCTTGTCCGGCGCGCGCCTCGTTCACGGGCCCGGCTGGTGCTGAAGGGCCTCGAGTACGCGCCCAGCGCGATACGCCTGCTGCGGCGCGTGCGGACGCTCGATCCGGACGTGGCGCACGTGCAGTGGCTCGCGATCCCGCGCTACGACGTCCACTGGCTGGGGCGCCTACGGTCGCCGCTCGTGCTGACCGCTCACGACGTCCTGCCCCGCCGCGAGGGCAACGCCGCCGCCTGGCGCGAGGCACTTGGGCTGGCGGCCCGGGTGATCGTGCAGTCGGAGCGGGCGATCGAGCAGCTGGTCGAGGCCGGCGTGCCGCGCGAGAAGCTCGTGCGGATCCAGCACCCGGTCTTCGAGAGCGGTCTCGAGGCCACGCCGCCGGG
>Ga0307280_10000168_pt1 | contig 12207 bp, 12 predicted proteins | sample ER_DNA_119_FD_194479 | JGI IMG/M metagenome (GOLD analysis project Ga0307280, IMG submission 194479) | Bulk soil microbial communities from the East River watershed near Crested Butte, Colorado, United States - ER_DNA_119 | ecosystem: Environmental > Terrestrial > Soil > Floodplain | place...
AGCAATGAATATCCGCGGTTCAAATGTCCCCACCGCGTTTGAATCATTCCCACTTTCGGATCGGTAAAGAAATGAACGGTCCGTTTGAGCAGGTCTTTTTCCGGAACAAAATCGGCGTCCAGGATGCAAAGAAATTCGCCTTCCGCAGCAGCGGTTCCGCCCGCCAGGGCGCCTGCCTTAAAGCCGGTCCGATCAGTCCGATGGATCCGCTGGACGTTGAAACCGCGCTGGCGCAATTCCTCAGCACACGCCACGGTAATCTCACATGTCTCATCCGTTGAATCGTCCAGTACCTGGATTTGTAGAAGCTCCTGCGGATAATCGAGTTCGCTCACGGAACGCAGCAGCCGCTCGGCTACGTACATTTCATTGAAAATCGGCAACTGCACCGTCACTTTCGGCAGTTTCTCAAAGTAGCGGGCCGGCACCGGCGGCCGCTTGCGGTTTTTCAAATACAAATAAATGATGAAATAGCGATGGATCCCATAGGCGGACAGCCCGATGAGCACGCTTAAGTAACAAGTCGACCAGATAATATGTCCGATGCTTTCTTGCATGGAGATTGCTATGGCTGCGAATGGATGACGCAGTCAGGCCGACATGATGCTGTTTCCATCAGTTGCGTCAATCCAAAAATCAAACGGTTGCAGGTGAAAACCGCCGTCACATCGTGTTGATTTACAGCAGTCTCTCATCGGTTCGCAATTGCGACGCCAGTCGGTTTGGCGATATCGCTGTTCGCCGGGCACTGTGCGTCTGAAAATCAACTAACTCTCCGCGGCAATTCCTCCTTGCCTGAGACGAGCAGTAGGTTGAGGGTGACTCAGTCGGTTTTTTGCTAAACACCGGCATTTTTATTGGGAAATTTCATGACGAAACGAAGGCGCGAGCGTTTCGAGCGTTCTAAGATCATTATTCCGATTCTGCTGGCGGGGTGGATTCCGTCAGTCCTGACCCTGATCGTTTCCTACACGATCCTGCGCGACACGTTGGAATCACGGATTTTGCGAGATCGGCAAACGCTGGTGCAATTGCTTGGACACGTGGTCAGAACCGATCTCAGTCGCAGCAGCGAAATTATCAACTATTATGAGAGCCTTCCTGAGGTCGCCCGGATTTTCAGTTCGCCAAATCCTGCCCCTGCCGCCCAACAGTGGGTCAACTCCGCTTTCTATTCGCATCCAAACGTTGACGGGATGTTCCTCGCTGGGCCGGATGGCGCTTTGCTCGCATCAATCCCCACCACGCCAGAATTGGTCGGCAAAGATTTTGGGGCGAATTACTGGCGTCAAGAAGCGACTGCATCGGAGCAACCGGTCGTGTCGTCGATTCACCTCAGGTTCTCCGATAACCGCCTTGTAGCCAACATTGTCGCCGCTATTCGCGCTCCTGACAGGACGCTTCTTGGATTCGTTGGCGACTCGGTTCTTATAGAGAGAATTGGCAAGCGATTGTCCGCTATCGAGTTTTCCGATCGTTTCGTTTTCCAAGTCCTCGACCAAAGCGGTGCAGCGCTTTTCTCCAACGAGTTCAAGCCAAATCCGCATACGACCACGCCTGAGAGCAGCGAGTTACTCAACAAAATCGGCCAAAGCAAGAGTGGACACTTCGAGTACCACAATAACCTTTATTCCTTTAGCCGCATCGAATCGACCGGTTGGGTGGCATTAGTCGAGCAACCCCTCTCCGTGGCGTACAAACCAGTTCATGATCTTCTCGGGCGAATGACAGTCTTAACCGCCTGGCTGGTTGTTCTGACGGGTGTTTTCGCGTGGTTGGGTAGCCGGTTCTACGAACGGCAGCTGGAATCAAAGCAGCAACTCGAGCGTGAGGTCATCTTCAACGAGAAAATGCTGGCGAACATGCCTGGCGGGATCGCCCTAGTCGATCCTGTTTCTCGCCGGTTTCTGCATGCCAACGATGCATTTGCCCGGATGGCTGAACGTTTCGGAGAGCTGCCGCCGGGTCGCGACATTACCGAAATCACCTGTGATGATGTAAAGATTGCGCCCCCCGGGGCAGTTGAGCGCGTCCTTAACTTTGGAACGCCGTTTCAACTGGTCGAACATCCGTTGAAAAACAAGTCAGGCGTAACGCATTTCCTCGATATCAACCTGCTGCGACTCCAAGGAGCGAAGGAAACGGTCCAAGGTGTGCTTTATCTGGTGGAAGAGAAGACACGCGATGTCACGCTGCGTCAGGAGTTGATTGCCGCAAACGCAGCAAAGGACCAGTTCCTGGCACAACTATCTCACGAGTTGCGAAGCCCTCTCACGCCCGTGATCGCCATGGTGGGAGAACTCGAAGCCGAAGTGCCGGATTCCAAACCCGTCAAGGAAGCGCTAGAGGTGGTGCGCCGAAATGTCGAATTGGAAGCGCGCCTCATCGACGATTTGCTGGACATCACTCGCATCTCGAAAGGCAAACTCCAACTAAGCTTCGAATCTATTTCCATCCATCAAATCCTCCAGCGCGCTTACGAGATATGCCGTGCCGAAATCGAGGCAAAAAACCTTGAAGTGAACTTTGCACTTCGCGCGGTTCGTACGTACGTCGAAGGCGATCCAGCACGCTTGCAGCAGGTTTTTTGGAACCTGATCAAGAACAGCGTGAAGTTCACCCCGGAAAAAGGCCGCATTGGCATCGAAACTCTGAATCCGACGCCGGACAAGATCGAGGTACGTGTTACCGACACCGGGATTGGCATTGAGGCCGAAACAATCGACAAAATTTTTGACGCGTTTGAACAGGGACAGAGTGATATCACCCGCCGGTTTGGAGGACTTGGGCTTGGTCTGACGATTTCAAAGACGTTGATCGACGCGCACGGCGGACACATTCGCGCCCAAAGCTCCGGAAAAAATCAAGGCGCCATATTTACAGTCGAGCTAAACACCATTGAAAGCCCTATCGAGCGGGATGGGCACGGAGAGGATCGACCACTTGATCGGAAACCGGATATCGCAGTTTTGAGTCACCGGCGCGTCCTGTTGGTAGACGATCATCACGATACATGTCTCGGCATGAAAAGAATGCTGGAACGCCGCGGCTACCAGATCACCATTGCCCACTCCGCTGAGCAGGCGGTGGAGAAAGTCCGTACACAGGAATTCGACTTGCTGATCAGCGACATCGGATTGCCCGATCGCAGCGGCTACGAGTTAATGCGCGAAGTGCGCCTCAACACGCGTTTACCGGGGATCGCTTTAAGCGGTTTCGGCAGCGAACAGGATGTGAACCAAGCCAGAGAAGCAGGGTTCGCTGAACATCTGACGAAGCCGATTAATTTTGAGCGCTTGGAGAAGACGATCCAGAGCTTGCTCTCCTGACTCGCGGGGGTAAACAATGCGGTCCCGCGAATCTGGTTCGCAGCCGCAATCGTCCGATCAGATCCAGTTATTCGACAGCGTGCGCGCCGACCTCTGCCTTAACTTTTCGCTCGTCCGCTTCTTTTAACTGGCGAGAGAGCTTTTCCACGCGTTGCCGCATAATTTTACCCGCCTTGAACTTCACCGTCGCACGCGGCGGAATTACGAAACTGCTACCCGGTTGATTAGGGTTTCGTCCGATCCGCGGTCTGGTAAGGCGTGGGAGGAACACGCCGAAGTTTCTCAACTCAACCGGAATATTGTTCGCCAGGCTATCGGTGATTTTATCGAGGGTCTTTTGCACCACATCGAAGACCTGATGCTGAACCATCCCGGTCTGGTTGCTGATCGACACCACAATGTCGCGCTTGGTTAATTTCGCCATATCTATTTTAGTAATCGTTCCTTGTGACGCTGCCGGTGGCCAAATGAAGCACAAAAAAGCAATTTTTTGAAACCGACATTTCAACGCTTCAGTTGCCAACTTTCGGCGAAGTGCGCTTTCGCCAATCTTCGCGAGCTGGCGGCGCGGCGTAATGCTCCGGAGCAATCTCATGCGCGGTGCGGAAATGGACTTTTGCCACTTCGCGCAGTCCCTGTGGCCCGTTCAGTTCGACTAGCTTTTTTGCAGTCTCTTTCACCCCGGGAGAAACGCCGCGTTCCAATCGCATACCGAGTTCTTTGCCTTTGCGTTCGAGCCAATTGATGAATCCCTCACGCGCGATGATCGATGCCGCCGCCACCGCTATGTCGGACTCCGCTCGTGGCCGTTGCTCAAGGACAATGTTGCGCCCATGTCTCATCAAAGACTCCTTGATTACACGCGCGTCGGCGAACTGGTCCGATAAAGACCGCGGGCAGCCCGGCTTTCGAGCCAGCAAATTCTCAATCACCCGTGCGTGCCCCCATCCGAGAAGCCGGTTCAAATTGGCAAACTTCTCGTACAGCTCGTTGTACTTGACTGGGCCGATCAGAACCATTTCCACCAGACCTTGTGAAGTTTTCCGAATCGTGTCCGCGAGTGCGCGAATCCGTGCGTCAGAGCTGATCCGCTTGCTGTCTACCACGCCGCCGTCGAGAAGCTTGCGCGCGATACCCCGATCGACGTAAACCCCGGATATTACCAAAGGCCCGAAGAAATCGCCTTTCCCGCTCTCGTCCACACCGAAGTGCGGCTCGAACATTTCGGGCGAGTGCACTTCTTCGTAACCGAGCTTCGCTTCGCCCAGAACCTTAGGCTCCAATTCGAATTGCACGAACTCCTCGACGCCCCGGCCCTGCACCAGCACCTTTGGTCCCTTCTCGTAGACCGCCACGCTTAGCTTGTTCTTTTGCGCAAAAAAAATGGTCCATTCTTTGGGCGTGAACTCGAAAGCTGACTCCTCGAGTAAAGCGCGAAGCTTTCCGACCTGCAGTTGCGTCAGCGCGTGCGTGTATGAATTCATTGACGCCACAGACTAACACAGTTGAAAACCAGATCAGAACGAGTTCAGCAATCCCGCTCAAAAAATTCGTGTTAGTCTGTGTGCATCTGTGGCTTCCCAATCGGCCAAATTTCGTCGGCGCCTCTTGAGCTGGTATCGTCGGCATGGGCGCGATCTCCCCTGGCGCCGGACCTGCGATCCGTACGCGGTTCTCGTTTCCGAGTTCATGCTCCAGCAAACGCAGGTCGCCACCGTGATCCCGTATTATCGCAAGTGGCTCCGCACGTTTCCCGATTTCGCCTCACTGGCGTGTGCTTCGGAAAATGAGGTGCTTCGCGCGTGGCAAGGCCTCGGCTATTACGCTCGCGCGCGAAATCTCCACGCCACCGCAAAAGCGGTTATGGAGCGACATGGCGGAAACTTCCCACGGCGGATCGAGCAAATGCGACAACTTTCCGGAATTGGGAAATACACCGCTCACGCAGTGGCCTGCTTTGCATTTAATCGGTCGGTCCCAATCGTCGAGGCGAACACCGGTCGCGTTTTGGCGCGGCTTTTCAATTTGCGCGAATCAATCGATTCCGACCTCGGCCAGCGAACGCTTTGGCAACATGCAGCGAGCTTTCTCCCGAAATCTGATGCCGCAACTTTCAACTCCGCACTTCTCGATCTTGGCGCGCTCATTTGCGCAGCCCGGCAGCCGAAATGCGATGTCTGCCCGGTTAACACGTTTTGCCACGCAAAAGATCCCGCTGCGCTTCCCGTAAGAAATTCGAGACCCGAAACGAAACGACTCATAGAGACGCATGCAATAATCGTAAGTCGCGGCCGGATTTTGCTCGAGCAATCCCGCCGGCGTTGGCGCGGAATGTGGATCTTGCCGCCGCTCGAACCTGACTGCTTGGAGCAGCCTAGACTTAAGCAACAGCCAGTTTACGAGTCCGTGTTTCCATTCACCCATCATCGAGTCACGCTTTCTGTGTATCGTCGCCCTGCTCCAAAGCGAATCGCTCCTGGACAGCAGTGGTGTGGATCGATCGAGGAGGTCGCAATGCCTTCACCCCACCGGCGCGCAGCGCAAAGCTTGATTCAAACGTTCGTTGAACGTTGAATATTTCTCTGCGATAAGCTTTCGACGTATGCGAAGCATGACTGGATACGGTCGTGGCGAGACCGATCACGACGGAACAAAATTTACCGTCGAGCTAAATTCCGTGAACCGGAAACAAAGCGACGTGGTGATCAACTTGCCGCGTGATCTCGTTGAGCTCGAGCCGCGCATTCGCCAGACAATCAATGAAAATATTTCGCGCGGTCGCACTAACGCGACGGTCAGTCTTCACAGCGGCGCGAACGGCGCGCGGAACCTCGCGCTCAATACAGATCTCGCCCGCTCGTATCACGAAGCGATGCGCTCGTTGCAAAAGGAATTGAACGCGCCCGGCGAGATCACCATCGCCACGATCCTGCAAGCGCCGGGCGTGATGCGCTTCCCGGAAGAAGCGCTGAATCCCGAAGATACGTGGCCGGCAGTCGAACGCGCTCTGCGTGACGCGCTGGCAGATCTGATAAAGATGCGGGAACGCGAGGGCAAACATCTGGCCAAGGATTTGATTCACCGTCTCAAAGCAATTCGAAAAAAACTGAAGGAAGTCCGGGCACTGCATCCTGACGTGGTGAAACGATATCGCGCGACCCTGCTAGACCGGATACAAAAAGCCGGCCTGCCGCTGGCTAATGAGGATGAGCGCGTTTTGAAGGAGATTACGTTCTTTGCTGATCGCGCTGATGTTTCGGAAGAGCTGACACGACTTGAGAGTCATCTTGCTCAATTTGCCCATCATTTGCGCAGCAAAGAGCCGGTTGGGCGCACACTGGAATTCATCACGCAGGAGATTTTTCGCGAACTCAACACGCTGGGAGCGAAAGCCAATGACGCTGCAATCTCCCAACGCGTCATCGGCTGCAAAGCCGAACTGGAGAAGATCCGCGAGCAAGTTCAAAATCTTGAGTAACCGATTCAGCCGGCACGGAATTCTCTTCGTCATTTCCGCTCCATCGGGCGCGGGGAAGACCACTGTCGTTCAGGCACTGAGAAAAACCGGGAACTTTTTTTATTCCGTCTCCTGCACGACCCGAGCGCCAAGGGCCGATGAAATTGACGGCATGCATTATCACTTTCTTTCACACGCAGATTTTCTCGCCAAACTGGAAGCACGCAATTTTCTGGAGCACGCGCAGGTGCACGGGGATTATTACGGCACGTTACGAGAGCCTGTGCTGTCGAATCTGAAAAACGGCGTCGACGTCCTGATCGACATCGACACACAAGGAGCCGCCACTATCCGCAATTCTGACGATCCGATCATTCGGCAGGCGTTAGCGGACATTTTCATCATGCCTCCTGACGTTGAAGAGTTGCGGAGGCGATTGATAAAACGCGGAACCGAAACCCCGCAGCAAATCGAGTCGCGTCTTGCCACAGCCCTGCGAGAAATGGAATTATGGCGCGATTACCGTTACACTATCGTCAGCGGTTCAGTCGAAGAAGATCTCGAAAACGTCGGCAACATCATGTCTGCTGAAACGTTCTTGAGCAGGCGGCTGACGCCAAATTGATCGATATGGCTCCGATGGAGAAAAGTTCCAGACGTAAGTTGGAGAAAACCAATCCCCGAAAAGTGGTAAACATTCGCGCTGGCAGGAAATCGGTCGTGCTCGGCGTCACTGGATCGATCGCCGCGTACAAATCCGCAGAGCTTGCGAGTCTGCTGGTCAAACAAGGTCATGAGGTTTTCGTGGTGATGACACATGACGCGACCGAATTTATTTCACCGCTCACGTTGCAAACGCTTTCGAAGAATCCGGTGACCACGAGCTTCTTTGACGAAAAGGAAAGCTGGCGACCGGGGCACATTAATCTTGCGGACCGCGCGAACCTGCTGCTGATCGCGCCCGCAACTGCGCACATAATCGCCGAGCTCGCGCACGGTCTGGCGAGTCATCCACTGGCGGCCATCGCGCTCGCCACCCGCGCACCGATTCTGATCGCGCCGGCGATGAACGGAAAAATGTGGGCGCATCCCGCGACGCAGGAGAACGTGGAAAAACTCAAAGCGCGCGGCGTAGAATTCATCGGTCCGGAAGAAGGAATGCTGGCGTGCGGATACGAAGGGCTCGGCCGTTTGTGGAAAGTGAACGAGATCGCGTTCCGCGCGGAATTTCTTCTTACCCGGCACGACAAACTGATCGCGTGACATTTCTCATCACCGCCGGTCCGACTCGCGAACCGATCGATCCAGTTCGTTACATTTCCAATCGTTCGTCCGGCAAAATGGGCTACGCGATTGCCGAAGCAGCATTGCATGCCGGGCACGAGGTGATTCTAATTTCCGGTCCAGTAAATCTTGCGCCGCCGCGCAACACCAAGTTCATTTCCGTTTCGAGTAGTGACGAAATGTTTGATGCCGTTCATCAACAGGCGGACAGGTCGGACATTTGCGTCCTATGTGCTGCGGTGGCGGATTACAAGCCGGCTGAAGTCTCGCTAGTTAAAATCAAAAAGTGCGCCGCTCAAGTTTCGCTCGAATTAGTTCCCACACGCGACATTCTCCAGTCGTTAGGCCAGCGACAGAGCCGGAAATTTCTTCTCGTTGGATTTGCGGCGGAAACAGATCACCTCGAAGCAAATGCCGCGAAAAAACTGCGCGAAAAGAATTGCGATATCATTGTCGCGAACGATGCGCGCATAGGAATGGAGACCGACGAAAATGAGTTGCTGATTCTGTTTCGTGATGGCGAAATAAAGAAAATTTCACGTGCCTCAAAAACATTTCTCGCGCGCGAGCTGGTGAAAATTTTTTCAAATTCGCAACAAAAACGTTTGACAAAAAAAATGTGATGATTACTGAACGCACATAAGTGAAGTCATTCCCAACTCTTCACAATGCCCCGCGCGTTGCGGATTGAAAGGGGGGAATTAGTCGATGGCAAAGAAAAAAGCAGCAAAGAAAAAAACAGCGAAGAAAAAGAGGCATTAAGCCCGTCGCTGTGTTAACGGCCCCGAATTTCTTCGGGGTCACAAACCTAAATTCAACCCGGGAGGAGAATTTATTTTCCTCCCGGTTTTTTTTCTGCGCGCACATAACGAACCGAATTTGTCATCCTGAGCGGAACGCACCAAAGTCGAAGGATCCGGCAGAATCGACGTGAAGTTTTGCTCCGGGATTCCTCCACTTTGCTCGGAATGACAATTCGGCAGTTGTATTTCCATTGTGCACTTTGTGTTCTTTGTGCGAGCTAATCTCTCCCGATGAAGCCTTACCTCGATGCAGCGGAGAATGCCGCCCGCGCTGCCGGTAAATTATTACGCGAAAATTTTCAGCAGCAGCAGCGCGTCAAGGCTTTCGCGGCGCACGACATCAAACTGGAGATCGATGTTCGGGCGCAGGAATTGATTGGCAAACTGCTTCTCGAAGAATTTCCCGCGCACGCGCTTTACGGCGAAGAAGGGATCGCGGGAGATCAGTCCAGCGATCATCAATGGATTGTCGATCCGCTGGATGGAACGGTGAATTATTTCTACGGCATTCCTCATTTTTGCGTTTCCATTGCCCTGCGCCTGCACAAGGAGATGGTCGTTGGCGTGGTTTACGATCCCATTCGTGGCGAGATGTGGACCGGACAACAAGGCGAGGTTTCGAAATTGAATGGCGCCCCGATCCATGTGAGCGATCGCGCGGATCTCGCCGAAGCCGTTGTCTCAATCGGTCTCGCCAAAACCGGAGAGACGATCAACACGAATTTCCCCCTGCTTCAGCAAATGATTCATCGCGTGCGCAAATGCCGCGTACTCGGCAGCGCGGCGCTCGACATGGCGTACGTGGCGTGCGGACGATTCGACGTATACGTTGAAACGGGAATCAGTTTATGGGACATCGCCGCCGGTTCGCTCCTGGTTGAAAACGCCGGTGGAAGTGTCGATCTTCGCCCGCGCGAGAACATGAAAGACAAATACAGCATCGTCGCGTCAAACGGTCTGATCGATTTGAAACTGTAATGAATGACGAAGCTCGAATGACGAATGACGAAAGAAACACGAATGCCCAAATGACAAACGAGCGGCGGAGAAGCTATTCTAGTAATTCGGATTTCGTAATTCATTCGGCATTCGGCATTCGAGCTTCGGCATTTCTCCCATGATCCGCTCCGGCATCGGTTACGACATCCATCGTTTCGCCGACGGACTGAAATTGATATTAGGCGGCGTCGAGATCGCGCACGCCCGCGGACTGGAGGGACACTCAGACGCCGACGTTCTTTCGCACGCGATTGCCGACGCGTTGCTCGGTGCGATCGGCGCCGGCGATATTGGCCAGCATTTTCCAAACACCGACGAATCGATTCGCGGCATAAACAGCATGGAGATTTTGAAGCGCGTCGGCAATTTGCTCGCAGAGAAAAACGCTCGCGTGGTCAATGTCGATGCGACCGTCATTGCCGAAGCGCCAAAACTCGCCCCGCACGTTCCGGCGATGCGACAAGAAATTGCGGCAGCAATCGGTATGAGCGAATCCGACGTGAGCGTGAAAGCGACGACGAACGAAAAGCTCGGCCCAATCGGGCAAGGCGAAGGCATCGCCGCAATCGCCATCGCCACAGTCGATATACTCGGTAGCGGCGATTGATCTCAATCGCCGTGGCGTTCAGCTGAACCGCCGCTACCGTACTGCACAATGGCGTTGCGATTTTTTAATACCTACTCGCGCGAAATCGAGGAGTTCGAGCCACACGATCAGTCCGCGGATCCGGTCAGAATGTACACGTGCGGGCCGACCGTTTATAGCCGGGCGCACATTGGAAATTTCCGCGCTTACATCTTCGAAGATTTACTTCAGCGCCACTTGGAACTGCGCGGCAACAAGGTGCATCGGGTGATGAACATCACGGATGTGGAGGACAAGACGATTCGCGGCGCGCGCGAGGCCGGCATTCCGCTGCAAGAGTTCACGGAACAATTCAAAGCGGCTTTCTTCGAAGACGCCCACACGTTGCGGATCAAGCGCGCGGACGATTACCCGGCCGCGACCGACCAACGTTACATCGACAGAATGATCGAGATGATCAGTGCGTTGATCTCAAAAGGGCTCGCTTACCAGGCCGATGACAAATCAGTTTACTTTCGCATCAACAAGTTTCCGGATTATGGAAAGCTCGCGCACTTCGATCTCACACAGTTGCAATCGACAGGCCGCGTGAAGCATGACGAATACGACAAGGAACACATCGGCGATTTTGCATTATGGAAGGCTTGGGACGAAGCAGACGGCGACGTGAAATGGGATTCGCCGTGGGGACCGGGTCGTCCCGGCTGGCACATCGAGTGCAGCGCGATGTCCATGGCGTTGCTGGGCGATCAGATCGACATCCACTGTGGCGGCGTCGACAACATTTTCCCGCATCACGAAGCGGAGATCGCGCAAAGCGAAGGCGTGACGGGAAAGAAGTTCGTGCGTTACTGGTTGCATTGCGCGCATTTGCTGGTCGACGGCCAGAAAATGGCAAAGTCGTTAGGCAATTTTTACACCGTCCCGGATATTCTGGCCAAGGGTTACACCGGACGCGAGCTCCGTTACGCGCTTCTGCGTGTGCATTATCGCGTGCCGTTGAATTTCACCTGGGAAGGAATGAACGAGGCCCGCGAGTCGTTAGCCCGGATCGATGACTGGCTGGCGCGGCTAAGACAAACAGCAAAAAGCGGAAACGTCCAACACCCAACACCCAACACCCAACGTCCAACCACTGCTTTTGAAGACGCGCTGGATGACGATCTAAGCATTTCTGCTGCGCTCGGTTTTCTATTCGAATCCATTCGCGAAACCAATCGCGCGATGGATCAAAACGATATGGACGCGGCTTCGGCAACTGCGTGGCTGGATTGGTGGAAACGGATCAACACCGTTCTGGATCTTGAAGCTGATATTGACGTCGTCATTCCGCATGAGCTGGCACAGCTCGCAGAAGAGCGCGAGAACGCGCGGCGCGACAAGAATTGGAAACGGAGCGACGAACTCCGCGCACAGATCTCTGGGCTCGGCTGGGAAGTACGCGACACGAAAGACGGGCCAAAGCTCACGCGCGGCACCGGCCCCGCGTAGCAGTTTTGCTTTTATTGCTCTTCGAACGTGTAATTAAACCGCTCGATCTCCGCAGCAAACCGGTTGCGCACAAATTCGCGAAGTTCGTCATCGTAATATTTTGAGTAATGCTCGCGATTTGAGCGGTTGTATTGCGGCAGAGTTGATGGCGAAATGCCAATCGCCGTGCACACAGCTCGAAAGTCGTCGGCCAGACTTTCGAACCGCATGATGTAATCGACATTGGCGAACGGGTCTTCTTTGCCGTCGTCCAGTCGC
>Ga0307280_10000170_pt1 | contig 12199 bp, 10 predicted proteins | sample ER_DNA_119_FD_194479 | JGI IMG/M metagenome (GOLD analysis project Ga0307280, IMG submission 194479) | Bulk soil microbial communities from the East River watershed near Crested Butte, Colorado, United States - ER_DNA_119 | ecosystem: Environmental > Terrestrial > Soil > Floodplain | place...
TGTAGGGCAGCTCGCCGAGCGGATCGTCGGAGGTCCGGGCGAGGTACTCGAAGAGCCGGCGCTTGATGTGCCAGGACAGCGTCGCGACGGTCAGCGGGTACCAGATACGCACCAGCTGCGTTTCGAGCCAGCTGACGATCCACGGCACGCGCTCGTCCGTCGATTCGACGGTCATCAGCGCATTCCGGACCGGGACCACCGAGCCTTCCGGCACGGCGCGGATCCGCACGGGCAACCGCCCGTCGAGGTTGCGTGCGACATAGCGCCAGCCTTCTTCGGGGAAGGGCAGGCCGTGCGCGGCGAAGAACGCGCCCGCCTCCGTGACGTCGGCGTCCGTCACCCGGTGCGCCAGGTACGCTTCGAGCAGGTACTGGAGGCCGAAGAACACCGTCTCACCGTAGAGCCCGCCGCGGCTCTCGAAGTACCCGAGGAGGCGCGTCGTGCCCGGCGGGTACTGCAGGAAGTGCGACGCCTTGTACGAGTCCGTTCGGAGGATGAGGTTGTCGTTGGGTACGGACATGGGGCTTCTCCCTTCTTTTTCAGATCTCGAAATCGAAACCTTTGCGTCGGAGCGCCTGGTAGCGGCGCTTGTCGAACCGGAAGAGCCGGGCGGCGCGGTGGGGAACGCCGCGCTCTTCGCCCGCCTGGGTCAGAAGCTCCATGGCCAGGAAGCGCTTCCGGAAGTTCCTCTTGTCGAGCGGTCGTCCGAGGATCGCCTCGTACAGGGCCTGAAGCTGCGAGAGCTTGAAGCGCTCGGGCAGCATCTCGAAGCCGATCGGTTGATAGCGGACCTTCGCGCGCAGGCGCTCGAGCGCGACCGCGAGGATCTGGTCGTGGTCGAAGGCGAGGCTGCCCGCGTCCTGCACGGGGAACCAGCGCGCCGCCCGCGCGTCCGTTCCCGACTGCACGCTGTGTTCCGCGAGGTTGACCAGCGCGTAGTACGCGACCGACACGACCCGCCCGCGGGGATCCCGATCGAGCGCGCTGAATGTGTAGAGCTGCTCGAGGAAGACGTCGCCAAGCCCGGTCTCCTCGCGGAGCTCGCGCCGGGCGGCATCGTCCACCGTCTCGTCGATCCGCACGAACCCGCCCGGCAGCGCGAGCGACCCTTCGAAGGGAGCTTCACCGCGCTCGATGAGGAGCGCCCTCAGCGCCGGTCCCCCGGACTCGAACGTGACGCCGAAGACCACGCAGTCGGCCGTGACAGACGGCCTGGGGTAATCGGTCAGCTTCATGGTGTCAAACGTACACTAAGACTTAGTGTACGTCAAACACTATTAAGGCCCGGTGGTTTACGGCACCGCGGTCGTGGCTCGGCCGTGTGCAGGTCAGTGCCGTAGCCACGAGACGGCCGAGAGGAGGTCCGGATCGCGCCAACGCATGCCGACGCCGACGTAGGCGCTCGCGCGCGGGTCGTCGAACACGTCGAGCACGCCCGCCTGGACGTAGACGAACCGCCACTGCGCGCTGCCGCCAGGCGAACGCGTGGTGATTCGCGCAGGTCCGACGGCTTCCAGTTCGTCGCGAGCACCTCGAGCCGGAGGCGGTCGCCGAGTCCACGCAACTCGATGCCGGCGCCGCCGGCGCTATCGACGACACCCGCGGAGACAACCAGCGGGCCGAGTCGCTTGAAGAAACGGGCGGAGATGCCGACCGCGTCCTTCGTCTCGAACGTCGTGACGGTGGTGCCCCCGGCTGTGGTCGTGGTGGTCACCGTCGTGCCCGCGATCGCTGCGACGCCAAGGCCGTACCAGTAGTCGGGCCGCGTCGCGATCTCGACGTCGAGGCCGGCCCGACCGTCACCGGGGCGCCGGGTCGCGAGGAGGCCGAGATCGCAGCGGACCTCCAGGCGGGAAGCGGGCGCCATGAGCTCCTGGACGCCTTCGATCGTCTGCCGAGTTTCCGACTCGGCGCGGGCCGGCGGCCCGGCGACGGCTGTCACGAGCAACGCGGTTGCGACGAGGCGGCGCACGTCGCGATCGTACGCGCACGCGCGGCGCGCCACGATGATCGCCCTCACGCGCTGAAAATCAGACTGCCGATTCGAGCGTGTCGCCGGCTAGTAGCTGGGTCCGACGACACGGTGCCGCTCGCCGCCGACCAGCGACAGGACGAACACCGCCAGCGCGACCATCGCGTTGTTCCAGAAGATGACCGGATCGGCACGGCCGATGATCGCGGTGAAGGCGAACAACCAGATCCCGAGCGCGAGCGTGACGTAGCGGGCCCATTCGTGTCGAATCGCGATTGCGCCGAAGAAGAACAGGGCGGCACCCACGGCTGCGCTGTTGATTTGGTTGGGCCGGGTGTGCGCCAAGGCATTCCCCGAGAACAACACCCAGACAGCCAGCACGAGCACTGCGACGCGCTTCAACATCCCGGTTGACCTTGCTTACGAACGTATTGGCTCCCGCAAGGATCGCAAGGCGCGGTCGGTTCTCGTCGGAGTGGTAACACTTCAAGGGGAAGCGCGGAGAAGCTCAGCATGCTCAACCGGAACCTCCGTCTCGTGAACGTCGGGCTCGGCCTGTGGGTGGTGCTCTCATCGTTGTTCCTGTGGGACCGAGGCAGCGCCATCTCCGTGAACGGCTGGATCACGGGTCTCATCATCATCTTCAGCGCGCTGCTGGCGATCCGCGTGCCGGTCTTCCGCTTCGTCAACGCCGCGGCCGGGGTCTGGCTGATCGCATCGCTGTTCGCGTGGCCGATCTACTCGTCGCCCGCGGTGTGGAACAACGCCATCGTCGGGGCCGCCGTCTCGTTGGTCTCGCTGGTCGGTCCCGAGCACGCCGAAATGATCGCGTCCTGAGAGCGAACCGACAGAATCAACCTCGACGTGGCCTCGCCGCACGGGCGATGGCGAGGCTCGCGCGCGCAGCCTGCGCCAGCGCCGGCAGGTCCAGGGAGCGGGCCGACGCCACCGTCCGCTCGAGCAGTCGCGCGGCGCGCCCCACGTCGGCAGCGTTGCTGCGGTCGACGAGAGCGCTCGCGTGGGCGTGCGCGGCCCATAGCTTCCACGGTCGCGACCCGGCACGGCGGCTCCCGCGGAACGATAGCTTGGTGAGGCGCTGGCGCTCCGCCTCCAAGCCGAGGCCGCGCGCGGCCCGGGCGGCGTGGTAGAGGACGTCTCCCCAGTCGGCGAAGTCGCGGGTCACACGCAGGCCGGCGTGAGTTATCAACCGCCGGTGGATGACGTCCAGCCGCGCGCCGTCGCGGCACGCGATCGCGAGATCGGTCAGGTTCACCAGCGCCGGCAGCAGGTCGCGGTCCGGAGGCAGTGTCGCGATGTCGAGCGTGTCGAGCACCCGGCGCGCGCCTCGTCGGTCGCCGAGGTGCAGGCGCGCCACCGCGGCGACGAGCCGGCTCGGTCGGGCTGGCGCCCCGCGCGTCGAGGCCCGGGTCGCGAGCGCGGCGGCCCATCGAAGCATCGACCGCCGCGGCTTGCCGACCAGCTCCAGCGCCAGGTTCAGCGCGTGCGCCGCGACGATGGCGTCGGCGATCGGGCCGAGGGCTCGATGGCCGACGGGCTGCGCGCGCTCGAGCAATCGCGCGGCGCGCATCACGTGACCCGCCTGGAACCGTCGCGCGGACTCGAGCAGCGTCGCGAACCAGAGGTGGCCGGGATGCGCGATCGTCGCGGCAAGGCGCTGGTGTTGGCGCGCGAGCCGTTCCAGCTCCGCGGTGTGACCGAGCGCGAAGAGGTGTTCCGCGCAGGCGAGCAACGCATCGAGACGGCGTAGCGGGTCGCCGAGTCGCCGGGCAGCGTTCAGGAGACGGCGGGAGGCCTGCAGGCCTTCGACCTGCGCGGCGGCGGCGTCCGAGGCCGAGCCGGCGGTGGTACGAGACGACACCGGACTCGCGCCCGACCTCGGCAGCCGCATGCCGTCGGTCCAGCCCCCGGGCGGATGGTGGCGCTCGGCGACGGATGCGATCTCAACGCGCCAGCGAAACCCTTTCCCGCGCACCGTGACGATGTACTCATGCGGCAGCTCGGGATCCTCCAGGGCGCGTCTCGCGTGCATGATCGCCTGGCCGATCGCCGCGTCGCTGACGACCGTTCCCTGCCACGGGCCCGCGATCAGATCGTGGCGCGTGACCAGGCGTCCGCCGCTTCTCGCCAGAAACAGGATGGTGTCCAGGACGCGCCGACGGACGGGAACGACTTGCCCGCGGCGACGGAGCTCGAAGCGCTCCTCGTCCGCCTCGAAGCGGCCGAACCGCGCGATCATCGGCGCCACGCACCGATCACGGCGTTCGGAACGGCAGCGCGATCGCAGTCGGTAGCAGCAACCGATCGTCCGGCGTCTCGACGCCGAGCTGACCCTGCCGGTTGCTTCCCCAGCACCGCACGGCGCCGTCCCCGGAGGTCGCGCAGCTGTGGTCGGCGCCCAGCGCCAACCTGTCGGGAACGAACCGGTCGCCGAACGCGAGCGCGGCGGACGGCGTCATCAGGGGCACCGTGTCGCCGGTGCCGAGCTGTCCAGCGTCGTTCTCGCCCCAGCACGTGACCTGGCGCGTGGCGAGGAGCGCGCACACGTGCGCCCCACCGCCCGCCGACTGGCCGCGCGCGCCGAGCGCCACCGCGGGAGCCGGGAGCGGGACCAGGTTCGCGCCACCGGTTTCCTCGGGCCGGCATGACCGGGGCGCGCTGGCCTTTCCGATACCCAGCTGTCCGGACCAGTTGTCGCCCCAGCACGCGACCGCGCCGTCGTCGCCCAGCACGCAAATGAACTGGAACCCGCCGGCGGCCGCCACGGCCCTGCGGGTCGCGCCCGCCGCGGTCTTCCCGATGTCGATCCACGGCAGCCCGTTCCCGGTTGTCGATGGATCGTTCGCCAGGCCTCCCAGTCCGGTGCCAATGCCCAGCTCGCAGTAGTCGTTGCTTCCCCAACATTTGAGCCCGCTCTCGCCCGGGCCAGTATCGGCGATGATCGCGCAGAAGCTGTGATAGTCGATCGCCACGATCTGCTCGGCCTCGAGAGGAGCGCCATCGCGGCTGCCGAGGTCGACCTCGCGAAGTGCGTCGCCCATCGTCCCGGGCATCGCGCCGCGCGTGGAGATGTCCCCGTACCCGAGCGCGCCCTGGTAGCTGTCGCCCCAGCACTTCACGCTCCCGCCGTCGAGGAGCGCGCAAGTCGCGGAGCTCGCGGCCGCGATGGCCACGGCCCGGCGGCCGACGCCGAGGTCGACGACCGGCAGCCCGTCGCCCATGGCGGCGACACCATCGCCGCGATTGGCGGTGTCACCCACGCCCAGCTGTCCCCAGGTGTTGAGGCCCCAGCACTTGACGCCACCGTCCTCGAGGATGGCGCAGGTGTGTTCCAGTCCCGCGAAGATCCCGAGGGCCCGCCGGTTCGTCCCCAGGTCGACGCGGCCGTCCGGCAGCGCCACGCCGGGCGCCGAGCGCCCGAGCTGTCCACTGTGGTTGTCGCCCCAGCAGCCCACCGCCCCCTGCGGAGAGATCGCACACGTGTGGCCTTCTCCGGTTGCCAGGAACGGGAGGCGGGACGACGAATCGGGCCTGGCGGGGGGCGGAACACACGCGAGACCGATCCCCGCAAGCGCGGGTGCAAGGAGCGTCCAGCGTGGAATGGCCACGCATCGATGCTGCGCGTGTGCTCGAGCAGGCACCGTGAGCGTTTCGTGATTTCGCGCGGCGCTCTGTAAAGCCAGCTAAGGTTCACGCATGCGCAAGATCGTCGCGCTCAGCATGAAGCCGGGCGATGGCGCCGTGAAGATGGGCGCGTCCGTCCAGCTGAACCTGCTCGCGCAGACGGGGACCGCGGGCGCCGACCTCATACCCGGCACGATGGCGACCTGGTCCAGCTCCGATAACGGCGTCGCCGACGTGAACGGTCAGGGCCGGCTGACGCCGCGGGCGCCAGGCTCGGTCACGATCACCGCGACGTACGCCGAGCAAAAGGCCACGGGCGTCTTCACCGTGGTCGACTGAATCGGGGGTGCGTCGTTCGCAAATAGATTCGGCGGCAGCTACGGGCAGCAGTACCCGTCCGTCGCGTCGCCGACGATGCGGATCACGCAGGGAGATGGGAGCGACGCCAAGAAACAGGTGAAGTAGTGCGGCGTCGTGCCGCTGCACGTGCCGTCGAGCTGCGGGATCGCCGTGCACGTCTCGGCATCGCTGTTGATGCCGCCGTCGTTGCAGACGCGCGCCGGGCAGGCGGCGCCCATCGGCAGGCACAGCCCGCAGGCCGCCTTGCAGCAGTATTGACCCGCGCCGCAGACGTTCGGGCCGCAGGCCTGGCCGCCGCCGGCTCCCCCTGTCGCGCCGCCGCGCCCGCCGCTTCCGTCAGTCCCGGCCATGCCACCGCTCCCGCCGCCTGTCGCGCCGGCACTCCCCGCCGATCCGCCGCCGCGCCCGCCTGTCGCGCCGCCGCGCCCGCCGCTTCCGTTGGTCCCCGCCGTGGCCCCTGCCGCGCCTCCTCGAGCACCGCCTCCGTCCGTTCCCGCAGCGGCCCCCGCCGCGCCGCTCGTTCCCGCGGCGCCCGTCGTTCCCGCCGCGCCGCTCGTTCCCGCGGCGCCCGTCGTTCCCGCAGCGCCGCTCGTACCCGCGGCGCCCGTCGTTCCCGCAGCGCCCGTCATGCCGCCACCGCCGCCGGTCCCCACCGTCGCGCCGCCGCGACCCGCGCCACCGCTCATTCCGGCGGTGGCGCCGCCGCGACCCGCGGTGCCCCCGGTGGTCCCCGCGCTCGCTCCGCCCTTACCGCCCACGCCCGTGCCAGCGTTGGTGCCGCTCGAGCCGCAGCCGGCGGCGAACGTGGTGAGCGCTGCGCCCAGAACCAAGAGAAGAGAACCTTTCATGTTCACCGCGAGCTCCGAGGACCATGGTATCGGAGCCGGCGGCGCAGGCCAAACCTCGCGTCAGGGCGCGGTGAATTTCGTCAGGGATTGGCGAGCGTCGCCCAGTTGTTGGGCGCGCTCTGGCCGTTCGTCACGCCCGTCATGATTGCGCTGACGATCGTTGGAAACGTCTGAGCGCCGGTGGTCCTGTTGAAGAGCCCGTACGAACCGCTACCCGACCCTCCGTTGTCCCACCAGAGGGGAACCATGCCGGCCGTCGTCACGTCCTGAGAGTAGGCCAGCGCGTGGGCGACTCGATTGGTCGTCGCTTGAGCCCCCTGCGATCCCCATTCGCCGATGACGATGGGCTGAGTGGGCAACCAGACCCGGAGCTCCTGCGCGATGGAGTTTTGCATGCTCGTGTAGTCGTCGGCGCTTCCCCACGCGTAACGGGTTTCGCTCAGGCCGAAATTCGTCGGGTAGTAGGTGTGGATCGATATCAGGAGATTGGGATCGCCGATGATGGATGCGTTCAGCATCGACTGGATCCCGTCCTGGAGCGGACTGGCGCCGACCGGCTGGATCATGATGAGGCGTGTCGCGTTGGCTCCGCCGGTGCCGCGGATCGCGTTCACGCACGCCTCGAGGTACATGTTGAGGTCCGTTTGCGTCGCGGCGTCGTTGCCATTGACGTTGTGAGGCTCGTTGAAGCACTCGAGCATCAGGTGGCTGTCGAAGGACTTGAAGGCCGTGGCGATCTGCGTCCACACCGCCTTGACCTCGGCTGCGACGGTCGCGGCAGCAGCGGTGGTCTCGGGAAACGTGATCCACTGGCCGTCGGCATCGTGGTGCGTGTTCACGAAGACGAACATGCCTTCGTCGACGGCCCACTGCGCCGTGCGCGTCACCTTGGCCATCCACGCCGCGTCGATCGTGTACGCCGGCGCCGCGCCGAGGTGATTCGTCCAGGTCACGGGAATTCTGAGCGTGTTGAACCCCGCCGCGTGCACCGCCCTGATCAGGGTCTGGTTGGGGGTGGGGTTGCCCCAGCTGGTCTCGTTGGGCGTGGCATCGAACGAGTTGCCCAGGTTCCAGCCCGGCGGCATCGAATTCAATATTGGCTGCGCGGGCGGCCGCCCCGTCGTTGCGCCTGAGCCGTCGCGTCCCGCGCCGCCGCCGGTGCCCGCGCTGCCGCCGCCGGTCGTGCCGCCGCGTCCCGCGCTGCCGCCACCAGTGCCAGCGCTACCGCCGTTTCCCGCGGCGATCTGGCCGGCGCCGCCGCCCGTGCCTTGCACCGCACCGCCGCTTCCCCCGGCGCCACCCGCTGGCCCGGCGCCGCACCCTGACCCTGCAACGGAGAGGAAGGCGGCGCCCACCAGCGCGGCCAGCGGCGGGCGACAAGCAACGGGAATTACGCGATCGAGCACATCGGACCTCCGGGCATAGGCTAGGGGAGTGTGACGTTGAAGTGGCGCGGACGGCCAGAGACGGTTCACGCTTCTCGGGGGTCAGGCGATCCCGACGACTGCCACCAGCCGCGCCGGCCCTACGCCAGAAGCATTTCCAGCGTCTCGCGGTCCAGCTTCTGCAGGGCGCTGCCGTCGGCGGCGATGATCGAGGCGGCGAGATCGCGCTTGGTCTCCTGCAGGGCCGCGACCTTCTCCTCGACGGTGTCACGACACAGGAGGCGGTAGACGAACACGCGCTTGCTCTGTCCGATCCGGTGGGCGCGGTCCACCGCCTGCGCTTCGACGGCGGGGTTCCACCACGGGTCCAGGATGAAGACATAGTCGGCGGCCGTCAGGTTCAGGCCGACGCCGCCGGCCTTCAGGCTGAGCAGGAACAGCGGGCAGGCGTCGTCGGTCTGGAAGCGGGCGACGCGTGCCTGTCGATCCTGCGTCTGGCCGTCCAGGTACTCGTACGGCACCTTGGCCGCGTCCAGTCGGTCGCGCACCAGGCCAAGGAAGCTCGTGAACTGCGAGAACACCAAGGCCTTGTGGCCCTCCCGCTGGATCTCTTCGAGACGCGCCAGCAGCACGTCCATCTTCCCGCTGCCCCGTGCCGTGTACTTCTGGTCGACCAGACCGGGGTGGCAGGCGACCTGCCGCAGGCGCAGCAGCGCCTCCAGCACCTGGATCTTCGACTTGCCGAGACCGTCCTTCGCGATCTTGCCGAGCAGGCTGCCGCGGTAGTGGGTGCGCAGCTCGTCGTAGAGGCGGTGCTGCTCCGGCTCCATCTCGCAAAGGATGGTCTCCTCGTGTTTTCGAGGCAGCTCGGGCGCGACTTCTTCCTTGGTGCGCCGCAAGATGAAGGGTCGAAGCGCGCGCGCCAGCGACGCCACCGTCTCCGGTTCCAGCCGTCTCGCGCCCGACGCGGCGCCAAACGCGCGCGCCGTGCCCAGCATGCCGGGGTTCAGGAATTCGATCAGCGACCACAGCTCGCCCAGATGGTTTTCGATCGGCGTGCCGGAGAGCGCGAGACGATGGTCCCCGCGTAGCAGCCGCGCCGCCTTCGCCGATTCGGAGTCGGCGTTCTTGATGGCCTGCGCCTCGTCGAGGATGACGTAGTCCGCCTCGATCTCGCGCAGGAAGACGGCGTCCTTGCGGAGCACGCCGTAGGTCGTGACCAGGAGGTCGACGCCCGCGAGGCTGCGTCGCAGCGCGGTCGCGCTCGCGGCGCGCTCGGGGCCGACGTGGGCGAGGACGCGCAGCTTCGGTGCGAAGCGGGCCGCCTCCTGCTCCCAGTTCCAGACCAGCGACTTCGGCACCACCACGATGGACGGCCGCGAATTTCGGCGCGGCCGCCCGGCCAGCATCGCCAGCACCTGGATCGTCTTGCCGAGGCCCATGTCATCCGCCAGACATCCGCCGAACCCGAACTGGCGCAAGAAGGACAACCAGCCGAGGCCGGCCTCCTGATACGGGCGCAGCTGTCCCCGAAACGTTCGTGGCGCCTTCGCCGCGCTGACGCCGGCGAACTCGCGAAGCTGAGCGCGCGCCTTGGCGAACTGCGCGTCGATCGAGACCTCGGGCTGCGACGCGAGCAGAGCGTCCAGCAGGCCCGCCTGCGCCGGCCGGAAGCGGAGGCGGTCCCCCTCGACCGCGCCCATCTCGGCCAGCGGCGCATACTTCTTCAGCCACGCCTCGGGCAGCATGCCGAAGGTGCCGTCACCGAGGCGGACCATGGTCTCGCCTCGTCGCAGCGCACGTAACAGCTCGGGCAGCGTCGCCGAAACGCCGTCGAAGTCGATCTCGCCGTCTAGATCGAACCAGTCGACCCCGCTCGTGACCGAAAGCGTGATGTTCCCCGCTTGCCGGTACAACTTGCCCTCGGCCTCCACGCGCCACCCGGCGTCCAGCAGTGTCCGGACTGCCCCGGCCAGACGCGCGCGGGCGACGTCGTAGCGTCCAAAGACGATGCCCTCTCCCGGGTGTGCCGGCGCGCGCTGGAACCCGGCCTCCAGCACCTTGGCAGCGGCCGCCGTCTCGGCGTCACGATCCCGCCTGATCAGGCGGCGATCCGACACGCTGGCGATCACGTTCCGCGGGTCGGCGAGGGCGATCGGCGCCCCGTCGTAGCGAAATGACAGCTCGGCGGTCGGACGATCGGACGCCACGCCCCAGGCGACCGCGCGCGGCGCGGGCGGTCCGATCTTGAGGTGCGGTGCTGGCGTCCCGGCGCGCTCTTCGAGCGACAGGTCCTCGGGGAGCGCCAGCCGCGGGAGCGTGCGCTGGGCGTAGAGGCGCGCCAGGAACGCTTCCTCGTCGGCGGCAGGCAGCGTGACATTCCCGTCGGCGCGCAGCGAAGTCAGCATCGCGAACGCGTCGAAGTGGCGCAGCCGGCCGACCCTGTGCTCGAACAGCACCCAGCCCGAGGTCGTCACCAGCAGGGGGGCTGACAAGGGAAGGCTCTCCGCGCCCCGCTGGAGGAACCCGGAGATCTCGCTGTCCGCTCCCGCGTCGTCGCGAGAAAGCGCGAGGACGAACTCCCACGGCGGATCGCCGTCGTACGCGGCGGGCACCAACACGCCCTTCGGCTCTCGCCGCATGAAAAGGCGGCCGGTCTCCGCCAGCAGGGGCATGAGCTCGCCGGCCATCGCGGTCGGGATTCGGGCCTCGGACGTGAACCGACGCTCGTACCCGTAACCATATCCGTGTGCGTAGGCGTACGGTTGGTAGCCAGAAGCGGCGCTTCCCGTCAGCGTCGCCGCCGCCTGAAAAAGGGGCAGCGCCCGACGGTCGCGCGCATCTGGCAACAGCTCGAGGGCATCGACGGGCACCGCCGCCGCCTTGTCCTTTGCGAAGCCGCCCTTCTTCAGCAGCGCCCGCGTCCGCAGCGAGACCGTCAGGTCGCCGTTGTGGCGGGTCTTGTCCACTTCGACGACGTAGAGAATCTCCGCGGCCGGGACCGACACGGGTGGCGACCGGAGCGCCGAATGGCCGCTGCCACTGGGGAAGAACAAGCTCTCCCACTCGGGGGCCCGGGACCTCGGTTGCGGCGGCGGATGCCTCTCGCCGCGTGAGCGCAAGGGCAGCGGAGATCCGGGAGGCTGGCGCAGGGCGACGCTCGAAGGAGTCGCCGAGGTCACTTCGTGGTCATCGTCATCGTCGTCGTCGTCATCTTTGTCCTTGTCTTCGTCGTCGTCGAGTGGCACGTCGAGCCTGACCTTGGTCCGCAACGGGATCGCGGCAAGCAACTGTCGCTCATCCGCCTCCAGCGCCGTCGCCCAAAGGTGCTTGCACGGCCCGTCAATCTCGAACGCGGGGCAGGAGCAGGAGAGTACCAGGGCGCGGTCGTCGACCTCGATGCGAACGTCATAGCGTTCGGTGCCTCTCGCGATCGCCCGGATCGCCGTCGCGGACGCCTGCTTGATCGTCACCGCGCCGGCGCGCTGGCACACCTCCCCACGCCGACGAACCGGTTCCGAGAACCGCCTGGCGAGGTCGTCGATCTGCATGCGGACAGTGTTGCTAGCACGTCGGCAGGCACGCCGAGCGACCCTTGTTATGCTCGCCCGCATGAACGTTCGGGGCGTTCGGCTGGTCGTCGTGCTCGCTTCGATCGGCTTGCTCAGCAGCGGGTGCGCCGAGCATCTGCCCTTGCCGCCGACGCCGGCCGACATCGCGCGGATCAACGAGGCGGCCCGCGACGAAAATGGCTACCTCCGGATTGAATACGTGGAGCCGATCCCGCCGGAGCGGCTCCGGATCGTCCGGCCGAGCGCCATCGAATCGTTCGACGAGGGTTACGTCAGCTTTCGCACCGCGGCGGGTGACGTGAGCGTGCTCCGGTTGGATCGGCAATCGCCCGCGCTATCTCCGGCGGCCGCTTCATGGCAGCAGGCTGGCGCGCCACGTTTCCCAGAAGAGCTGATCTTCCAGCAGGCGGTCCGGCACTG
>Ga0307280_10000171_pt1 | contig 12195 bp, 12 predicted proteins | sample ER_DNA_119_FD_194479 | JGI IMG/M metagenome (GOLD analysis project Ga0307280, IMG submission 194479) | Bulk soil microbial communities from the East River watershed near Crested Butte, Colorado, United States - ER_DNA_119 | ecosystem: Environmental > Terrestrial > Soil > Floodplain | place...
TCCAGGACGGCAAGGCGCTGCCGCCGATCGCGATCGCCGCCGGCGAACCGATCGCGCCGATCGTGTCGCTCGACGGCCGCCACGTCGCGATCTCGCGCGGCGTCGCCGAGCACCCCGTGATCGAGCTGTTCGATATCGCGCGCGCCGGAAGCACCGCGGCCTCCACGAAGCTCGCGCCGCTCGCCATGAAGTTTCATCCGCCCTACGCCGTCATCGGCCCGCGCCTCTACTTCGTCGCGGAGGACGAAGGTATGAGCGGGCCCAACAACGGCACGATCTTTCTACGGCGGCTGGTGGCGCTCGACGGGGCCAGCGGGCGCGTGAGCTGGCTGCACCCGCTCACCGCCCGGTTCCTCCCCGCGCCCACGCCGGGCGCGCGCTGACCGATGCCGACCGCGTCACGCGGGCGCCGCGCCCAGCCCGCCCGGCAGCGATTCCAGCAGGCGCATGATGCGTTCGTCGATGGGCGCGCCGGCGGGCGCGTTCACCAGCACCATCTCCAGGTAGGCGCGGCATCCGTCGAGGAGCAGCCCGCGCGAGATCAGCGCCTCGACGAACGCGGTGTCGTCGCGGACGCCGAGAAACCGAACGTTGGCGCCGCGCTGATTGAGGACATCGAGCAGCTCTTCCAGATCCTCGTCGCGCCCATGCGCGAGCGCGTAGACGCCGTCATAGTTCGCGACCTTGCAGTCGAGGTGGGGATCCGTCCCTTCCTGGTAGCGTTCGCGGAAGACCTCGTACGTCTCCCAGTCACCAGCCCGGCCCGCGGCGACGAGCACGAACACGAGGTTCCATTGTTCGCGGAAGGCGGCCGCGATATCGCTCCGCTCGACCGGCGCCGGCGGCGCGATCCCGAGCAGTGGCGCGAAGTACGTCTTCAGCCGGTCGTAGTCGACGTGCTCCAGCGCGTAGCAGACGTTCTCGTAATAGAAACCGGTCCGGTGGCGCGCCTCCACGTGCTCCAGCAGGTCCGCGGCGTGGCGCAGGTAGTCGACGGGCGGCGGTTTCTCGAAACGGAGACCGAGCGACCACAGCACGCCCTTGACGTAATTGGCCAGCGACGGGTCGGGGATCGCGATCTGCGCCTCCACGCGCGCGAGCGCGCTGGGCGGGACGCGCACCAGCCCGATCGCGTGCAGGTTCGGATCCGACTGGGTCGTGAACCAGGTCGGATCGTGCGACGCCACGCGCGCCAGCGCCGTCGCCCACCGCACCTCGCTCTCCCCGCCTTCGCGGGGCCGGACCTCCTCGCAGACGCGCAGGCACCAGTAGGGATCGGCCGGGTCGTGGCGGTGCCGCTCGAGGACGTAATCGCGTCTGGAGAACGCCACGCCGCCCGTCGCCATGTTTCGATCTTAAGTCCGCGTGAGCGCGCCGGCAGCCGCGATCGCCGCGGCGGCCGCCTCGGCGTCGATCCCGATCTGCCGCAACAGCCCCGTTGCCGGCTGGGTGTAGCCGACGAAGAACAGATTCGGCTGCGCGCCGCCGCCCTGCCAGTCGCGGGGAACTCCCTGATCGTCGAGCACGCCGGCCACGTCCAGGATCTCCCCGAGCGCGGGGCGATACCCGGTGGCCAGCACGACCGCATCGAAGTCAGCCACCGTGTCGTCGGCGAATGCCGCCCCCGATTCTGTGAAGCGGGCGACCGCCGGCTTGACCGCGATGTCGCCGCGCTTGATCGCCGCGATCGTGCCGACGTCGATGATCGGGATGCGCCGCCGCTGCTCGATCGAGGTGAGCGGCCCGAACGCCGGCCGTGGCAGGCCGTAGCGCGCGAGGTTTCCGAACGCCAGCCGCGACACCAGCCGCCCGATGGCGTCGCGCAGCTTCAGTGGTAGTCGCCGCATGCGGATCGCGGTCAGCTGTATGGGCAGGCCGAGGAAGTCGCGGGGCACGATGTTGACGGGCGAACGCAACGCCAGGGTCGGGCGCGCCCCATGTTCGGCGAGATCGAGCGCGATCTCCGCGCCGGTGTTGCCGGCGCCGACGACCAGGACCCGCTGACCCGCGAACCGCTCCGCGTTGCCGTAGTCCCGGGAATGGAGGACGGCGCCGCGAAAGCGCTCCTGGTCGGGCAGGCGTTCCGGGTTCGGGAGCCGGTTGAGACCGGCGGCCATCACCACGGCGCGCGCCCGGTACGTCGCGCGCGTGCTCTCGACGACGAGGCCGCCGTCCTCGGCCCGCACGCGGCGGACGGCCTCGCCCGTGCGCGGCGCGATCGCGAACCGGGCCGCGTACGCCTCCAGGTACGCGACCACATCGGCTCGTGACGGATAGCGCGGCAGGTCGCGGGCGAACGGCAGCCCGGGCATGTGCGACTGCTGCTTCACGGTGTGCAGGTGCAGCCGGTCGTAGTGGCGGCGCCACGAATTCGCCAGCGAAGGTCCGGCCTCCAGCACCAGCGCCTCGATGCCCCGCCGTTTCAGGCACGCGGCGCTCGCCAGGCCGGCGGGGCCCGCGCCCACGACCAGCGCGGGCAGCAGCGCGCTCGGCGTGTCTGTGGCTCCAACCGGCGCGGTCGACATCGCGTGGATCATAGCCGGGCGGGATCTCGTTCGGTATTGTGCGGCGGCCGGTCGGGACGTAGATCGTCCCCATGACACACCTCATGCATCGGCTGATCGGGGCGGGCTTCATCTTGGTGGTCTGCGCCGGCGCTGCCGACGCCGCCGACAAACCTGCCGCGGCGCTCGACACCGCCGCGATCGAACGGCTCACGGGCGCGAAGGGCACGCTGGACGCAAAGGAAGGCGTATTCAAGGTTTCGGTGCCGCGCGCCGACATCGCCGTGACCGTGGGCGGCGCCCGGATGACGCCGCCGCTGGGGCTGACGGCGTGGGCGGCGTTCACGAAGGCCGGCACGCACACGATGGTGATGGGCGACATCGTTCTGCTCGAGGATCAGGTGAACCCCGTCATGAGCGCGGCGCTCGACGCCGGTCTCGACGTCACCGCGCTTCACAATCACTTCTTCTGGGACACGCCGAAGGTGATGTTCATGCACGTGGGCGGCATGGGCGACGAGGCAGCGCTGGCGACCGGTATCGGGAAGGTGTTCGCGCGACTCAAGGAGACCAGCGGCGGCAAGGGCGAGGTGCTGCGCGCCGACGTCGATCCCGCGAAGACGACGCTGAAGCCGGAAACGATCCAGGCCGTGCTGCGCTACAAGGGCGATCTGAAGGACGGCGTCTACAAGGTGGTCATTGGACGGTCGACGAAGATGGGCGGCCACACCGTCGGCAAGGCGATGGGCGTCAACACCTGGGCCGCGTTCGCCGGCAGCGACGAAAAGGCGATCGTCGACGGTGACTTCGCGATGCTGGAATCGGAGCTACAACCGGTGTTGAAGGCGATGCGGGGCGGCGGCATCGACGTCGTCGCGATCCACAACCACATGACGGACGATTCGCCGCGCATCCTCTTCCTGCACTACTGGGGCGTCGGGCCGACCGAGGCGCTCGCGAAGACGCTGCGCGCGGCGCTGGACAAGACGAAGCACGACCCGCCCGCGCCGTGACGGCGATCAGACGTCGACCTTGAAGCCCAGGTCGACGTCGCACGCCGCCTGGCCGCCGCGGATGCCCCAGTTCTCGCGCGGCTGTTCGCGCAGCACGATCTTCACGTGGTTCTTCGGGATCCCGAACGGCTCGAGGTTGGCGACGATGGCGCGATAGAGGTTTCGCTTGGCGTCCACCGACCGCCCCGCGAACGCGTCGATGCCGATCAGCGTGAACGCCTCGGGCTTCTCGCACGCGGGGGGACACGCGAAACGGTGGGGCTCGTGGACGATCAGCCGGACGTCCCGGTCGCCCGGCTTGATCTTGAAGGCCTCACGCAGGGCCGCGTGCACGGCCTCGATCAGCCCCATCTCCTGTTCCGGTGTGTACGGCTTGCGAACCTCGATCAGCACGGTCGGCATCGCGATCTCCTGGGCGCGCAGGATAGCGCGTGCGCGTCAGCGGATCCCGTCCTCGCGCGGGACGACGGCGCGGAACTGCACCAGCAGCGCGAGGTCGTAGATCGCCTTCAGCGTGCCGCCGATGATCAGCGGCCAGCCGAAGCTGCTCTTCTGCAGCAGCGCCCCGGCGATCAGCGGCGCCAGGCCCGCCGCCAGGCTGCGCGGCACGTTCGTCACGGTGGACGCCGCCGTCCGCTCCTCGGGTGGGACGACCGCCATCACGAAGGCCTGGCGGGCCGGAACGTCCATCGACGACACCGCCATGCGCAGCAGCAAGAACGTGATCGCGAGCGGCGCGGTCGGCATCACGCCCGCCGCGATCAGGAACAGGTTCGCGGGCAGGTGCGTGTAGACCATCGTCCGGATCAGGCCGATGCGCGCGGCGACCCACGGCGAGAGGACCTGCGAGAACGCCGCGAGCGCCCCGGCGACGAAGAACACGCCCGCGGTCGTGCGCGGGTCCAGGTCGAAGCGGCGGTGCAGCCACAGCACCAGCAGCGACTGCACGACGAAGCCGCCGCCGAATGAATCGACGCTGAACAGCGCGGACAGCCGCAGCACGATCGCGCGCGACTCGGCCAGCGGCTTCCGGGCGCGCTTCTCCGGATGGATCTCCAGCGCCGGTGACAGCCGCGCGTAGACGGCCGCCACGGCAAGGGCACAGGCGGCATAGAAGACGAAGACGCCGCGCTCGGCCCGCAACAGGGCCACGCCGCGGTGGGACGCGATCCAGGCGGGCAGGCCGCTCGCCAGCGCGCCCACCGACGCCGCCAGCGACCCGACCACATTGAACCACGCGAAGGCCTTCGTCCGGCCCGGGCCGGCGACCGTGTGCGCGAGGGCGGCCTGCTCCGTCGGAAGAAACACGCTGACGTCGCCGGACGACGGGTTCAGCGTGCCGGCGACGGCGACGATCATCAGCGGCCAGAAGGCCGTGAGCCCCGCGAAGCCGATCCCGGTCAGCGCCATCAGCGCGGCCGCGCCCAGCAGGATGGTCCGGCGCGACAGGCGGTAGCCGAGGAGCCCGACCGCCAGCGTGACCGCCGCCGACCCGAGCAGCGTGCCCGTTACCAGCGCACCCACCTCGAACGCGCTGAACCCCAGCCCGGTCAGGTAGGTCGCGAGCGCGATGCTGACCACGCCGTCGGCCACGCCGCGGACGCCGCGCGTGAACAGCAGCTTGCGCGCGTCACTCATGCGGTTGGAATTGTTACACTGCCGACGTGCCCACGCCCGACCGGATCTCGATCGTCGCGATCGACGTCGAACCGCTGTCGATTCCCCTGCGCGAGCCGTTCGTGATCGCGACGGGGCGGATCGACACCACGCGGGCGGCGCTGGTACGCGCGACGCTGGAGGGCGCGGGCGGCGCGCGCGCAACCGGGCTGGGCGAGGCGGCGGCGCTGCCGCCGGTCACGCGCGAGGATCAGCCCCAGCTGCTGGCCGAGATCGCCGCGGCTGCGCGCGCGCTGCGCGGCGCGATCATCGAGGACACAGACGTCGGAGGGACCATCGACCGCGCGCCGGCGCTCGGCCGCGTGGCCCGGGCAGGCGTCGAGGCGGCGATCCTGGACGCGCGGGCGCGGCTCGCCGGGGTTCCGCTGCACGACCTCCTCGGACGCAGCGGCGAGCCGCGAGCGACCGAGCTCGTCACGGACATCACGCTGCCGATCTCGGATCCGGAACGAATGTCGGCGGGCGCGCAGGCCCACCGCCGGGCCGGCTTCGACACCTTCAAGGTGAAGGTGGGCCGTGACTGGCGCGCGGATCTGGCGTCGCTGCGCGCGGTCGCCGCCGCCGTACCCGACGCGCGTTTCCGTCTCGACGCGAACGCCGGCTTCGCCGCGCGCGACGCGCTCGCCTTGCTGGACGCGGCGCTCTCGGACGGCCTCACGATCGAGTGTTTCGAGCAGCCTTGTGCGGCCGACGATCTGCAAGCGATGGCGGAGGTGGCGGCGCACTCGCCGATCCCGGTCGTCGCGGACGAATCGTTCCGCGGCGCCGATGACCTCGCGCGCATCATCGACACGCGCGCCGCCCAGGCCGTCAACCTGAAGCTCGCCAAGCTGGGCGGCCCGCTGGCGGCGCTGGAGCTCGCGCGCCGCGCCCGCGCGGCGGGCTTGCGCCTGATGGCGGGCGCCATGGTCGAGACGCGCATCGGCTTGCTCGCGATGGCCCATGTCGTCGCCGCGCTGGGCGGGGTCGACTGGGTCGACCTCGATACCGCCTTCTTGCTCGCCGAGGATCCCTTCGACGGCGGGTGGACGTTCGAGGGCCCGCGTCTCCGGCTCTCCGCCGCGGCGGGACTGGGCGTCACGGCCCGGTGAAGAGCGGCTTCACGCCGCGCGGCGGTGCGCGCGGGCGGCGGTCTTCTTCGCGCGGGCCTTGCGCGGCTTCTCGCGCGCGTTCGTGTTCGCAGAAAGGCTCTCGCGCAGCCGCTCCATCAGGTCGGCCACCTGCCCCTTCGGCTCGCTGGGACCGATCGCGCCCAGCCGCGGCTTGGCCCCCTTGCCCTTGATCTTCGCGGCGATGATCGCGGACAGATTCGCCGCGTACTGATCCTTGTACTGCTCCGGCTTCCACGCGCCGGCCAGCCCGTCGACCAGCCGCGCCGCCAGCGCCAGCTCGCTGTCGCGCAGCCCCTTCGCGCTCGGCGCCTTGATCGAATCGGTCGCCGCGATGTCGTCGGCGAGCCGCAGCAGCGTCAGCACGAAGATGTCGTCCTTCACCGACAGCGCCGCCAGGTGCTGCGATTGCCGCAGGATCAGCTGCACGACGCCGACCTTGCCGGTCTTGCGTATCGTCTCGCGCAGCAGCGCGTACGCCCGGTCGGCGCCCTTGCCGGGCGCGAGGTAATACGGCGTCTCGTAGTAACGCGAATCGATCGCCGCGGCGGGAACGAAGCTGAGCACGTCGATCGTGTCGGTCTTCTCGAGCGCCGCGCGCTCGAAGTCCTTCTTCTCCAGGACCGCGTACTCGCCCTTCTCGTACTCGTACCCCTTCACGATCTGATCCCACGGCACCGGCTTCTCTTCCCGTTCGCAGACGCGCTGGTAGTGCACCGGTGATTCGTCCTTGGCGTGCAGCATGTGGAAGCGCGGCCGCTGGCTGCGCACCGCGCTGACCAGCTGAACCGGAATCGTCACCAGACCAAAGGAGATCGCCCCGTTCCAGATCGCCCGCGCCATGTTCGCCTCCCCCGCTGAAACTAAGGCCGTTTGACAGCACGGCAGGGGCTGGCGATGCTCATCCGTGATGAAGATCCGATACAGCACAGGCTTCGCTATCTTCATTCTCGTCGCGGCCGCGCTCGTCCTGGGAACGTCGATCCTCACCGGCGCGACCGTGAACCTGTTCACGGGGGCCATCCTGCTGGTCATCGGCATCAGCTACATGGTCCGACCGCTCGGAGAGCTGACGGCGGGGGGCCTGACCGTGTTCGCGCTGTTCGGCCCGGTGAAGAAGCAATATCCGATCGGCCTGCTGCGCGTCGTCGACGGCAAGCTCTACAGCGGCGACAAGAAGGTGCGGATACCGGTCTGGTGCACCAACAGCGCGGACTGGCGCACGGTGCTGGAACGCCTGCAGCCGAAGTTGAATTAGACAAAAGCCGCGCGCGGGCATGGCGAAATCGGGCGCCCCGCCGCGACGGCTGGGCGACCCGCTTCGGCTTGCCAGGGTGCGCCCGGAGACCAGGTTTCTCTTGTAGCGTCCGCGACGACCGGGGACGGCTGCCGCGCGGTGCGGAGGAGGACTCATGCAGTCCAGCGGACAAGGACCGAGGCGGTGGTCATTGGTGTCGCGGTTGACGTCGGTGCTGATGCTCAGCGCGTCGCTCGTCGCCGGCTCGACCGGAGCGGCTTTCGCGCGGGGTGGCGGCGCGCGCGGCGGCGGCGGCGCACGCAGTGGGGGCGGTGCTGCGGCTCGGTCCAGCGCGCCGTCGAGGTCGGCGCCTGCCGCGCGGCCTGCGCCGCAGCGGTCCAGCCAGCCGGCGGCGAATCGCGCGGCGCCCGCCACGCACAGCGGCCGGACCGGCAACGCCAACGCGGGCCGCAACGCCAACGCCGGCGCGACCCGCAACGCCAACGTCAACAATCGCAACGTCAACGTCAACCGCAACAACGTCAACATCAACCGGACCGCGAACGTCCAGCGCAACACGGTGGTCAGGCCTGCGGCACGCCCGTACGGGCGCGCGCCGTACGCCTACGGCGGCCGCCGGTACTACGCGCACAATGCGTACGCGTTTCACCGGTACAGGCCCTACGGGTTCGGCGTCGGCTTCTATCCGTTCGGCGCGTTCGTCGCGACGATGGCCGCGACCGCGATCGCCGTCAGCTGGGCCAACACGTCCTACTACTACAACTCTGGCGTCTGGTACACGCCCGGCAGCGGCGGTTACACGGTGGTCACCGCCCCGGTGGGCGCGACGGTCGCGACGGTGCCGACGAGCGCGGTCATCGTGAACCAGTCGACGAACACCTACTATTACGGCGGCAGCTACTACAACAAGACCGCCAGCGGCTACACGGTCGCCGCGCCGACGGCCGGCACGGTGGTCGAGAACCTTCCCGAGGGCGGCGAGGAGGTCACGGTCGGCGAACACAAGTACGTGAAGTTCGGCGAGACCTACTACCAGCCGATCGAGAAGGACGGCAAGAGCATGTGGGAGATCGTCGAGGTCAAGTAGCGCGGGCCAGGATCAGGCCCGCGAGGCCCGCGGCGAGGATGACGAGGGGCTCGGGGATCTTCTTGAACCGGACGAACGCCAGCCACGTCGCGGCGGCGATCGCGACGGTGGTCAGGTCGATGAGCGCCCGCCGCCCGAGAACGAACGCCGCGCCGGCGATCGCGCCGGTGGCGGCGGCGGTGACACCGTCGACGAACGCCTTCACGCGCGGGTTGTCCGCGAAGCGGCGGAAGTAAGGCGCCGGAATGATCACGAACAGGTAGCAGGGCAGGAACACGCCCGCCGCCGCCGCGGTCGCGCCCGCCGGACCGGCGACGAGGTAGCCGATGAACGCGACCGTGATGACGACCGGACCGGGCGTGATCATCGCGACCGCGACGGCGTCCAGAAACTGCCGTTCGGTCAGCCAGTGGAAGTGGTTGACGACGCCGCCGTGCATGAACGGGACGATCGCCAGGCCGCTGCCGAACACGAACGATCCCGCCTCGGCGAAGTAGAGGGCGATGCGGCCGAGCGCCGGCCACGACGACACGAACGGCGCGGCCGCGACCGCCAGCGACAGGTTGACGCCCGTTAGGTGGACGCCCGTGAACGGTAGGAAGGCGCCGGTCGCCGCCCGCGAGCCCCAGCGTGGCGCGCCGCGAACGACGAGCACGACGACACCGCTGGCCAGGAACAACCAGATGATCTCCGATTCGGTCCACGCGGTCGCCACCGCGCTGACGGCGAAGAGGACCCACAGCAAGCGATCGCGCGCCAGCGTCAGCTTGACCAGCTTGATCGCGCTGCGCGCGATGATGGCGATGACCGCGGCGCCGACCCCGTAGAACACGCTCTGCATCCAGGGCAGGCCGCCGTAGCGGACGTACAGCGCCGAGATCCCCAGCACCATCACGAACGACGGCAGGATGAACGCGGCGGCCACCAGGGTGGCGCCGCCGACGCCCGCCCTCACCCACCCGAGGTAGATCGCCAGCTGCGCCGCCAGCGGCCCGGGCGCGAGCTGCGCGAGCGCGAGGCCCAGCAAGTAGTCGCGCTTCGAGATCCAGCGCCGCCGCTCGACCAGGTCTCGCTGCATGTACCCGGCCAGTGCGATCGGCCCACCGAAGCCGAACGTCCCCAGGCGCAGGAAGTACATCAGGAACGCCCGCCAGGGCGCCGCAACGACCTCTTCTTCTTCCGCGGGCTGCGGCGGCTCGGCGCGCGTGTTCATCCCGATCCTCCTCTGAAGCCGCCCGTGATATATCATGATTCAAGTGAATCATTAAGATGATCAAAGTGAGTCACCAGCGCGGGCGAGCGGGCGCGCCGCCAAGAGCGGCAGATGCCGACGCCGCCTCCGCCACCCCGCCGCCTGAACCGGCCCGCTGGATCCTGCTCATTCATTCGATCGCCCCGCGGCCCCACTACCTGCGCGTGAAGATCGGCCGCCGCCTGCAGAAGCTGGGCGCCGTCGCGGTCAAGAACTCGGTCTACGCGCTGCCCACCTCCGAAGCGGCGCGCGAGGATCTGGAATGGATCGCCCACGAAATCACGGCCGACGGCGGCGAAGCGTCGCTGTGCGAAGCGCGGTTCATCGGCGGGTTGACCGACGACGCCATCGAGGCGCAATTCCGCGCCGCGCGGCAACGCGATTACGCCGCGCTGGCGAAGGCGGCGCGCCGGATCGTCGACGGCCTGTCGGCAACGAGCCGGCCGTCATCCGCGCGCCGCGCGCGGGTCGAGCGGGCGCTGGCGCGAATCCGGAAGCGTGCGGAGGAGATCGTCGCGATCGATCACTTCGGCGCCGCCGGCCGCCTCGCGCTCGACGGATTGTTGCGCACCGCCGACGACAAGCTCCGCCCGCCGAAGACGCCCGGCCCGCGAGGGACGCCCGACCTGCCATCGCTGCGTCAGGTGCGCGGCCGGACCTGGGTGACGCGCAAGGGGATTCACGTCGATCGGATCGCGAGCGCCTGGTTGATCCGGCGTTTCATCGATCCGGAGGCGACCCTCAAGTATGTCGAAGCCAGAGGGTACGCGCCGGCCGCAGGCGAGCTGCGCTTCGACATGTTCGACGCCGAGTTCACGCACGAGGGCGACCAGTGCACGTTCGAGGTGCTGCTCGCCCGCTGGGGCAACGGGGACGCGGCGCTACGCCGGATCGCCGACCTGGTCCACGACGTCGACCTGCGCGACGAGAAGTTCGGTCGCGAGGAGACCGACGGCTTCACCGCCCTCATCACGGGCATCTGCCTTCAGCATCGCGACGACGGCGCCCGGCTGGACGCGGGCTCCGCGCTGCTCGACGCGCTCCACCGGACGTTCCAGCAGCGCGCCCGCAAGTAGGAGCCCTGCCCGCCGGTGATCCCCCGGCACTCGCCTCTCTCACGATTCGTCACATCCCGCGAGTCGCCCTCTCCCCTCCCCGCGGGGTGCTCCTCGGTGCAACATCCGCGAAATCAAGTCGGGTGCGGTCGCGGCGCGGCCGCTGGGTGTTCTTCCACCCGCAACGGCCCGCCGGCGCGCCGCCATCCGACGCGCGCCATCCAGGTCTGTGGGAGGGCCGTGGCCGGTGCGACGTCCGTGGCCAGCGGGGCGTGACGCCACCCCGAAAACTGCGGACCCGAACTCCGCGGATCGACGCCCGCCGGGGCGCGGAGGTGCTTGCGGAAGTTGAGCAGCACGTAAACCATGCTGGCCCGCATGTGCCGCGGGGTCGTGAGCGCGCGGGCGTGATACCGATCGCCGACGACCGTGCCTTTGCGGCCGAGGGCGCGGTTGACCGCGAGCGCCAACCGGATCGCCAGCCCGTGCACGCCGCCGCGGGCGCGACGCGCCTCATCCCCTTCGACGATGAAGTGCCCGTGGTCCTGCTGGATCGAAAAATGGATCACGCGAAAGCGATCGACCGAAGCCCGCGCGATGGCGCGTCGGAGCGCGTCGAACACCTGCGCTGATCGAAGTGACGGCAGCCCGGGCGTTGCCCGGATCGTGACCTGCACCGGACACCGCGGGTCGATCTTGGGCCGGGTGACGTGGGGCATCGAAGGTCGCCCCCGCGGTTTTCGCCCGGCCCCCTTGCGGGTCCCGCCCCAGGTCCTGGCCGCATCGAGCGGCAGCCGCATCTGCCGACTTCGTCCCGATTTGATTCCGCGCATGTTCCGTTGTCGGCACAGGCGGCGTCGGGTTGCGGGGCGCGTTCACTTGAATCCGCGGATGTTCCTCGCGAGAGGACATCCACTCGAACACGCGGGCGTGACTGGGTCGGGCTGCGCACTCTGGGGTGCGCGTGCTTCGCACGGAAGATGTGACGGCTCGTGAGAGCGGCCGCCTAGCGCCCGCGGCGGGCGCGCACCCGCCGGCGTCGCGCCAATCCCAGCGTCGCCAGCGTCGCGAAGAGGAGCGCCGCGACCGCGGAGGGCGATTCTCCGGCGCTGAGATTACACGCGCACCCCGCGTCGCCGCCGTCCGGCGGGACGTCGATCCCGGAGCCGCCGCTGCCGCTTCCGCCTGTGCCCTGACCACTGGCGCCCGCCGGGCCGCCGGTCCCCGCCGTGTTGCCGCT
>Ga0307280_10000173_pt1 | contig 12158 bp, 9 predicted proteins | sample ER_DNA_119_FD_194479 | JGI IMG/M metagenome (GOLD analysis project Ga0307280, IMG submission 194479) | Bulk soil microbial communities from the East River watershed near Crested Butte, Colorado, United States - ER_DNA_119 | ecosystem: Environmental > Terrestrial > Soil > Floodplain | place: USA...
GGACTCTTCGCGCAGGCGGTAGTCGATGGGCACGTGCTCGCGGCTGGCCGTGATGAGCGTCGTCTTGACGACGGTTGCGTCCCCCTCGCGCGCCGAGCCGTCGACCGTCACCTTCTCGGTGCCCTCGAACTTGTCGATGTCGTCCATGTACTGCGCCGCGAGCAAGTCCTTGAACACCGTCACGAAGCGGGCGCGCTTCGCCGGGTCGGCCGCGCGCCAGCCCGGGCCCAGGCTGCCGCGCGCCATCTCCGACCAGTCGAACGTCTGATCGGCGATCCGGCGCAGCGCCGCGATTCGCTCGTGGCGCTTCTCCCCGCCCGCGAGCGACTTGTCCCTCAGCACCGCGAAGGCGTCGTCGACGGTCTTGCGAATCGAGTCCTCCGCCGTGACGGTGCCGGCGGCCTGCGCGACGCGGTTCCGGCGCGCCAGCGGCAGCACGCGCCCGAGCCCGACCGCCGCCATCGCTACAGCAACCCCGACGCCCGCCACGACCGCGCGCCGCTGGATCACGGCGCGCCTCGTTCGTGGCCGGGCTGTTCGTGGCCGGGCTGACCCGGGTAGATCTCGGCGTTCTTGTCGAGATCCCCGACGGCCTTCGACAACCCCGCCATCGCGCAGTTGTACTGGAAGCGCGCCCGGATCTGCGCCGTCCGAAGCGTCACGTACGAGCTCACGGCGTCGGCGACCTCACGGACGTCGAGGAGCCCGACGTTGTAGTCCATGGAGGCCCCGACCATCCACTCCTTCGCCTTCTTGACGGCCGTGGCGACGCTGTCGATGTCCTTCTGGGCCCGCGCGGCGTCCTCGTAGGACTTGCGCACTTCCGCCGGGATCCCGTCGGAGGCCCACTCACCCAGATGCAGGAGCACGTTCGCGTGCGCGCGCTGCTCGGCCGCGCGCGCCGGCGCCATCGCGCCCTGCAGCTCCCAGCGCAACCCCACCAGCAGGCCTGGTACGAAGTGGTTCAGAGGATCGACGACGAAGCGGGTCTCGATCCAGTCGCGGCCGGGCGTGTATGCGACGTCGAGGATCCCGAGGGCCAGGATGTTCGGCCAGAGGCCCGCGTGCTCGGCGCGGGCGAGCGCCGCGAGGCCGCGCTCGCCTTCGCGCAGCGCGACGAGCTCGGGGCGGTTCTCGCGCGCCGTCCTCACCAGCTGGTCGAGGTCACCCGGGATCGGTCCCACGGGCGCGAGCTCGTCCTCGGCGGGCTCCAGGACGTCGCTCTGGGAATACCCGAGGTAGGCGATCAGACCGGCGCGCGCCTCGGCCTCGCCGGCGCGCGCCTCGTGGATCCCCAGGTCGGCCATTCCCATCGCGGCCTGGATGCGCAGGATGTCGCGCTCGTTCGCGTGGCCGACCTTCTTTGCCACCATCTCCTGTGTCTGCTGCAGCATCTTCTCCAGCCAGCTCTTCATCTCTTCGAAGAAGCGTCCCGCGTCGCGCGCGAACAGCATCCCCTCGTACAGCTGCGCGACCTCGAACGCGACGTCGGCGCTCTGCATCCGCGTCTGGGCCTCGCGCGCGCGCAGCCCGTGATCGGCGGCCTCGCCGCGATGGGCGATCTTGCCGAAGGTGTAGATCGGCTGGATGACGGTCAGATTTCCAAAGAAGACCGCCGAGAGCTCGGTCCAGGTGAAGTCCTTGTACTGTTGCTGGACCGACGTGACCGACGTTCCGGGGACCAGCGTCGCCTTGTCGGAAGGCCCCACGCCCAGAGAGAGCGCGACGAAGGGCCAGTGGGCGGCTGTGACCTGTCGTTGCTGGGCGCGCAAGGCGTCCTCCTCGGCGCGCGCGGCCGCGATCTGCGGGTTCTGCTTCAGGGCGGTGTGGACGGCCGTCCACCTGTCGATCTTCCGCGCCGCGGCCCGCCGCGCGAACACGCTCGAAAGCGCGAAGGCGAGGGCGACCGCGAGCGTCGGGCCCCGTCGCGTCACGGCTTGACCCCGGCGTCGGCCGGCGGCGCCCCCGTGGTGCCGAACGCCGTGCGCCCGATGAGGTCGGTGATGTTGACGGCGGGCTCGGTGTGACTGATGCGGTCTCCGTCGGCGAGGTTGGCCTCGGCGGACCCGGGCGAGAGCGCCACGTGGGCATCGCCCAGCAGGCCCGCCGTCGCGATCGACGCGATCGTGTCCTTCGGCAGCGCGACGTCTCGCCTGATCGCCAGCTCGGCCAGACCGTAGTAGTCGACGAGGCGGATCGACTCGACGCGTCCGATCGTGACGCCGGCGATCTTGACCGGCGCGCGCGCCTTGAGGTCCCCCAGGTTCGAGAAGCGCGCCGACACTCGATACGTTTTTCCCGGCCGGACCCGCAGGCCACCGATCGAGATCGACAGGTAGCCCAGCGCCGCCAGTCCGAGGACGACGAAGACCCCCGCGACGATTTCCATCTTGGTGTAGTCGAACATGTGGGTTCGGTCATCGAGAGAGCAAGGCCGTGACGACGTAATCGCCGCACAGGACGAGGACCGCCGTCTCGACGACCGTCCGGCTTGTCGCGCGCCCGACACCCAGGGCGCCGCCCGTGGTCCCGAAGCCCCGGAACGTCGCGATCCACGCGATGACGACGCCGAAGATCAGCGACTTCCAGAGACCGATCGAGACGTCCGACCACTCGACGGACGAGCGGACGTTCGACATGAAGGCCAGCCCGTCCAGCCCCAGCACCGAAACCCCGAAGAGATACGCCGCGGCGACGCCGGTCAGCGAGAAGATCGCTGTCAGGAGCGGCAGCGAGACCACGCATCCGACGAGGCGGGGAACCGCCAGGTGGTGCACGGGGTCGACGGCGAGCGACTTGAGCGCGTCGGTCTGCTCGGTGACGGCCATGTTGCCGATCGTCGCGGTCATCGCCGAGCCGGCGCGGGCCGTCACCATGAGCGCCGCGAGCACGGGCGCGAGCTCGCGCGTGAGGCTCAGCGTCACCAGCGATCCGACGAGGTTCTCACTGCCGAAGCGGGCGAGGACGCTGTAGCCCTGCAGCGCGAGCACCAGCCCTGTGAACGTCGCGGACAGCATGACGACGCTCACCGAGCCGGCGCCGATCATCTCGATCTGCGCGAGCGCGAGCCTCGGACGGAACGGCCGCTGCGGCAAACGCCGGAGCGTCGTTCCGAGGAACAGCGACATGCGCCCGGCGTCACCGAGGAATCGGAAGCTCGCCCGGCCCGCCACGCCGAACACCGTGAGAGGCCCGCTCTGTCGCACCCGTGACCAATTAGGTCGCCGCCCCCTTCCCGCAACGTCAGCCAACCCCTCATACGTGATGGCCCATCCCGCGCTAGCATCCACGACCTTGCGATCCCTTCCTCTCGCCTGTTTCGTCGCCGTCAGCGGGGCGACCTTGGTGTGCGCGGCGCACGCGGCCTCACCGGAAAATGCGCCGTTTCGCCTCAAGCTTTGCAGTCAGGCGCCCGTGCGTCTCCCGGGTCCTCCCGGCGCGCAACAGTCGCGCGGCTGCGTGGCGACGTTCAAGCAGGAGCTGTCAGATCCCGCAATCGTTCGTTCGGTGGGGGCCAAGCAGGTCACGCGCCGGTACCTCGTGTACGCGCCGGTCGGCCTGACCGCCAAACCGGCGCCCGTCGTGTTCGTGTTTCCGGGCTACTCCGCCAGCGCCGAAGGCGCGGCCTTCTACTACACGCATACCAGCTTCGAACGTCTGGCCGATCGGGACGGCTTCATCGTCGTGTACGGGAACGGGCTGCCGAATGCGCCCAGCTCGAGCGAGAAGGCGTCGATGCCCGAGGGTGGCTTTCTTCAGGGCTGCTTCGCGGAGCACGCCGGCGAAGGGGTTGACGTCGCCTACGTTCGCCGGATCGTCGAACAGCTCGAGACCGAGCTGAAGATCGATCGATCGCGCATCTATGCGACAGGGCTCTCCGCTGGCGGAGGCATGGCTTTCCAGCTCGCCCTCGAGGCCCCTGACCTCGTCGCCGCCATCGCGCCAGTGGCGGGCCTCCCGTTTCAACCGCGTGGAGCGTGGGCCCTCGCCTGTCACCCGAAGCCAGGCCACGAACGCGTCTCCGTCGCCATGCTCGGCGCCACGCACGATCGGTTCATCTCGTACTCGCCGGGCGGCTCGCCCGAGTACCCGGGCGCGCACTATCCCGGTATGGAGCAGGCGCGCGACGCCTGGCTCGCCGCGATGAAGATCCGTGGTGCGCCCACGATCGACAAGTTCCCCGACATCATCCAGGCGGACTCGTACACGCCTCATACCGGCGTGACGAGCAGCACGATCGAGCGACAGCGGTATCCGACGGGGCCCGACGGTCAGGAGCTCTGGTACTACAAAGCCGTCGGCATGGGACATTGGTGGCCGAATCCCGTGCAGATCTACCCGGGACTGTGGGAACGGTTTGGCAAGACGAATCAGGACATCGACTTCGCCGACCAGGCCTGGGAATTCTTCATGCGCCACCCCAAGCGGCCACCCGTCCGCTGACGGAGCGCGCGTCGACGCTCTCCGCGCGTTTGTGCCGACCGCGGCGTGGTTTCGTCAACACGCCAGACCGCCGATCGATGGTGTGCCGCGCCTGTAATTTCTAGTAGAAACAGGATGTGCGCTCGGCAGTCCTGCGGTGGTTTCGCGCGCTGTCGACCGTCGCGACTGCGTTCGTGCTGGCAGCGTCCGGGGCGCGGGCCGACGATGCGCGGCGCCCCGTGGACGACGACTGGCCGGTGCAATCGTCGGGGCCGCTCGCCATCGACGCCGGCCTCGTGCTCGCGCTGCCGGCGACCTGGCAGACGGGATTGTCCAGCGGCATCGGCGCCGGCGTGACGCGCGGCGGGCGCTTCGCCTGGGGCGTGCGCGGGTCGTGGTCGTCCGCCACCGAATCGTCGCTGGTGTGGACGGTGTCGCACGACGATTTCCGCCTGCGCGCCGTCGGCGCGGTCCAGCAGGCGGCCGGGCGCGGCGTCTTTGCGCTGCGCCTCGGGCTGGGGCCGACCTTCGTGTACGAGCACCGAACGCGCAACCAGGGCGCGCGCGCCGGCCTGACCGGAAGCGATCTCGAATCGTCGGCGCTGGCCGCATTTCCGGGCGCGGATCTCGAGGGTGTGGTCACGGTGCACGTCGTGGGGCGCTGGTCGTTCATGCTGAGCGGCGGGCCGACCGCGATCGTCGCCGACGGTGCGCTGCACGGCGGGTGGACGGCGCAGCTCGGCGCGGGGTGGCAGCCGTGAGGCGGCGCGAAGCCCTCCAGCACGCCGTCTTCTGTCTCGCATCGCTGCTGGTCGCGGGGTGCGGGAAGCTCGAGGGATTCGGCGGTGCCGCGCCGCCGCTGGCCTCCTTCAACGTCGTGCTGCACAGCGATCTCCCGCCGTCGAGCCCCGGCGGGGTCGCCAACGTTCACGCGTTGCGCGTCGGGCTCGTGTGGGGCGCGCAGTGGCTGACCGAGCCGTTCTGCGTGCTGCCCGCCGAGTCGCCGGAGGCGGCCGCCGTGATCGACGCCGGCTGCCGCGATCCGTTCGGCTTCGTTCCCGCTGCCGTGTCGGTCAGCGTTCCGATCGAAGTCGACGTGCCGACGACGTTGACGCTGGTGCAGCTGCCGGCGGCGGACGTCATGGTCGGCGATGTCACGGCGCGGGTCGCCTTCGGCAGCCTGGTCGTGTTCGACGATCTTGACGACACGGGCACCCTCGAGCTGGCGACGCCGCTACGGGCGCCGTCGGGAGGCAGGCAGGAGCGGCCGCCGGAGGGCACGGGCTTTTCGGCCGACATCATCCATGGCGCGAGCTTCCTGACGATGACCGCGCCCGATCAGCGCGTCGCCTACCGCGAGGGGGGATTCGACGACTTGAGCGCGTTCTACCCGCGCGCCGGTTGCGCTCCGCCCTTGCCCGGTTTCTCCGTGCTCGGCGCGGGCGGCTTCTCGGCGGCGGCTGGTCTGGCGGCGGCCCTTGCCGGAGGGCTGCCACTGGAGGATCCCCCCTGTTCGGTGGACGTGCCGGCCGACGCCACGATCGACATCGCCGCACGGCCCTTCGCGGACGTGGTGGAGGTCGGGTGCGACGAGCGCACAGAGGACAGCAGCGTCCGCTACCGCGAGCCCCCGACCAACGCGCCCGATCTGGCGAGCCGCATGGTGGCGTGCGCGCACCTGCCGACGTTCGACACCGGCGCCGGTAGCCCGGCGTCGGACCTCATTCAGCTCGTCGTCTCGGGGCGCACCTTCGACCGCTGCAAGGGACTGACGCACTACACGCTGCGCGGGTGCCGCGAAGACGTGAACTGTCCAATCCCCGATTGGGACTTCACGGCCAGCCCACCCGCGTGGTGGCCATGCGGACCGTGACCCGCCGGGGGCGCGCCACGCGCGACAGATGGACGCCGGCGGCGGCGCTGTTGCTCGCGCTGGCGGCGTCGACGCCGGCGTTTGCGGCGGACGCGATCGTCCCCGCGACCCCGCCGGCGGCCGCGACTTCGCCCGCGCCCACGTCGTTGCCTGCGCCCGCGACCTCGCCGACGCCCACCACGTCGCCCACGCCCGCGCCCACCACGTCGCCCGCGCCCACCACGCCGCCCGCCCCTGCGAAGGACGACGAGGGTCCGCCGCGCCTCTCGTTGCCGACCGAGAGCGATCGCGACGCCTGGTTGCGCGGCGGTTTTCGCCTGAGCCTGGGGATGGTCTACGGCCGCCTCGTCGGCCTCGAGGGCGCGCCCAGCGGCCGCTTGCTCGGCGCGACGGTGCGCCTCGGCCTGCGCCTCGACGCTTCGTGGTCGGTGCTCGCGTCCTTTCAATACGCCAGCGCATCGGCGGCGGGCGGCCTGTCGGGGCTCAGGTTCGCGGGCACGATCGATCCGACGTGGCACGCCACGCGGCACCTCGCGCTCGCGCTCGGCCTCGGCTTCGGCGGCATCGTCGAGGGGCGCACCGACCGGCCCGACGTCGACCCGCTCCCCGACACCATCCAGACCTCGTACACGTTTCCCAGCCCCTCACCGCCGCTGCCGAGCTGTAGCGGCGTCGGCGCGGCGGCTCTCGCGCGCGCCGAGTGGATGTTCGTGCTCGGGCCGCGCACGGCGACCAGCCTGGGTATCGAGGCCATTGGTCAATGGACGGGCTGCGTGGCCGATACCGGGCGCGTCGAGGCCGACACGGGGCAGGCGATCGTCCGCCGCCAGTACTGGCCGCACCTCGGAGCCGCCGGCACGTGGAACATCACGTGGCGCTGAGGCACGCGCCAGCCGCTCTCGCGCGCAGCGCGAGTGTGCGGCTACTCTTGAGATGTGCGCTCGCGGCCGCGACCTTGGCGCTGCTCGCCCAGCGCGCGCGCGCCGCCGACGCGCCGCCCACCCCCGACGCGGGCGCGCCCGACACAGGCGTCGACGCGCGCGCCGCCGACGGCGCGGCGGACACCGGGACGCGGCCGCCGGCCGCCGCCGACGGCGGTGCCGACGCCCGTGCGGTCTTCGAGCCGCCGCGCGGCCTCACCGACACGCAGGTCCCCTACCCGGCGGACGCGCCCCCGATCCGCGAGCCCGTGTCGGTCACGGTCAAGCTGCTGGTCGACACGACCGGCACGGTGACGAAGGTGGAGCTGCTGACGCCGCCGGCGCCCCCGTTCGACGAGGCCGTGATGACGGCGGCGCGCGCCTTCCGCTTCGAACCGGGCCGCTACGGCGGCAAGCCCGTCTCCGTCGCGATCACGTTCACGCAACGGTTCCTGCCCCGCGCGCACGCGCCCGCGCCCGCCGCACCCGGCGCACCGCAGGGCCCCGCCCTCACCGCCGTGCTGCGCGGGCGCCTCGTCGAGCTCGGCACGCGACGCCCGCTCGCGGCCGCGACCATCACGGCGGTCGTGGGTGACCAGGACTACTCCAGCGAATCCGACGCCAGCGGGCACTTTCGCTTGCCACTGCCGCCCGGCCCCGCGCGCGTGTCCGTCTTCGCGTCGGGGCACAACGCCTTCGTGCAGAAGGAGACGCTGGCCGCCCGGCAGGAGCTGGCGGTGACCTACCTGGTCGAGCGCGAACGCTACAACCTCAACGAGACCGTCGTCATCGCCCCGCGGCGACGCGACGAGGTCTCGCGCATCACGCTCTCGGGAGACGAGATCCAGAGAGTGCCGGGCACGTTCGGGGATCCGTTCCGGGTGATCCAGACGCTGCCCGGCGTGTCGTCGGTCGTGTCGTTGCTGCCCTTTCCGATCGTGCGCGGCTCCAGTCCCGGCTCGACGGGCTTCCTGCTCGACGGCACGCGCATCCCGCTGCTCTTCCATCTCCTGTCCGGGCCCAGCGTCGTTCACCCCGAGCTCATCGACGAGATCCAGTTCTTCCCTGGCGGCGCGCCGGCGCCGTACGGCGGTTACGTGGGAGGCATCGTCGACGGCCGCACGCGGCGCGCGCGCCCGGACGAGCGCCTCGTCGACATCGACGTCAACCTGCTGCAGGCGGGCGCGTTCGTCCGCGCGCCGGTTGCGCCGCTGGGCGCGACGGTGACGGCGGCTGGGCGCTACGGCTACCCGGGGTTCCTGCTCGGCCTCGCCACCGACCAGGTCTCGCTCTCGTACTGGGATTACCAGCTGCGGCTCGACGGCGGCACCCCGGTCAACGGCTGGACGGTCTTCCTCTTCGGCGCCGGCGACGAGCTGGACACACCGGCGCCCACGGCGATGGCGAACGCGCCCAACCCGCCGCTCGAGCCGTCGCTCATCCTCGGCTTTCACCGCCTCGATCTCCGCCTTCACCTGACGCAGGGGCGGCTCGAGGAGATGTTCCGCGCCGTGTTCGGCTACGACCGCACGTTCAGCAACGGCACGGACTTCTGGGTCTGGACGGCCGAGCCTCGGATCGACGCGACCTGGGCCCAGAGCAGCCGGGTGCTGGTCAACGGCGGCGTGAGCGGCACGATCCGCGACCTGCGCCAGGGCGCGGGCGCGCTGTCCGCTGCAAATGAGTTCTCCGCGCTCACGTCGTCGCTCGGGACGGTCTACGTGGGGTCGTCGTATCTGGAGACGATCTGGCGGCCAACGCCCGACGTGCTGGTGCGGCCCGGCGTGCGCGCCGACGTCTACTCGGACGCGACGGCGACCAAGCCCGCGGTCGATCCCCGGCTGACGCTCCGGTATCGCCTGTTCGAGCGAAACCTGCCCGGGCTCAAGTCGGGAAGCGACGACCGCGCCGTCTGGCTGAAGGCGAGCGCCGGCATCTACCACCAGCCCCCGCGCTTCGTTCTCCCGCTGCCGGGCCTCGACCTGATGCCGCTCAAGTACGGCCTCTTGCGCTCGTATCAGACCAGCGCCGGCGCCGAGTTTCCGGTGCGCGAGAAGATCTCGCTCTCGGTCGAAGGCTTCTTCAATTACATGGACCCCACGATCTTCGACCTGTCCTTCAACCAGGCGTCGGTGGTGAACGCCGCCAATCACTCGGTCGTGCCGACCAGCGTCGTCACACCCGCCGACCGTGGTCAGGAGATCATCGATCGCCTCACCACGCCGCAGCTCGGGCGCGCGTACGGACTGGAGATGCTGCTGCGCCGGCAATCGAAGACGGGCATTTACGGCTGGATCTCGTACACGCTCTCGCGATCCGAGCGGCAGCGCGACGGCGCCTGGGCCCCCTATGACTTCGATCGCCCGCACCTCTTCAACCTGGTGGCCGGGGTGCCGCTGCGCCGCAACTGGGATCTCGGTCTCCGGCTGCAATATCAGAGCGGCCGCCCCACCACGACGACCGCCGGGTACAACGCCGCGTACGGCGCGGGCTATTTTCGCTTCGACTTTCGCGTCGACAAGCGCGCCGTGTGGCGCAAGTGGCTGCTCGACTTCTACGTCGACGTCACCAACGCCGCGCTCCTCCCGGAGGAGGTCCAACCGGGGACGGTCCTGCGCTACGTGCTGCCCACCGTCGGCGTGCGCGGCCGGTTCTGACCGGGCACGGCCGGCCGCGATTCCGTCATCAGTTGATCGAGAAGTCGTCCAGGTAGACGTTCACGTTCGCGGTCGAATCGCAGAGGTTCAGGTAGATGTCGACCTCGCGCGCCGTCTGCGACGGGATCGTGCCGATCGTCCCCGTCACCTGGAACCAGGTGCCGACCGGTGGGTTGCTCCGGATGACGACGTTCGGGTTGGTGTTCAGGTCGCTGACGGCCACGGCGAGGTTGTTGCCGGTGCAGGTGTCCGGCAGGGGGCTGTCGATGTACGCCCAGACGCTGACGGTCTTGCCCTGCAGGCTCATGCTCGAGACCGAGTTGCACAGCGGTAGCCTGACGCCCGCCTGAGAGTTCAAGAACGAGTTGAAGGTCAGCGCCGCGCCCGAGCTTCCGTGTCGAATCTGGGTCGACGTGCTGAAGACGCCGCCGCCGCCGATGAATTGCCACGGGTCGGGGACGCCGTTGTCCCAGTTGGTGTCGATCTGGGCGCAGCTGTTGGCGGTCGCGTTGCTGTTCTTGCACAGGCCGTAGCCGGCCACGCAGCCGACGCCGCAGCTGGTGCCGTCGCAGGTCGCGATGCCGTTCGTGACGCCGGGAGGCGCGCACGCGCTGCACGACGTCGTTCCGCAGCTGTTGATGTTGGTGTTGCTGAGGCACGTGTTGCCGCTGCACTTGTGATAGCCCGTCTTGCACGTGAACCCGCAGGACGTGCCGTCGCAGGTCGCGTTGGCGTTCGCGGGGGCCGTGCAGACCGTGCACGACGAGCTGCAACTGTTGATGTCCGTGTTGCTCAAGCACGTCCCGTTGCAGTTGTTGAACCCGGTGTTGCACATGATCCCGCAAGCGGTCCCGTTGCATGTCGCGACCCCGTTCGTGGGATTCGGACACGGGCTGCCGCACGAGGTGGTGCCGCACGTCGCGGTGCTGGTGTTGCTGGAGCAACTGTTGGCCGCGCACGAGTGGTAGCCCGTGTTGCACATGAACCCGCACGAGCTGCCGTTGCACGTGGCGGTTCCGTTGTTGGGCACCGTACACGGGTTGTTGCATGACGACATGCCACACGTCAGGGGGCTGTTGTTCTGCACGCACTGCCCGGTGCAGATGTGCTGACCCGAGTTACAGGTGCAGGCGTCGCCGCTGGGAATGCAGAGGCCGGCGCACTCTTTCATGTTCGCCGGGCAGGTCGGAACGCACGCGGTTCCGTTGCAGGTGACGCCGCCGCCCGTCGGCCCCTGGCAGGGCGTGCACGAAGAAGTTCCGCAGTTGGCGACGTCGGTGTTCAAGACGCAGCCCCCCGGGCACATGTGCGTTCCAGACGCGCAGCCGCCGGTGCCACCCGAACCGCCGCTGCCGCCCGAGCCGGAGGAACCACCGGTGCCGCCGCGGCCGGCTGCGCCAGCCGAGCCGCCGCTGCCGCCCCGACCGCCGCTGCCGACGGTACCAGCCGTGTTGCCGGTGCCGCCCGTGCCCGCCGCGCCGCTGCCCGCCGTGCCGCCGGTCCCTCCCCGTCCGCCGTTGCCGCTCCCGCCCGACGCGCCACCGCTTCCGGATCCGCCGCCCACGCCGCCGCCGGTCACGCCACCCGATCCGTTGCCGCCCGTGCCGGCCCCGCCGTCCGTCACCGAGCCGCCGAGCCCGCCGGCGCCCAACGTGCCACCGATGCCGCCGCGACCGCCTGCGCCGCCGCCGCCGTGACCGCCGCTGCCGCCACCGTCTCCGCCGGCGTCGCGCGGCACCGTCCGTCCTTCATCGCACGCCAGCAGAGGCGCCCCGAGCAGCAACAACAAACCCAACCACCCGGCGCCAGATCGATTGAACATGACGGTGACCTTTCATTTTCAAAAGCGAAGCGAGCAACCGAACGACAGCCGATTCAGTGATGCCACGTCGGGGCTGCAGGCGAGCGCCGTGCGTCCGTCCCCGCCCCTCGGCTCGGCGACGTAAAAGAGCAGACCGGTGATCGCGAGAGCGCCCGCGCCGGCGAAGCCAATGATGCCGATGGTGCGCGCGGACCGATAATCGCTGGCGAGCCCTGCGCATGAAAGGGTCGTGCGCATCAGCGGCTTCACGCTGTACGGATCGCCCATCTGGTCGAACGCGCAGTCGCCGTTGAAATCGGCGAGCAAGCCCCGATACCGCGTGTATTCGTACGCTCCGACGCCCAGGGCGGCGGCGCCCAGTCCCCAGCTCACCCACTTCGGCGCGCTCCGCCAGCCGGACACGGGCGCGGCGGGCTGACTCGTGACGGTGCCGCCGGCAGGCGTGGACGTCGGCGGCGTGACGT
>Ga0307280_10000174_pt1 | contig 12101 bp, 15 predicted proteins | sample ER_DNA_119_FD_194479 | JGI IMG/M metagenome (GOLD analysis project Ga0307280, IMG submission 194479) | Bulk soil microbial communities from the East River watershed near Crested Butte, Colorado, United States - ER_DNA_119 | ecosystem: Environmental > Terrestrial > Soil > Floodplain | place...
CGATCAGCATCATGAACACCGAGAGCGGGTCGACCAGGATCCGCAGGCCGAAGTCGTACGGCCCCGCGGTCAGCCAGGCCCAGAGCGTCGAGGGGTGCGAGCGGTCGCTCGGCGAGTCGCCGAGCATGAGCGCGAAGGTGGCGACGGCCGCGACGAAGGAGACCCCGACCGACCCGGTGGCCAGGTAGCCGGCCCCGCGGCGCGTCAGCCGCTGCCCCGCGAGCGTGATCGCAAGCGTCGCGCCGAGCGGCGTCAGCAGGCAGATCCAGGCCGCGGCGATCACGCTAGCCGCGGAGCGTCCGGAGCTTGTCCACGTCCAGGTCGAGCTTGCGCCGCGACATGGCGACGATCAGGCCGAGCCCGACGACGACCTCGGAGGCCGCGACCGCCATCACGGTCAGCGCGAAGATCTGCCCGTCGCCGCGGCCGTGGTAGCGCGCGAACGCGATCAGCGCCAGGTTGGCGCCGTTGAGCATGATCTCCAGCGAGAGCAGCACGATCAGCGGGCTGCGCCGGATCAGCACGCCGAACGCGCCCGTGAAGAACAGGAACGCGCTGACGCAGAGGTACCAAACGACGTCCGGGCCAGTCACGCCGAAGTCTCCCGCGAGTGGTGCCCGAGGATGACGCCGCCGACCGCCGCGATCAGGAGCACGATCGACGTGATCTCGAACGCGAGCAGGTGGTCGGTCAGGAACAGCTTCCCGATCTCGTAGGGCTGGCCGTAGAAGGCGGAGTCGACCGAGGACTCGTGCGAGAGCCGGCCGCCGGTCTTCAGGCCGATCACGACGATCACCTCGACGAGCAGCGCGGCCGAGGCGCAGACCGCCGCGACCGACTGCCAGCTCGGCCCGCCGGCCCAGGGCGCGTCGGCGCGGCCCCCGAGGTAGGCGATCACGAACAGGAACATCACCATCACGGCGCCGGCGTAGACGAGCACCTGCGCGGCGGCGACGAACTCGGCCGAGAGCAGCAGGTAGAGCACGGCGAGCGAGGCGAGGTTCCCGATCAGCGACAGCGCCGAGTAGAACGGGTTCGTGAACGAGATGACCGCGATCCCGGAGCCGAGGCAGGTGAACGCGGCGACGACCCAGACGATCCAGACGACGATGTTGCCGGCGTCGGCCGCGAGGATCACGAGTTGTCCTTGTAGAACGGGATCGGGGTGTCGTAGAGGTCGCGGTCGGCGACCGGCACCTGCTTGATCGGCTCGGCCAGGAGCATGTCCTTCGTGTAGATCAGGTCGTCGCGCGAGTACTCCGAGATCTCGTACTCGTTGCCGAGCGTGATCGCGTCGAACGGGCAGGCGAGCTCGCAGTAGCCGCAGAAGATGCAGCGACTCATGTTGATCTCGTAGATCCGCGCGTAGCGCTCGCCGGCCGAGACCCGGTTGTCGGGGGTGTTCTCCTCGGCGACGACCCGGATGCAGTCGGCCGGGCAGGCGGCCGCGCAGAGCGAGCAGCCGACGCACTTCTCGAGCCCGTTCTCATGCACGTGCAACCGGTGCCGGCCGCGGAAGCGCGGGTAGACCGGCCGCTTGTACTCCGGGTACTGCTGCGTGATCGGCTTCTTGAAGATCTGCTTGAAGGTGACCCCGAAGCCCTTGACGCTGTCGAACGGCTGTGGGCTCACAGTGCAACCACCAAGGCGGCTGTGACGACCGCGTTGATCGTTGCCAGCGGCAGCAGCACCTTCCAGCCGAGCCGCATGAGCTGGTCGTAGCGCAGGCGCGGCAACGTGGCCCGCAGCCAGATGAACACGAACAGGATCACGGCCAGCTTGAGCACGAACCAGAGCGGCCCGAGCGGCGCCCAGGGCCCGTACCAGCCGCCGAAGAAGAGCGTCACGGCGAGCGCCGAGAGCGTGATCATGTTCACGTACTCGCCCATCTGAAAGAGGCCGAAGCGCATGCCGCTGTACTCGGTGTGGTAGCCCGCGACGAGCTCTTGCTCGGCTTCCGGCAGGTCGAAGGGCGGCCGGTTCGTCTCGGCCACTCCCGCGATGAAGAAGATCACGAGCCCCACGAACTGCGGGCCGAAGAACCAGAACGTCGCGCCCTGCTTGTGGACGATGTCGACGAGCGAGAGCGACTGGCCCATCATCACCACGCCGAGCACGGCGAAGGTGAGCGAGACCTCGTACGACACCATCTGCGCGCAGGTGCGCATCGAGCCGAGCAGCGCGAACTTGGAGTCGGAGGCCCAGCCGCCGACGATGAAGCCGTAGATCCCAAGTGAGCTGAGCGCGAAGATCAGGAGCAGCGAGATCGGCACGTTCACGACCTCGCCGTTTACGGTGTAACCGGCGATGTCCCAGCCCGGGCCGAACGGGATCACGCTGAAGGCCACGAGCGCGGTGAACGCCGAGAGGATCGGCGCCGCGATGTAGAGCAGGTCGACCGACGAGGCTGGGAAGAAGCTCTCCTTGCGGATCAGCTTGACCAGGTCGGCGATCGGCTGCAGGAGCCCGAACGGCCCGGCGCGGTTTGGGCCGTAGCGGAGCTGCATCCGCGCGAGCACCTTGCGCTCGACCCAGGTCATGTACGCGAACGTGCCCAGCAGCAGGTTGACGATCACCGCGGCCTTGATCAGCGAGATCCACCAGACCTCGGTCATTTCCTCACCTCCACGCGGCCGCCGAGCTCGCCGGCGTGCTCGGCCGCGACGCGCGCGACGCCCTCGCGGAGCTCGCGGCTCACGCGCGCGCGCAACTCGAGCGAGGTGCCGTTGTGCGAGGCGGTCACCGTGTCTCCGGTCGCGATCTTCCGGGCCGCGGCGTCGGCGGGGGCCAGTTCGATCTCCGCCTCGGGCCGCTGGAACTGCAGCTCGGGCACGCGCTCGACCGCCGGGCCCGAGAAGAGCGGCCGGAAGCGGACGAGCTCGAGGCCCTTCGCCTTCGCGGCCGGCGGCTCTGGCGGCAGCTCGGCCGGGGGCGCTTCGCTGCGGCTGCGCAGCGCGGCCTGCTCTCCGACCTCGCCGAAGCTGAGCCCGTCGTAGATCCGCTCCGAGAGCTCGGCGAAGACCGCTGCCGCGTACGGCGGGATCTCGACGTCGAACAGCTCGGCCAGCTTCGAGATCCAGGCCAGCTCGTCCGGCGCAGGCGGGATCACGGTCCGGCGGAGCCGCTGCAGGCGGCCCTCGAGGTTGACGTAGGTGCCGTCGCGCTCCAGGTAGCTCGTCCCGGGGAGGACGAGGTCGGCCCAGCCGACGGCCAGGCCCTGGAACATCGACGTGACGATGACGTGCTCCGCGTTCTCGGCGAGGGCGCGCACGCCGGGGTCGGCCGCTGCCTCGTCGCCGGAGACGAACAGCAGGCCGATCGGCTCGGGGTTCGGGCCCTCCTCGTCGGAGGCAGCCGCCCAGGCGTCGGCGGCGCCGCGGCCGTTGGGCGTGCAGGGAAGGTGGAACGCGCCGGAGCCGGGCTTGCCGGCGAAGCCGAGCTCGCTCGCGAGGGCGGCCAGGTGCGCGCCGCCGGCGCCCTCCTCGCCCGCCCAGATGAGGATCGCCCGCTCGCTCTCGCGCAGGCGCACCCCGAGCGCGTCGCCCTTGACGGCGAGCCGGCGGCAGCTCTCGAGCGCTGCGCCCGCATATTCGACCTGCGCGCCGCGGCGCCGCGCCGCCCGCACCCAGAGGTCGACGACCGGGGCCCGCTCGGCGACCGGCTCGTCTCCGAGCACGACCACGAGCTCGGCGTCGCGAATGGCCGAGAGCGGCAGCCGGAAGGCGTCGAGCGCCTGGCTCGTCTCCTCCCGCAGCAGTGCGGTGTGCGAGCGGAGCCCCACGCGCATCAGCCGGCCGAGCGCATAGGCCTGCTCGACCGTCTCGGAGCCGGAGAGCGCGGTCACGACCCGGCCCTCGGCGGCCCGCAGCATCCGCTCGGCCTCGTCGAGCGCGGCGTCCCACGAGAGCTCCTCGAGCCCGCGCCGCCGCACGCGCCTGAGCGGGTCGGCGATCCGGTCGCGCGCGTAGAGGTGCGTGAACGCGAAGCGGCCCTTGTCGCAGAGCCAGCCCTCGTCCACCTCCGGGTGGTTACGCGAGAGGATCCGCTTCACCTTGCTCTCGCGGGTCGTGGCCTGAATGTTGCAGCCGACGGGGCAGAGCCCGCAGACCGTCGGCACGTTCTGGATCTCCCACGGCCTCGCCTCGAAGCGGTACTGCGTCGAGGTGAGCGCGCCGACCGGACAGAGCTCGATCACGTTCCCGGAGAAGCGCGCGCGGTAGGGCTCGTCCTCGAAGGTGGCGATCACCGACTGGGCGCCGCGGTTGCGGGCGATCAGCTGGCCGTCCTCGGCAACGCCTTCCGAGAAGCGCGTGCAGCGGTAGCAGAGGATGCAGCGCTCGCGGTCGAGCGCGATCGCCGGCGAGATCGGGATCGGCTTCTCCATCGTCAGCTTGGGGAAGGTCATGCGCGTGTTGCCGGGGCCCCAGCGGAAGGTGAGGTCCTGCAGCGGGCACTCGCCGCCCTTGTCGCAGACGGGGCAGTCGAGCGGGTGGTTGACGAGGATGAACTCGAGCGTCGCCTCCTGGCCCTCGGCGGCCTTCTCGGAGGTCTGCGCGGTGTGGACGACCATGCCGTCCGTCGCGGTCAGTGTGCACGCGGCCTGGAGCTTCGGCATCCCCTCGATCTCGCAGAGGCACATGCGGCAGGCGCCGACCGCCGCGCCGAGGCGGGGCTCGTAGCAGAAGACGGGAATCTCGATCCCGGCCGCGAGCGCCGTCTCGACCAGCCCGAGCCCGGGCGGCACCTGCACCTCGCGGCCGTCCACGGTGACGGTGACCAGCTCGGTCATGCGGGGACCTCCGCGGCCGGGTGGTGCGCGTGCTGGTCGACCGGCGCGAAGATGCCCTCGAGCGACGACTCGCCGCCGAACGGGCAGCCGCCTTCGTCGACGTGCCGCTGGAACTCCTCGCGGAACGCGCGCACGTACTCGACCACCGGCCCCGCCGCGAAGTCGCCGAGCGCGCAGAGGCACTTGCCGATGATCCGGTCGCAGACCGAGAGCAGGAGATCCAGCTCGCCCTGCTCCGCGCGCCCGTCCTCGAGCTTCTCGAGCAGCTGCGTCATCCAGCGCGTCCCCTCGCGGCATGGCGTGCACTTGCCGCAGGACTCGTGCATGTAGAACTGGGTCGAGCGCAGCGCGAGCTGCACCATGCAGGCGCGGTCGTCGATCACGATCACCGCGGCCGCCCCGAGCTGCGAGCCCGACTCCGCCACCGAGTTGAAGTCGAGCGGCGTATCGAGCAGGTCCGGCGTCATCAGGGTCGTCGACGAGCCGCCGGGGATGATCGCCTTCAGCTCGCGTCCGCCCGGGATGCCGCCGCCGATGTCGTAGATCAGCTCGCGGAGCGGCGTCCCGAGCTCGAGCTCGTAGTTGCCCGGCCGCTCGACGTTGCCGGAGAGCGAGAACACGACGGTCCCCGGAGACGGCTCGGGTCCGATTTTGGCGTACCACTCGCCGCCGTGCTCGGCGATCAGCGGCACGGTCGCGATCGTCTGGACGTTGTTGATCAGCGTCGGCGAGCCGTAGAGCCCGCTCACCGCGGGGAACGGCGGCCGCGGCCGCGGCTGGCCGCGCTTGCCCTCGAGTGACTCGAGCAGCGCCGACTCCTCGCCGCAGATGTACGCGCCTGCGCCCCGGTGCAGCACGATCGTGACGTCGCCGAGCAGCTTCGCCTCGCGCGCGTCCTCGAGCGCCCGTTGCATCACCTCGAAGACGTCCAGGTACTCGCCGCGCAGGTAGATGAAGACGTTCTGCGACTCGATCGCGTGCGCTGTCACCAGGCAGCCCTCGATCAGGCGGTGCGGGTTGGTGAGCATGATCTCGCGGTCCTTGAACGTCCCCGGCTCGGACTCGTCCGCGTTGACGCACAGGTACGTCGGCTTGCCGGTCCCCTTCGCCAGGAAGCTCGCCTTGCGGCCCATCGGGAAGCCCGCTCCGCCGCGGCCGCGCAGGTTCGAGGCGAGCAGCTCCTCGATCACCTCCGTGGGCTTCATCTTGCGGGCCTTCGCGAGCGGCTCGTAGCCGCCGATCGCCTGGTACTCGGCGAGCTTCGTCAGGTCGCGCTCGTCCGCGTGGGCGAGCATCAGCGCCTCAATTCCCACGCTTCAGCTCCTCGACGATCGCGTGCACGTCCTCCGGCCTGACCGGCTCGCGGTAGCGCTCGTCGACCGAGACGACGACCGCGCTCCCGCAGCCGCCGGCGCACTCGATCGCGCGCAGCGTGAACTCGCCGTCATCGCTCGTCTCGCCCGGCGCGACGCCGAGCTCCCGCTCGAATGCCTCCAGCACCTGCTGCGCCCCGAGCAGCGCGCAGGAGAGGTTGGTGCAGACCTCGACCAGGTGCTTGCCGACGGGCTCGAGGTGGAACATGTCGTAGAAGGACGCGACCGCCTCCGCCTGCGCGGGCGCGACGCCGATCGCGTCCGCGACCTCCTCGAGCGCCTCGCGCGGCAGCCAGCCGCCGTGCCGCTCCTGCGCCAGCCGCAGCGCCGGCAGGATCGCTGAGCGCCGCTCCGCATACGGAGCCGCCAGCTTGTCGACCTCGGCGGCGAAGTCGCTCATTCCCGCTCCCGGCGCCGGCAAAGCCGGCACCTCCGCTCCCTGGTGAGCTCCGTCGAGCCTACGCTCACCGGTCGACCTCGCCCATGACCGTGTCGAGCGAGCCGACGATCGCGATCAGGTCGGCGACGAGCGCGTCCGTCATACAGGTCGCGGTCGCCTCCAGCGCCACGAACGACGGCGCGCGGAACTTGACCCGCCATGGCCGCGGCCCGCCGTCGGAGACGACGTAGCAGCCGAGCTCGCCGCGCGCCGACTCGACCGCGACGTAGATCTCGCCCTCGGGCACGCGATACCCCTCGGTGACGATCTTGAAGTGGTGGATCAGCGACTCCATCGAGGTGTGCAGCTCCTCGCGCGGCGGCAGCACGACCTTCCGGTCGTCCGCGATCCAGGGCTGCCCCTCCATCCCCTCGAGCCGGTCGAGGCACTGGGCGACGATGCGGGTGGACTCCCGCATCTCGTCCATGTGCACCTTGTAACGGTCCCAGACGTCGCCGTTGTCGTAGACGGGCACGTTGAAGTCGACCTGGTCGTACGCGAGATAGGGCTCGGCCTTCCGGAGATCCCAGTCGACGCCCGAGCCGCGCAGCACCGGCCCGGACTGGCCGAGCGCGATCGCGTCGTCGGCCGAGAGCAGCCCGATCCCCTTCGTCCGCTCGAGCCAGATCTCGTTGCGGTCGACGAGCCCCTCGTAGTCGTCGACGCCCTTCGGCATCCAGTCGACGAACTTGCGCGCCTCCGGGAAGAAACCGCGCGGGATGTCCTCGGCGAGCCCGCCGGCCTGGAAGTAGCGCGTGTGCATGCGCGTCCCGCAGACCATCTCGTAGAGGTCGAGGATCGTGTCGCGCTCGCGAAAGCAGTACCAGAACATCGAGATCGAGCCCAGCTCCAGCGCCGCCGTCGCGAGCCAGACGAGGTGCGAGTGGATCCGGTTCAGCTCGGCGAGGCACATCCGCATCCAGGTCGCCTTCTCGGGAACCTCGAGCCCGAGCAGCTCCTCGATCGCGAGCACGAAGACGAGCTCGTTGTTCTGGAAGGAGAGGTAGTCGATCCGCTCCGGGTAGGTGATCCCTTTCCACCAGGTCTTGGCCTCCATGCTCTTCTCGAAGCCGGTGTGGAGGTAGCCGACCACCGCGCTCAGGCCGACGACGTCCTCGCCGTGCAGGTCGACGATCAGGCGCAGGACGCCGTGGGTGGACGGGTGGTTCGGCCCGAAGTTGACCTGCAGGAGGTCCTCGGAGCCGCGCAGGTCGGGCGGGACCTGGAGGACGGTCGGGGTCGGCGAGGGGATGCGCGAGCCCTCGTAGATCCGCGGCTTCTCGGGCGCGACCGCCATCTATTCCTCGCCCGAGAAGCGGACCGGTTCGCCGCCGATCGGGTAGTCCTTGCGCAGCGGGTGGCCCTCCCAGTCGTCCTCCATCAGGATCCGGCTGAGGTTCGGGTGGCCCTCGATCCGGATGCCCATCAGGTCCCAGGCCTCGCGCTCGTGCCAGTCGGCGGTCGGCCAGACCGGGACGAGGGTCGGCACCGGCTCGTCCTCGTCGAGCCAGGCCTGGACGCGGACCCGGCGCCCGTCGGGGATCGCGAGCAGGTGGTAGTTCATCGCGAAGCGCTTCGGCTTCGGCTCGGGCGTCCGCTCGAGGCCCTGCGAGCCGGGGCGGTTCAGGTCGCGGCCGGAGGCGTCGCCGATGTAGCCCGCAACGCCCCGCCCGCCCCAGCCGAGGTAGTCGGTGGCCGCGACGTCCGCGAGGAAGTTGAACCCCTCCGAGTCGCGCAGGTGGGTGCAGGCCTCGACCAGGCGCGCGGGGTCGACGACCAGCGTCATCTCGCCGTGGGCCTCGCGCGTCTCCACGAGGCCGGGCACCGCGTCGAAGGCTATGAGGCCACCCCGCGGATCTCGTAGGCCGGCGGCACGCCCGCCTTGATCTTCTCCTGCAGCCGGACGATCCCCTCGACCAGCGCCTCGGGCCGCGGCGGGCAGCCGGGCACGTGGATGTCGACCGCGACGATCTTGTCGACGCCCTGCAGGACGGCGTAGTTGTTGAACATCCCGCCTGAGCTCGCGCAGGCGCCCATCGCGATCACCCACTTCGGCTCGAGCATCTGGTCGTAGATCTGGCGCAGCGGCGCAGCCATCTTGTGGGCGACGCGGCCGGAGACGATCAGCAGGTCCGCCTGGCGGGGCGAGGAGCGGAAGACCTCCGCCCCGAAGCGCGCGATGTCGTAGCGCGCCGAGACGATCGACATCATCTCGATCGCGCAGCAGGCGAGCCCGAACGTGTCCGGCCAGATCGAGCTGCCCTGCGCCCAGGCGACCGCCTTCTCGACAGTCGACAGCCCCAGCTTGTCCTCGAGGTTTCCGAGCTCCTCCTCGAAGACGCCGGGGCCCTTGCCCACCCAGAGCACCCGCTCCGAGTTGAGGCCGTGGTCTTTCAGTGCCACTCGAGCGCCCCCTTCCGCCAGATGTAGACGTAGGCGACCGCGAGGATCACGATGAAGACGAGGAACTCGACGAAGCCGAACCAGGCGAGTTGGTGGAGGATCACCGCCAGCGGATAGAGGAAGACGATCTCGATGTCGAAGACGATGAAGAGCATCGCCGTCAGGTAGAAGCTGATCGTGAAGCGCCTCTGGTTCGGAGGGCCCTTGGAGACGCCCGACTCGAACGGAAGCGTCCGGGCCCGGATGCGCCGCTTGGGCCGCGTCGCGAACACGAACGACATGGCGACCATCGTGAGCGGGATCGCGAGCGCGAACAACGCGTAGATGAGGAAGGACAACCAGCTGTTCAGCACTGCGCTCCTCCGCCTCCGACGGAGCCGGACGCTAGCAGAGCGTGGGGGATCACGAGCGGAGAGGAAAACGGCTCAACCAAGCGTGAGGCAGCTGTTACAAACTCCCACCCCGTGAGGGGGATTCTGACGGCCCGAGCACGTTGCTACGATGCGTGGGATGGAGACTGTCGAGCGCCCGCTGACCCTCGTCTCGCTGACCGAGTCGGCGGCGGCGAAGATCAAGGACCTGATGGCCGAGGAGCCCGAGGGCGAGGCCTCGGTCCTGCGGATCGCCGTCCAGGGCGGTGGCTGCTCGGGGTTCCAGTACGCGCTCGGCTTCGACCGCGGCCCGCAGGACGGCGACAACGAGCTCGAGAGCCACGGCGTCCCGGTGGTGGTCGACCCGTTCAGTGCGCCCTACCTCGCCGGCACCGAGATCGACTGGGTCGAAGGCCTCCAGGCCGGGTTCGCGATCAACAACCCGAACGTCTCCGCCGCGTGCGGCTGTGGCCACTCCTTCCAGGTGGAAGAGGGCGAGGCCCCCGAGGACGCCGCCGGCTGCGGCTCCTGCCACTAGGCCCGGGGGTACAAGGGCTGCGCACGGTCTACCGCTACTGGACGGCGGCGGTGTTCCTCGCCGTGATCGTGCAGATCGGCGCGGCCGGCTACGGCGCCTTTTACTCGGCTGACAAGGCCGACCCGGGCCCGATATCACACCACGCGTACGACCACGGCTGGAGCTTCCACAAGGCGCTCGGCTACGTCCTCTTCCTCGCGGCGCTCGTCGCGTTCGCGCTCGCGGTAATCGGACGGTTCGAGCGGAAGCGCGTGATCGAGATCAGCGGGCTGCCGCTCCTGATCGCGGCCGGGATCGGCCTCGCGGCGGGGGGCGAGAGCGTTCCCGTGATCGGGATCTTCCACCCGCTGGTCGCCTTCATGATCCTTGGTTTCGCAGGGCGGCTCGCCTACGAGGCGGGCCGGGGCCCGCGCAGGCGGCGGGCTAGCATGGCGCCGTGACAGAGAACGGAGTCGTCGACATCACGATCCTGGGCGCGGGCCCCTCGGGACTCGCCGCCGCGTACTACGCGGGCCACCGCGACGCCTCCGTCCGGATCGTCGAGAGCCTCGAGCAGCTCGGCGGCCAGGTCGCCGCGGTCTACCCCGAGAAGCACGTCTACGACGTGGCCGGCCATCCGAAGATCCTGGGCACCGCACTGGTCGACCTCTGCGCCGAGCAGGGCCTCCAGTACGGTGCCGAGGTGCGCTTGGGCGAGGAGGTGCAGACGCTCGAGCGCGTCAGCCAGAACGGCGAGGAGCTGCTGTCGGTCAGCACCGACAAGGGCGGGCCGTACCTCTCGCGCAAGCTGATCATCACCGCCGGCCACGGCGCCTTCGAGCCGCGCAAGCTGGGGGTCGGGGACATCGACGCCTGGGAGGGCAAGGGCCTGCACTATTTCGTCCGCGAGAAGGCCGTCTTCGAGGGCCGCACGTGCGTGATCGTGGGCGGCGGCGACTCGGCGCTCGACTGGACGCTCGGGCTGCAGGACACGGCCCAACCGCCGATCGCGCTCGTCCACCGGCGCGACAACTTCCGCGCGCTCGAGTCCTCGGTCAACGAGGCGAAGGCGCTCGAAGGCGAGGGCCGCGTCAGGATCATGACCCCGTGCGAGATCCGCGAGGTGCACGGCGACGGCGCGATCCAGGCGGTCACCATCGAGAACACGAAGACCGGCGAGAGCGAGCAGGTCCCGTGCGAGGCGCTGATCACGCTGCTCGGCTTCCACTCGCACCTCGGCGCGATCGCCGAGTGGGGCCTCGAGCTCGAGGGCAAGCGCCAGATCAGGATCGACCCGATGACTTGCGAGACGAACATCCCCGGCGTCTACGCGGCGGGCGACGTCGCCGGCTACCCCGGCAAGATCACGCTGATCACGATCGGCATGGGCGAGGCGGCGATCGCCGCCAACAACGCCGTCGCCTCGATCCGCGGCGAGAAGGTCCAGCCCAAGTACTCGACGGACTAGCGCCGTCCCTCGAACGAGTGACGGAAGCGCGGCCGGGCGCCGCCGATGCCCGTCGTGAGATGGCGTCCCTCCGGATCGAGTGCCTCAGTTGCGGCGACGTTCGCGTGCTGCATCCGGTCTCGCATCACCGCCTGGAAGAGGGCGAGTGCCCGCGCTGCAAGTACGTCGGCTGGGCCGCGAGCGCCGAGATGGACGAGACGCTGCGGCGGCGGGTCCGCACGCGCCCGCTGGAGCGCCGCCGGCTCCACGCCGCCTGAGTAGACTCGTTTCCGTGGCCCGAACCGAGGAGCAGGAGGAGCTCTGGGGAGCCGAGACGCGTAAAGCAGTCGAGAACTTCCCTGTCTCCGGCGAGCCGATCCCGGCGCCGGTCGCCCGCTGGCTCGGCCGGATCAAGGCCGCCGCGGCCCGCGTGAACGCCGAGCTCGGCCTGCTCGACGCCGACAAGGCCGAGCGGATCGCGGCCGCCGCCGACCGAGTCGCGAACGGCGAGCTCGACGACCAGTTCCCGATCGACGTCTTCCAGACGGGCTCGGGCACTTCCTCGAACATGAACGCGAACGAGGTGATCGCGACGCTGGCAGGCGACGACGTCCACGCCAACGACGACGTCAACCTCGGCCAGTCGTCGAACGACGTCTTCCCCTCCGCCGTCCACCTGGCGGCCCTCGGCGAGATCACGAGCGACCTGCTGCCGGCGCTGGACGGGCTGGCCGGCGCGCTCGAAGCGAAGGCGCGCGAGTT
>Ga0307280_10000176_pt1 | contig 12066 bp, 10 predicted proteins | sample ER_DNA_119_FD_194479 | JGI IMG/M metagenome (GOLD analysis project Ga0307280, IMG submission 194479) | Bulk soil microbial communities from the East River watershed near Crested Butte, Colorado, United States - ER_DNA_119 | ecosystem: Environmental > Terrestrial > Soil > Floodplain | place...
TGCCGGTCCCGACGTCGAGGACGGCGGGATCCTCCAGGCCGTTCAGATGCTCGAGCGCCCGTTCGACAACGATCTCGGTCTCCGGCCGGGGCACGAGGGCACGCTTGTCCGTCTTCAGCGTCAGCCGGCGGAAGCCCCAGTGGCCGAGGACGTAGGCGAGCGGCTCGCGCCTGGCACGGCGCTGGAGTAGCGCCTCGTAGGCCTCCTCGGCCTCGGGCGAGAGCTCTCGCCGCAGCTCCATGTAGAGAAGCGCCCGCGCGCAGTCGTCGCAGGCCTTCGCCAGCAGGAGCTCGGCCTCGAGCCGCGCGGTGTCGATGCCCGCCTCGGCGAGCACGTGCGTCCCGTGCGCGAGCGCTTCGCCGACGGTCATAGTCAGACAGCCGCGGTCTCGAGCGCCTGGCGACGCTCCTCCGCCTGAAGCGCCTCCGTGAACTCGTCGAGCTCGCCTTCGAGGACCCGGTCGAGGTAGTGCACGGTGAGCTTTACGCGGTGGTCGGTGACCCGGTTCTCAGGGAAGTTGTAAGTGCGGATTTTCTCGGCGCGCTCACCGGAGCCGATCTGCGAGCGCCGCGTCGCCGCCTGCTCGGCTGCCTGCTTCTCGCGCTCGAGCTCGTAGAGGCGCGCGCGCAGCACACGCATCGCTTTGGTCTTGTTCTGCAGCTGCGATTTCTCGTCCTGCATTGCGACGACCGTTCCCGTCGGTAGGTGGGTGATTCGCACCGCCGAGTCGGTCGTGTTGACGCTCTGGCCTCCGGGCCCTGTGGAGCGGTAGACGTCGATCTTGAGGTCGTTGTCGTTCAACTCGACGTCGACCTCTTCCGCCTCGGGCATGACGGCGACGGTCGCGGTCGAGGTGTGGATGCGACCCTGGGACTCGGTCACCGGCACCCGCTGAACGCGGTGGGTTCCGCCTTCCCATTTGAAGATCGAGTAGGCACCGTCGCCCTTGACCGCGAAGCTGATGCTCTGGAAGCCGCCGGTTGCGTTCGGGCTCGACTCGAGCTGCTCCCACTTGAAGCCTCGCCGCTCCGCGTAGCGCGTCAGCATCCGGAAGACGTCGCCGGCCCACAACGCCGCCTCGTCACCGCCGGCCGCCTGCCGGATCTCCACGATCACGTCCTTGCGGTCGGCCGGGTCGGCCTCGACGAGGGCGAGCTTCAGCTCCTCCTCCAGCTGCGCGACGCGCTCTTCGAGCTCCGGCAGGAGCTCACGGAGATCGCTGTCGTCGTGCGCCGCCTGGAGGTCGTCGGCAGCCTTGCGCCACTGTTGTGCGAGCTCGTTTGCGGTCTGGAGCTCCTTTGCGCGCCTCCCAACCTCCGCCGCCTCGCGGTGGTCGTTGTAGATCGCGGGGTCGTTCATCCGCTCCTGCGTTTCCGCGTAGGAGCGCTCGACCTCGTCGACGAGATCCTGCATCGAAGCCATCGGTAGAGGTTAGCCCCGGCTTACCGAAGAGCGAGCTTCGTCGCGTTGCCCGACGAGTCGGCGCCGTAGAGCGTGGTCGACCATCCGGCGAGAGCGCCGATCACTGCCGACCCGCGGAAGGGCCGGTGACCGAGCGAGATGCTGCGCACGCTGCCGGGCTTGCGCAGGACGACCCAGAGGCGCACCCACGGGGAGGCGTCGTCCGTCGCGTTCCAGTAGAGCCTCCCCCCTGAGAGCGAAGCGCTCAGCTTCGGCGCTTCGGTGTCCCGCCGGACTTCGACCGGCTGCAACTCCGTGTCAGAGGCGTTGCCGACGACATCGACCGCGCGGAGAGTCGGCGTGTAGTTGCCCGGCGCGATTCGACCCGGGCTCCAGGTGAGTGTGTGCCAGCCGCGGGAGAAGACCACGGGCTTGGAGGCGTTCTGGACCTGGAGGCGGACGGTCGAGCGTTTCGAGACCCACACCACGTAGCGCGCGTAATCGCGGTAGCCGTCCTGCGGCCATGGGTAGATGGCTCCCGGCGCCGCGCCCGTCTTGACGGCGGGCGGCTCTGTGAGGTCGTCGGAGAAGCGCTGCGCGTAGGACGCGAGGGTCGCGTCGGGAGTTCGCCTCGCAAGGATGGTCAGCAGGCGGACGACGTACTTGTGGTAGTTGAGCGGCGCCTCGGCGCCGTTGAGCGAATACAGCGACCAGGCGCCGGTGTCGAACCGCGGCAGCATCCCGATCGCGGCGGCCTGCAGCTGCGCGGCGAGCGCCGCGGCCGCCTGGTCGTTCGTCTGCGTGACGTAGTCCTGGAGCGAGACGACCGTCTGCAGCTGCGAGTTCAGAACGATGAGATCGCTGAAGGCGTAGTGGCGGATCCACGGGCCGGCCTTGACCTCCCGGGTCAGCTGCGGCACCGTCTTGAACGCGCGTTGAGACGCGGCGGTCAGCGTCGGGTCGGCGAGCAGCGCCCCTGCGCGCGAGAGCGCCTGAGCGGCCACCGCTTGCGCCATCCCGGAGATCCACGGTGGCCGCCCGCCGTCGAAGCGGAAGTAGTACTCCCAGGCCAGCCCGTCGGCGCGGACGACGCGGCGCGCGAGCAGCGCCTGCGCGAGCTGGTCGGCGCGCGCCGTGTTCTTCTGCGTGACGAAGTTGTTCAGCTTCCCGAAGTTCTCGAGCGGGTGGAACTGGAAGCCGATCCCCGAGAACGCCCGGTACCAGGTGCCGTCCGAGTAGTCGACGACGTCGGTCCCCGCCTTCCGATCCCAATGGCTCGCGAACCACCTCGTGTTGAAGGCGAGCATGTCGAAGAGCGTCCGCCCGCGCGGCGAGTCGTAGCCCTTCCAGAAACCGGCCACCTGGTGGACGACCGCCGCGAGGTTGCGATAGCGGCTGCTGCGCAGCTTCGGGAGGACGCCGGCGGCGCCGTTGGCGGCGTCGCGATAGTCGCCGGCCTCCGTGGAGTCGATCCGCCCGGCCGCCGCAGCGCGGTCGATCCCGCGGTTGATCAACGCGAGATCCCTCGTCCAGGGCGCCGACGATCCCGACGCCGACCCGGTGAGAAGCAACGCCGCCAGCGCAAGCACAGCGGCGACCCCTGCCGCGCGGCTGCTCATGGAAGCGTAGACGCTAACGATCTCCAGGGGTTTGTGCGGATGGACCAAAAGGGTCTCCGCTCGTGGCCGCTAGCGCCGGAGCCGACCGGATCAGCGTGTACGGTCGATGCGTGCTTCGAGCGGCCAGCGTTGTCGGCTTCGCGATGCTCGCGGGGGTGGCGCCCGCGAACGCCGAGCCGCCGAGCGTCACCATCTCGGCGAGTGCGACCGCAGGCGCGGCGCCGCTCACCGTGACGTTCGAGGCCCGCGGCAACGCCGCCTCATACCGCTGGCAGCTCGGCAACGGCCAGATGGTAGAAGGGCCGACCGCCAGCGCGACCTATGGCCCCGGGCTGTGGACCGTGACGGTGACCGCGACCGCCGCCGACGGCGCAACGGCGCAGGCGAGCGTCACCGTGCGTTCAGTCGCGGTCACGCTGCTGCCGCCGGCCGAGAGCCGCTACGGAAGGCGCGTCGCCTTTCGGGGACGAGTCGTGCCGGCGCTCGCCGCCGAGCCGGTGGCGCTCTACGTGGGCGGACGCGAGGTGGCCGCGGCGCTCGCCGACGCCGACGGCACCTTCGTATTGCCTCTCCCGCGCGTTCGCACCCCCGGCCCTTACGAGGCGCGAACGCCGGTCGCGGCTTCGGCGCCGGTCACGCTCATGCTGCACCCCGTGCTGCGAGCAACGTTCGTCGGTGCGCGGGCCGTCGGCGGGCGGCTGGCGCTCACTGCGCGCGTGTGGCCCGCGGAGGCGGGCACGATGTCGATCCGCCTTTACCGCGACCGCAGGCTCGTGCGCGTCGCGCGTGCCGGTGCCGCGGCCAGGGTGGGCGTGGCCACCGACCGCGTCGCCGGCTACCGCGCGGTCGTTCGCGTCGAGCCCGCGGAAGGATGGCTGGGCGCGGTGCGCGTCGCGCGCGCCGACGTCCTCTGTGCGCGCCACGCGCCCGGCTCGCGCGACGCCCAGGGCGACGGCCTCGTGTTCCAGTACTTCGGTGGCGCCGGCTATCAGTTCCAGCCGTTGCTGAGCTTCGCGGCGCTCAACAACCAGGTGTTGCAGCGGCGGTGCGGAGCCGTGCGCCGGCTCGCGTCCGCGCTGCTCTCGCGCGCCGTCCGAAGCGGCGGCGCCGCCTACTGGGAGTACGAGTTCTCCTTCCAGGGCGGGCCCGTGCCCTGGAGGTCGGGGTTCGCGCAGGCCGTCGGTGCGCAGGCGCTCGCTCGCGCCGGCGTTATGCTCCGCGACCCCGCGCTCTCCGCCGCCGCCGCGGCTTCCTTCCGAGGGCTCCGCCGGACGCTGCTGATGGGGCTCGCGGGCGGATACTGGGTCCGCGAGTACGGGTTCACCCACCAGGTGATCCTCAACGCCCAGCTGCAGTCGATCCTTTCGCTCCAGTCCTATGCCACCGTCGCCGAGAATGCGCCCGCGCGCCGCCTGGCAGACGAGCTCGCGCTAGCGACTCGGAGGCTCCTGCCGCACTTCGACCTTGGCTGTTGGGCTCGCTACCAGCTGGGAGGAGCCGCGGCCAGCCTCCACTACCAGACCTACCACGTCGAGCTGCTCCGCCGACTTGCCGCCACCCGCCCCGAGCCGGTCTGGCGACGCACGTACCTCCGCTGGCGGCGATGCCTTCCGCCAACGCGCCATCGCTAGCGGTCGCCGCGAGACTTTGGGAGGAAGCCCTTGCTCGACGGCGTGCGCTCCGCCCACGGCGCCGGTAGGTTCTTCTAGGACGAAGCGGGCGTCTGTGGCACCGACCCGCCACAATTCGGGCAGCCGACGCTCAAGCCGATCACCGGCTTGGCGACCGATACCTCAGCGGCCGGTGCCGGGCTTCGCCCAGCGGAAGGCCAAGCACCGGTTTCGGCTACACCGAGAAGAAGAAGGGGGCTCGTGGGGGAAACATGGTTTCCCTCACGCTCAGGCCATGACCTCGACGCGCTTCGCGTCGGGATCGGCGCGCCCCTCGAGCTGCAGCACCTCGCGCAGGGCGCGGATCGAGACCTCGAGCTGGTCGAGCGTCGGCTCGCGCGTCGTCAGCCGCTGGAGCCAGAGACCCGGCGCCAGGAGCGTCATCAGGACCCGGTTGCCCGTGTGCTTGCCGGCGAAGCGGATCAGCTCGTAGGCGAGCCCCGCGATCACCGGCAGGAGCAGGATTCTCGTCGCGATCAGCCAGTACCAGGTCGGCCGGCCGAAGAAGGCGAAGACGAAGATCGCGATCACCATCACCCACAGCAGGAACGCGGTTCCGCAGCGCGGGTGGATCAATGAGAACTTCTGCACGCGCTCGGGCTCGAGCTCCTCGCCGGCTTCGTAGGCATTGATGGCCTTGTGCTCGGCGGCGTGGTACTGGAAGACGCGCTTGAGGTCGGGCAGCATCGAGATCAGGAGCAGATAGAGAACGAAGACGGTGACGCGGATCAACCCCTCGACGACCACGAACCAGGTCGCGTCGATGCCGATCCAGTCCGTGAGCAGAGCGGGGCCGACCTTGAAAAGGAGAATCGCGAAGCCGATCGCAATCGCGAACGCAAAGATCAGCTGGCCGCGCGTCAGCTCGGTGGCCACCTCCTCCTCGCCCTCCTCCTGCGCCGCGTAGTTCGCAGAGATCGCGAGCGCCCGGAAGCCGATCGCGAGCGACTCGCCGAGCGCGACGACCCCGCGGATCACCGGTAGCCGGAGCGCCCAATGGCGTGTCATCGGCGAGACAATCGCCTTGGAGACGTGGGCGATATCGCCGTCCGGCTTTCGGACCGCGACCGACCAGTTCGAGGGGCCGCGCATCATCACTCCCTCGAGCACTGCCTGCCCGCCTATGGGATTCGACATAGCTCTAAGTTAAGACGACTTGGCGGCCTGCGCCCGTTCGAGACGGCGCTGGAAGCGCTCTACCCGGCCACCCGTGTCGACGAGCTTCTGCTTCCCGGTGTAGAACGGGTGGCAGTTCGAGCAGATCTCGACGTGCAGCTCTTGCTTCGTCGAGCGTGTCTGGAACTCGTTTCCGCACGCGCAGTGGACGGTTGCGAGCACGTACTCGGGATGGATGCCGGGCTTCATCGCCGGGCCAGGATAGCAGCCGTCGTCTCCGCGGCAACGTTGCCTCCCGAGACGACAACCCCGACTGCCCTCGCGCCTTCGAGCGGGACTTTTCCGGCCAGGAGCGCAGCAATGCCGGCCGCGGCGGCGGGTTCACAGGCCAGTTTCGCGCGGCTGTAGAGGAAGCGAAAGCCGGCCTCGATCTCCGCCTCGGTGACGAGAACAGACTCGACGCGACCGCGGCAGATCTCGACCGCGTTTTTCCCGGCGAAGGGCGCGTTGAGGCCGTCCGCGATCGAGACCGGCTCGACCGGAACCGGCTCACCCGCGGCCAGGGCCTCGTGCAGGGCCGCCGACGTCTCGGGCTCGACCGCGATCACTCGCGTGTGGATGCCGGCGCGGATGCCGGAGATCAATCCACCGCCGCCGACCGGGACGACGACCACGTCCACCTCCGGGACGTCCTCGAGCAGCTCCAGCCCGACAGTCCCCTGGCCGGCGATCACGAGCGGGTCGTCGAACGGGTGGACGATGGTGCGACCGGTCTCGGCGATCAACTCGTGTAGGCGGTCGAAAGCCTGGCTCGGGTCGGTCGCCTCGAGATCCACCGTCGCGCCGTAGCCGCGCGTCGCCTCCAGCTTCTGCTCGCTGACCCCGTGCCACATGACGACCAACGCGTCGACTCCCTCGAGTGCCGCACCGTAGGCAAGCGCCTGGGCGTGGTTGCCCGCCGAGATGCCGATGACGCCGCGAGCCTTCTCGTCCTCCCCCAGGGACGCCAGCTTGTTGAGGACACCGCGCACCTTGAACGAGCCGGTGCGCTGAAACAGCTCGGCCTTGAGATAGACGGAAACGCCCAGCTCGCGCTCGAGCGATGCCGACGTGAGCGTCGGTGTCCGGTGGACTCGTCCGGCGATCGTCCGTCGGGCGGCCAGAACGTCGTCGCGAGTGACCATCCAGGGAGCCTAGACGGGTCTTTTCTTCGTCCTCACACCTGCCGATCAGAATGACCACATGCTGCGGCTCACCCTCGTGGCCATGCTGGCCGTCGGTCTCAGCGTCGGAGCCTCGACGGCCTCGGCTTCCTGGAAGGCGCAGTACGGCGTCCAAGACGACGCCTGGCTCGAGGTCGGGACGACCAAGATGTCCTCGTTGCAGGAACGGCTCTCGATGCTCGACCAGCTAGGAGTCGACGTCGTCCGCTACACGCTGCGCTGGGATCACGTGGCGCCGTCCAGGCCGGCCGACCCTGCGAACCCCGCCGACCCGGCCTATGACTGGAGCTCGGCCGACGCGCTGCTCGACGGGCTGTACGTCCACGGGATCGACGTGGTGCTGACGATCTGGGGAACGCCGCCGTGGGCCAACGGCTGGCAGAAACCGAACTGGGCGCCCAAGAGCTCCTCTGCGGTCGCGCTCTTCGCCACCGCCGCCGCGGAGCGTTATCCATGGATCCACAAGTGGGAGATCTGGAACGAGCCCAACCAGCTCGGCGGGCTCCAGCCGAACTCACCGCAGGTCTACGTTGAGCGCCTGCTGAATCCGGCGGTCGCCGCGCTGCACGCTGTCGACCGGAAGAACGTCGTCGCCGGAGGCGCGACCTCGCCGCGGGCGACGCAGACGGCTCTGTCCGCCGTCGCCTTCATGCGCGGCATGCGGCGCGCCGGGGCGAAGTTCGACGTCTATTCGCATCATCCGTACCCGCGCTGGTTCGGCCGCGGCCGGCCCGAGACCCCGCTGCAGACGCTGCCCTGCACTCGCTGGCTGACGATGGCCAGCCTTCAGTGCCTGCTGAAGAACGTGACGCAGAACTTCGGCCCGAAGCACGTCTGGCTAACCGAGTACGCCTACAAGACCAACCCACCCGACCGGCACCGCGGCGTCACCCCCACCCTCCAGGCGCGCTATCTGGCGGAAGCCGCACGCCGGGTCTACCAGGCTCCGCGGGTCGACCTGCTGATCAACTTCCTGATCCGCGACGAGCCTGTGGTCGGGCGGTGGGCCAGCGGCTTCTTCACGGCGCAGGAGCTCGTGAAGCCCTCGTTCTTCTCGTTCATGCTGCCGCTCGTCGAGCTCGGCCGGCGCGGTGTCCGGACGACCCTTTGGGGCCAGGTGCGGCCACGCTCCGGGCCTCAGCCCTATCTGTTGCAGCGCTCGAACGGCGTGCGCTGGTCGTCCGTCGGCCCGGTCTCGATCACCGGCGGCCGGGGCTTCTTCACCAGGACGGTCTATGCCAGGAAAGGCCTCAAGTTCCGCGTCTGGTCGCTGCTCGACGGCACATACAGCCCGCCCTTGGCCGTCCGCTAGGTCAGCTTGTACTCGGGCCCGGAGCCGCCCTCGGCGGGGGTCAGGCGCCCGCCCTTGGCGGTGATCGCTCCGCACTGGACGCAGTTGGAGGCCGTCACCTCGACGCCGCCTTCCTTCGGCTCGTAGACCTGGGCCGGGCACATGCGCGTCCAGAGCTCGGCGAGCTCGGCCGGCACATCGGTGCGAACGCGGATGTGATTCGGCGCATCGTCGCGTGTCTTGTTCCCGCTGAGGAAGACCGACGAGAGCTTGTCGAAGGTGAGCTTGCCGTCCGGTGCCGGGTAGCTCTTGGCGCGGTCGGTGCGAATCAGCTCCTGGTCCGCGTCGGGCTCGGCGCCCGCGTCGCCCGGCGGGAACTTACCGCGACTCGCGGTCATCGCCCCTGCGAGAGCGCCGCCGAGCCAGAAGCCCCGGCCGAACGCCTGGCGCATGTTCCGCACTTGCTCGAGGTCACGCCAAACGAAGCTCTGCTTGACCGCCTCGTCGTAGGCCGCCAACGCGCCGCGCCGGCCGGCAGCCTCGCCGCGCTGCAGGGCCGCGAATGCGGCCTCGGCCGCGAGCGCGCCGGTCTCGATCGCGTAGTGGATCCCCTTCAGCGCCGGCACGTTGACGAAGCCGGGCCCGTCGCCGGCGAGCAGCAGCCCTGGGGCGTGCAGACGCTTCGGCAGCGAGAGGAACCCGCCCTCGGGAATCGTCTTCGCCCCCCAGGCGATCCGCTCGCCACCCTCGAGCAGCTTGCGCACGAGCTTGTGCGTCTTCAGCTCCTGGAGCAAATCGTGGACCGAGAGCTCGACGTCGCTGTAGTCGAGCCCGACGACCATTCCGAGCGCGACCATCTCGTCGCCCATCGGGTAGATGAACGAGCCACCGAACTCCCGAAACTTCGCGCCCGGCCGGAGCGGCCAGCCCAGCGTGTGAATCACGCGCCGCAGAGGTTTCGCGACCCGCCAGACCTCCTTGACGCCGAGCGCCCAGACCTGGGGGTTCTCGCCCTCGAGCCCGAACCTTTCGATCGCCGCTCCGGTCAGGTGCCCCTGCGTGCCTTCGGAGAGGACGGTCACGCGAGCAGTGACGTCGGAGCCGGGCTCGAAGTTCGCCAGCTCCTCGCCGTTCTTGCCCCTTCCCTTGTCGCCGGTACGGATGCCGAGCACGCGGCCGTGGTCGACGAGCAGCTTCGTCGCCGCCGTCTCGGGCAGGATCATCGCGCCCGCCTCCTCCGCCTCCTCGGCGAGCCAGCGGCCGAGCTCGGAGAGCGAGGCGACCTGGTTTCCGTGGTTTTTCATGGTCGGCGGCGTCGGTATCCGAACGGCACTGCCGTGCGTCAGGAAGTAGACGGACTCCTGCTCGACCGGCCCATAGAAAGGCATCTCGTCGATGCGCTTACGGCCGGCGAACAGACGTTGGAGAGCACGCGGGTTGACGACGGCGCCGGAGAGCAGGTGCGAGCCGGCCTGCTTGCCTTTCTCGATCACGGCGACCGGCACGTCGCCTAGCCGCTCGACGACGGCCGGAGCCGTTTCGAGCAGTTGGCCAAGGCGGATCGCGCAGGCAAGGCCCGCAGGCCCGGCACCGACGATCGCGACCCCGACCTCGATCCGGTCATCCTCGGGGTCGGTTAGCGGGGCAATCGCCTCGCGCACATCAAATGGCGGTGGGAAGTCGGCTGGTCTGGTCATCTCATACGAGCAAAGCGAAGTAGAAACCAGCCCCGCGGAAAATGCGCAGCATTTTTCGCGGAGATCACGCTGCTCGACGCTGCCGGACGAGCTCGGTCAGCTTCGGAACGATCTCGTGCAGGTCGCCGACGACACCGAGGTCGGCGTACTCGAAGATCGGCGCGTTCGGGTCCTTGTTGATCGCGACGATCACGTTCGAGCCCTGCATGCCCACCTTGTGCTGGATCGCCCCGGAGATGCCGACCGCAATGTAGAGCCGCGGCGCGACGGTCTTCCCCGTCTGCCCGACCTGCGTCGAGTAGGGATACCAGCCCGCGTCGACGACCGCGCGGGTCGCCGCAACAGCGCCCCCGAGCGCCTTCGCCAACTCCTCGACGAGCGCGAAGTTCTCGGGGCCGCCGAGGCCGCGGCCACCCGCAACGATGACGTCGGCGTCCTCGATCGAGGGGCCCTCGCTCTCCTCGTGCGCCTGCTCGACCATCGTCGCCCGGGTAGAGAAGTCCTCGAGCCTCACGTCGACGCGCTCGACCTCAGGCTCGACGGGGCTCTCGACCGGGTCGAAGGTGCCGGTGCGGAAGAGGGCCACGCGAGGCTCGCCTTTCCAGCCGACGTCGACGTAGACCGTGTCGTCGAGCGCCGGCCGCTTGCCGACGAGCTTGCCGTCTTCCTCGGCAAGGTCGACGAGGTCCCAGTTGAGGCCTGCTTCGAGCCTGGCCGCAAGGCCCGCGGCAACGTCCGCCGTGAGCACGGTCGCGGCGAAAAGGACGGTGTCGAATCCCTGGCTGCGAACGAGCTCGGCGAGCACGTCCACCCGCGGCTGCGGCAGCGGCGCGTCGAGCGACGGATCGTCCGCGACGTAGATCTTCTTGGCGCCGAACCTGCCCGCCTGCTCGGACAAAGCCTCGACACCCGAGCCGGCGATCAGCGCCGCGACGTCGCCGCCGAGCTGAACGGCCTTGCCGAGGACGCCGAGCGAGTCCTTCTGCAGCTCGCCGTCGTGATGCTCGAGGAAGACGAGCGTGCTCAAAGTGCCTTCCGCTCCAGGAGGAACTCCACGACTTGCTCGGCGCTCGAGCCGTCGTCCTCGATCTTGCGGGTCTCCCCACGCGGCGGCGGCTCGTTGACCGCGTAGACCTCCGTTCGCGAACCGCGCTCGCCGCTGCGGTCGGCCTCGACACCGAGATCGCTCAGCGCCAGCGTCTCCTGGGGCTTCTTCTTCGCACCCATGATCCCCTTCAGCGAGGGATAGCGCGGCTCGTTGATCGCGTCCGAGACGGCGACGACCGAGGGCAGCGGCGCCTCGATCACGTCGTAGCCGAACTCGGTCTGCCGCTTGCCGCGGAGCTTGCCGTCCGAGACCGTCAGCTCGGCGACCTGGGAGATCAGCGGCAGCCGCAGGCGGTCGGCGACTGCAGCCCACATGACGGCGCCGTCGGAATCGTTGGCCTGCTGGCCGAAGAGGACGAGATCCGCCTCCTCCCGCTCGAGAGCGCGCGCGAGCGCATAGCTTGAGGCGACGAGGTCGGAGCCCGCGGCGGCCTCGTCCGAAACGAGCACCACGCGGTCGGCGCCCATCGCCAGTGCCTTGCGCAAGGCGTCGAGCGAACGCTCGGGCCCCAGCGAGACCAGCACGACCTCGGCGCCGGGATCGTCCCCCTTGAGGCGGAGCGCCTCCTCCACGGCGTTGGCGTCGAACGGGTTCAGCGTCGGCTCACCCGAGCGATCGAGGCGTTTCGTGGCCGGGTCGATGCGGCGTGCCTGCTCGGGGACTGCCTTTGCGCAAACGGCGATCTTCATCCCGGCGCAGGACTCTATCGGCGGCCCTACTTGTTAGGGTGCGCCACTTCGAGCGCGAACCGGAGCTTGATGAGACGCCACCGGACGACAGCCCGAGGAGCCCTTTTGCTCTTGCTCGTCACCGGCCTGCTGGCCGGGACGGCGGCCGCACGTTCCGGCGGCTCGAGCGCACCGATCGTCTTCCCGATCCTCGCCGCCGGCCAGTACACGGACGATTTCGGCGCTTCTCGACCGGGTGGACCGCACCAGGGG
>Ga0307280_10000177_pt1 | contig 12038 bp, 12 predicted proteins | sample ER_DNA_119_FD_194479 | JGI IMG/M metagenome (GOLD analysis project Ga0307280, IMG submission 194479) | Bulk soil microbial communities from the East River watershed near Crested Butte, Colorado, United States - ER_DNA_119 | ecosystem: Environmental > Terrestrial > Soil > Floodplain | place...
CTTGCGCCGGCCCGTTCCTGACCGACAGGCTGCACGCGACGGCCGACGCGATCCCTGCGAAGATCTCGGCGACCTTCCCTTCCGGCTCGCGCAGCACGATCGGCGTGCCCTCGTCGCCGGCGAGGCTGATCGTGGGCTGCAGCGGGATCTCGCCGAGGAACGGAATGCCGGCGCGCGCCGCCAGCCGGCGGCCGCCGCCGCGCTGGAAGATCTCCTCGTGGTGGCCGCAGCTCGGGCAGACGAACCCGCTCATGTTCTCGACCAGGCCGATCACCGGGACCTCGACCTTCTGCCACATCGCCAGCGCCTTCTCGACGTCGATGATCGACACCTCTTGCGGCGTCGTCACCATGAGCGCGCCCGTGACCGGCAGCAGTTGCGACAGCGACAGCTGCGCATCGCCGGTGCCGGGCGGCAGATCGACGATCAGATAGTCGAGCTCGCCCCACTCGACGTCCTCGATGAACTGCTGCAGCAGCTTGTGGACCATCGGGCCGCGCCAGATCACGGCGCCGCCACGCTCCACGAAGAATCCGATCGAGACGACACGCAGGCCGTGGTGCACGGACGGCACGATCTTGTTGCCGGCCTCGACGGACGCGGCCCGCTCGGGTACGCCCATCATCTGCGGAATCGACGGACCGTAGACGTCGGCGTCCAGGATACCGACCGTCGCGCCCAGCCGCGCGAGCGCCGCCGCGAGGTTCGTGCTGACCGTCGATTTGCCGACGCCGCCTTTTCCTGCAGCGACGGCGATGATGTTTTTCACGCCCGGCAGGCGCGGGTTCGAGGGGTGGTTGGGGCGGCCGACGACGCGCGCCGTGAGCTTCACGTCCACGCCGCCGATGCCCGGCAACTTCCCGACCGCGGTCTCGATCGACTGCGCGATGACGGCGCGCGATGGACAGGCGGGCGTCGTCAGCTCGATGCCGATGACGGCGCGGTCGCCCTCCAGCGCCACCGACGACACCATCCCGGCCGACACGAAGTCGACCTTCAGTGCGGGGTCTTGTGTCTCTGCCAGAACGGCGCGGATGTCTTCGACGGTGACGGTCACTCAGAGTTTTCTAGCAGAGGACAGGGCCCGCAGGCGAACGGGCTGGTCGGGGTGATGCCCCATCTTGCGGCGCTTGACCGCCAGGTAGGCGGCGTTGTGCTGGTTTTCCCCGACCCAGTGGTTGATCCGTTCCGTCACGACCACGCCGGCGGACCGAAGGCCAGCCACCTTGAGCGGGTTGTTGGTCAGCAGGCGGATCGAGCGCACGCCGATGTCAGCCAGGATCGCGGCCGCCGGGTCGTAGCGACGCTCGTCCGGCTCGAACCCGAGCGCCAGGTTCGCCTCGACCGTGTCGGCGCCGCCGGCCTGCAACGCGTAAGCGCGCACCTTGTTGCCGAGGCCGATGCCTCGGCCTTCCTGACGCAGGTAGATGAGGACGCCGGTCCCCTCCGCGGCGATTCGCTCGAGCGCGGCCTCGAACTGCTCGCGGCAGTCGCACTTCAGCGAGCCCAGGACCTCGGATGTCCAGCATTCCGAATGGACGCGGCACAGCACGTTCGAGGCGCCGTTGACGTCGCCCCGGACGATGGCCATGTGTTCCTCGGCGTTCGGGGACTCACTGTCCTTCGCGTCGGCGTCCCGGTAAACGAGGAGCCGAAACGGACCGTGCACGGTCGGGATCTCGGCGTCGGCATATCGCAAGAGCTTCATCGTTTGGATTAGATGGGCGTGGGGGGGCGAAGTTACCACCCATTGCGCGCATTTTCCGCCGATGTCATCTTAGGGTGGTCATGGCGGCGAAATCTATCCTACGGTTCCCTGATCCGAAGCTCCGCCAGAAGTCCGAGGAGATCGGGGAGATCAGGGATGACCTGCGTCAGCTGGTCGCCGACATGACGGAGACGATGGTCGCCGCCAACGGCGCCGGGCTTGCCGCGATTCAGGTCGGGGTTCCGGCCCGGCTGTTCATCATCGATGGACACGTGACGGGTGGCGGCGAGGATTCGCCCCCGAAGGTGTTCATAAACCCCGAGATCCTCGCGATCTCCGATGAATCACAGACGGGCGACGAGGGATGCCTGTCGTTCCCCGATGTGTTCGTGCCGGTCAAGCGCGGCATGCGCGCGAGGGTTCGCGCCCGCGACCTGGACGGCAACATCTTCGAGGATGAGGGGGAGGGGCTCTACGCCCGAGCTCTGCAGCACGAGACGGACCACCTCAATGGCCGGCTGCTCATCGATCAAGTGGGGCCGGTCAAGCGCGAGCTCATCAAGCGCAAGCTTCGCAAGGACGCCCAGATCGAAAAAGAGGAGAAGGAAGAGCAAGAGCAGGAAGAGGCGGCTGAGCGCGCGGCCGCCGGCCAGAAGCGCTCGGTGGGCTAGGGGCGACGTCGCGGCATGCTGACCATCGCGCTCCAGCGCATCGAGTTCGACGGTCGCCACGGCGCCACGGCCGTCGAGCGCCGGTCGACGCGGAAGTTCGAGGTCGACATCGAGATGGAGGTCGACGCCGCGGTGGCCGAGCGCAGCGATCTTCTCGCGGACACCGTCGATTACAGCCGTGTCGCTGAGGCGATCGTCGCGGTCGGGACGGGCGAGCCGCACCACTTGCTGGAATCGCTCGCACGCCAGATGCTGGAGGCGGTCCGCGAGCGTTTCCCGCGCATCCGCCGGATGCAGATCGAGCTGCGTAAGCTGAATCCGCCGACGTGTCCAGGGCACCCGGCGTACGCGGCGGTCCGTCTGGTCCGCGGCGACGCCTGATCGCCTGATCGGACGACGGGCGGTTTGGTGGCGCCGGTTTGCCGGCGCCACGCTTTCGCGCGACAGTCAGGGGCGGCGACCGTCAGATCGGGACGTGTTCGTCGACCCCCACAAGGAGACCCCCATGTTGACGTTGAAGTCGCTTCTGCTCGCGCTCGTTCTGTCCGTTGGTTTCGCGACGTCGGCCGGCGCCGCGGCCGGCCCCGACGGCAAGTGCAACTTCGATTCTGACTGCGGCGGTGGCGCCAAGTGCAACAGCGGCAAGTGCTCGAACTCGCCCGGTGGCAAGTGCCACTTCGACTCGGAGTGCAACAAGGGCGAGAAGTGCTCGCAGGAGAAGTGCCGGAAGGGTTAATCCGGCTACTTTGACGTTTCGGCGTGCACGAGCGCGTCGATGCGCGCATCGCCGTGATGGATCCGGACGGTCGCGCCGACGGGGACGCTCGTGTGCAGCATCGCGAGCGCGACGCCGCGGCCGTCGGGAAGGCGGCCGGCGCTGGTCACCCGGCCGGCCTTCGGTTTGAGGTCGCTCTCGATCGGGTCGGATGCCGTGGGGTCGGTCGGGCCCACGACGTCGAGGCCGACCAGCCGCCAGTTGATGTGGCCGCGGTCGCGGATGCGCACGATCGGTTCCTGTCCGAGGTAGCAACCCTTGGCGTAGTCGATCGCCGGGCTCAACCCGACCTCCATCGGGAAGTAGTCGGCCGTGATCTCGGCGCCGAGACGAGGTTCCAGCGCGGCGATGCGGGCAGCCTCGGCGGCGGCGGGCGCCAGCTCGGGCGTCCCGGCCGCGGCGAGGCGCGCATGCACGTCCGCCAGCGCCGCCTTCGGAGCGCCCAGCCAGAAGCCGTCGGCGCCGAGCTCCCGCACGCGCGCGAGCCAGAGATCGCCGGCGGGCGTCGCCACCTGAAGGTGGGCGAGCAGCGGCGCCGTCGCGAGCGCGCCCGGATCGGCGCCGATCGCGGCGAGACGCGTGGCCGCGGCCGGGCCCAGGAGCGACGAGAAGGCGACGTCGGGTCGCGCCGCCGCCGCGAAGTCGTCCATGATCGCGTAGCGCGACAGCGCGCCCGCCAGCGTCTCGGCCTGACCCGCGTCGACGACGATCCAGAAGTCGTCCGTCCGCACGAAGAGGCGCATGTCGGCGACGACGTGACCCTTGGGGGTGAGCAGCGCCGAAAGACACCCGCCGCCGACCGGCGTCCCGGCGACGTTGCTCGTGACGATGCCGTTCAAGAAGCGGCTGCGGTCGGCCCCCGTGGCGACGATCAGCTCGCGGCCGGTGTCGGGGCGCAGGATCGCGTCGCGCGCGAGAACGTCGAGGTCGTCGGTGAGGGTCAAGCCTTCTTCATAGCGCGCACCTCGCGCAGGCGCACGGCGCGGCGGGTGCGCGCATCGGCGAAGCGGCGCCGATCGACGGAGGTTTCCAGCGACAGCGGCGGGACGGGGCGCGGGCGGCCTTCCTCGTCGACCGCCACGAAGGTCAGGAACGCGCGCGTCGTCTGGCGGCGGCCCTGCGCGCTCTGGTCTTCCGCCATGACCCTGACGCCGACCTCCATCGACGTCGTCCCGACGTAGTTGACCTGGGCCTGGACGGTCACGACCTCGCCGAGGCGGATCGGGTGAAGGAAGTGAAGGCGATCCATCGACGCCGTCACCACCGGACCGCCGGCGTGGCGGGCAGCGGAAATGCCCGCCGCGATGTCTATCCACTGCATCAACATGCCGCCGAAGATCGTGTTGTGCGTATTCGTCAATCCGGGAAGCACCAGCTGCTCGGTCTCGACGCGCGAGGCACGTGGGGTGCGCTTCTTTCGTGTTCGGCCGGGGGCGGCTCTTGCCATCGCCAAGCGGGTATCACCGTCGGCGGGCGCGGTCAAACCCTGTATAGTGTCGTGCCATGATCGGAAGAGCGTGTGTCGTGCGTAGCCTCACATCCTTGTTGCTGCTCGCCGTCGCTACCACCGCCGCTCCCCAGTCCGCCTGGGCCAAGAAGCTGACGCTGCCGCAACTGCTGGAGATGGCGCGCGGCAACCCGGGCCTGCAGGCGAACGCCGCCGCGATCGCCGCGTCGGAAGCGCAGGTCACCGAGGCGAAGCTGAACTGGTTGCCGCAGGGCGATCTGCTGTCGATCCTGGCGCCGTCGCCGAATATCAGTTGTATCAATGGCACGCGCAACTGCGTCGAGACGACGTCGCCCGAGGCGCGCATCACCGATGTGTCATGGAACAAGGTGTTCACGCGGACCGAGGTGAAGTTGATCCAGCCGATCTTCGACTTCGGAAAGATCTCCGCGGGAATCGACGCCGCGGAGGCGGGCGTCGGGGTGTCGCGCCAGAAAGAAGCGGGGGCGCGCGCCGACATCGAGCTAAACGTGCGCAGGGCGTACTACGGTCTGAAGTTCGCGCGCGACGTGATCGACATGCTCGACGAGGGCTCCGGCTACGTCGACGACGCGCAGAAGAGGCTGGACAAGGATCTCGCGAACGGCACCGGCAATGTCAGCGTGACCGACAAGCTGCGCATGCGCACCGTGCGCGCCGAGCTGGACGCGCGCATCCTGGAAGCGAAGCGACTGCAGGGGATCGCGCGCGACAGCCTGCGCACGCTGCTCGGGTCGGAGGCGCCGAGCGACATCGACGTGGACGACGAGGAGTTCGAGCCGCCCGAGGTCAGGGAGCGCGCCGTCTCCTATTACGAGGATCTCGCGAAGGCGAACCGCCCCGAGGTGCGGCTGCTCGAGTACGCCGTGAAGGCGAAGTCCGCGCTCGCGGATCTGGAGCGGCGCAAGGAGTATCCCGACGTCGTGTTGATCGCGACCGGCGTGTTCGCGTACGCGCAGACGGTCGACGATCCCCAGAACGCCTACTACAGCCACTACTTCAACAGCCGGTCGGCCGGCCTGGCGGCGGCGCTGCGCATGCAGCTGGATCTCGGGCCCAAGATCGCGCGCGCCCGAAGGACGGAGGCCGAGGCGATGGAGATCACCGCCCGGCGCAGCGAGGCGCTGGGCGGCATCCTGCTGGAGGTGCGCAAGTCGTACGCAGAGGCGGGCGAGGCGGCGGCGCGCGTCGTTGCGATGGACAAGGGGCAGAAGGCGGGCAAGGCGTGGATCTCGGCGGTCGCGCAGAACTTCGCCGTCGGTCTGGCCGAGGCGCGCGATCTGTCGGACGCGCTGGTCGCGTTCTTCGGCATGCGGACGCGCTACCTGCAGGCGGTCTTCGACCTGTACGTGGCGCGATCCGCGCTGACGCGGGCGACCGGCTCAGCGGAGCTGTGACTCGGCGTCGGCGGCGAGCGCGCCCAGGCGCGCGACCAGGCCGCCGAGCTGCGTCGCGTTCGGTTCCGGCAACAGCAGCAGCCGGCGGCGCGTGCCTTCGAGCCGCTGGCGCAGGTCGGGCAGCGTCGTTTCGCGGCGCGCCACCTGCGGGTGCGTCAGCAGCAAGCGCCCGAGGCACGACTCGATCGTCATCGCCAGCGTCGATGCGAACAGCAGCCCGATGAGGCCGTAGGCGTCGACCAGCGCGACTATCAGCAGGACGGTCAGCGTCTGGCTGGGACGTCTCGCGGCGAGCAGCCGGAGCGCGACGATGCGCTCGAGCGCCACGACGACCAGCACCGTGATGACGGCCGCCCCCACGCCTTCTCCGAGACCCACGGTGTTGCCGGCCAGGAACGCGGCGCCGGCGGCCGCCGGCACGCCGAAGAAGGGGACCAGGCGCAGCACGCCCGCCGCGAGCGCCGGCAGCATCGGCAGGGGCAGGCGCACCACCCGGAAGATCACGGCGAGCACCAGCACGGAGAGGATGCTCACCGACACCTCGCCGCGCACGTGCGATCCGACGGCGCGTTCGACCGACCGCCAGACGTCGCGCGCGCGCGGCCGCTGCGGCGCCGGCACGAGCGACAGCCAGAGACGCTCGAAGGCCTCGCGGCTGGCGCTCCAGTAGGCGCTGAGCGCGACCACGACGACGATCCTCGTCGCGACGTCGATGGTGTTGCGCGTGACCCCGAGCGCCTGGTCGAGGATCTGGGTGGGGCGCGCGCCACCGATGGCGTGATACAGCGCCGCGATGGGGGGCAGCCGGCCGAGCAGCGCCGTCGGCAGCCCGCGCGCGGAGGCGGCCTGGGCGCGCAGCCGGTCGTACGCGGCGCTCAGTCGGACGGCGGCGTCGTCGAGCTCGCGCAGCACGCCGCGCGACACGAGGTACACGAAGATCCCGAACAGCCCCAGTCCCAGGACGTAGGTGACCGTGACGGCCAGCGTGCGCCCGAGGCGCTGCTCGAGGCCCTCGATCGCCGGTCGCGCGGCGGCGGCCACGACCACCGTGAGCGCGAACAGGAACGCCGCGTCTCGAAAGCGCCAGAGCAGCGCCACCACCGTCAGCGTCGCCAGCGAGATCACCGCCGCGAGCGCGACGCGTTTCATGACCGGATCTCCTTCCTGGCCAGCAAGCGATCGAGGTCCGTGGCGATACCCTCGATGGCGTCCTCGACCCGCTCCGTCGATCGCGAGCGCGCGGCCAGCGGCGCCAGCTTGCGCAGGTCGACGATCAGCTCACCCACCTCGTAGCGGACGGCGCTCAGATGACCGCGACCGGCCGGCGGCTCGCCGTGCCGGGCGTCCGCGCCCAGCAGGAAGCGCGACAGCAACAGCTGCACGATCGCCGCCAGCGGGATGGCGAGGATCGCGCCCGCGATGCCCAGCACGGACGCGAACGCGGTGATCGCCAGCAGCGTCACCAGCGGGTTCGTGCCGACTGTCCGCACCATCACGCGCGGGATCAGCACGTAGTTCTCGAACAGCTGCAGGAACACCGCCACCACGACGACGCCGAGGATCAGCGACGGCCCGACCGACGCCGCGACCATGGCCGCGACGACGGTGCCGATGATCGGGCCCGCCACTGGGATCGCCTCGCCGATCGCGTAGACGACGCCGACGATGCCGGCGTGCGGCAGTCCGATCAGCCGATAGATGACGAACGCGAGCAGGCCGATGATCAGGCAGACCAGCGACTGCCCGCGCAGGTAGGCGCCGACGGTACGTTCGATCTCCGTGATGAAGCCGCGGATCGCCCGGCGGCGATCGAAAGGCGCGAAGAGCACCAGCGCGCGCATCCGGCGCTCGCCCTCCAGCGTCCAGTAGAAACCGAGCAACAGCACCGCCACGATCGTGAACAGGTTCCGCCCGACGGCGCCGCCGGTGTCGAGGACGGACTTGACGTCGATCGCGGGCGTTCCGCTGCGTTCGGCGGCGGACGGCAGATACCAGGCGATCCGCTGGATGGTGTGGCTCTCGGACGAGAGCAACTCGGTCCGCAGCCGCTCGAAGTGGTGGGGGGCGCGCGCGACCAGCGTCGCCGTCTGCTCGGCGACGATCGGGACGGCGAGCGTGAGCACGCCGGCCCCCAGGCCGCCGAGCGCGGCGTACACCGCCAGCGCGCCGGCCCAGCGGGGCAGACCGCGGCGCCGCAACCATTCGACGCCCGGCTTGACCGCCATCCCCAGAGACACGCCCACGAACAGGATGAACAGCGCCGCGGCGAAGCGAAACAGCAGCGCGAAGCAGACAACGACGCCCAGCACCACCAGGTTGGCGAGCAGGATGCGGCGGCCGTTCCAGCCGGGGAACGCGGCGCGCGTGGCGAACACGCCATCGGCGACGGTGTCGGCGATGGCACGTGTCATTGACCGTGTGCGAACCGAGCTCATGTTTCAGGCGATGCGCAGTCTGCTGAGGAATCTAATGCGCGGAAGCTCGAGCGCAGCCCCGAGGCGCCCATCGACCTACGAGCGCATGCGCGGGCTGCTGCGCGACTGGGACACGTTGTTCGCCGAGCTGGGCGCGCAGGTCGCCGGTCGGACGACGCACGTCCGCTCGACGTTCGCGCGCACGGCTGCGCAATTCGCGCCGCGCTGGCACGAGGCAGAACGCGAGCTCGACGCGTTCCGCGACGCGCCTGTCCGCGATCGCCGACGCCGCGCGCCGGAGCTCGAGCGGACGATGGCGGAGCTGCGAGACCTGGTCGTGGCCGCGCGCGTTCCGATCGAGGGTCCTTGACCTGTCAGGTCGGCGACCTACGTTCTAATCAAGAGTGACCAACAATCGTTGACGGTGCGGACCGCCTTCCACGCCGGTGTGGGTGCAGGGGAGTGAGCGGAAAGGCGAAGGAATCCCGACTCATTTTGAGGAGCTCGGGACAAAAGGACGGGACCGAAACGGCCGATGAGGTCACCCGCGGGGGGCTTTGCGCTGACAACGCAACGCCCCCTGTTCATTATTCTCCTCCCTCTCCCGCTTGCGGGAGAGGGCTGGGGTGAGGGCAAGCCTTGCGAGAGGCGGCGCTCGCGCGGGAGAGGGCTGGGGTGAGGGCAAGCCTTGCGAGCGGCAGCGCTCGCGCGGGAGCGTGCGGCGAGAGTCAGGTCCCGTCGACGGTATACGGCGCGCCGTCGAGGTGTAGGTGGTTCTTGTGGTGCGCGTCGAACGACGGCGTCAGCACCACCGAGAAGACCTTCTCGTCGTAGAGCCGCCGGGTCAGCCGCCGGAGGAACTGCGCCGCAGCCGTTGCAGCCGGCTTCTCGGCGGGCACCCAGTCGCGTTCGACCTCCACCGTGCGTCCGTTCTTGAGCACGAAGGTCGCGACGTCGATCGCGTTGGCGAACGAGTGCTCGCTGACCCAGGTCGGGTACGCCGCCATCCGGCGGCAGTTGTACGTCCCGAGGTGCACGATCGACTTCACCGGGCTCTTGAGGATGCGGCGCGCCTCTTCCTGCACGATCGCTTCGAACCGCTCGAGCCGTTGCGCGAACGCGCAGTTGACGCGCGCCTGCGGCTGAAACAGCAACCCGGCGCCGCCGCGCTTGATCGCGACGCCGTCTGGCGCCTCGCACAGGATCTCGGCGCTCAGGTGCGAAGGCCGCAGCGGCCACGGCGAGAACCGCACGCCGTCCGACTTCAGGCCCTCCCGGCATCCATCGGGCGCCGCCGGCGCGGTGGGTTTGAACGCCGGCGGCACGACCTCGTGCGGCTGCGCCGCGGCCATCGCCAGCGAGAGCAGCAAGAGCGGCGCGGCCAGCACACCTCAAGCGTATCGGGAAAATCGGACCGCGCTAGAGTGGCGTCGCTGCTGCGTGGCGGCAACCGCCGGCGCTACTCGACGTCGACGGTCGGGCAGCCCAGGACGACGTTGACGTGGCCGTTCAGGTCCGTCTGGAACGTCGAGCAGGTGGTCGGGCAGGCAGTGATCTTGGTCGGCGTGCCGGTGGCGGGATCCTTGTCGTAGTACCAGCCGCCGCGCTGATCGCAGCCGGCGCCGTTCGTGCCGTCGATCGGCGCGTGACCGATCGCGGTGTCGGCGCCCGCGCCCGACGTGAAGCTGACGTTCACCTTCTTGAAGTCGACGCCCGCGGCCGGCAGCTTGTACTCGCACGCGATCGCCTTGGTTCGAATCTCCGCGAGCTTCGTCCGCAGCACCTGGCTCACGTCCAGGCTTGTGTCGATGCGGATTGCCGGTGCCGTGCCACCTCCCGTCGCGATCTGGTCCAGCTTGCTTCCGATCGATGACAGTTCCACGTTCGAAGCGACGCCGATGACGAACGTCGGAACGGCGGGCGTGCCGGCTGCGGGGGTCGCGCCGGCCGCGGCGACGCCGGCGATGCCCGCGATGTCGCTCGGGTTGCACTCGGGCCGCGGGAAGCCCGGGTGGATGATGCCGCTGGCCGTGTCGAAGTAGTCGGTGAAAGCGAGCGGCAGGCCGTCGGTCACCAGAACGACCGCGAGCTTGTGGCCCGCGTGGTCTTTCGCGTATTGCTGGGCGTACGCGATCGCTCCCTTGAGCGCGGGGCCCGTGGGCGTGTAACCGTCGGGCGCGTGTTGGCCCAGCGACGTGGATAGCGTCATCGCCTGCCCGGTGGCGGACCCGGAAAGGGTTGCGATCGGGACGACCGGGGTCGCATACGCGGTCGAGTCGCAGACGTCGCGGGCGTGACAGTATCCGGCGTAGGCCACGCAAGCCGACGAACACATCACGCTGCCGTCCGCGGCGCAGTAGTTCGAGTTCCCGCAGTCCTGGATGAGGTCGCAGTTCTGACCGGTCGGGCACGTGGTGTTGTCGACGCACAGGGGGACGACGACCGTGGTGATGCTGTTGGCCGAAACGCAGGTCTTCCTACGATCGCACGGCCCGTACGTGCCACACGGCCCATCGGCCGTACAGCTGGCCGCGGCGCTCGCTTGCGTGAGCGGGAAGTAGCCCAGGCCGGCGCCCAGCCCCGCCGACTGCGGATCGGTGAAGAACGTGTTCAGCGCGGACTTGACGGCGTCCCACTTGGTCGTGGTCCCCGAGATCGTCAGCGCCATCGACTTCGAGAGGTCGACCGTGACGTAGAGATCGAGCGGCAGCGGTTCGGCCGCCGTCATCGTCGCGGCGCAGACGCCGTCGCTCTTCGAGTCGGCGGTGGAGATGTCCAAGCTGGCGTCGAAGCCGGTGTTGCCGACGCCGCCAGTTCCTGTGGTCCCGCCGCTGGCGCCCGCGGTCCCGGAGCCCGTCCCCGCCGTTCCGGTGGTCAGTGTCGGTTTCACGCCCGCGGTGCAGGCCAAGCCAAGTACAAAGAGGAGAGCTGTCGCGCCCGAACAAGCGAACGAGTGTGTCTTCGTCATGGGTTTACTCGAAGATGATGCTGCCGCACGGGAACTGGAGATCGAGCGTGGTGCTGCTCGGCAGCCGCCACGTGGTGCATGCAGCGCCGCTAAAGATCAACGTGGTCGGATCGCCGGGGTCGACGTTCCAGCCGCTGGTGGCGCCGAGCGGAACCTCGGTGCCTTGGATGAACACGTGCGCCTGAGTCAGCTTCGACGTATCGACCTTGATCGCGACGCCGTTGACGTCCTTGAGATCGAACGTGCAGCTCTTGACGCCCTGGAGCGCCTGCGAAAGCTGTGTCACCAGCATGGTCGAGTCCGAAGCGCTCGGTTGGAATGGCTTGCTCGCTCCTGCGGTCGTCCCGTACGTCCCCACCGTCGCCGTCGGTCCGCGCGTCGTCGGGTGGCCCGACGCCGTCAGATCCGTCTTCCACGGCATGACACCCTGGCACTGGTCGAAGATCGCGGTCGTGTCGAGGCCCGACGTCAGGCCCGGCACCGTCATCTCGCCGGCGCCCGCGTTCGCGAAGGCCTGCAGGACGCCGGCGGGCAGGTTGAACTGCGTCGTCTGGAGGCCGAACACGATCGTCTTGACCTCCGCGGTGTAGGCGGTCTGCAGCGCGCCGACGGTGGAGTC
>Ga0307280_10000178_pt1 | contig 11996 bp, 9 predicted proteins | sample ER_DNA_119_FD_194479 | JGI IMG/M metagenome (GOLD analysis project Ga0307280, IMG submission 194479) | Bulk soil microbial communities from the East River watershed near Crested Butte, Colorado, United States - ER_DNA_119 | ecosystem: Environmental > Terrestrial > Soil > Floodplain | place: USA...
GGGCGCTCCGTCGCCTCACGAATCGGGTCAGGGCAGCGAGAAGCTGGAGAGCACGCTGCCGCCCATCGCGACGAAATCGACGGTGACGCGATCGGGTGTGACCTTCACGCGGCCATATCCGGAATCGGGCCAGAAGCTGGTGTAGCCGGTCTCGGACGAATCGAACTTCCAGGGCGCGCCGGCGCTGCCCGGGAGCGTGTAGTGGATGCCGTCGACCACCATGTCCGTGAACACGTGGTCGTGCGCGTAGAAGAAGATCTGAACGCCGTACCGCCGCAGCATGTCGTGGATGGTCCTCTGCTCGCCGACGTAGGCGGCCCGGCCACCGCCGCGGCCGTAGGCGGTGTCGATGTCGTTCCCGGCGTTGCCGCCCACGGTGTGGTGGATGAACGTGAATTTCCACTTCGCCGCCGAATGCGCCAGCGTGTCCTCGAGCCAGGCGAGCTGCGCCGCGCCCAGCGTCCAGTCGTCGGGCAGGCCGGGCTGCTGGTTCAGCAGATGGCAGGTCGGCGTGTACGTCATCACGTTGAGGACGACGAACAGCGCGTCGCCCCAGGTGAATGCGTAGTAATCGCCGTTAGCGCTGCCGCCTTCCGGGTACGTCTTCGCGAGCGGACCGGGCGCGTAGAGCAGGCGCTGGCTCACCGATCGCTGGATCTCGGCGCCGCTGTTGCAGCCGCTCTCGCCGTCCCAGTTGCCGATGACGGGAAAGTGCGCGGCGTTCCCGAGCGTGTCACCCATCATGCGGCGGAAGTTCAGGTACGCGAGGCGCGCCCACGCGGTGTCGGGCGGCGGCGTGTTGAAGCCGAAGAGGTGGTAGTCGAGCAGGTCGCCCAGGTCGACGATGAAGTCGGCCTTTGCGACGGCCATGTCGGCGGTCACCGCGCGCAGCGTGCTCTCCATCGGCCCGAACCCGTCGTCGACGACGGTCGAACCCGGCGGGATCGGATCGCGCGGTTCGATGTGACTGTCCGCCATCGCGATGAACGTGAACGAATCCCCCGGCGCGCGCGCGGTCACGGCGCTGCCCGTGTAGAGGAGGCCGTCGCACGCGAGCGGGCCGAACGCGCCTTCCTGGCCGAGGCAGACGTCGTAGACGTACCGCTGGCCCGGCTGCAGGCCGCTGATCGACCACTGCGCGGTGTCGGCGGCGGGCGAGGTGCCCGGGCCCCAACCGGTCACGTTCGACGCTGATTCCGCCCGGACGCGCAGCTGGAGCGCGGTCGGATCGCCCTTGCGCAGCACCACGCTGATCCCGAAGCCATGCGCCGTGGGCGCGAAGATCAGCGGCGCGCCCAGCAATTCGAACCCCGACGTGTCCAGGTGCGAATCGCGGCCGGCGCCGTCGAGCTCCAGGCCGCCGTCGAACGGCGACAGGTCTAGCGGCAACCGTCCACAACCCAGGGCGCAGACGAACGTCAGGACTAAGGCGGCGACTGAAACGGTGGATGGGCGCAGGGGCAATTCACCAACCTCGCGACGACGGCCTCACTGTAACCGACCTGCATGCGAGACAGTCGTAGAATGCGCGCCATGTCGGCCGACAAAATGCGGGGACGGGTGTTTCGATCGACGCGCGGGCGTGGCTGGGCTTCGGTCGTAACGTTTGCGCTGCTGGCCGGGTGCAAGGCGCAATCGCCCGCGCCCGCGACGCCCGCGAGCGCGGCCGCGGCGCCGCCATTGTGGCTGGTGACGATCGTCGTCGATCAGATGGCGGCGTGGATGGCGGACGAGCGCTGGAACGCCCTGCCGTCGGACGGTGGCTTCGCGCGCCTGCTCCGGGAGGGAACGTACGTTCGCGAGCTGCGCTTTGCGCACTCGAACACCGAGACGGCTCCGGGGCACTCGGCGCTGTACACGGGCGTGGCGCCGCGCGTGTCCGGCATCGTTGCGAACGACGTGCTCGGGCCCGACGGCAAGAAGGCGTCGTCCTTGCTGGACGCGAACACGCGGCTGGTGCCGGCGGGCGCCGCCGGTCCGATCGATCGGCGCGGCAGCTCGCTGGCGGCGCTGAAGGTGGACACGCTGGCGGACGCGCTGGTGGCCGCGCGCCCGGGCGCCGAGGTCTACAGCCTGTCGCTCAAGGATCGGGGCGCGCTGTTCGGAGGGGGACGGCACCCGAAGCTGGTGCTGTGGCTGGACACCGAGGGCGGCACGCTGGTCACCTCGACCGCGTTCGCGCAGGCGGTGCCGGCGTGGGCGACGCCGTTCGCGGACGGCGCCGCGGTGGCGCGCGCGTTCGCCCAGCCGTGGGAACCGCTGGACGCGGGCTGGCTGGCGGCGCAGTCGGCGACGCGCGACGACCAGGAGGGCGAGGGCGACTACCAGGGCATGGGCACGACGTTCCCGCACCGCGCGCCGTCGGCGAAGGCGATGCGGGCGACGCCGGCGGGCGATCGCCTGTTGCTCGAGCTGGCGCGGGCGGCCGCCGCCCATGCCGCCGAGACCGCGGCGGGCCGGCCGGTTCTGATCGCCCTGTCGCTGTCGTCGCACGACTACGTGAACCACGTCTTCGGCCCGGGTAGCTGGGAATCGTGGGACGAGCTGCGCCGTCTCGATCGCGGTCTGGCCGAGCTGCTCGCGGCGCTGGACACCCTCGCGGGCCCGGGCGGCTACGCGGTCATGTTGACCGGCGATCACGGAAGCAACCCGCTGCCCGAGATCGAGCGGTCGGGAAAAGCCGCGTGGTGCCGGAGCGGCGCCGCCGCCGACTACTGGCAACGCGCCTGCGGCCGCGGCAGCCGGCTGAACGCCGCCGACATTGCGCGCAAGCTGGACGAGCCGCGCACGTTGATCGCGGGCGTGATCGATCCGTTCGTGTACTTGACCGATCGCGGGCGGGCGCTGCCGCCGGCCGAGCGCGAGGCGTTGCGGAAGAAGATCGAGGCGCTGTTCGCGGCCAGCGGCGACATCGCCCAGGTCGTCGACGTGCGCGCGGCGCCCGCGACGTGCCCGCCGTCGTCGGAAGAGTCGCTGGCCGCGCTCACCTGCCGGTCGGTGCGCCTCGATCAGGCGGGCGACTTCTATCTCGTGGCGGCGCCCGGGACGTTCTTCGATCCCGATCTCGCGGAGGGCCGGGGCACCAACCATGGTTCGCCGTATCTATATGATCGCGCCGTGCCGCTCATCGTCCGGGCGCCCGGCCGCGTGCCGGCCGGCATGACGGTCACCCAGCCGACGTCGTTCGCGACGTTCGCGCGCACGGCCGCGTCGCTGCTCGCCATCCCGGAGCCGCGGGGCCTCGCCGACTCCGACGCGCCCGATCTGACGAAGCTGCCGCCGATGCAGCTGGCTCACTGAGGGCGCTGACGCCCCCGCGATTTTGGCCTACCATCTGACGATGCGGTCAGGCGTCGGGTGGCGATGGGTTCTTGCTGGTTTGTTCACGGCGCTGGCGTGTACGGCCGCGCCGTCCTTGGCGGAGGCCTGCAGCGGGCCGGCGCCGTTGCCGCCGATCGGGCTGCCGCGATCGGGCGCGACGGGCGTGTCGACGGCGACGTCGATCATCGTGTTCGGGCGCGGCACGCCGACGGGCTTCACCTTGCAGGCCGGCGGCCAGACCATCCCAGTCGAGACGCCCGTCGACCTGGGGCTTGGGGCCGATGGCATGAGCGGCCGGGTCACGTTCTTGCGCCTCCGCCCCGCGACGGCAGACGGCTTTCTGCTGCCGAGCACCGAACATGTCCTGACGGCGACGTCGCAGACCGGTCCCGCCGAGGTGACGCGATTCACCACCGCCGCGGGCTACGACAAGGCGCAAGGGACCGCTCCCGTGCTCAACGCCGTGCATCTGTGGCGCGTCCGCTATCCGGTGGCCGACATCAACTCCGGGAACTGTGTGTTCGCCGAGTACCATGGCTTCATCACGGTCGACTACGTCCCCGGCAGCACTCCCAACACGGCGGCCGCGTCGGTCGTCCATACGTTCAGCCTCGCCCCGAAGAATGGTGGGAGCGCACAGACGTTCGTCTATACGGGCGACACGCCGTTCGCGGGAGTCGAGCCGGCCGGCGCGTATCCATCGCCGACCGGCCTTTGGCAGCCCGAGCTGGATCCGACGCGTCCGTACTGTCTGACCATCAGCGCTTTCGGTGACGGTGATATCGCGCGCCTTCCGGTCTCGAGCCAGTCGATCTGCGCGGACGTCGTGCAGCTCTCGGCCATGGGCGCGCCGCCGCCCCCACAGATCGATAGTGGCGGTTCGGGCGGTGGCGGCAGCACGGGCGGTGGCGGCGGTAGTACGCTCGTTGATGGCGCCAGTACGGGCGGTGGCGGTTGTGCGGTCGCGGGCGCCACGGGCACCTCGGTGCCCGCCTGGTCGCTCTTGTTCGCGCTTGCTCTCCTCCTCCGTCGCCGGCGGCGCTAGCCGAGCTTGATGTCGCGGCCCGTGGCGGCGGACCGATAGAGGGCGTCGATGATGCGGACGTCGCGCAGCCCTTCCTCGCCGGGGACGCGGGTCGCCTTGCCGTCGCGCACGCAGGCGGCGAAGTCGTCCATCTCGGCGGCGAACTGATCCATGTCGGGGAAGGCGAACGGCTTGCCGTCGCTGCGGAAGCCCTTGATGCCGTGATAGTAGAGCGCCGGCTCGAGGCCGAACTTGCCGCCTGCGGCGGCGACGTCGACGCGGCTGACCTGCGCGGCGTAGGTGCTGACGCAGGACGCGAGGATGCCGCTGCCGAACGTCATCGAGAACGCCAGCGTCCCGTCGATGCCCTTGAACTTCGCGGGGTCGGTGATCGTCATCCGCGCCGACACCGTGACCGGCTCCTCGCCGGTGATCTGTCGGACCGCCTGCAGCGCGTAGATGCCGATGTCGACCATCGAGCCGCCGCCGGCCAGCTTCTTGTCGAGGCGCCACTGGCTCGGCTCGACGGGGATCGTGCCCGCCGTCGCGTTGATGAACTTCACGGCGCCGAGCTCGCGCGCGCGGGCGATGCGGATCAGCTCCTGGTTGTACGGTTCGAAGTGCAGGCGGTAGCCGATGCCCAGCTGGCGGCCCGCCTTCGTCGCGGCGGCGATCATCTGCTCGCACTCGGCGGGCGTGACCGCCATCGGCTTCTCGCAGTAGACGTGCTTGCCGGCGCGGAGCGCGCGGATCGTGTACTCGGCGTGCATCGAGTTCGGCAGCACGACGTAGACGACGTCGATGTCCGGGTTGTCGACGATGCGGTCGAACGCCTCGTAGCTGTAGATGTTGCGCTCGGGGACGCCCTCGGCCGCCGCGACGCGCTTCCCTTTGTCGGCGTGGCCCGAGACCAGCGCGGTCAGCCGCGCGACCTTGGTGGCGCGCAGGGCCGGGATCAGCTGCGTCTGCGTCAGCTTGCCGATGCCGACCAGCGCGAAGCCGATGCGGCGTCCGGGCGCGGACGGCGCGGCGGCGGGCGGGCCGGGCAGGCCGAAGGCGCGGGCGCGGCGGCGGGGCAGGGCGAGCGTGGCGCCGCCGGCGGCGACCCCGGTCAGCCACGCGCGCCGGGTCGGACGTCGTGTTCCGTGAGGCATGGCGCCGAGCCTATCACCGGCGCTTCGTCCGCTCAGCGAACGGTGTAGCTGACGCGCAAACCCCAGAGGACGGTGCCGTGGACGGCCTTGTCCGGGATGTCGCTGCCGGCGCTGCGGCAGCTACCCGAGGTCGCACTGGTCAGAAACATGCCGGCGTCGTACTGCACGAACGGGCCGAGCAGCAGACCGGGCTGAAGGCGTACGCCGATGCCGACCTCGAGGTGACCGAATTCCACGCCGGTTTCCACCGTCGAGAACGGACCGTCGAAGCACCCGGACCGGTAGTCGATCCTCATTCGCTCGACCCCGAACCCGCTGGCGATCCAGGTCGCGTACCACTTGCGGGCGAGGAGCCACCGCGCGTCGAAGGCGAGGCGGACCGCCGATCCCGAGCAGTCGCCCGGACCGTCGACGACCTCGGTGTTGCATCCGAGGCGGCTCTTGTCGAGCTGGAGCGGCATGTACGTCAGCGTCCCGCCGAGATACAGGTGCGGCGTCAGGCGATACCCGACGTCGAGCGCCAGGGGCCACGCGCCGTCCCAGGTATTTTCGAGCCGTGAGCCCGCGACGCGGCTGCCGAGCGCCCGCCCGTACCCGACGCGCGCGCCCACCTCGATGCCGGTCGGCTCGGCGTCGGCGACCTCGGCAAGCGCCGGAGCCGCGATCGCCGACGCGGCGAGCAGGCTCGCGCACGCGGCGAGGCTCGGCCTCACCGCGCGTCCTTCGTCCTCGTGATCTCCGGCGGCAGCAGCGACACCGCGATCACTGAGACGATTGCTACGACCGCACCGAACGCGGCGCCCTCGCGGGTCGAGGTTTGGAACGCGGCCTCCGTCGTGAATACCAACGCGGCCGCGACGCGCGGCAGGCCGACCAGCAGGATCGCTCCGAACGCCTCACGTCCGCGCGGCGCGACGCGCAGGGCGAGGTCGAGGAGCGCGATGTGCGCGGCGACATCAGTGACGGAGAACCCGACGAACGCGAGACCGGTAGGGTTGGCGGAGGCAAGCGCGACGAGGGCCAGCGCCTTGGCGAAGAGCGCTGCTCGCAGAAGGACACCGAAAGGTACGCGGCGGCAAGCAAGCACGTAGATGACGGCCCCGGCTATGGCGATCGCGGGCGTCATCACCGGTAACCACCACGCCGCGTGAGGCCCATAAAGGTGGTCCGATTGTCGCTTGATCAGCTCGCGCGGCATGGCGGCGACGCCCGCGCACGCGAGGACCGCGGCCGACGTCCAGAACGGCCGCGAGCTGAGGAAGGCGCGGAGGCGCATGGGCGCAGCGGGTAGAGGCGGCGCGGCCGACGCGTGGTCCGAGAGGGTCGCAGTCAGCGCGACGACCGCGACGCAGAGCCCCGCCGCGACGCCGGCCGCCAGCGGCAGCGATACGTACGACGACGTCAGCGAGATCGGCGTCCTCGTGAGCGCGGCAAGCTGCACGACGCCGGCGTAAGCGGCGGCGAGACGACCGGTCGATGTTCGCCGCTGGCCGATTTCTGCCAATGCGCCGAGCACAGACGCGCCCGTGACTGACTCCAGCAGGCCGAAGAGCACCGCAGCGGCGATCCACGCCGCGACGGCGCTGCTCCCGAACGCGAGCGCGATCCACCCCAGCGCCGTCAGCAAGCTGGCGAACATCACATACCCTTCGCGCCGCGTGCCCCAGAGCGGGACGGTGTCCGACAGATACGCCCAGAGCAGTGTGAGCAACCCCGCGGCGTTGCCGACCCCGTAGATGAGGCCGAGTGTTTCCGGGCCACGACCGATGATCTCCATCGCTCGGCCCGTCCATTCGTTCCAGAGCGGACCGGACGTAACGACCATCATCACGAACGTCGCGACCAGGAACACGACCGCGCGGCCCGCCGGGCGGGGCGGCGACCGCTCGTCCGCGATGATCCCGGGCGCGTAAGGGGAGGGCGAGTCGGCCACCGCTGGCGATTGTATCCGCGCGCTCGCCGAACAGGCGGCGGACCGTTTGCTAACCTTCGGCGCATGGAACCGCTGCTGTACGGGGAGCTGACGCCGTGGTACCGCCTGCTCGATCCGGTCGCCGATCACGCCGACGAGGCGGCTGCGTACGTCGCGGCGCTGGAGGGCGCGGGCGCGCCGCGCGGCGGGACGCTGCTGGAGCTGGGCGCGGGCGCCGGCGGGAACGCCAGCTTCGTGAAGCGCAACTTCCGCTGCACGCTGACCGACCTTTCGCCCGGGATGCTGGCGCTGTCGCGCGCGCTGAACGCGGAGTGCGAGCACCTGCCGGGGGACATGCGGACGCTGCGCCTGCAGCGCCAGTTCGACGCCGTGCTGGTGCACGACGCGGTCGCCTACATGACGACGCGGGCGGACCTCGCCGCTGCCGTGGCGACGGCCTTCGCGCACACGCGCCCGGGCGGCGCCGCCGTGTTCGCGCCCGACTATGTCCGCGAATCGTTCCGCGAACGGTCGGAGCTTTACACCGGTGACGATGGGCCGCGTTCGCTTCGGTGCATCGAGTGGATCTGGGATCCCGATCGGGCCGACGAAACCTACGCCGCCGAGTACGCGTTCCTGCTGCGCGACGGCGTGGACATCAAGGCGGTCCACGACCGCCACGTCGAGGGATTGTTCGCGCGGGCGACCTGGGTCGAGATCCTGAGCGGCGCCGGCTACCGTGTCGATCTCGTCGACCGCCCCTTCGACGACACCACGACCGACCAGATCTTCATCTGCCGCCGGCCGTAACCGAGCTCAGCGCGGGCCTGCGAGCTGATCGACCAAGGCAAGCAGCCCGTCACGCGCCTCCTCGATCACCTGCGGGACCTGGCCGTCCAGCGCGGCGCGGAAGCCGGCGATCGCGCCGCCCAGCACCTCGCGCGTTGGACCGACCAGCTCGACGTACAGCGCGTCGGCGCGCGCCAGCGCGGTGGTGTTGGGGAGGGCCTCGCGCGGGTGGAACTTGAGGCGCTCGAGCGCCTTGCGGGCGTCGGCGATCTGCTTGGCGGTGAGACGGCCGGGCGTCTGCTCGACGACCAGCGACTCGCGCTTGCCCGTCGACAGGATCGTCATGTCGACCTCCAGCAGGCCGTTCAGGTCGTAGCTGAATCGCACGTCGATGCTCTGGCTGCCGGCCGGTCCGGGCGGCAGGCCGCGCAGGCTGTACTGCCCCAGCTTGCGGTTCTTCTCGCAGCTCGCATGCTCGCCCTGGAATACCTCGATGAGGATCTCCTTCTGGTTGTCGCTCATCGTCGAGAACGTCTTCACGCGGCTGGAAGGGATGACGGTCCCGCGATCGATGATGGGCGCGAACATGCCGCGGATCTGCTGTCCGCCGAACTCCGCGGCGACGGCGATGCCCAGCGTGAACGGCGCGACGTCGGTGACGACCACGTCGTCGACGGCCTTGTGACCCTCCTTCAGCGCGGCCTGCACCGCGGCGCCCAGCGCGACCGCCTCGTCGGGCGGCAGCCGCCGATCGGGGACGCGGTCGAAGATCTGCGACGCCAGGCGGATCACGCACGGCATGCGGGTGGCGCCGCCGACCAGCAGCACCTCGTTGACGCTCGCGGGTCCGAGGCCGGCGTCGCGCAGCGCGCGCAGCGTCGGGCCCCGGAGGCGATCGAGCAGCGGCGCCCAGAGGATCTCGGCTTCGGCGCGCGTGATCGTCGCATCGAGGCTGCGCGGGCGCCCGTCGATCGGCAGGTCGGGCAGGGCGACGCGCACCGCCTCGGTGCCCGTCAGCGCGCGTTTCGCCTCTTCACACGCCGCGAGCACGCGCGCCCACGACTTCGGGTCGGCACGCAACGTCTCCAGCGGCACCGACGTCTGCTTCGCGACGGCGGACGCCAGCGCCTCGGCGAAGTCCTCGCCGCCCAGCCGGGAATCGCCCGCCGACGCCTGGATCTCGATCACGCCCTCGATGATCTCCAGCACCGTGACGTCGAACGTGCCCCCGCCGAGATCGAACACGACCGCGCGCATCTCGCGGTGGCGCTCGTGCAGGCCGAAGGCGAGCGCCGCGGCGGTCGGTTCGTTGATGATGCGTTCGACACGCAGGCCGGCGATCGCGCCCGCGTCGCGGGTCGCGCGACGCTGCGTTTCGTCGAAGTAGGCGGGAACGGTGACGACCGCCTCCTCGACCGGCTGTCCCAGCGCGGCCTCGGCGTCGTCCTTGAGGCTGCGCAGCACCAGCGCCGACAGCTCGGGCGGCGTGAACGATTTGTCGCCCACGCGCAAGATCCGCTCGGTGCCCATGTCTCGCTTCCACACCAACGCCGTGCGCTCCGGGTGCGTCGTGGCGCGGGCGCGCGCCGCTGCGCCGATCAGCATCTCACCGCCGTCCAGGACACTGACCGCGCTGGGCGTCAGGTTGGCGCCGATCGCGTTGGGGAGGATGACGGGCCCGTCGTCGCGCATCACCGCGACCAGCGAGAAAGTGGTGCCGAGATCGATCCCGACGATCATGGGTCGTCGCCCTTCGTTTCGATCTGCTTCACGCCGCCGCACAGCTGCCAGCGCGCGAGGAACACCCCGTTCAGGAAGCGGGCCTCGGGTGTTTGCGGAGGCTTCTCGCGCAGCACCTTCCTGACCGCTGCCACCCGGCCCCGGCTCTCGTCGCAGTCATGCGCGAGCAGCGCGTTCACCAGCGCCTCGATGTCGGCGCAGACCAGCTGACCGCGGCGCGGGCCCCCCGGGCCGCACAGGTCGTCGCTCGCTTGCGTCAGACCACCGACGTCGAGCTGCGGGTTGAAGGCGGACCTCGAGACCGGATCCGTCGCCAGGCGTATGCCCTCGATGGACCGATCGATCTGGACGATCGGGGGGGAATACGAAGGCTGCGGCGTCGAGGCGCACGTCCGGATGACGGCGAGCGCGAGCGGGATCAGCAGGAACGTGAAGCGCGATACCTGGAAGCCGGCGCGCTCGACCGAACCGGCCGCCTGCTGCGTGAGCGCGGTGCGGAGAATCCCCGCGACGTTGGGCGCGGTGTCGACCAGATGCGTCGCCCACCGGCGAACGTGTCCGCGATCGCTCACGATGAGCCGAGACGCGTCGATGTACGCGCTGCTCAGATCGCCGGTCCGTGTCGCGATCGCGAACGCGGTCCGCAGGGTCTGCGGAAATTTCGGCGGCAGGCCGCCGATCTCCTCGGCCAGCGTCCATATCCCGCCCAGGGGACCATGCACCAGCGCCAGCTCGAGGCCGCTCTCCTGCAGGCAGCCGCGCAGGGCCGCCTGCGCTTCCACGGCGGCATCCACTGCACCCGCGGCGTGCAGCGCGAGGATGACGTCCAGCAGGCGCGGGATCGGAAGATCGCGCACGTGATCGCCGCGCGCATCCAGCGGCGCGTCCATCGCGGTCCGGCATAGCTCGACGACCAGGGCGCTGGCGCGCTTGGGGTCCCAGCCGACCGCGGCGGCCGCCGCGGCGAGCCGCGTCGCCGGATCGCTCAGCGAGAAGCCGGCATCGATCTCTTCCCGTGTCGCCCGCCCGGGCAGCCGGACGAGCAACGCCTCGAGGAACTCCGGCCACCCCGCGCGCCACCCGGCGCGCAGCGCATCGGCCAGCGCCGTGTCGGGGCCGAGGCGGGACAGCGTCGTCACCAGCAGCCAGTGCGCGCGCGGATCGTCGGGCAGGACGGCGACCGCCTCGCGCGCGATCTCCAGACGCTGCCGTTGATCGGCCGAAGCGGGGATGCTGTTCCAGGCGCTGCTGAAGCCGTCGAAGATGACATCGGCCTGCGGGCGATCGCCGCCGCCGGGTGGGGGGGCGGTCGATGCGGCCGCCGACGCTTGCGGGGAATCGGACGAAGCGGGCGCCTCGGTGGCGGTGGCGGCCGGCGCGCTGTCGAAGAACACGGGTGTGTGGTGGCGGCGGGTGCTCCCCGCCGCGATCGATTCGAGATCGCCGCTGGCGCGCGCGATCTCGTACGCCTCGCGCGCCCGCTGGAATCCGGCCGGATCGGACTCCGGCTTGCGCGCCTTGATCAGCCGCAGGTAGGCACGCCGGACGGTCTCCGCATCGGCCCCCGGATCGACCCCCAGCTCCTTCCACGCGTCCGTCAGCGTCACCGCGGCAATGTTCTCAATCTTGCGGCGGCCGTGCAATCACCGCGGCAACGCGTGCCGGCTTTGTTACGGAACGCCCGCGACGCCCTGGATCGTCGAGCTGCTGATCGTGATGCTCTTCGTGTTCGTGCCCACGGCGGTGCCCGCGCTGGTGACGCTGCCGCTCTGCACGTTCGTCCAGTGGCCGCCGGTGTTGCCGGTCATCGTCGTGTCGGCGATGGACAGGCTGCCGCCGTAATTGTTGCTGGTGAAGAACAGGCCTCCGCCGAACGCGTTCACACCGGCCGCGTTGTTCATGATCGCGTCGCCGCACAACGTGACGTTCACGTCGTTGCCGTCGCTGTAGATGGCGCCACCGTTGCCGCCCGAGCCGGTCTCGTTCTGGCCGTTGTTCATCGCCGAGCACTTGCTCGGCTCGTCGTTGTTCGCGTCGTGGCCGACCGCGTGGTTGT
>Ga0307280_10000180_pt1 | contig 11936 bp, 10 predicted proteins | sample ER_DNA_119_FD_194479 | JGI IMG/M metagenome (GOLD analysis project Ga0307280, IMG submission 194479) | Bulk soil microbial communities from the East River watershed near Crested Butte, Colorado, United States - ER_DNA_119 | ecosystem: Environmental > Terrestrial > Soil > Floodplain | place...
CCGTACACCCAGCCGAACAGCAACGCCGCGTAGCCGGGACGCGACAGCTCGGCGAGCGCGATCTGCCGCCGCGCCTCCAGCACCTTCTGCCGCGGGCCGATCACGTCGCCCACGAACCGGTCGCTGAGGAAGGCGAGCACGTCGCCGGGCGTGGCCGCGTCGCGCGCGAGCATGTAGCGAAAGTCGGGTTCGTCAGCGAGGCGCGGCGCGCGCCCCGCGACGGCGTCGATCACGTTCTTGGTCGCGGTCAGGCTGTTCGACACGACGTCGAACCCGCCGACGGTCGCGCGGTGGCGCCGCACCACCCCGTCACTGGATCGCGTGATGGTGATCGGCGTTCCCTGGTGATCGATGGTCACCGACTTCAACCCGCCGTGCGCGGCCCCGAACGCGGCCAGCGTGCCGGCCAGCGCCGCCTCGAACGCGGGGCGCGCGCGCACCCTGAAAACGAAAGACAGGTCGCTGCCCTCGCGCAGATACGGATCGCTGCCCACCACCGCGAGGTCGTCGACCACCGTCGGGCCGAGCAGCTTGGTCAGCGGGCCCTGGCGCAGGCCCAGCTCCGCCTCGTAGCGCGCCGCCAGGTCGTAGTCCGCGCCCTCGCCCATCCCGGCGAGCGCGGGCGCGAGCCCCGCCTCCAGCCGTTCGCGCAGCTGGATCAGGTGCGAGATGTTCCGGAAGCGCACGTAGTAGAAGCCGGCGGGCGTCGCAGCCGCCAGCGGCTCGAGTGGAACCGAGCGGCCGAGCGCCGCCGTCATCGCCGCCCAGGGGTGCGGCTTGAACGACGGCGCCTTCAGCTCGGCCAGCGCCACCGTCGCGGGTTCGTCCCCCGCGGCGAGCAGCGCCCGATCGGTCTGCAGCGTCTCCTGCAGCGACGTCATCCCGGTCGTGGTGTCCATCAGGCGCGCCAGCTCGGACGGATCGCGCCGCGGCGTGGTCACCCGCGCAGGGCCGCGCGGGGTTGCGCCCGGCATCGCCTTGGCCGACGCCGCGTTCGCCTTCGGCTTGCCCTTCGCCTTCGTGACGGGGGCCGTGGGCTTTTTTCCATGGCCCGAGTCGCGCGGATCGGATGGGTCGGCGACCGCCTTCGCCGTGGGGTCGGGATAAAGCTCGCGGACGCGCGCCGCCGCGAACTCGCCCCAGGCGCTGCCCGTCACGTGGTGCGCGAAACCGTTGGCCCAGTACGCGAGCGCGCGCGGATCCGCCGCGTGCGGCTCGGCGTCGGGAAGCGCGAAACGAAAGTGTTCAGGCGCGCCGTTGCAGACGGCAGGCAGGTAGACGTGCGCGATCTGACGTTCGCCGCGCGCAGGCAGCGGCCGTCGGATGACGAGGAAACCGCCATTCCCGCCACCGCCGTTGTTGTCGGCGCTGCCAACCGGCAGGCTGGAAAACCACGCCGACCACGGGCGGCGCGGATCCGACGTCCCCTGGATTCGAACGTCGGCGCCGGACTCGAGCCGCTCGCCGTCACAGCGCATGTCCTCGCCCGTCGACACGACCAGCGTCTCGAAGCCGTGATCCACGTGGCGCGCGATCGTCTTGCCCGGCGCGCGCAGCTCGGTGTGCTCCGTCGTCGGTGTCGGCTTGGCGCGCGCCGGCAGGGGCGCCACCGTGCCGTCGTCGTTCACGGCACCGGGCGCCGCGGCGGCGGGCGCGCCCGGCAGGGCGGACCCCGAGCCAGCCGGGTGCGCGCAGGTCAGGTTGAACACCGCGAGGATCGGAAACGCGAGGCGGACGGCGCAGCGGAAGGAGCCGGGGGCAGGCATGCGCGCGGATTGTTGCACGAGAAATGTTCTCCGCGCGATGTCGCCCCGCTACCGCGGGGTCACCCCCTGAAGGACGGGCACCCCCGCCAGCGACACCACGAGGATCCGCAACCGCCCGCTCTCCTGCAGGAAGACAAAGCCGATCGGCACCGCGCCGGCGCGAGAGTCGAGCACACCCATCGCCTCGACGGTGGCGGCGCCACCGGCGTTCTGTTGCCGCAGGCGGTTGAGCGTGACCGACCGGGCGCCCGCCAGCAGCGGCGACTCACGGCAGGTCTTTTCGAACGCGGCTGGCGTGACTGCGCTCCGGTAAGGGGCCGCCAGCAGCTGGTACGCATCGGCAAAGCGCCCCGCCCCGACGTTGGCGACGAACGGCACGGCGACCGCGGCGGCGGCGTCCAGCATCGACGGCCCCCGCTTCTCCTTCAGCTCGGCCTCCGCGTTCACCGTCTTTAGGGCAGCCTCACGGCTGGCCTTGATCCGGCTGTCGATGAACAGGTACAGACCGATCGCGAAAGCGATCGAGAGCACGATCGACCACACCACCATCTTCTCCGCACCGGGCCGGACCACGCCGCCATTGTAATCGCTCCGCGCCGCAGGCGACGACGGAAGCTCGCCGACCCGATAACAGACCTGATAAGTTGCGTCTGTGGCTCCGGGCCGAAGACGCGGGTGGGTATTCATCTACATGGCCGTCGGGCTGGCGTGGTCGTGCGCGCACGGCCAGCCGGCCGGCCTCGAGCTGGCGCCCGGGGCCCCGCTGCCCCGATTCTGCACCGCCGACGAGTGCGCCGTCGTCGTCAGCCACAACGTCGACATCGAATCGTGCGAGTGCGCCGCGCGCCAGTACGACGAGACGCTGGGCGCCCGCCTGGACCTGGTCTTCGCGGTGCCGCCGGGGGGAGGCAAGCCGCAGGTCGGCGTCGGCCGTGCGATCGGCTCGCCCGCTGCGCTTCAGAAGTGCGTGCTCGAGCGCGCCGCCGACTGGTCGTTTCCGCCGCCCGGGTCGGGGGCGACGCGCTTCCGCACCGGCATCATCTTCGCGCCCGACGATCATGGCGCGTGCCCGCCGGGCCCGAATGCGCCCGTGCGCCGCGCGACGGCCAGCAAGGAACGCATCCGTGCCGCCCTGGCCGCGCGCGAGAACGAGGTGAAGGCCTGCTACCGGCAAGCCCCCGGCGCCGGCACCGAGCCCACGGGACGTGTGGTGGTGACGCTGATCTACAACCGCGACGGCAACGTCATCCAGGCGCAGGTCGACGAGGCGACCGTTCACGACGAACGCGTGGAATCGTGCATCACCGATCACGCGTACGCGTGGGCGATGCCGAAGCCGACCCCGGCCGGCGTCGTCACCGTGAGCTACCCGTATTCGTTCGCCCCTGAACCGACGTCTCCCGCGCCGTAGTCACGGGCGCGCGGGCGTGCGCCAGCGGATCTTCGCCACGACAGGGCGGCACGCGTCGCGCGCGGTTGCCTTGCCGTCGGCCGTGCAGATGACCGACGTCGCGAGGCGCGTGTCGCGCTTGACCATCCACGTGCAGACGGACCGCGCCGGTCCGGTCGACAGGAAGGCGCCGGCCGGGAGATCGCCGATGCGGTCGGTCAAGATGGCGCCGACGTCGAAGCCCAGCGTTCGCTGGGTGTCGGCCATCCGCGCGAGCAGCGATGGGACGTCGACCGCCTCCGACAGGAAGGCGGTGCTGATGAGCAGCCGCGCGGTCGCGCTGCTGGCGGTGAGCTTGTGTCCCTTCTCGTCGAACGCCAGCGTCCAGCCGTCGGGCGCGTCAAGCGACAGCGCCGGCAGGCGGGCCGACGAGAACCGGCGCGGCGACACCGCGTCCTCTTCCGGGGCCGCCGGCGGCCCGGCGACGCTTGGCGCGCCGGCGCCGCTCGGCGCACCCGGATCGGGTTCGACCGGCGTCGCCAGCACGACGAAGGCCACACCGGCCGCGACCGTGACGAACAGGCCGACGGCGCCGATGCGCCGGCGCCGCACGCGCGTCTGCGCCGGCACCGGCCGCCGCGCCATCCACAGCGCGCCGAGAAACATAGCCGCGCCGAGACCCGCCACCAGCGCGAGCACGAGCTGGAGCGACCGCTGAAATCCAGGGCTGGCCAGGGCGTCCACGCGCGATGACGACAGATATCACGTCGGGCGCCGCATGAGATGATGCGCAATCTTGCCGGCCCCGCCCGCCCCCACCGACGAAGCTGATCCCGACGAGCGCCGGCGCGTCCGCCTCACGATCGCGCTCCTCGGCTTCGCCGCGGTCGTGCAGCTGGCGGGGATGGTGGGTCGGGGCGTTCTCGCCCCGACGGACCTGGTGATGCATGCCATCGTCGCGCTCCCGGCCGCCGGGTTCGCGATCGGGCTCTGGCGCGGACTGCGGATGCGGATCGGCATCGTCGCGTTCGCGCTGCTCTGGTCGGCCCTTTCCATCTGGGCGGTGATCGTCCTGACGAAGTTCACCGAGATGCTGATGGCCACGCAGCCCGGCCTGGTGGCGAAGCCCGTCTCACCGTGGTTCTTGCGCATCGTCGTCGCCCGCTCGATCTGCTTCACGGCGGCCGCGATCGCGCTCGTCACAGGCCGTCCTAGCCGCGCGCGCCGCGTGGCAGGGGCGGTGCTCGGCGCGCTCTTCGCCGTGCTCTTCGTGATCGAGCACGGCTATCAGATCTTTCGTTAGCGCCGATCGACCGAGCCGCCGCGCTCAGAGATCGCGGTGCTTGAACGCGCGCTTGCCCGGACCGTAGCTCGCGGTTTCCTGGCCGCTGCCGCGCAGCAGCCAGCGGTACGTCAGCAGGCCCTCGACGCCGACCGGGCCGCGCGCGTGCAGCTTGTCGGTACTGATGCCGACCTCGGCGCCCAGGCCGTAGCGGTAGCCGTCGGCGAAGCGGGTGCTCGCGTTGTGGAAGATGCCCGCCGCGTCGACCTCCGCCATGAAGCGATCCGCCGCACCCTGATCGGCGGTCACGATCGCCTCGGTGTGCTTCGATCCGTGCGCAGCGATGTGGGCCATCGCTTCGTCGATGCCGCCGACCTGCTTGACCGCGATGATGTTGGCGCCGAACTCGAAGCCGAAGTCGCCGTCGGTGGCGGGCTTCGCCCACGGCACGCGCTTGCGCGTCGCCTCGTCGGCGCGCAGCTCGACGCCCGCCTGCTTCAGCGCCGCCGCGCACGCGTCCAGCGCCGCGCCCGCGTCCGCGTCCCACAGCAGAGTCTCGGTCGCGTTGCACGCGGCGGGGTAGGTCGTCTTGCCGTCGACCGCCAGCTTGGCGGCCATCGCGGGATCGGCGCCCTTGTGAACATACAGATGACAGACGCCGGCCGCGTGCCCCATCACCGGGATCTCGCTCTGCGACATGATGTGCCGCACGAACTCCGACGAGCCCCGCGCGACGATCACCTCGACGAGCCCGTGCAGGCCCAGCACCGCCGCGACGTCCTCGCGGCCCTCCAGCAGCACCGCGGCGCGCGCGTCGATGCCGGCCGCCTCGAGCACGCGGTGGATCACGACCGTCAGCGCGCGGTTGGTGCCCAGCGCCTCGCGGCCGCCCTTCAGCAGCACGGCGTTGCCGCTCTTCCAGGCGAGGCCGACGATCTGCACCAGCGCGTCAGGCCGCGATTCGAAGATCACGCCCAGCAGGCCCAGCGGCGCGCTGACGCGTTCCAGGACCAGCCCGTCGTCCAGCTCGCGCCGCAGCGTCGCGCGCCCCACGAGATCGGGCATGGCAGCGAGCTGCTCCAGCCCGTCGCACACGCCGTCCAGCTTGCCGGCGTCCAGCCCCAGGCGCTTCACCAGCGGCGTCGCGACGTTCTCCGCCTTGGCGCGCTCCAGATCCTTCGCGTTGGCGGCGAACACCTCGGCGCGGACGCCCGGCTCGCGCAGCGCCGCGGCCAGCGCGCGCAGCAGCTTCGATCGACCGTCGCCGCCCAGCCGCGCCAGCTTGCCGCCCGCCGCCTTCGCCGCCTCGGCGGTGGCGCGCGTGTCGGCCTGCAGTTTCGATTCGTTCGTGCTGCTCATCAGACGGCTCCCATCACGAGGTTGTCGCGCGTGATCAGTGCATCGTAGCCGCGCCAGCCGAGGACCGCATCGATGTCCTCGCTGTGGCGGCCGGCCAGCTTGCGGCACGCGTCGGCCGGGTAGTTGACCAGGCCGCGCCCGTGGACGCGGCCGCTGCCGTCGCGGATCTCGACGACGTCGCCCTTGTCGAACGTCCCCTCGACGCCGACGACGCCGATCGGCAGCAGCGACGCCTTTTCGCCCATCAGCGCCCGCAGCGCGCCGTCGTTGACGACCAGCGCCCCGCGCTGCCGTGCCCCGACCGCGATGTGCCGGATGCGCGCCGGCCGCCGGGACGCCACGACGATCAACGTCCCGATGTCCTCGCCCGCCAGCGCGCGCTCGATGACACGGGCCTCCGCGCCGCCCGCGATCAGGACCGCGGTGCCTTCGGACGTCGCCAGCTGCGCCGCTTCCAGCTTGCTGGCCATGCCGCCCGTGCCGCCGGCGGAGCTGCCCGCGGCGCGCGCGCGGACCGCGTCGTCGACGTCGGCCAGCTCGCCGATCCGCGTGGCGCCGGGATCGACGCGGGGATTCGCCGTGAACAGGCCGCCGACGTTGGTCAGCAACACCAGCAGATCCGCGTCCAGGCTGACCGCCACCCGCGCCGACAGCCCGTCGTTGTCGCCGAAGCCCGCGGGGACGGTCTCGGCGGCGCCCGATTGCACCCGCCGGTGCTCGACCAGCTCGGCGACGCTGACGCTGTCGTTCTCGTTGAGGACCGGGATGACGCCCAGCTCCAGGAGGCGCATCAGCGTCGTGCGCAGGCACAGCGCGCGATCACGGTCGGCGAGATCCTCCTGTGTCAGCAGCACCTGCGCCGCGGTGACGCCGAACTGGGCGAACGCCTGCGTGTAGAGGCCGATCAGGTGACCCTGCCCGACCGCCGCGCAGGCCTGGCGCAGCCCGAGCGATCGCGGCCGTTCCTTCAGGCCGAGGACGCGCATGCCCATGCCGACCGCGCCGCTGGACACCAGCACGATCTCGCGGCCGGCCTGACGCAAGCGCGCCAGCCCCTCGACGATCTCCATGATGCGCCCCAGCGCCAGCTCGACGCCGTCGTGCGTGACGACGTGCGTGCCGACCTTCACGACGATGCGGTGCGCATCGGCGAGATGCTTGCGCGCTTCGGACGGGGCGGGCGTCGACATTGGCCGCCGGGAAATTTACCGTCCGGCGATGCCGAACACCACTGGCGCCGCGCGATCGCTGACCTTGTGCGATATTACGCACCGTCATGCTCGCCAATAACCAGACACTGACCGTGCTCGGGTGCGGAACGATGGGCGAAGCCATCGTCCGCGGAATTCTGCGCTCGGGACGGCTGGAGCCGGCCCAGATCTTCGCCACCGATCGCCGCGCCGAGGTGGTCAAGGCGCTGCGCGAGAAGCACGGTATTCGCACCACCAGCGACAACCGCGAGGCCTGCCGCGCGGGCGACGTGGTGGTCGTCTGCGTCAAGCCGCACGAGGTCGGGCCGCTGCTGCGCGACGCGGAGATCTCGAAGGCGCTCGCGGGCAAGCTGGTGATCAGCATCGCCGCCGGCGTCCGGCTGGAACAGCTGGCGACCTGGCTGCCCGGCAGCGCCGTCGTGCGCGCGATGCCCAACACGCCCTGCCTGATCGGCGAAGGGATGACCGTGATCGCGCGCGGCCCCAGCGTCAGCGACGAGCAGGCCGAGGTCGCCAAGGCGATCTTCGGCTGCGTGGGCGGCTGCCTGGAAGCCGAGGACAAGGCGATGGACGCGGTCACCAGCCTGAACGGTAGCGGGCCCGCCTTCGCGTACATCATGCTCGAAGCGCTGTGCGACGGCGGCGTGCGCATGGGGCTGCGCCGCGACACCGCGATGTACATCGCCGCGCAGATGGTCCAGGGAGCCGCGCGCATGGTGCTGCAGACGGGGATGCACCCCGCCGCGCTGAAGGATCAAGTGACGACGCCGGCCGGCAGCACGATCGCCGGCCTCCTGATCCTGGAAGACGGCCGCATCCGATCGGTGATCGCGCGCGCGGTCGAAGAGGCGGCGCAGGTCGCGAGCAAGCTCGGGCAAAGCTAACCTTCGCCGCCGTGTTCGACTTCAGCGCGCTGTTCTCGGCCGAAGGGCTGGTGAGCCTGATCAGCCTGACGGTCATGGAAATCGTCCTTGGCATCGACAACGTCCTGCTGGTCGCGATCCTGTCGCAGAAGGTGAAGCCGGCGCACCGCGCGCGCGTGCGCAAGCTGGGGATCGGGCTGGCGCTGGTGCTGCGTATCGCGCTGCTGTTCGCGCTGTCGTGGCTGATGGGGATGACGAGGCCCCTGTTCACGGTGCTGGGCAACGCGTTCTCGGGGCGCGACCTCGTGCTGCTCGCCGGCGGGCTGTTCCTGATCTACAAGGCGACGCACGAGCTCTACGAACGGATCGAACTGTCGACCGACGACCAGGACGAGGGCGACGCCGAGCGCAAACCCGCCGGATCGGTGGCGACCGTCTTCCAGATCCTCGCGCTGGACATGGTCTTCTCGCTCGACTCGGTGATCACGGCGGTCGGCATGGCGCGGGCGATCGTCGTGATGATGGCGGCGATGATCATCGCGGTGGGCGTCATGTTCGCGTTCTCCGGCGTGGTGGCCGACTTCGTCGACCGCCACCCGAGCATGAAGATCCTCGCGCTCGCCTTCCTGCTGCTGATCGGCGTGCTGCTGACCGCGGACGCCTTCGGCCACCACATCAACCGCGGCTACGTCTACTTCGCGATGGCGTTCTCGCTGCTCGTCGAGCTGATGAACATGCGCTTCCGCAAGAAGACCAAGCGCAAGCGCGCAATTTGATCGGCGCGCGCGGGCGTGATACCCGCGTAGCCATGCTGCGCAGATCGATCCTGGCTTGCTTGCTGGTCGGACTCTCGTCGACGGCGAACGCGGCGGGCGCGGGCGATCCGTCGACCGAGGACGCGCCGTTCGCGGGCGGCGGCAACAAAAGTCCGGCGCCCTTCGCGGCGTCACCCAGCGCGGGGTTCGCGGCGATGGGCCAGTGGGTGCTGTCGATGAGGACGACCGGCGACGGCGGCTTCGTCTTCTTCCACAAGCCGAGCGGCGGCGACTGGGCGCTGAGCCTGCACCCCAGCATCGACTACTTCATCACCAGCAGCGTCTCGCTGGGCGCGACGTTCGGCTACTTCTACTCGCCGGCAGCGACGGGGACGACGGTGGTCGATCTCGGCGGGCGCGCCGGCTTCAATCTCAACATCAACGACAACATCGGCTTCTGGCCGTCGGCCGGCGTGGGCGTCAACGTCAACAGCAGCAACCACACCACGAACACGTCCGCGGCGTTCGCGATCTTCGCGCCGTTCCTTTACCACCTGGTGCCGCATCTGTTCGTCGGCGTCGGTCCGTCCTTCTCGGTGCAGCTGAATGACGGCAACGGCAAGCAGTACGGACTCGACTTCATTATCGGCGGCTGGCTGTGACGACGCTGTAGGCAGGCGCCCACACCGACGGTGTTCGTACGCGGTTAATTTGATCGCTGTGCCGTATCGGGATACGGTCGGACAATGGTGCGGCACTTTTTGTCCCCCGTGGTGACGAAGGCCGTTGCGGGCTTCGTCGTTGGTTGCGCGCTGGTCCTGCCGGCGCGCGCGCACGCACAGACGCAGGCGCCGCCGCCCGCTGCCGCCTCTGGTGGGGGCGCGCTCGGCCAGGGCTTCGGCGAGGCGGGCCAGATTGCCATCAGCGGTGAAGCGAACGCTTTCTTCAGCAAGACGAACCACGCGGGCTGGACGGCGGCGATATCGCCGGCGCTGGACTACTTCATCATGCCGAGCATCTCGGTCGGTGGATCGGTCACCGCGCTGATCGGCGACAACAGCCACTCGGGCTATGGCGTCGCCGTACGCGCGGGCTACAACCTGAACGTCACGGAGCAGCTGGGCCTGTGGCCGATCTTCGGAATCGGCTACGCCCATGAGAGCCAGGGCTCGGGTGCGGCATCGGTCTCCGGTTCAGCCACGGTCGCGCACTTCTACGTGCCGGTCCTGTTTCATATCGTTCCGCGCGTCTTTGTCGGCCTCGGCCCGTTCTACGACGTGAAGCTCGCGGGCGACGGCAACAACTCGTACGGCGTCAAGAGCACCGTCGGCGGCTGGTTCTAGTCGCTCCGCGCCGTAGGCGCGGTGTGCGACTATTGTTTTTTCAGGTAGCGGCCGCGCGCAACCGCGCCGCCAGGCCCGAGCAGCGACCGGCGACGTCCGCGTTGCGCACCGCAAGGCTCAGCGCCTTCCGCGTCCCGACCAGCACAACCAGGCGCTTGCCGCGCGTGACCGCCGTGTAGAGAAGATTGCGCTGCAACATCACGTAGTGCTGCGTGTGCACGGGGATGACCACCGCCGCATACTCCGAGCCCTGCGACTTGTGCACGGTCGCGGCGTACGCCAATGACAGCGTGTCCAGCTCGTCGAGACCGTACTCGACCGAGCGATCGTCGAAGCGGATCGTCATCGTCTCTGCCTCGGTGTCGATGCGCTCGATGACGCCGCTGTCGCCGTTCCACACTTCCTTGTCGTAGTCGTTGCGAACCTGCATCACCTTGTCACCGAGGCGCAGGCTGCGCGTGCCGCGCTCGACGCCCACGGCGCCGGTGGTCAGCGCCTCCTGCAGCAGCAAGTTCAGGTTGCCCGCGCCCAGCTCGCCCCGGTGCATCGGCGACAGCACCTGGATCTCGTGCGGCGCGAGGCCGTACTTGCGCGGCAGGCGCGTCGTCACGAGATCGCGGATCAGCGCCGCCGCGCGCGCCGGATCGTCCTCCTCCAGGAAGAAGAAGTCGCGATCCGCGCCGGCGCCCAGCTCGGGCAGGTCGCCGTCGTGGATGCGGTGGGCGTTCACCACGATCAGGCTCTGGGCCGCCTGCCGGAAGATCTCCGTCAGCCGCACCACCGGCACGGCGCCGCTGGCGATCACGTCCGCCAGCACCGTCCCCGGGCCCACCGACGGCAGCTGATCGACGTCGCCCACCAGCACCAGGCGCGTCGACGCGGGCAGCGCGCCGATCAGATCGGCCCCCAGCCGGACGTCGACCATCGACGCCTCGTCGACGATCACGACGTCGGCTTCCAGCGGGCGCGCGGCGTTGCGCGAGAAGCTCCCCTCGGCGGGACGCCATTCCAGCAGGCGGTGCAGCGTCGACGCCGGCATGCCCGTCGCGTCTGACAGCCGCTTGGCGGCGCGCCCCGTCGGCGCCGCGAGCGCGACCGAGACCCCCTTCTTACCCAGAATCGAAACGATGCCGCGCACGATCGTGGTCTTGCCGACGCCCGGGCCGCCGGTGATGACCGCGACCTTGGCGGTGAGCGCGGTCTTCACGGCCTCGGCCTGCTGGCGCGCCAGCGCGATGCCGGCCTCCTTCTCGTACCAGCCGAGCGCTCGTTCCTCATCGATCGCCAGCTTGGGCGCCGGCGCGGCGAGCAGCTTGCGCAGCCCCGCCGCCAGCGCCGCCTCGGCGCGATACAGGCCCGCCTCGTAGACGGCAGGCGCGCGCGCGTCCTCGACGACCGACGCGTCCAGCGCGACGTCGCCCAGCTTCCCGAGCCGGTCGATGGCGGCGTCCGCGCTCTCCTCGGGCAGGTCGAGCAGCGCCGCCGCCTTCTGCGCCAGCCGCGGCCGCGGCACGAACACGTGACCGTTGCCGCCCACCTCGTCGAGCACGTGGCGCACGCCCGCCTCGGCGCGCGAGGGCGCGTCGCGCGCCACGCCCAGCGCCGCCGCCAGCTTGTCGGCCGACAGGAAGCCGATCCCCCACACGTCGAAGGCGAGCCGGTACGGGTTCTCGCGCACGCGCGCGATCGCCGCGGCGCCGTACTTCTTGTAGATGCGCGCCGCGAACGCGGGCGACACGCCGTAGCCCTGCAGGAACACCATCACCTTGCGCACCTCGCGCTGCGCGCTCCAGGCCGCCCGGATGGCGCGCGCGCGCGACGGCCCGATGCCCGACACCTCGCTGATGCGGCCGGGATCGCGGTCGAGGATCTCCAGCGTCTCGATGCCGAAGCGCTCGACGATGCGCGACGCGAACTCGGGTCCGATGCCCTTGATCAGGCCCGAGCCGAGATAGCGGCGCAGGCCC
>Ga0307280_10000182_pt1 | contig 11856 bp, 11 predicted proteins | sample ER_DNA_119_FD_194479 | JGI IMG/M metagenome (GOLD analysis project Ga0307280, IMG submission 194479) | Bulk soil microbial communities from the East River watershed near Crested Butte, Colorado, United States - ER_DNA_119 | ecosystem: Environmental > Terrestrial > Soil > Floodplain | place...
TGGCACTGATCGTCGTGCTCGCCGCGCTTACAGGAGGTGGGGTCGCAGCCGCCAAGGGCGGGCCCGGCCACGGCAAGGGGAAGAAGGGGAAGAAGCCCGGGACGCCCAGCGTCAAGATCTTCGCCTCCGGCTTCAACAACCCGCGTGGGCTGACCTTCGGCCCCGGTGGGAAGCTCTACGTCGCCGAGGGAGGCCTCGGCGGAACGCACAGCTCCGCCAGCGACGCCTGCCCGCAGGCGCACGGAGCAGCCGCGCCGTACTTCGGCAGCACGAACGATCCGGTGCGCGGCGGGCGGATCTCGAAGATCGATAAGAAGGGGCACGTCTCGACGGTCGTCGACGCGCTGCCCTCGAGCCAGACGAGCCCTGCCCTCGGCAACCTCGTCAGCGGCGTCTCGAGCGTGGCCTTCGTGCACAACAAGCTGTACGCGCTCCTGGCGGGCGCCGGCTGCTCGCACGGGGTGCCGACCGTTCCGAACGGCGTCATCCGCGTCAAGCACGGGAGTTGGAACCTGATCGCGAACCTGAGCGCTTTCCAGGTGGCCAACCCGGTCGCCCAGCCGGACGACGAGGACTTCGAGCCGGACGGGACGTGGTACAGCATGACCTCCGCCGGCGGAGCCCTCTACCCGATGGACTCCAACCACGGTGAGCTCGACAAGGTCACGACGTCCGGGCACATCAGCCGCGTGGTCGACATCTCCGCGCAGGTCGGGCATGTCGTCCCGACGGCGATCGTGCCGTTGGGCAAGAAGGGGAAGCACCACGGCCACAAGTGGTCACATCACAAGTCGCCGCAGTTCGCGATCGCGAACCTCGGCGTGTTCGGCCCCGAGGACGGGACCACCCCGAACGAGAGCGTCTGGACGATCAACGCGATGGGCCATCTCACCCAGAAGGCCACGGGCTTCGAGCAGGTTCTCGGGCTCGCCTTCCGCGGCCACACGCTCTACGCGCTCGAGATGAGCACGACCCCGGGCGGGCCTACGCCGGGAACGGGCGCGATCGTCCAGGTTGGCCCCAGCGGGCCGGTCAAGACGGTCGTCTCCGGGCTCATCTTCCCGACCGGCATGACCGTTGGGAAGGACGGCGCGTTCTACGTCTCAGAGCAGGGCTTCGGCTTCGATCCCCCGGGGTCAGGGTCGGGCCGCATCCTGCGGATCACGACGCACTGATCTCTTCGCTCGACCGGGCCGGCCCTTCGTGGCCGGCCCGGTCGGCGCCTTTCGTTCCGCGCTAGGCTGCCCGTATGACCGAGGTGGCCGACCAGTTCACCGAGGAGCGCTCGGGCGAGGCCACGCGGATCTCGCACTGGATCGACGGGAAGCGGGTCGAAGGAGCCTCGGGCCGTAGCGGCCCGGTCTACAACCCGGCACTCGGCGTGCAGAGCGGAGAGGTCGATTTCGCTTCGGTCGAGGAGGTCGACGCGGCCGCCCAGGCGGCGAAGCGCGCCTTCGAGTCGTGGCGCTCGTTGTCGCTCTCGCGCCGCACCGAGCTCTTCTTCCGCATCCGCGAGCTCGTCCACGACCACGCCGAGGACATCGCCAGGCTCCTGACGCTCGAGCACGGCAAGGTGCTCTCGGACGCCAAGGGCGAGGTCGCGCGCGGGCTCGAGGTGATCGAGTTCTGCTGCGGCATCCCGGAGCTCTTGAAGGGCGGCTACTCGGAGCAGGCCTCGACCGGGATCGACGTCTACTCGATCCGCCAGCCGCTCGGCGTCGTGGCCGGGATCACGCCGTTCAACTTCCCGGCGATGGTGCCCATGTGGATGTGGGCACCCGCCATCGCCTGCGGGAACGCGTTCGTGCTCAAGCCCTCGGAGAAGGACCCCTCGGCGTCGGTCTACACGGCCGAGCTGCTGAAGGAGGCCGGCCTGCCGGACGGCGTCTTCAACGTCGTCCACGGCGACAAGGTCGCGGTCGACGCGATCCTGGAGCACCCGGAGATCGCGGCGGTGAGCTTCGTCGGCTCGACGCCGATCGCGCGCTACGTCTACGAGACGGGCACCGCGCACGGCAAGCGCGTGCAGGCGCTCGGGGGCGCGAAGAACCACATGATCGTCCTGCCCGACGCCGACATCGACATGGCCGCCGACGCGGCGGTCAGCGCCGGCTACGGCTCCGCGGGCGAGCGCTGCATGGCGGTCTCGATGCTGGTCGCGGTCGGCCACGCGGCGGACGACCTGGTCTCGGCGATCCAGGAGCGCCTGCCGAAGGTCGTCGTCGGCGACGGCATGAACCCGGACTCCGAGATGGGGCCGCTGGTCACGCGCGAGCACCGCGACAAGGTGGCCTCGTACATCGAGAAGGGCGCCGCCGAAGGCGCGAAGGTGGTCACCGACGGGCGCGAGTCGGCACCGGACAACGGCGGCTTCTTCCTCGGCGTGACGCTGCTCGACGAGGTCACGCCGGAGATGGAGGTCTACAAGGACGAGATCTTCGGGCCGGTGCTCGGGATCACGCGCGTGGACACCTACGAGGAGGCCGTGCGGCTCGTGAACGAGAACCCGTACGGGAACGGCGTCGCGCTCTTCACGCGGGACGGCGGCGTCGCGCGGCAGTTCCAGTTCGACGTCAAGGCGGGCATGGTCGGCGTCAACGTGCCGATCCCGGTGCCGGTCGCGTACTACTCGTTCGGCGGCTGGAAGAGCTCCCTCTTCGGCGACCTGCACATCTACGGGCCCGAGGGGATCCAGTTCTACACGCGCGGCAAGGTCGTCACCTCACGCTGGCCCGACCCGGCCACCTCGAAGGTCGACCTCGGCTTCCCGCAGACGCGTTGAACATCGGGGTCGCGCTCTTCGACGGCGCGGAGGAGCTGGACTGGGCCGGGCCGTGGGAGGTGCTCGCCGCCTGGGCGGAGCAGTGGCCCGACGACGGCGTGCGGGTCTTCACGCTCGCGCGCGCGGACGGCGTTGTGACGTGCGCGAAGGGCCTGCGCGTGCTCCCGGACGAGACGTGGGAGACGGCGCCTCCTCTGGACGTGCTGGTCTACCCCGGCGGGCGCGGGACGCGGCGCGAGCTCGCCGACGAGGCGGTGCTCGACTGGATCCGCGGCCTGGCGGGCGGCGACACGGTGGTCGCCAGCGTCTGCACCGGATCGCTCGTGCTGGCGGCGGCGGGCCTCCTCGACGGCAAGCCGGCCACGACCCACTGGCAGTCGCTCGAGCTGCTGCCGACGCTGGGTAGCGAGATCGAGGTGCGGCCGGACGACCGCTTCGTCGACAACGGCAACGTGATCACGGCGGCGGGAGTCTCCGCCGGGATCGACATGGCGCTCCATCTCGTCGCGCGGCTGCACTCGCCCGAGCGCGCCCGCGAGGTCAGGCGCTACATCCAGTACGACCCCGAGCCGCCCGTCTGACGATGGCGCTCGCGGTTCTGACCTTCGACGTGGACGCCGAGAGCGTCGTGCTCGCCGAGGACGCGCGCCACGCGGACAACCCGATGCTGATGAGCCACCAGGCGTACGGGCCGGAGGTCGGCGTGCCGCGCTTGCTCTCGCTCCTCGCCGAGTACGGCGTGGCGGCGACGTTCTTCGTCCCCGGGTTGACCGTCGAGCTGCACCCCGCGGTCGTCGAGCGGATCCTCGAGTCCGGGCACGAGATCGGGCACCACTCGTTCACCCACCGCAGCCCGCTGGTGCTGAACGAGGCGGAGGAGCGGCGCGAGCTCGAGCGCGGGCTCGAGGCGCTGGAGCGTTTCGGCGTGCGGCCGGAGGGCTACCGAACGCCGAGCTGGGAGCCGTCCTGGCGGACGGCGGCGCTGGTCGCGGAGTACGGGCTCGCGTACGACTCGAGCCTCGCCGGCGACGACAAGCCCTACGTGCTCGAGACGGGCGCGGGCGACCTGGTCGAGCTGCCGGTCTCCTGGTGGCTCGACGACTGGCAGCAGACCGCCTACCTGCCGCCGCTCGCGCGCAACCAGACGCAGCCGGCCGCCGCCGTCCTCGAACTCTGGACGGGCGAGCTCGACGCCTACGCGCGCCACGGTTGCCTGTACGTGCTGACCTGCCACCCGTTCCTCACGGGCCGCCCCGGCCGCGCCGAGATCGTCCGCGGCCTGATCGAGCACGCGCTCGCACGCGGCGACGTCGAACTGGTCGAGGCGAGGCAGGCCGCCGAGCGCGCCCGCGCCGACGAATCGCTCCCGCGCCGCAAGCACGAGCCGCTCGAGCTCGAGCCCGGCCTCTATCCGGAGTAAGAGACCGGCTCGGGCTTAAGCTCTTGGCCGAAGCGCGCCCTTGGGACGTAGCGGCCGATCCCGGGCTGTGCGACGAGCTCGTCGTTCTCGACCAGCACGTTGCCGCGCAGGAGCACCGTCTCTGGCGAGCCGGTGACCTCGGTGCCCTCGTACAGGTTGTAGTCCGACTTGGAGTGCTGGCTCGCGGCCGTGATCGTGACGCGCTTCTGCGGGTCGAAGATCACGATGTCGGCGTCGGAGCCGACCGCGATCGTCCCCTTGCGCGGGTAGAGGCCGAACAGCTTCGCCGGGCTCGTGGCCAGCAGCTCGACCATCCGGTTGAGCGAGATCCGGCCGGCGCGGACGCCGAACTCGTGGATCATCTGCAGCCGGTTCTCGAGCCCGGGCGCGCCGTTCGGGATCTTCGAAAAGTCGTCCTTGCCGAGCGTCTTCTGGCCGTCCCAGAGGAAGGCGCAGTGATCGGTCGAGATGGCCGAGAGGATGTCGGTGCGGACGGCATTCCAGAGCACGTCCCAGTTCGACTTGTCCCGCACCGGCGGCGAGTAGACGTATTTCGCGCCCTCGAAGTCCGGCTTGGCGATGTCGTCGAGCGAGTTGAAGAAGTACTGCGTGCACGTCTCGCCCCAGACGGCCCAGCCGTTGTCGCGCGCGCGGGCGATCGGCTCGACGGCCTCGCGGCAGGTCACGTGCACGACGTAGAGCGGCGCGCCGGCCAGGCGGGCGAGCTGGATCGCGCGGTTCGTGGCCTCGCCTTCGGCCTCCGGCGGACGGGTGAGGGCGTGATAGAGCGGCTCGGTGTTGCCCGCCTCGAGCGCCTGCTTGACGAGCACGTCGATCACGTCGCCGTTCTCGGCGTGCACCATGATGAGCGTGTCGGTCTCGGCGGCGACCTCCATCGTCCGGAAGAGCGTCTCGTCGTCGACCATCAGCGCGCCCTTGTAGGCCATGAAGAGCTTGTAGGAGGTGATGCCCTCGTCCGGGAGGGTCGCCAGCTCCTCGAGCGTGCCGCCCTCCTTCAGGTCGGTGACCGCCATGTGGTAGCCCATGTCGATCACCTGCTTCCCGTTCGCCTTGGCGCGCCACTCCGCCAGCGCTTCCGCAAAGGTCGCGCCCTGCGGCTGGATGATGAAGTCGACGTGGGTGGTGGTGCCGCCGAAGGCCGCGGCGGTCTGGCCGGACTCGACGTCGTCGATCGTGACCGTGCCGCCGAAGGGCATGTCGAGGTGCGTGTGCGGGTCGACGGCGCCAGGTAGGACGTACTTGCCGCTCGCGTCGATCGTCTTGTCCGCCGGCTGGTCGAGGTCGGCGCCGATCAGCGTGACGGTCTCGTCCTCGACGTAGATGTCGGCGACGTAGTCGTCCGCTGCGGTGACGATCCGGCCGCCTTTGATCAGTACGGACACGGCGCCGAGTTTATGCTCGGCGCGTGGCTCTGTCACCCAGCCGCACGGTCGCCGAGCTCCAGGAACTGCGCGAGCTGACCGGGGACGAGAACGGCGCGCAGCGGGTCGCCTGGACCGAGACCTGGTCGACGGCCCGGAAGTGGCTCGACAAGAAGGTCTCGGAGCTGCCGGTCGAGAAGAGCTGCGACGCGGCCGGGAACCAGTGGTTCACGCTCCCGGGCGAGTCCGAGCGGGCCTTGCTGATCGGCGGCCACATCGACTCGGTCCCGAACGGCGGCTGGCTCGACGGCGCGCTGAACGTCATGGCCGGGCTCGAGGTGCTGCGCCGGCTCGCCTCCGAAGGAAAGCCGGCCGTGACCATCCGGCTCGTCAACTGGGCCGATGAAGAGGGAGCCCGCTTCGGGCGCTCCCTGTTCGGCTCGTCGGCGGCGGCCGGCTCGATGGCCGACCAGGACGAGCTGCGTGGCCGGCGCGACGCGGACGGTGTCTCCCTGCCGGAGGCGATCGCCGGCTTCGACGTCGATCTCGACACCGCGCTCGAGGCGAGGAGCGAGCTCGAGAACGCCGCGGCCTACCTGGAGCTGCACATCGAGCAGGGGCCGGTGCTGGAGTCTCTGGCGCTACCGCTGGGAGTGGTGCTCGGCACGTTCGGCGTCGAACGGCATCTCGTCACGTTCCGCGGGCAGGCGGCGCATGCCGGCTCGACGCCGATGGACAAGCGGCGCGACGCTCTGGCCGGGGCCGCGAAGCTGGAGCTCGAGATCCGGGAGATCGCTAAGAGGACCGGGCAGGGCGCTGTCGCCACGATGGGCGGAGTCGTCACGCGGCCGGGGATCGTCACGTCGGTCGTCGAGACGGCGGAGTGCCTGCTCGACCAGCGGCACCTCGACGCGACGAAGCTGGCGGAGATGCTTTCGAACGCCGAGGCGGCGTCGCGGCGGTTCGCGGAGGAGGAGTCGATCGACGTCGAGTGGGAGCGCATCTGGAACATCGAACCGATCCTGTTCGACGAGGCGCTGATCGAGCTGGCTGACGAGGCCGTTCACGAGGTCGCCGGACGCTCGCACCGCCTGCCGAGCGGCCCGCTGCACGACGCCGCCGAGGTCGCGCGTGCCGGCGTGCCGACGGTGATGCTGTTCGTCCAGAGCCTGCGCGGGCTTTCGCACACGAAGCTCGAGGACACCGACGAGGAGCATCTCGAGCTCTCGGTCCAGGCGCTGGATCGCCTGGCCGACAAGGCGATCGCCCGCGTTTCGGCGGGCTGAGAGAGCGATATGCTCGCACGGCGATGCTGAGCTTCGGAGTCACCGCCCTGCCGGACCCGCCGTACACGCGGCTGATCGACGTCTTCCAGCGCGGCGAGAGCCTCGGCTTCGAGTACGGCTGGACGTACGACTCGCACATCCTCTGGCAGGAGAGCTACGCGCTGCTGGCGATCGCCGGCGCGCAGACCGACAAGATCAAGCTCGGCCACTGCGTCACGAACCCGGGGATCCGCGACCCGACGATCACGGCCAGCTGGTACGCGACCATGCAGGACATCACCGGCGGCCGGATGGTGATGGGCATCGGCCGCGGCGATTCCTCGCGCCGTGTGGTCGGCCTCAAGCCGGTCAAGGTCGACGAGTTCGAGCGGCGGCTCGTGATGATCAAGGAGCTGATGAACGGCCGCCAGGTCGAGTGGAACACCAAGGAGCTCGAGCTCGCCTGGGTGCGCAAGGAGCTGCCGGACATCCCCATGCACGTCGCCGGCTACGGCCCGCGGGCGCTCGGCGTGGCCGGGCGCGTCGGCGACGGCGTGATCATCCAGCTCGCCGACCCGCAGATCATCCAGTGGATCATGGAGACCGCCCGCCGTGCCGCCGAGGAGGCAGGCCGCGACCCGGCCGCGCTGCAGTGCATCGTCTGCGCGCCGAGCCACGTGACCGACAACCTGGCCGAGGCGCGCGAGCAGGTCCGCTGGTTCCCGGCGATGGTCTCGAACCACGTGATGGACCTGATCGAGCGCTACGGCGAGAACTCGGACGAGATCCCGACAGCGCTGACGGACTTCGTCAAGGCGCGGAAGTTCTACGACTACAAGGACCACAGCCGTGTCGGCGCCAAGCACGGCGAGTTCGTCACCGACGAGATCTGCGACCGGTTCTGCGTGCTCGGCTCGACCGAGCAGATCGCCGAGAAGCTGCGCGAGCTCGAGTCGGTCGGCGTCGACCAGTTCGACATCTACCTGATGACGGAAGGGGCCGACGAGACGCTGGCCGCCTACGGCAGCGACGTCATCCCGCAGTTCGGCGGCGTCGCGGCTTAGTTCGCGGAGACGCCGTCCAGCAGGGCCCAGTTGCCCGCGAGCGCCGACTCGGCGAGCGCGACGAGCCGCGCGTCGTCGGCGTCCTCGAGCCGCTCACGTGCCTCTGCGGCGTGCTCGTGGTCGCGCTCGGCGTGCAGCTCGAAGTAGACCGTCGCCGGCGAGTCCTGCGAGAAGCCGTAGTGATCGACCAGGCCGCGGAGCTTGGTCTCCGCGATCGCCGGCTGTCCGGCCTCGATCGCGTACAGGATCGCAGCGGCGCCGAGCTCGTCTTCGCCGGCCGACCAGGCCGACGCGCAGCAGCGTGTCTCAGGCAGCGGCTCGTGCTTCTCCCCGCCTAGCGCCTCGGCGAAGTCGTCCCAGAAGCCGATGTGCGCCGCCTCTTCGTCGGCGTGCAGGTGGGCTGTCCGCGCCGCGCGCGCCAGGGCGACTACCGCGTGCCGGTACTCGCCCGCGTAGAGCGCGAGCTCGTTGCGGGTCAGGTCACCGCGCTCCCAGCGTGTGTAGAAAGGATGCTCGAGCACGTTCCACCGCTCCCGGGCGGCGTCAATCGCTGCGATCACGTTCATCTGGGCTCCTCCCGTCGCTCAACCCCGTGTGCCGATCCTACAAGCCGCGGCCGCCGGAGGCACCTGTGGAAGAACTGTTCCACTTCCGGCGCAACTTACCCTTGACGAAAACCGGTGTCTGACACCGGTTTTGGAACGCCGCGGACGCGGGCCGTTCAGCCGAGCTCGAGGGAGGCGGCGCCGCTCAGGTCGAGCCACGTTCGGCCCTGCCCCTGCACGATCCGGACCATGACCGACTCGCAGTGCCGGCAGCGGACGACGATCCCCGCGCCGACGTAGACGTCCAGCCTCGCCATCTCTTCGCGCGCCCCGCAGCCGGCGCAGACACACGGCGCGGCGGTCAGCTCGGCGCCGAAGAGCTCGAGCAGAAGCCCGCCGATCGCGTTGCCGTCCAGCCGGAGCTCGCTCGTCCCGATCATCCGGTCGCTCCGAAACGCTCGGTCCGGATCCACAGCGCGTCATAGCCGGCCTGCAGGAGCCCGTCGGCGGCTGCGTCGACGAACCGCGTCGACCCGCACACGTAGACGCGCGGGCTCTCCGAAGCCGGCCAGGCGACCTCGGCGAGCAGCTCGGAATCGATCCGCCGGGAGTAGCCGCCCCAGCCCGGCGGCTGCGAGCGCGTCAGCGTGTGCACCACCTCGAACCCCCCGCCCGAAAGCGCCTCCAGCTCCTCGCGGTAGATCACGTCCTCGATCGTCCGCGACGAGAGCAGGAGCTTCATCGGCGCCGCCGACCCGACCCGCGCCCGCTGCCGCGCCATCGCCATCAGCGGCACGACGCCCGAGCCGCCGCCCACCAGCAGCACCGGCTCCGGCTCGTCGCCGTCCCAGACGAAATAGCCGCCGATCGGCCCGCGCACCTCGACCCGGTCGCCCTCGCGCGCATCGTCGACGAGGTACGGCGAGACCTCGCCGTCGTCGAGCCGCTCCACCGTCAGCGCCACGCCGTCACCCGGCGCCGACGCGATCGAGTAGCTGCGCTCGGCCTGGTAGCCGTCCTCGGCGGTCAGGCGCACGTCGAGGTGCTGGCCCGCGCGATGGCCCGGCCAGTCGGGCACGTCGAGCGAAAGGGTCCGCACGCGCGACGTCTCGGCCGTCACCGCCGAGACGTCGGCGGTCAGCCACGTCAGTCGCCCCAGTACCGCTGTTCCAGCCAAGGATCGCCGCGCAGGTGATAGCCGTTCGTCTCCCAGAAGCCGGGCTCGTCCTCGTCCCGCAGCGTCAGCCCGCGCACCCACTTCGCGCTCTTCCAGAAGTAGAGATGCGGGACGAGCAGCCGTGCCGGCCCGCCGTGCTCCGGGTCGAGCGGGTCGCCGCCGTAGTTGTACGCGACCCACGCCTTGCCGCCGGTGAGGTCCTCGACGGGGAGGTTGGTCGTGTAGCCGCCGTCGCAGAAGACGAGCGCGTACGACGCGTCGTGCTCGACTGCATCGAGCAGCGTGTCCACCGACACGCCCTCCCAGACCGTGTCGAGCTTGGACCAGCGCGTGACGCAGTGGATGTCGACCGTGACCGTCTCGCTCGGCAGCGCCTGGAACTCCTCCCACGTCCAACCCTTCGGCTCGTCGACGCCGTGGACGGTGAATGTCCACTCCTCGAGCGGCGTGTGCGGCGTCGGCCCTGCCGAGAGGACCGGGAAGTCGTCGGTCAGGTACTGCCCCGGCGGCACCCGGTCGGGCGGGCCGTCGCGACGCTTACCCCTGAAGCCGCGCGAGACGATCACAGCGCGGTCACTCTCTCACTTCGGGACCGGTATCGCCAGGAGCGAGGGGGTTGTGTGCCCGCCGCCGGACGGGTGCAGGACGGTGATGTAGGCCGACGTCTCCGAGAGCGCGGTCGTCCAGAGCGACCGCTTCGTCGGCTTCGGGCGCCCTGGGCAAGGGACGTGCGAGCCCTGCTCCGTGTGACCGTGCTCGTGGCCGAGATCCTGGCCGGCGAGCGGCGGCAGCCTGTAGAGGACGCGGCCGGCTCCGTTTCCGTCCAACGGGCCGAGGCGCAGCTGCTGCGAGCAGCGGCCGAGCCTCACGTAGAGGAGCGTGCCCCCGATCCGCGCCGGGCTGAGCAGGAGCGCGCGGCGCGAGGAGCGCAGGAGCGTCCGCCTCCGGGTCGCGAGGTCGAAGGCGAACAGGCGGCTTTTGCCTGGGAGCGCCAGGTGGTAGACGACGACATCTCCGGTGAGCGAGGGCCTGCCGAGCCGCCCGCGCCGCCAGGAGCTCGTGACCGCGATGGTGCTCGATGGATCCGACAGCGCCAAGGCGCCGATGTGCTCCGATCCGCTCGGCCCGGCCGCGCGGTAGGCGAGCCACTTCTCCGAGACGGCCAGCTTCTCGACACCGTGGATCGTCACCTGGAGGACCGGCTGCAGGGTGTCGCTCGCGGCGACGGTGACGGCGTCGCCCGTGTGCCAGGCGATGAACGAGTCGCCGATCGCCGGGTCGCTGCCCGGCAGGTGCGTCTGGACGCCGGCGCGCAGGAGGATGCCGCCGACCCCCGGCTCCTGCCAGACGAGGTCGGTTCCCGCCGCGCCTGGATCGCTCGCCGGCGCGGCAACGGGCGCGGCCGCGCGGGCCGTGCCCGCGACGAGGGCGAGCGCCAGCGACGCGGCGGCAAGTACGCGCAGGACCCGCAGGCCCTGGGGCCGCTCGGCGAGCGCCGTCTCGTCCGAGAGCGCGAGCACCGGCAGGGCCCGTCCGAGAGCGAAGCCCAGCCCCACCGCAATGCCGAGCGGAACGCTGCCGAGCGCGACGCAGAGCGGAAGCAGCGCCCAGACGGCGGCGGCCGGCACGAAGGTCGTCACGCCGGCCCCGAGCAGCAGGCCGTAGAGGAAGAGCGCGCGGGCGAGCGGCATCGTCCGCCGCCAGCGCTCCGGCACCTGGAACGGAACCTGTGGCCGGACACGCAGCCCGGCGAGGTCGGCGAGCGCCGCGGCTCCGGCGAGAGCCACGGCGGCGAGCACGACCACGTGCCCGGGCCGGAGCGCTGCGCCGAGCGCGCCCAGCGAGCCGAACAGCGCCGCCGCGCCGAGCGCCAGCCCGAGCGTGAAGGCGCCGCCCGCGAGCGCTCGTCCTCTGTGGCGCGCGGCACGCACGGTGCCGACCATCGAGAGGCTTCAGGGAGACCAGGCGCCGGCCAGCCCGACGAGCAGCCCGGTCAGCGCGAGCGCGACGGTCAGCACTTGACCTTCGAGTCGTAGTACATGACGCAGAACACGTGCCGGCCGCGGTAGCAGTAGCCCGTCAGCGCGGCGTCGCCGTTGATCCGGTTCTTGACGTACCCGCAGCAGTCGATCAGCCGCCGCACGTGCCCGCCGCAGCAGCGGTACCAGGAGCCGTCGATGTGCGCACGGAAGTGGTGCGCGCGGGCGGCGGCCTCGCAGAC
>Ga0307280_10000184_pt1 | contig 11847 bp, 14 predicted proteins | sample ER_DNA_119_FD_194479 | JGI IMG/M metagenome (GOLD analysis project Ga0307280, IMG submission 194479) | Bulk soil microbial communities from the East River watershed near Crested Butte, Colorado, United States - ER_DNA_119 | ecosystem: Environmental > Terrestrial > Soil > Floodplain | place...
CTCTGCAGCACTGAAACTGGAGGAGGAGTAGTGGAGAAGAAGGCAACGTTCGGCGCCGGCTGCTTCTGGGGCGTCGAGGCAGCGTTCAGGCAGATCGACGGCGTGACCAGGACCGAGGCCGGCTACGAGGGCGGCAAGCTCGACAACCCGACCTACGAGGACGTCTGCTCCCACACGACCGGCCACGCCGAGGTCGTCGAGGTGACCTACGACCCCGAGCAGGTCTCGTACGAGCAGCTGCTCGGCGTCTTCTGGGGCAAGCACGACCCGACGCAACTCAACCGCCAGGGCTGGGATGTGGGCGACCAGTACCGCTCCGTCGTCTTCGTCCACGACGAGGAGCAGCGGGCCGCCGCCGAGCAGTCGAAGGCCGAGCTCGAGGCGTCCGGCCGCTACAAGCATCCGGTCGTGACCGTGATCGAGCCGGCGCAGACGTTCTATCCGGCCGAGGACTACCACCAGCAGTACCTCGAGAAGCGCGGCCGCTCGAGCTGCACCACCGCGCTGGCCGAGAGCGCCTAGTAGTCAGCCCGCCGCTGCTGTACGGTCCTCCCGTCAACTAGAGGGAGGGCGAAATATGAGGTTGTGGACAGCTGTGGCGGGCATCGCCGTGCTCGCGTTCCTGACGTTTGGCGTGGCGTCGGTTGCGGCCGACGCGCCACCGCCGACCTGTCAGGGCTCTCCGGCGACGATCGTCGGCACCGGCGGACCGATCGTCGGGACGAACGGGCCCGACGTGATCGTCGGAACCTCCGGCGCCGACACGATCTACGGCAACGGCGGCGACGATCTGATCTGCGGCGCACCGGACGGGTCGACCGTGGACCTTGGAGACACGATCTACGGCGGCAACGGCGCCGATCAGATCGTCGGCATGCTCGGGAACGACTGGATCGACGGCGGCAACGGCGACGACGGCGTCGTCGGCGGCGACTTCAACGGCGAGCCGGGCAATCCCGGTTCGAAGCCGAACGACGGCAACGACACGCTGATCGGCGGCAACGGGAACGACTTCGCCGCCGGGATGCTCGGGCTCGACACGATCTCCGGCGGCAACGGGGACGACGACCTCTTCGGCGGCCCTGGCAACGACCAGGTGAGCGGCGACAACGGCAACGACACCGTGGTCGGGAACTTCGGCAACGACGCGCTCTCGGGCGGCAACGGCGACGACATCCTCGACGGGGACAACGTCGACCAGACCGGCGAGGGCCCGGCGCCGGATCCGAACCCGAACTCCGACACCTGCAGCGGCGGCCACGGCAACAACCAGTACTTCTTCTGCGAGATCACCTCGTAAGACCATCAGCGGCGCCGGCCGGGCTTTCCGGCCGGCGCCTAGCTTTCGAGGAAGATCGCGGCGGTGGCGGTGAAGCCGTGCAGGAACGGCTTGCCGCCGACCGGGCCGATCTCGCCCGCGCAGAAGAACCCGGCCAATGCGTCGCCGCCGAGCGCCTCGGCGAAGGCGCGCGCGTCGTGGTCCGGCTGCGGGAACATGTTCGTGCCGCGCCCGTTGCAGGTGAAGAGCAGCGCCCCGGCGGCCGTTTCCCCGTCGAGCGCGTGGGCGAGGTTCTCGCGCAGGTCCTCGTCGGCCGACCGCGCGTCGCGAACGTGGAACCGAAGCGTCTGCCCGACGCGCACCGCCTCGCCGATCGCCAGCGCGCCCGAATCCTCGTCGGCGCCGACGAGCCCGCGCATCAGGTAGTCGCCGCGCCGGTACTCGGAGCGGTTTTCGTCAATCACCAGGCCGGCGAGGATGCCGCCGCGCGCGGCCAGCCGCTGCTGCTCCTCGGTCAGGGAGCCGAGCTCGCTGCGGAGCCGCTCGAGGGCCGGCTTGCCGGCCAGCTCGAGCACGACGTTCTCCTCGGCGCTCGTGACAACCGAGTCGCTGCCGACAGGTGCGCACCCCTGCGAGACGACCGTGCGAACGCGCGCTCCGCGGACGACCGCGCCGACCGCGCCGTCGATCAGCACCTCGCCGTCGCGGAAGAGCGCCTGGGCTCCAGGCTCGGCCGTGCCCGTCGCGAGCCCGCCGACGACCGGCACCTCACCCTCGACCGCGCTCAGCTCTGCGAGGAAGGCCGAGGCGGGGAACGTGAACGGGTCGGCGAGCAGGAGCACCAGGTCGGCGTCGTCGAGCGGAGGAACGCCTCCGACCGCGACGCCCTCGTCGGTGCCGAAGGCGACCGCGTTGAAGGTCTCGATCCGGCTGCCGGGGAGCTCTGCCGCCCAGACGGCGACGCCCGGGCCTTCCTCGAGCTCGCGGTCGCGGCCGAGAACACCCTGGGCGACGCAGCCGATCAGGCTCGCAGGCTCGAGTTCGGCGCGGGCCGCCTCGAGCGCGTCCTCCGCGTCGTCGAGGTGGTCGGGCGAGAGGAAGATGCAGGCCAGGTCCGCCCCCGCGCCGGCAAGCGACTCACGTGCCTGCCGCGCAGCGTCGGCGGCGGCCGCAGACGCATCGGCGGCGCCAGACAACCCCGCCCCGACCCGGCACGTGAGCGTCTCGGGCCTCATGGCAAACGGGGGCTGTCAGGCCGTGCCCAGACGACGATCCCGTCGCTCCAGTACGGCAGCGCGCGACCCATTAGCGCCGGAATGCGCCGGGCCATGTTCGCCAGGTGGGCCTTCACGCGCCTCAGGCCGCCAAGCCGGGCGGGGACGGCGCGGATCGGGTTGTGGTAGTAGGCCATCTCCTCGACGCTCCAGCCGGCCTGGCCGAGCAGCGTCCGTAGCGTCTGCGGACTGTGCCACGCGGTGTGGTCCGCGTGGACGATCTCCGAGCCGGTCAGCGGAGCCACGAAGCTCAGCAGGCGATAGGCGTTGGGGGTCGTCAGCACAAGAACGCCACCGTCAGCGAGCAGCGGGCCCAGTGCTCGCAGGAATGGTCCCGGGGCATCGAGGTGCTCGATGAGCTCACCCGCGACGATCACCTCCGCCGGTTCCAGCCCGGCCGCCGCGACCGACTCCGCGGACTGGACGTCGACTACATGCGCCTCATATCCGTGGGCACGCGCCCATTCCACGCCTTCGGCCGACGAGTCGAGCCCGACCAGGCTCCGCGCGACAGCCGCCAGGCGCGCATGCAACCACACCCCTTCCTCGGCCTTCTTCTCGAGCTGCTCGTCGACGAACCCCAGGTGCAGCACCGAGTGGCCGCGCGCACTCTCGACCAGAGCGCGGTGCCGGTCGAGGGGACCGCGCCTTGGCAGCCGGTGGCGCGAGCGGAGTGGCGAGCCCGGATCCACCGCCGCCGCGCGGAACGTGCGCGTCCCGGGCTGCGTGTCCACGGTCGCATTCTGGCGGTTCCGGGCCCGCCCGGCACCGGCTTGTCGTCTTAGTGCTTCGAGATCTCTTCGACCAGCTCGCCGACCTTCTTCGGCTTGGCCTCCTCGGCGACGTCGGCCTGGGCGAGCATCCCGACGACGCGGCCGTCACCCTCGACCACAGGCAGCCGTCGGATCTGGTGGTCGGCCATCAGGCGCAGCGCCTCGTCGAGGTCCTGCTCCGGAGCGACCGTGATCAGGGAGGTCGAGGCGACGTCGCGCGCCTTGAGCGTCTGCGGGTCCTTGCCCTCGGCGACCACGCGCACGGCGATGTCGCGATCGGTCAGCGTTCCGACCAGGCGCTCGCCCTCGACAACCGGTGCGATCCCGACGTCCTCGTCCCTCATCATCTTCGCGGCGTACGCGACCGTCTGCTCGCCGTCGATCGTGCACGGGTCGGACGTCATCGCGTCCTGAACGTGCTTGCCCATTTGAGCCCCCTTTTCTTGGTTTCGAGCGATAAGCGGGTTCCCGCCGCGGAGGAGTCCGAAACGGCAGAATGAGGCCGTGCGCCTGGCGACGATCGAGGAGCGGATCCGCGAGCTGGCGCTCGGCTTCCCGGAGGCGTACGAGGACCGGCCGTGGGGCGACTTCCCGGTCTACAAGGTCGGTGAGAACAAGGTCTTCGGTTGGGCGATCGTGCGCGACGCATCCGTGGACGTGACGGTCAAGCTCACGCAGGAGGAGCGCGAGATCGCCCACCTGCTCCCTTACGTGCGGACGGCCAGTCACGTCGGGCGCTACGGCTGGATCACCGCCGCGGTCTCGGACGAAGAGTCGCTCGAGGCGGCGCTCGAGTGGCTCCGAGAGAGCTACTGGCTCAAGTGCCCCGCCGAGCTGAAGGCCGCCGTCGAGGGCGAGGACTAGGGCGAGGACTAGTCCGAAACGGCCATGTCCGGGGTCAGACCCCGGCCGTGGCCAAAACGGACACGGCTAGTCCGCTTGGGGATCGTCCTGGGGCTGCGGCTCGCCTGACTCCGGATCGGGAGCGGGCGACTCGTCCAGCTCGTCGTTGCGATCGTCCTCGCGAGGCGCGGAAGTATCCTCTTCCCACATGAAGGTCGTCCTTCCCGACAACTCGGAACTCGAACTTCCGGACGGCGCGACCGGGCTCGACGCGGCCCGCGCAATCGGCCCGAAGCTGGCAGAGCAGGCCGTCCTGGTCCGCTCGAACGGCCAGGTCCAGGACCTGCGGAACCAGCTCGAGAACGGCCAGCAGATCCAGATCGTGACCACCCGTGACAAGGACGACCCCGACGCCCTGTACGTCCTGCGCCACTCGGCCGCGCACCTGCTGGCCGAGGCAGTGCGCCGGCTCTACCCCGGCACGAAGATCGCGATCGGCCCGCCGATCGAGAACGGCTTCTACTACGACTTCGACTTCCCGGAGCCGATCGGCGAGGACGCGCTCGAGAAGATCGAGGAGGAGATCCGCAAGGAGCTCGACGAGGGCCGCGCCTGGAACCGCGAGGAGGTCAGCGCCGAGGAGGCCAAGCGTTACTTCCAGGAGCAGGACGAGCCGTACAAGGTCGAGCTGGTCGACACCGCGGACGGCCCGATCACCTTCTACACGCAGGGCGATTTCACCGACCTCTGCCGCGGCCCGCACCTGCAGGACTCGGGCCCGATCAAGGCGCTGAAGCTGACCGGCCTCGCCGGCGCGTACTGGCGCGGCGACGAGCACAACCCGCAGCTGACGCGGATCTACGGGACCGCCTTCTACGACCAGAAAGACCTCGACGCCCACCTCGAGCGGCTCGAGCAGGCCCGCGCGCGTGACCACCGCCGGCTCGGCCCGCAGCTCGGCCTCTTCACCTTCTCCGAGCACTCGCCCGGCTCGCCGCTCTGGTACCCGAAGGGGATGGTGATCTGGAACCTGCTCGAGGACATCCGCCGCCGGGAGAACCTGAAGCGCGGCTACGACGAGATCCGCACGCCGCTGATCTACGACAATGACACCTGGTACACGTCGGGCCACTTCCCGAAGTACGAAGACCTGATGTTCAAGGTCGAGGTCGACGAGCGGCCCTGGGCGATCAAGGCGATGAACTGCCCCGGCGCGATGCTGCTCTTCGGCAGCCGGCCGCGGAGCTACCGGGAGCTGCCGCTGCGGCTGGCCGAGGCCGCGCCGCTGCACCGCGACGAGCTGAGCGGAACGCTGCACGGCCTGCTGCGCGTGCGAATCGTCACCCAGGACGACGCGCACATCTTCTGCACCGCGGAGCAGATCCAGCACGAGATCGCCGAGGTCGTCGCCTACGGCCGCTACCTCTACGAGCTGTTCGGCCTCGGGGCCAGCGCCGAGCTCTCGACCCGGCCCGACAACAAGCTCGGCACGGACGAGGAATGGGACATGACCGAGGGCGCGCTCGAGGAGGCGCTCAAGCTGAACGAGATCCCGTACGAGATCGCGCCGGGCGAGGGCGCCTTCTACGGGCCGAAGATCGACCTCCACATGGAGGACGCGCTCGGCCGCCGCTGGCAGATGGGGACGATCCAGCTCGACTCGCAGATGCCGGCGCGCTTCGGCCTGACCTACGTCGGGCCCGACAACACCGAGCACGAGCTCTACGTCATCCACCGCGCCCTCTACGGCTCGTTCGAGCGCTTCATCGGCATCCTGATCGAGCATTTTGCCGGGGCGTTCCCCTTCTGGCTGGCGCCGGTGCAGATCCGCGTGCTCCCGGTCGGCGAGGGCCACCGCGCGGCCGCGCACGAGCTGGCCGATCGGCTCGAGTACCGCGTCGAGGTCGACGAGCGCGACGAGACGGTCGGCAAGCGCATCCGCGACTCCGAGGTCGAGAAGATTCCGGTCACGATCGTCTACGGCGACAAGGAGTCGGACGACTCGCTGGCGATCCGCGAGCGCGGTGGAGAGCAATTCACGAAATCGTTGGACGACCTTCGGTCCTACCTTGCTACCCTTTGAGGTGCCGCTCTCGCAGCGGCTTTTAGTTTGTTCAACAAGGAGGGAACCGAGAACTTGGTGAAGGGTCTTTGAGACCACGTCGGACGGTCGAGCCGGACAGAGCGCCGGTTCCGCAAGCCCGAATCAACGAGATGATCCGCGCGCCGAAGGTCAGGCTGATCGGCGAGAACGGGGAGCAGCTCGGGATCAAGGAGTCAGACGAAGCTCGCGAGTACGCGTGGGGCAAGAACCTCGACCTCGTCGAGGTCGCGGCCCAGGCCGATCCGCCCGTAGCGAAGGTGATGGACTACGGGAAGTACCGCTACGAGCAGGAGCAGAAGGCCAAGCTCGCTCGGAAGCACCAGGTCTCGATCAACGTCAAGGAGATCAAGCTCAGGCCCAAGATCGGAATCCACGACTACAACACCAAGAAAGGCCACGTCGTGCGCTTCCTCAACCAGCGCGCCAAGGTCAAGGTGACGATCATGTTCCGCGGCCGGGAGACCACTCACCCGGAGCGCGGGCGCGACCTGCTGATGCGGCTGGCGGAAGACGTGAAGGAGATCGGACAGGTCGAGTCGCCGCCCCTCCTCGACGGCCGCAACATGGTGATGATCCTGGGTCCGACCAAAAACGCGGGAGTGAAGAAAGACGATGCCGAAGCAAAAGACACACAGCGCAACGAAGAAGCGGTTCAAGGTGACGGGAACGGGCAAGCTCCTGCGCCGTCACGGGATGAAGGCTCACCTGCTCGAGAAGAAGTCGGCTAAGCGCAAGCGCGGGTTCCGCAAGACAGAGCCGGTGTCTCCCGCGGACACGCGCGAGATCAAGCGGCTGCTCGGGAGGTAGGCGATGCCACGCGTCAAGCGATCGGTTCACGGGCGCAAGAAGCGCCGCAAGGTGCTCGAGCAGGCCCGCGGCTACTGGGGCCTGAAGCACTCGAGCTACCGGCGCGCCAAGGAGCAGCTCGACCACTCGCTGGTCTACGCCTACCGCGATCGCAAGAACAAGAAGCGGACGTTCCGGCGGCTCTGGATCATGCGGATCAACGCGGCGGCGCGGAAGGAAGGGCTCTCGTACAACCAGTTCGTGGCCGGCCTCCGGCTCGCCGAGATCCCGCTCGACCGGAAGGTGCTCGCCGACCTCGCGGTCAGCGACCCCGTCGCGTTCGGCAAGATCGCCGAGCAGGCGAAGACGGCGCTCGAAAAGGCCTGATCACTTCCGCCGGGAATCCGCGGCTGAAGCTGGTGCGGAAGCTGGCATCGGCTCGGCAGCGGCAGAAGCTCGGGCTGTTCGCGGTCGAGGGGGAGGACCTGGTGGCGGCTGGGCTGGAGGCGGGGCTCGAGCCGGTCGACGTGCTCGTGGCGGGCGAAGATGTCTCCGCGGAGCTGCTGGCCTCGGTTTCGACGCTGCCGCACCCGGCCCGGCGGATCGCGGTCTTCCGCCGCGAGGACCTGCCGCGGCTCTCCGTGGACCGCGCGCCCGAGGTCGGGCTCGCGCTCTGGCATGTCGGCGACCCGGGCAACCTGGGGACGATCCTGCGGACGGCGGACGGGCTTGGGCCGGCGTTCGTGGCGCTCTCGGCGGGCTGCGCGGACCCGACCGGGCCGAAGGCGCTGCGCGCCTCGATGGGCGCGGTCTTCCGCGTGCCGGTCGGGAGCTTCGAGGACGCGCCGGGGCGGCGCGTGGCTCTCGTCGCGCGGGGCGGTGAGCCGCTGACGGAGCTCGACCTGGGCGGCCGGGTCACGTTCGTGCTCGGCTCGGAGCGGGAGGGCCTCCCGGAGTCGCTGGCCGCGGCGTGCGACGCGCGGGCCTCGATCCCGCTCGCGCCGGGAACCGAGTCGCTGAACGTCGCGCTCGCCGCCGGGATCGCGCTCTGGGAACGCCGCCGGTCGTCTGGCTAGACTGGCCGCGTGGCCACGATCTGCGGCGTCTGGACGTCTCCCGAGCGCAAGAGCGGCCGCTCCGTCGGGCACGAGCGGCGGCGCGCGATCGCCGGCGAGGGCCTCGAGGGCTGCGCGCACGCGAACCCGCCCAAGCGTGAGGTGCTGTTCGCCTCGGCCGACCACCTGCGCTCGGTCGGCGTCGAGCCCGGCGCGATCCGCGAGAACCTGACCGTCGAGGGCACGGACGTGCAGGAGTGGCCCGTAGGCCAGCGCGTTCGCGTCGGCGACGAGGCGGTGTTCGAGATCACGATGGTCTGCGACCCGTGCCACCGGATGGACGAGCTGCGCGACGGCCTCCGCGCCGAGCTGGACGGCAAGCGCGGCATGCTCGCCCGCGTCGTCGAGTCCGGCGACGTCGCCGTCGGCGACCCGGTCGAACTGCTCTAACTCGGTCTGCGAGCGATCCAGACGGTGTCTTCTCCGCCCGTGTACGGCCGCTTGTCGAACCAGCCGTAGCAGCCGATCACCTGGAAGCCCGCGCGCTCCAGCAGCCCGCGCCATTCGTTGTTCGTGAGCCAGGCGAGGACGAACGACGTCGCGCCGCTCTCGCTGCGCACCGAGAGCGTCAGCGTCCGCTCGTCCGTGTCCCAGTCGGCGCGCTCGAAGATCCCCGGTTCGCGCTCGAGCCAGCGGCCGTGCGTGTCGGCGATGTCCTGGTAGGAGGGCGCGAAGACATCGAAGGTGAAGCGGCCGCCGGGGACGAGCAGCTCCCGGGCCGCGCCGAGCGCGTCAAGGCGCGCCTCGTCGTCGAGGAGATGCAGGTACGAGCGAAACGGGCACGTGACGAGCCGCACCCGCTCCTCGACCGGAGGCGCCGCGATGTCGCCGAGCCGGAGGTCGAGCAGTCCCGCCACGCCGGCGAGCTCCGCCTGCTCGCGGCAGACCACGAGCATCCCCGGCGAGGAGTCGACGCCGATCACCGAGATGCCCGCCGCGGCCGTCGGCACCGCGATCCGTCCGGTCCCGACCCCGAGCTCGACCACCGGCCCGCCGGCCCGCCGCGCCTGGTCGACGTAGAACGAGACGTCCTCGGTGACGCTGACGCTCCACGGGTCGTAGAGCCGCGCGATGGAGTCGTAGACGCTCACGCCGGCCGGCGTGCGACCCACATGTACTCCCTAGAGTCCTCGGTGAACGGGCTGCGGTCGAAGTCGCCGTACAGCGCCTCGACCTCGAGGCCCGCGACGTCGACCAGCCCGAGCCACTCGTTCTTCGTCGCCCACCAGAGCGAGGTCTCGCCGCCGGCGTCCAGCACGATGTCGATCCGGTTGTCGCCGACCGCGTACCGAAGCGAGTGCGGCACCGGCTCGTCCTGATGCTTCCCGTCGAGCCGGGCGGCGACCCCGTGGTCGAAGGCGAACGCGTTCCAGACGAACCGCCCGCCCGGCCGTAGCGCGGCGGCGACACGCTCGAAGACACGCCGGCGGTCGTCCCAGGTCGGGAGGTGCAGCAGCGCGCGGAAGGGGCAGTAGACGAGCGCCGCCGGCTCCTCGAGCTCGAAGTCGCGCATGTCGAGCTCGCGCAGGATGAGCTCGACGCCCGCCGCCTCGGCACGCTCTCTCGCCTGGGCGAGCATGGCCGGCGAACGGTCGATTCCGATCACGGCCTTTCCGGTCTCGCGCGCGACCGGGATCGCGGCGCGCCCGTTGCCGACCGCCAGCTCGACGACCGGTCCGTCTGCCTCGCGCGCCAGCTCGACGTAGAACGGCACGTCCTCCGTCATGTGGGCCGACCACTCGTCGTAGATCGCCGCGAAGGCGCCGTAAGCGTCCACGGAGGCCGATGGTACAGTCGCCCGATGGACGCGAAGGCCCTGGAAACCGAGGCGCAGAGCGCGATCTCGGGGGCGTCGACCCCGGCCGACCTCGACGAGGCGCGTGTCCGCTACCTCGGCCGCAAGAGCGAGCTCGCCCAGGCCCTGCGCGGCGTCCGAGACCGCGAGACCGGGATGACGCTCAACGCCCTGCGCGACCGGCTCGAGCAGGCGGTCGAGGGTCGAAGCGCCGAGCTCGAGCGCGCCGAGCTCGAGCGCACGCTCACCGAGGACGTCGTCGACGTCACGCTTCCCGGTGACCCGCTGCCGCTCGGCCACCTGCACCCGATCACGCAGACGCGCCGCGAGATCGAGGACGCCTTCCTCGGCCTCGGCTACGAGATCCGCGACGACCGCGAGGTCGAGACCGTCGAATACAACTTCGACAAGCTCGCGTTCGACCCGTGGCACCCCGCGCGGTCGCACCGCGCGACCTTCTTCTTCGACGACGACCGGCTGCTGCGGACCGAGACCTCGCCGAGCCAGATCTTCGCGCTGCAGGAGCACGAGCCGCCGGTCTACATGGTCTCGATCGGGCGGACCTACCGACGCGACGACATCGACGCGACCCACTACCCGATCTTCCACCAGTTCGAGGGCCTCGCCGTCGACCGCAACATCACGCTCGCCGACCTGAAGGGGACGCTGCTGCACGTGATGCGCGCGATCTTCGGGCCCGAGCGCCGCGTCCGCTTCCGCACGCACTACTTCCCGTTCACCGAGCCGTCGATGGAGCCCGACGTCTCGTGCGGGATCTGCGGCGGCGCCGGCTGCCGCACCTGCCGCTACTCGGGCTGGCTCGAGATGGGCGGCTCCGGGATGGTCGACCCGCGCGTGTTCGAGAACGTCGGCCTCGACCCCGAGGAATGGTCAGGGTTCGCGTTCGGCTGCGGGATCGAGCGCGTGGCGCAGCTCAAGTTCGACTTCCCCGACATCCGCGCTCTCTGGGAGGGGGACCTGCGGGTCCTGACGCAGTTTTGAGGGTCCCGGTTTCCTGGTTGCGCGAGTACGTGAAGTTCGAGGCGCCACTCGAGGAGCTCGCCGAGCGCCTGTCGATCTCGACCGCGGAGGTCGAGGGGATCGAGCGCCGCGGCGTGCCGGACGAGGACGGCAACCTAGGCCTGTTCCGCGTCGGGCACGTGCTCGAGGCGATCAAGCACCCGAACGCCGACCGGCTGCAGCTCTGCCGCGTCGACGTGGGGGAGGGCGAGCCGAGGCAGATCGTCTGCGGCGCGTGGAACTTCGGCGCGGGGGCGACCGTTGCAGTGGCGCTCCCGGGCGCGCGGCTCCCGGGCGGCCTCCAGCTCGAGCAGCGCAAGGTGCGCGGCGAGCTGTCCGACGGGATGATCCTCGCCGAGGACGAGGTCGAGCTCGGCGCCGACCACTCCGGGATCATGGTGCTGCCGCCGACGGAGCCCGGGACGCCGCTCGGCGACGTGCTGCCGCTCGTCGAGGAGGTCCTGCTCGTCGAGTCGACCGGCAACCGGCCCGACCTGCTCTCGATCTACGGCCTCGCCCGGGAGGTCGCCGCCCTCTACGACCTGTCGCTTGGGCCATGGCCGGGGTCAGACCCCAGGCCGGTCCCTGACGGACGGGTGGAGGTCGAGGTCGAGGACTTCGCCGGCTGCCCGCGCTACATCGGGCGGGTGTTCGAGGACGTCGCCATCGGCCCCTCGCCGCTCTGGCTGCGCGCGCGCCTGACGAACGCCGGGATGCGGCCGATCTCCAACGTGGTCGACGTGACCAACTACGTGATGCTGGCGCTCGGCAACCCGCTGCACGCTTTCGACCTGACGAAGCTGCACGGCGGCCGCATCGTCGTCCGGCGCGCCCGTCCGGGCGAGACGATCCGGACGC
>Ga0307280_10000185_pt1 | contig 11835 bp, 8 predicted proteins | sample ER_DNA_119_FD_194479 | JGI IMG/M metagenome (GOLD analysis project Ga0307280, IMG submission 194479) | Bulk soil microbial communities from the East River watershed near Crested Butte, Colorado, United States - ER_DNA_119 | ecosystem: Environmental > Terrestrial > Soil > Floodplain | place: USA...
CCAGGTCGACCACGGCCGGCTCGCCTTCGGGCAGGAAGCGCTGGCGGTGACGCCGCTGCAGATGGCGATGGTCGCCTCGACAGTGGCCAACGGCGGAATCTTGATGGAGCCCCAGGTGCTGAACCGCGTCGTCGACTCCGGCGGCAAGACCGTCGTCAAGATCAAGCCGGACGAGATCCGGCGCGTCATGTCCTCGCGCACGGCGAGCGAGATCAACTCGATGATGGTCGCCGCGGTCAACGACGGCACGGGCGGTGCAGCCGCGATCCCCGGAATCTCTGTCGCCGGCAAGACGGGCACCGCCGAAACTGGCACGACCGGCATCAACACGACCTGGTTCATCTGCTTCGCGCCGGCTGAGAACCCGCGGGTCGCGGTCGCGGTGACCCTGGAGAACCAACGTGGCTTCGGCGGGACGACCGCGGCCCCGATCGCCAAATTGTTGATGCAGGCAGTACTGAGTGGAGGGTCGAAGTAAGAGTGCTGTGGCGGTAACGGGCGACACCCTGATCGACTCCGTCTTCGACGGCCGCTATCGAATCATTCGCAAGCTCGGCGCCGGCGGGATGGCGAACGTCTACCTCGCCGAGGACCAGGAGCTCGGGCGCAGGGTTGCGATCAAGATCCTCGACGACCGCCACGCGGCCGACGACTCGTTCATCGAGCGGTTCCGGCGCGAGGCGAAGAACGCCGCCGGTTTGTCCCACCCGAACATCGTCTCGATCTACGACCGTGGCGAGGCGGAGGGCACCTATTACATCGCGATGGAGTATCTCGCGGGGCGGTCGCTGAAGGAGCTGATCGTCAGCCGTGGGCCGACCCCGATCCGGATCGCGATCGACTACACGCGCCAGATCCTCGCGGCGCTTGGCTTCGCCCACCGAAACGGGATCGTCCACCGCGACATCAAGCCGCACAACGTCGTCGTCGACGCGGACGGCCGGGTCAAGGTGACCGACTTCGGCATCGCACGTTCGGGCGCGAGCCAGATGACGGAAGTGGGCTCGATCATCGGCACGGCGCAGTACCTCTCGCCCGAACAGGCCCGCGGTGCTCCGGTCGACCAGCGCTCCGACGTGTACTCCGTCGGGATCGTCCTCTACGAGATGCTGACCGGGACGGTGCCGTTCACGGGCGACACGCCGCTCGAGATCGCGATGAAGCACCTCTCCGAGGTTCCGGTGCCGCCGTCCGAGCTTCGGGACGACGTTCCGGAAGACCTCGATCTCGTCGTCCTCCGGGCGCTCGCCAAGGACCCGGAAGACCGCTACCAGACGGCCGAGGAGATGGATGCCGACCTGGCCCGCATCCAGCGCGGCCTTGCGGTCTCGAGCGAGACCGCTGACGCCGCCACGGCGGTGCTCGCCGGCGCCGGGATCTCAGGCGCGCCAACGATCATCGCCCCGAGGCCTACCCAGGTGGCTCCGCCACAGCCTCCGGCTCGCACCCCGCCGGCGGGCTACTACGGCTATGAAGGGCCGCCCAGGCGCTCCCGCTCGATCTGGCCATGGCTGCTCGCATTGCTCCTGCTGATTGCCGCCGGATTCGCAGGCTGGTTCGCGTACGGGAAGATCACCGACCAGCTCAATGCAAACAAGCCGGTCGCCGTCCCCTACGTCGTCGGGCTCAAGCAGGCTCAGGCAGTTGCGAAGATCAAGGACAAGGAGCTGAAGGCCCGGATCATCAAGCACTCGAGCGAGACGTTCCCGGCCGGGACGGTGACCGCCCAGAGCCCTGACGGCGGCGAAAAGACCGACAAGGGCAACTTCGTCCGGCTGACGGTCTCCACCGGCAAGGCCAAGACGACGATCCCCGACGTCGTCGGCAAGTCCCAGAGCGAAGCCGTCGCGGCGCTGACCGCCGCCCACCTGAAGGTGACCGTCTTCCACGTCTACTCCTCGGAGACTCCGGACACTGTTACCGCCCAGGATCCGCCGGCGGGCAGCCGGGTCTTCACGAACACGTCGGTGCGCATCAACGTCTCCCAGGGTGCGAAGCAGATCGAGATCCCGAACGTCGTAGGCCAGCCCTATGCGAGCGCCCGTTCGACGCTGCTCGCCGCCGGCCTGAACGTCTCCAAGAGCATGGTCGACTCGAATCAGCCGGCCGACACCGTCGTCTCGCAGTCTCCGAACGCCGGGACGAAAGTCGGCTCCGGAACGACCGTGACCCTGAACGTCTCACGCGGCTCAACAGCGACGACCCCGGTGCCCGACGTCCGGAACCAGGACGAGCCGACCGCCCAGGCGCTGCTGCAAGGCTCGGGCTTCAAGGTGAACGTGGTCAGGCAGACGGTCAACGATCCGAGCGAACAGGGAATCGTCCTCGACCAGCAGCCCGGGGGCGGCACCGACGCCCCGGCCGGGTCGACGGTGACGATCTTCGTCGGCAGGTACTCGCCAACGACGACCGGGCCGGTGCCGTGAGCCGGCGCGTCCGGGTAGCGGTCCTCATGGGCGGCCGTTCGAGCGAGCACGAGATTTCGGTCGCCTCCGCGCGTTCCGTGCTGGAGTCGCTCGATCCCGTCCGCTACGAGGCTGTGACGGTCGAGATCGATCGCGAGGGAAAGTGGCAGCTCGAGGCGGGCGAGAGCCGAGCACTCGAGCCCGGCGCGGCGCGCGAGCTCGACGAGGGCGATGGCCGAACGGCGGTCGAGACCTTGCCTGTCCCGACGGAGAGCGTCCCTTCGACGCTCGCCGACGTCGACGTCGTCATCCCGATCCTGCACGGGCCGTTCGGCGAAGACGGAACGGTTCAGGGGCTGCTCGAGCTCGCGGGAGTGCCGTACGTCGGCGCCGGCGTCCTCGGCTCGGCGCTCGCCATGGACAAGGACAAGTTCAAGGCGGTCATGCGCGACGCCGGGATCCCGGTGACGCGAAACATCACCCTCCGCGAGGGCGACGAGCTCAAAAACCCGTACGACTACCCCGTCTTCGTCAAGCCGGCGCGGCTCGGCTCGTCCGTCGGCATCTCGAAGGTGCGCTCGGAAGAGGACCTCGCTTCAGCGGTCGAGCTCGCCTTTCGGCACGACGAGAAGGTGCTGGTCGAGGAGTTCGTCCCCGGCGTCGAGGTCGAGTGCGGCGTCCTCGGCTCGAACCGCAGTCCGATCGCCTCTCTTCCCGGCGAGATCGTCTCGCACGGGTTCGACGCGCCGGACTGGTACGACTACTCGGCCAAGTATGACGAGGGCGGGATGGACCTCGTCGTCCCGCCGCGAATCCCGCAGGAGCAGATCGACCGGGTCCAGAGGCTCGCTGTCGAGAGCTTCGTCGCCGCCGAGTGCGACGGCATGGCCAGGGTCGACTTCTTCGTCCGAGAGGACGGCGAGGTGCTCGTCAACGAGCTGAACACGATCCCCGGCTTCACAGCGACCAGCGTCTACGCGAAGCTGTTCGAGGCCTCGGGCATCCCGTATCCGGAGCTGCTCGACCGACTCGTCGAGCTCGCCCTCGAGCGCCACGACCGGCGCTCGCGGTTGCAGTTCTAGTGCACTAGCGCGCGCGAACGGTCTGAATCCGGATCTGATCGTGGCCGCCAAGGTCGGTGATCCAGACCAAGAAGTCGCGGCCGCCGCCTTTCAGGGTGAAACCGGCGGTCGTGCCCGTCACGGTCTTCGAAGCAGAGACGGCGTGGAACGGCCCGGTCAGGGAATCGCCGGCCTTGATCTGCGCGGTGAAGCCGGGTGTGTCGGTCGCGATTGTCAAGGTCTTCGGCCGCACCGAACGAGCTGCCTCGACGACCAGGCCGACCCCGGGCTTGTCGAAGCTCCGGTAGTGCTCGGTCATCCAGGCGGTCGCCGGATTGCCGTCGATCGCGTTGGCGACCGCCTCGTCGTGCTCGTGCCCATCCCCGGGCGGGGGGTCGAACGCCGCGGCGTTGACGAAGCGCACCGGGCCGCTCGGCTTCGTGGCGCCGCCCGAGCCTCCGTCGTCATCACGGAGCGCGAGCACGCCGATCAGGCCCCCGATCAGCGCGGCGAGGGCAACGCCGAAGAGGACAGCGGGCCAGATGCTCCAGCGCCGCTTTCGAGCGGCAGGCGGTCGTTTCTTCGCAGCTCGAGGCGCCGGGACGATCATCGTCGCACCTTCCTCGCCGTCGAGCTCGCCGTGGCAGGCCTCGAGCTCGCCCGCGAAATCGGCCATCGACTCGAACCGCTCCGTGTGCTCCTTCGCCATGGCCCGCTGGATCGCCCAATCCAGCCGCGGCGGCACATCGGGCCGAACCTCGCTGACGCTGGGTACCGCCTCGTTCACGTGCTTCATTGCGACGGCGACGAAGGTGTCGCCCTCGAAAGGAACCTCGCCCGCGAGCAGCTCGTAGAGCACGCACCCGAGGGAATAGACGTCGGTCTGTTCGTCGACCGGCTGCCCGCTGGCCTGCTCCGGCGCGATGTAGTTGCTCGTGCCCATGATCGTCCCGGTGATCGTCATCCCGTCGACGTCGACTGCATGGGCGATGCCGAAATCAGTGACCTTCGCCCGCCCGTCGCCGTCGAGGAGGACGTTCTGCGGCTTGACGTCGCGGTGGACGAGGCCTTGGTCGTGCGCGAAGGAGAGCCCGCGCGCGACCTGCAGCGTCAGCTCGATCGCCTCGCGAACCGGCAGCGGCCCTTCGCGGTCGACGAGCTCCTTCAGGTTCTCTCCATCGACGTACTCGAAGACGATGAACTGGCGACCGTTTTGCTCACCGCGGTCGATCACCGTGACGATATTGGGATGCGCCAGCTGGGCGACCGACCGGGCCTCGCGCCGGAAGCGCTCGACGTAGTCCTCGTCACGCGTGAACTGCTCATGGAGGATCTTCAGTGCGACGCTGCGCTCGAGCAGGCGGTCGTGCGCGCGATAGACGCTCGACATGCCGCCTGAGCCGACGAGCTCCTCGAGCTCGTAGCGGTCCGCAATGAGTTCTCCGACCACGACGTGAAGGATGCCCGGACCGTGGACTTACAGCCGCAGAGGACGCCAGGTACGGCCGCCGTCGCGGGTGATGTACGGCACGCCGTGGAAATCCGAGGCCGCTGCGACACGCGCGCTCAGGGCGACCGGCGCGAACAACCTCTGCGCCAGAGGATGTCGCGACCAGTGCCGGCCACCGTCGGTGGTCACGTTCGCGACCGGCTTCACGCCCGAGGTGAACAGCCAGATCGTCGAGGCCGACAAAGCGCTGAGCGTGAACTGGGGAAAGACATAAGCGCCGGCTCCTGGGAGAGTCGAGACCAGCTGCCAGTGGCTCCCGGTATCCGAGGTCCGGTAAATGCCGAGGACATCCCGCTTGCGGAAGTAGTGCTCGCCGACCACGACGCCCTGGCGGCCGAAGAACGACATCCTCGAAAGGGCCAACAGCTTTCCCTTGAAGCCGCTGGGCGCAGGCAGGGCCTGTCGCCTCCAGGTCCTGCCGCCGTCGACGGTTCGATAGAGGCGCCCTGAGGTCAGCCAACCCCGGCGCCCGTCAACGAACGTGACGGCCCCGTTGTCGGGGAGACTCGCCTGCACCTTGCGCCACGAGCGGCCGCCGTTCGTCGTCGCGAACAGGCTCGCGTAGGAGGCAGCCGGCTCATTTCGCACCACCCAGGCCCGCCGGGCATCGAGGGCGGAGAGTAAGAAGTTCGACCCCGCACCGCAGTAGTGGGACTGGAATCGGTACCTCGTCCAGTGACGCCCGGCGTCCCCCGTCCGATAGACCGCACCGCGCCCGGAGCCGCATGCACTCGCGACGAGCCAGCCCTCGCGCGAGCCCGGAAAGGCCACGTTGTCGATCGACGCCGGCGGGACGATGTCGCTGGGCGTCACATCCCGCCATGAGCTTCCGTCGGCCGTGACGTAGACCTTGCTTCCCAGCCAGAGAACCCTGGTCTTGCCCGGCGCCGCAGCGGCTCCGGCAGCGAAAACCGCCAAACCCGCCGCGGCTGCAACCACGCGCGTGAGCACGCTCACCCGCGCCACTGTACTCGCCTAGCTCAGAACTGAATCGAGCGCCTCTTCCCAGACGCCCAGGGCCTCGTCGAGCTCGGCGTCGGTGAGGACAAGCGGAGTGAGCACGCGGATGCAGTTTGAGTAGATGCCGGACTTGAGCAGCAGCAGCCCGCGCTCGGCCGCCGCCTCGACGACTGCCGTCGCAGCGTCCGCGTCGGGCTCCTTGGTCGCCGGGTCGGTGACGAGCTCGATCGCGAGCATGGCGCCGAGCCCGCGCACGTCGCCGATCCGCGGCCAGCGTCCTTGCCAGGACTCCATCCGAGCGCGAATCGTCTCACCGAGCACGACGGCGTGGTCACAGACACCCTCGTCCTCGAAGACATCGAGAACCGCCAGCGCCGCGGCCTGAGCGACGGGATTGCCGACGTACGTGCCGCCGATCGCCGAGTCGCCGGGTGCGTCCATGATCTCCGCCTTGCCGAGCACTCCTGAGAGCGGCAGGCCGGCTGCGATCGACTTGGCGACCGTGATCAGGTCGGGCTCGATGCCGTAGTGCTCGATCGCGAAGAGCTTCCCGGTGCGCCCGAAGCCCGTCTGCACCTCGTCGACGACCATGACGATCCCGTGCTCGTCGCAAAGCCGGCGAACGCCTTCGAGGAACGCCTGCGGCGCGACGACGAATCCGCCCTCGCCCTGGACGGGCTCGATCACGATTGCGGCGACGGTCTCGGCGGCGACCTGCGTGACGAGCGCGCGCTCCAGCGCAGCAAGCGCCTCCTCGGCGCTCGGGCCGCGGTAATCGTTCGGGAACGGCACCCGGTAGACCTCGGGCGCGAATGGGCCGAGCCCGGCCTTGTACGGATGCGTCTTCGAGGTCAGGGAGAGCGAGAGGAGCGTCCGGCCGTGGAAGCCACCCTCGAAACCGATCACGGCCGGCCGCCCGGTGTGGGAGCGGGCGAACTTGATCGCGTTCTCGACCGCCTCGGTACCGGCGTTGAAGAACGCAGCCTTCGCTGGCGAGCGGAACGGCGACGCCGCGATCAGCCGCTCGGCGAGCGTGACGTAGAGCTCGTACGGGACGATCGTGAAATCCGTGTGTGAGAACTTCGCCAGCTGTTCCTGAGCGGCCTCGACCACGCGCGGGTGAGAATGGCCGACGTTCAGGCAGCCGACGCCGCCGGTGAAGTCGATGAACGTGTTGCCGTCGACGTCCGTGATCGTGGCGCCGCGCCCTTCGGCGATCACGACGGGCAAGAAGACAGAGAGTGGGTCTGCGACGACCTGCTCCTTCCGCGCCAGGATCTCCTTGGACTTCGGCCCGGGGATGGCCGTTCTGAGCTCGATCGTCCGTGTCATCGCCATGCCCGCGACGATACACCAGCGCCCGGCCGCCATGCATAGCTGCATAGAGGCAATTCATCGGAAATATGGTCGTGCGGACCGTCGTTTCGGATGCGTATGGTGCACGGTTCATGACCGCGCTGGCCCAATTCGTCCTCCGCCGCCGCAAGGTGATCGTGGTCGCCTGGATCCTGCTCACGCTCCTCGGCGCGTACTCGGCCAACGCCGTCTCCAAGCGGTGGCTGGAGCAGTTCTCGATCCCGGGGTTCTCGGCGTACGAGGCAAACCAGCGGACGCTGAAGACGTTCGGCACCGGCGCGCAGGCGCCGCTCGTGGCGGTCTTCGTTGCCAAGGGCGACGTCACCAAGGACACGGGCATCTCGAAGGCGATCTCGGCGGGCGCGAAGGTGAATCGCGGCTCGCGCGTCAGCTCCTACTTCTCGACCGGTAGCGATGCCTACGTCTCGAAGGACCGGCACACGACGTTCGCCGAGCTCTATCCGCCCGGCAAGCCCGCTTTCAACAGCGACGTCCACGTCAAGACCGTTCGGGCGGCGGTCCGCGACGCAACGCCCGCCGGAGTCCGTTCGTACCTGACCGGCCGCGATGCGCTCTATGAGGCGTCGAGCGGCGGCAACAGCGGCGGTCCCAGCGTCCTCACCGAAGCGCTGATCGGCGGGCTGGGGGCGATCATCATCCTGATGTTCGTCTTCGGGACGTTGCCTGCCGTGGCAATACCGATCCTGGTCGCAATTGCGTCGATTCTCAATACGTTCACGCTGATCTGGCTACTGACGTACGTGACGCCGGTGTCGATCATCGTCCAGTTCCTGGTCGCCCTGGTCGGGCTCGGGGTCGCGATCGACTACTCGCTCTTGATGATCTTCCGCTTCCGCGAGGAGCTGCAGAACGGCGAAGGCACCGAGATCGCGATCGTCGAGACGATGAGACATGCGGGGCGGTCTGTGATCGTCTCCGGCTCGACCGTCGCGATCGGCCTCCTCTCGATGGTGATCCTGCCCGTGCCGGTGATTCGCTCGATCGGGATCGGCGGCTTGCTGATTCCGACGGTCTCGGTGCTGGCGTCGATCACCCTGATGCCTGCGCTCCTGGCGATGCTCGGCCCCAGGATCAATCGTCTGCGCGTGATGCCGAAGCGGATCGTCGAGGGCCAGGATCCGACCAAGGGCTTCTGGCACCGCTGGGCGATGATCGTCACGCGACACCCGGTTCCCGTCGCGATCGTCGGGCTGGCGATCGTGGCCCTGCTGCTGATTCCCGGCTTGCAGCTCAATCCTTCCGAGGCCCAGCTGAAGGACTTCCCGGGCAAGGGCGACGCGATCGCGGGCCGGCAGGCGCTCGCCGACTCCGGGATCTCGGCCGGGGTTATGAAGCCGTACGTCGTCCTGGTCGAGAACGACACCTCCGGCGAAGCCGGAACGGTTGTCGCGAGAGACCTTCGCGACGCGAAGGGGATCGCTGGCGCAGTCGCCCCACAGCAGTGGGCGCATGACGGCACGGAGCTGGTCGAGGTGTTCCCGAGCTCGGATTCGGCATCGACGGCCTCGTCGAGCACGATTACGCGGCTGCAGCACGAGGTGCTCCCGTCGCTGGAGAGCAAGCTAGGCGGGGGCACAAGGCTCACTCTGGCCGGCGTTTCACCTGAAGACCGCGACTTCATCCATGCGGTCTACGGCAAGTTCGGCTACGTGCTCGCCTTCGTGATCCTGCTGACGTTCATCCTCTTGATGCGAGCATTCCGCTCGATCCTGCTGCCGCTCAAGGCGGTCGTGCTGAACCTGATCTCGCTCGGGGCGGCCTACGGGATCATCGTCTTCATCTTCCAATGGGGCCACGGCTCGGAGGCGATCTGGGGCGTCCCAGGAACGAACGCGATCATTTCCTGGATCCCGCTGATGATCTTCGCGTTCCTCTACGGGCTCTCGATGGACTACGAGGTCTTCATGCTGACGCGCATCCGCGAGGAGTACGACGAGGTGGGCGACACCAGGAAGGCGGTCGAGCTCGGCCTCGCCCGGACGGGCAAGCTGATCACGAGCGCGGCGCTGGTGCTGATGTTCGCGTTCTTCGTGCTCTCGTCGAGTCCCGGCACCGACATCAAGCAGTTCGGAATTGGGCTCGCAGCGGGAGTCATCTTCGACGCGACGGTGATCCGGACCCTGCTCGTCCCGTCGCTCGTGACCCTGTTCGGCCGCTGGAACTGGTGGCTGCCGCGGCCGGTCGCAAAGATCCTGCGCGTGCCGCCGGCCCCGCTCCGCCCCGCGAGCGCCACGGGCGACTAAAGACCGCCGTCTTAGGCCCCATAGAATCGGCTGCGTGGTTCTCTCCGACCGGACGATCGCCCGGCTGCTCGAGGAAGACCGGATCGTCATCGATCCGTATGACGAGTCGCTGCTGCAGCCGTCGAGCGTCGACGTCCGCGTCGATCGCTTCTTCCGGGTCTTCCACAACGCCCGCTACGCCTTCATCGACGTCAAGGAGCCGCAGGAGGACCTAACCGAGCTGGTCGAGATCGACGACGAACGCCCGTTCATCCTCCATCCGGGCGAGTTCGTGCTCGGCTCGACGCTGGAGCGGATCGCCCTCCCTGACGACCTCGTCGCGCGGCTCGAAGGCAAGTCGAGCCTCGGGCGCCTCGGCTTGTTGATCCATTCAACCGCCGGCTTCATCGATCCCGGCTGGGACGGACATGTGACGCTCGAGCTCTCGAACGTCGCCAACCTCCCGATCACGATCTACCACGGGATGAAGATCGGCCAGGTCTCGTTCATGCAGCTTTCCGAGCCGGCCGACAGCCCGTACGGAACCGGCGAGCTGGGCTCCAAGTACCAGGGGCAGATGGGCCCGACGCCGAGCCGCTACTGGCAGAACTTCGATGTAGCCAGGACGGAGTCCGGATCCGGATGAAGGTCCTCGTCACGGGCGGGACGGGCTTCGTCGGGCCGCGCGTCGTCCGGGCGCTCTCCGAAAAGGGCCACGAGCTGAAGCTGCTGGTTCGCGACTCGACGCGCTCCCGCGAGCTCCCGGGCCGGCCGGTCGTCGGCGAGATGACGAACAGCGCGAGCCTGCGCACGGCCGTCGACGGCGTTGACGCCGTCGTCCACCTGGTCGCCATCCGCCAGGGATCGAAGGAGCAGTTCGAGCGAGTGATGGAGCAGGGCACGCGCGACCTCGTTGCGGCGGCGAAGGACGCAGGTGTCGGCACCTTCGTCCTGATGAGCGCGCTCGGCACGGACGAGGGCACCAAGGACCTCGTTCCCTACTACCACGCCAAGTGGGAGGAGGAGCAGGCTGTGAAGGGCTCGGGCCTCGAGCACGTGATCTTCCGGCCGAGCTTCATCTTCGCCCGCGACGGCGGGATCCTCCCCACCTTCCGAAAGCTCGCCAAGATGACACCCGTGACGCCGATCATCGGCTCCGGCAAACAGAAGATCCAGCCGATCTGGATCGACGATGTCGCCGCCTACTTCGCGGCCGCCCTCGACAAGCCCGAGGCGCGAAACCACACGTTTGAGTTGGGGGGCCCGGACGCCGTGACGTGGAACGAGTTCTGGCAGCGCCTCAAGGGCGCCCTCGGCCAGCGCCGGCCGAGCGTCCACGTCCCGGTCGGGCTGATGCGCATCAACGCACTCGTCACCGAGCGCCTTCCCGGGAACATCCCGTTGACCCGGGACCTGCTGACGATGCTCGAGCACGGCGACAACGTCGTCCGCAATGACGACGCCGTTCAGACATTCCAGCTGCCGCTCGTGCCGTTCGACGAGCAGTTGCGCCGCGCCGTCTAAGGCGAGAAACTCGTACCGTGACCGAGCGCCTCGCAAGGGCCTGCAGCCGGCACCCCTGGCGAACGATCGGCGGCTGGATCGCAGCGCTCGTCGTCGCCTTCGCGTGCATCGCCGTGCTACTGCCGGGAAACCTGACCTCGGAAGGCGGCGCCGCAGGGAACCCGGAGTTCCGCCGGGCGGAGCGAATCGAGTTCAGCTCGTTCCCCTATAACCCGCGGCTGAACTTCAGCGACATGGTCATCGTCAGCTCGGCGGCCCACACGGTCAACCAGCCGGCGTTCCGCGACTTCGTGGAGCAACTAGGCCGGGAAGGGAGCGCGACCGGCAAGATCCACGACGCGCAGCTCTACTACGTGACGCGGGATCCGACGCTCGTCTCGCGCGACCGGCACGCGCTGATCATCCCGATCCAGATCTACGACACCAGTGATGTCGATGCGATCGACAAGGTGATCCGGGCCAACGACGGACGCAACGGCTTCGACGTCGCAATCACCGGCAACAACGTGCGCGACAACGACTTCAACTCGCTCTCCGAGCACGACCTGAAGAGCGGCGAGCTCCAGTTCGGGCTTCCCGCGGCCCTGATCATCCTCGTGCTCGTCTTCGGCTCGGTCGTCGCCGGGCTAGTGCCGCTGTTGCTCGCGATGCTGGCGATCGTCGCCGGGCTCGGCCTCGTCGCCGTCGTCTCCCAGATCTGGGAGCTCTCGGTGTTTGTCGTGAACATGCTGACCGGGATGGGCCTCGCCCTCGGGATCGACTACTCGCTCTTCATC